>ERZ761609.7-NODE-7-length-317883-cov-29.594142_pt1 | contig 317883 bp, 301 predicted proteins | sample MGYA00511163_ERZ761609 | MGnify/ENA primary metagenome ERZ761609 (study PRJEB28899, sample SAMN02445070) | bioreactor sludge metagenome | biome: EBPR sludge | place: Australia: Brisbane, Thorneside Wastewater Treatment Plant | collected 2011-12-16 ... | reverse complement strand
TCCATTGATGGTAAATATGTAAGCGGACCAACCTCATCACTTCAGGCCTTTACACTCATCGATTCCATTCGCTATAACAACAATCATTTCTTTAAAACAGAATTTGAAATCAGTGCTTCTAAAGTTTCAGACAGTACACAGGCATTGGCCATGATCTTTTTACATTCACGTTCGCAGGAGTTAAATAAAATCAAAACAAAAAATTTATATAGTGAAATCATCTGGGATCGTGACCATATTGATGTAGACCTGAGTATTGCACAGCAAGAAACTACCAATCGTATCGACATCAATAGTGTTATCGACTTTAAGGACAGCACTTACATACGTATCCTGCCCTCCACCATAAGCGTATTGGATAAAAACTGGAGCGTTAAACCCAATAACCAAATAGCCGTTTCCGGTAAGGAGTGGTCATTTAAAAACCTGGGCCTTACACAACTTAACCAGACGATTAGCATTAACGGAAGGTTATCGCAAAATCCTGAAAACCAACTCGATTTTAAAATCGAAAATTTTGACCTGACCAACATTAATCCGCTGATCCTGCGTCAGCTAAAAGGACTCCTTAATGCTGAGGTTACCCTTACTGACTTTTATGCCACCCGGGATACCCAAAACAATATTTTTATCAGCAACCTGCAGGTAGACGATTTTTTATTTGGAGACATTACCGGTAAGAATATATGGGACCCGGTTGAAAAAAAATTCAACCTGGAATTCTTCATCGATAGACTGGATACAAGAATTGTAAATTGTAAAGGATTTTATAACCCCTCCCATCCCACTAGCCCGCTAAATATTTCAGCACAGTTTACGAATGCTAATCTTAAAATCTTTGAGCCTTTCATAGACGATCTGTTTAGTCAGTTCAAGGGTACCCTTACCGGAAACTATAAAGTAACAGGGAAGCTATCAGAACCCGTTTTAAGTGGTGAAGGAAAACTGGAAAATGGCGCCATGATGATTAACTACCTGAGCACGGTATACCAATTTACAGGTATCCTGGGGTTATCCAGAAATTCCATATACTTCAAAGACATTGACCTCACCGATACCAACCGGAATAAGGGCAAACTAAATGGCGCCATAACCCATACCGGGTTTGCAAACATGCAGATTTCATTGGATGGCCAATTTGATGATTTTCAGGTGCTGAATACCACGGCAAAAGACAATTCTCTTTTTTATGGACAGGCTTATGCCTCGGGCAGAGTAAATATTAATGGTCCTATAGATAACCTCGTTATATCAGCCACAGCAACCACACGAAAAAATACACGCATATACATTCCCCTTACCAGCGGCACTTCTGTTGAGCAGAAAGAATACATCAACTTCGTGAGTTTTAAAGATTCTACATACATCGCCTCACAGAATGTTGAAGCCGGAAAAAAAATAAAACTCACCGGGGTAACTATCGACTTTAACCTGGATGTTACTCCCGATGCCTATTGCGAGATAATTTTTGATTTGAAAGCGGGTGATATTATTCGTGGCCGCGGCAACGGAAAAATAAAACTACAGCTTGATACCAAAGGAGAATTCAATATGTTCGGCCCGTTCGAATTTACTGAAGGCTGGTACAACTTTACCCTCTATGATATTATCAACAAAGAATTCCGCATTCAACCCGGCAGTTCCATTGCCTGGTATGGCGACCCCTACCAGGGAACGATGAAGATTGATGCAAGTTATAACCAACTGGCTTCCCTTGCACCCATTATTGCTGACCAAACACTGGCCAACGTAGCACAAGTGAAACGGAAATACCCGGTTCAGGTACTGCTAAAACTGGATGGCCCTATGCTAGCACCGCAAATCAATTTTGATATTGTTGGTAAAGATTTACCAAAATCAATACCCGTAGAAGGAAGACCACCTGTATCGTTGGATATAGAATTTATTGCCTTTAAAAACAGATTGGATGAGCAGGAACTAAAGCGTCAGGTCTTTAGCCTTATTGTACTGCGCAGATTTTCCCCACCGGAATCTTTCAACACCAGTGGTTCGTTGGTTAATAGTGTGAGCGAACTATTCTCCAACCAGTTAAGTTCGTGGCTTAGCCAGGTAGATGAAAACCTGGAAATTGATGTTGACCTGGGAAGCATGGATCAGGAAGCCTTTAATGCGTTTCAGTTACGGATGTCCTACACGTTTATGAATGGACGCTTGCGAATAACGCGCGATGGAACCTTGGGTAACCAGGCACAGCCCACCGGTGGCGTAGATAACCGGAGTGACCTGGCCATGGCCATTGGCGATTGGACGGTCGATTATCTTCTTTCAGCCGATGGTAAATTTAAAGTGAAGATGTACAGTCGAACAAACGTAAATCCACTAGTCAATAACCTAAACTCCCAAAATGCAATTACTACCGGGGTAAGCCTTATGCACACGCAAAGTTTTAATGAGCTTAAAGATCTGCTAAAATCAAACCGCGACAAGAACCGAAGACCTGTTCAGGATTTTCCTGATCAAAATGACGAAGCGCTTAAAGATGAAGATGATGGTGGTTAAACGACTTTGGTTTTTCGTAACCCTTGTGTCCCTCCAACTTCATGCGCAGTCATCGGATACCGTGCATACCCACGATAAAAAAAAGCTAAAATCATTGATAATAATTTCAGGTGCTGCCTACACGGCAAGCCTGGTTGGGTTAAACGAACTCTGGTATAAAGATTCTGAACGACAGTCCTTTTCATTTTTTAATGACAACCCGCAATGGAAGCAGATCGATAAAGCCGGCCACTTCTTTTCTGCCTTTCACCTTAGCGCTGGCACTTCACGAAGCCTTCAATGGTGTGGTGTTGGCAAAACCAAATCCGATGTATGGGGCTCAGTTACCGGATTTCTTATTCTGCTTCCGATTGAAATTTTTGATGGGTTTTCTGCAAACTATGGTGCATCAACAGGTGATTTGCTGGCCAATGCAGCCGGAGCCAGTTTCTACTTCGGCCAAAATAGAGTATGGAATGAAGTGCGCATTCATCCAAAGTTTTCATTTCAGCGAACCCACTACCCGTCTTTACGAACGGACAACATCCTGGGTAACGGATTAACCACAGAAATCTTTAAAGACTATAACGGCCAAACCTATTGGTTATCCTTTGATATGGATAAATTCCTGAAATTTCCAAAATGGCTCAACCTGGCAATCGGTTATGGTGCCGATGGGATGGTATATGCCACGGAAAGTGAAAATTCAGCTGCAGGGTACAAAGCCATTCGTCAATACTATTTGGGTCTCGATGTTGACTTATCGCACCTGAAAACACGCTCTAAAGCCCTTAACACGTTACTGTTTGTTGCCAATATGATTAAACTGCCTGCACCAGCAATCAGGCTTTCCGGCAAAGCGGTAACCTTTCATGTAGCAGGGCTTTAAAAAATTTAAGCACACTTCTTCAAATCATTTGCTTTTTTATAACTTCCGAGCCTAAAACCCAAAAGCCTATGAAACTCTCTGCCATCATTAAGCAATATGCCGATTATATAGGAGGCACATTTACCGATTACGATGAATCAAAGTGCATTATCGTAGTTCCCCTGAAAGATGATCGCTTTCAGACCGTACTGGCCTTTACCGAGAAAAGTAAAGTATCCGGTAAATTACGCGCTGTGTTCAGTTCAAAAGTAAGTGACTCCATTGCAGGAGTAGATCTTGTTGATTTACTCAGACAAAGTGCAGCATTTGACTACAGTAAATTTGTTATTGAAGAAAATCACCTGAAGATTGAAGCCTCTTGCCTGGCCGATGCTGTAAGCGAAGACGAAGTAAAATTTATGGTACAGGAGGTTGCTCAACTGGCCGACCAATACGAGTATAAGCTCACCGGTAAAGACATTCACTAAGAAAAACTCTTTTACACACGATTTCGTTACCTTTGCACGTGCAGGTTGTCTTATCGCCCTGTTGGTAAACACCAGGGAGGAAAGTCCGGGCAACTTCAGGAATCGTACCCCGAGAATACCGGGGGGTCTGATCGTAATCATCAGATACAGAAAGTGCCACAGAAATAAGTAGCCCCAACGTGTTGGGGTGATAGTGAAAAGGCGGGGTAAGAGCCCACCGTGCCAGGGGTAACCCTCGGCAGCCAGGCAAACCTTACGAGTTGAAAGATCAAATAGGTCTCGCCCCTGTAACAACGGATTACCCTGATAATTGTCGCAAGACAGGCGGGATGGGTAGATCGATTGATCCTTGGCGATTATGCCGGGGCAAGATAAATGGTAAGAATCCTGACGGTAACCGGCAGGATACAGAACCCGGCTTACAGACCTGCACATTTTTATTTAAACCTTCTGTCGCTTTATCGCGTGGAAGGTTTTTATTTTATTTAAGCTGAATTTAGGAGTTATGGGAAAAATACTGGTAGTGGATGACATGGCAGCCATCCGGACTTCGTTGCGCGAAATACTGGAAGAAGAAAAGCATGAAGTTGATGAGGCGAAGGATGGAGAAGAAGCCTTAAAGAAATTACAACACGAGCATTTTGATGTAGCCTTTTGCGATATCAAAATGCCCAAAGTAGATGGCATTGAACTGTTGGAGAAGGTTAAAAAAGAGGGGATTTCAACAGCCTTTATCATGATATCGGCTCACGGCACAAAAGAAACAGCCCTGGAAAGCATTAAACGTGGCGCCTATTTTTTTATTCAAAAGCCATTTGAAAGTATTGAAACCATCCTCATCCACTTGAGAAATGTGCTCGAACGGAATTCGTTAAAAGAAGAGAATCGATCACTGAAAAAGAAAATCAGTAAGAATTCCGAAATCGTTGGTACTTCCGCAGCTATCACGCAGATAAAGGAAATGATAGACAAAGTAGCGCCAACCGATGCCCGCGTATTGATTACCGGGCCGAACGGCAGCGGTAAAGAGTTGGTGGCACGTCAACTTCACGAAAAAAGTAAACGTTCAGAAAACATTTTAGTAGAAGTAAATTGTGCGGCCATTCCTTCGGAATTAATTGAAAGTGAGTTATTCGGTCACGAGAAAGGATCCTTTACCTCAGCCATCAAACAACGCATCGGCAAATTTGAACAGGCTGAAGGGGGCACACTTTTTCTGGATGAAATAGGTGACATGAGCCTGTCGGCCCAGGCAAAAGTGCTGCGGGCTTTGCAGGAAAATAAGATAACCCGCGTAGGAGGCGAAAAAGAGATAACCGTTAATGTGCGCGTGGTTGCGGCAACCAACAAAGACCTGAAAAAAGAAATTGCAGAAAGCAGGTTTCGGGAAGACCTGTATCATCGGTTAAGCGTAATTGTTATAAAAGTACCATCCTTAAATGACCGAACAGAAGATATCCCTTTACTGGCCAATAAATTCTTGACAGACATAGCCGAAGAGCAAGGAAGCAAGGTTAAAAAGCTGGATCAGGAAGCATTAAAAATGCTGCAGGCACACCAATGGACAGGAAATATCAGGGAGCTGAGGAATGTGATGGAGCGGCTTATTATAATGTCAGCCGATGTAATTACTGAAGAGGACGTAAAGAAATACCTCTAAAATCAGATTTTTTTCTCTGGAGCAGTCTTTTTTGCAGGCTCTCCAGCTTTGCTGTACGTAGGGCAAGTATACTGGCTACAGGCAGAAATGAATCCGGCTAAAAGAAGGAAAATGATAAGTTTTTTCATTCGAAGTGGCGTTTAGTAATGTCAAAAATAAAACAGTTTCGTAAGAAAACAAATCCATCGCCTTTTTTATACCCTTTGGCGATAAAAACCAACTACTCAACCATCAGGTTGCACCCGCGTATGTCGGAATTGTCCAGGCGTCCATTCACCTCAAATCCATCGGCAAGAAGCACGCCAGAATCTTCAGTTTCAATAAAACTGACGGATTCAACGTTCGCCAAATCGATGATATTTAAACCACCGGGCTTTCCTTGCTTTACCCAGGTAAACGGGTCCCCCACTTCACGCACCATAATTTTCATCCACGGAGGCGCATAAAAAATCGAGCTACCCCGGGTATATGCCTGTGAAAAAAGCTCGGTCATACCATACTCTGAATAAATGGCAGAAATCCCGAAGGCTTTCTTTAAAATGGTGTGCAACTCCTGACGTGTCATCTCCCGCCTTCTGCCCTTCATGCCACCAGTCTCAAACACCAGACAATTACTTAAATCGGGAGGGTTATTTTCCGCCAGGTCGAGTAATGCAAAACTTACCCCCCACACAATGATTTGCTTTGATTCATCGCGCTTCGCACGTGCAATATCAGCTTTTAGTTTTTCCAAATCAGACAGGTAAAATCCCGAAAACGGAGACCCACTTTGCTTGATGAAAGAATCCATCATAGCCACTAAAGATGAGTTGTTTCGTTCCAGGTAGGAAGGCAGCAAGGCAAAAAAATGATACCCTGAAAGCGGGCCAAAAAAAAATTCAAAACAGCGCGTAGCATGATGCAGGTAAACGGAAATATCCCTGACTTCGTGCCGGCTTACACCCGTTCCGGTTGTGCTGCTGCTTTCAAACACAATGTGGGCATCCCATTCACCGGTTTTCACTTGTTTACTTTTGAAAAATGAAATGGGTAAAAACGGGATATCCTTCACATTGTCAATTCTGCCGCAATCAACCCGCAAATACTTCAGATAGTCACTGTAAACCAGGTTATTAACCGCTTGAAAATGGAACAAGCGTAAAGCAATATCAGTGAAGTTAGTAGCGTTTACGCTATAGATATTAAAATTTAAACTTTTACTATTTTCCAAGCGTTGCGTATCTTGTACGAATCAAAAATACAGCATGAAGGCGATTAAGGGACTGATTTTATTTTGTTTTTTGGCGGTAACCGTTAGTTCATGCTTTGACCCGCCAGAATTTGGCATTGCCCCAAAAATCAGTTTTAATAAAATTGAGTTTAAAGTTACCCCTGATCCATCCGATGCCGATTCACTTATCCTATACATCGACTTCAGGGATGGAAACGGTGACATGGGCTTGAGCGATGACTTTAGGGACGACCCCTATCATGAACGAAGTTTTTATTTCGAAGATGTGGCCAACAACAAGATTAAAGCAGTTGGCACTGTGATTCAAGCGGTAAACAGACCACCTCTGCCAAGCTCAATGCCGATGATTATTACACCACCTACGGGTAAGCTTGTAACACACCGCACGCGTAACAAACCGGGGTTTGGCTCACTCCCACCTTTTAGTGCAGCCAACCTTGAATGCAGGGATTATACAACAGCCTACTTACTTATTGCGCCATCAGCGTCCAGTGCAATTGACGCATCCTATAACATTACTGATACCTTACGGGATAATGCGGGCAATAGATACTATGTGGTGAAGGACACGGTTTATTTCAAGCGAAATCCAAATTATTATAATATATCTGTACGGTTTTATCAAAGTACTGGCGGTCCTTTTACTGAATTCTCTTGGGAAGATCAGCTTTGCACAACTTTAAATGGAAGATTCCCTGTACTTTCTGACAAATCAGGCCCGTTGGAAGGCACTTTACGTTATGCTATGACTTCAACTGGGTTTACACCTTTATTTAGTATAAGGACTCTTAAACTTGATGTTATCGTTAAAGACAGGGCGCTTAACAAAGACTCCATTAGAACACCCGAATTTACACTCCAGCAGATTAGGGTTAATTGAAATCAGTAAATAGTGGGGAAACGATCGGGGTAAGTATCCTGCAGCATTTCATAAACCCTATCGAACACTTCCTCCGTATTTGGCTTTGAGAAATAATCCCCATCCGAAGCATACGCTGGCCGGTGTTCTTTGGCGGTTATTGTGATTGGTTTAGCATCCAGGTATTGATAGGCATTCTGTTCTTCCAGCACTTTTTGCAGCATGTAGGCACTGGCACCCCCAGGCACATCCTCATCTGCAAAAACCACCCGATTGGTTTTCTTAATGGATTCAACAATGGTATGATGAATATCAAACGGTAGTAAGGTCTGTGCATCTAGTACCTCGCAGGAAATACCAACCCCTTCCAACATCTCGGCAGCCTCCAGTACAATGCGGCACATAGAACCGTACGTAACGATGGTTACATCACTACCTTCCCGTAAAATCTCCGGAACTCCCAGTGGCACCGTAAACTCTCCAATGTTTTCAGGAAGAGATTCCTTGAGCCGATAACCATTCAAACATTCAATTACCACGGCAGGGTCATCAGCCTTTAACAGTGTGTTATAAAACCCGGCTGCCTGCGTCATGTTGCGTGGAACTAACAGGTAGATACCTCGCAAACTGTTCAATATCATTCCTATGGGTGAACCCGCATGCCAAACACCCTCCAACCGATGGCCGCGTGTACGAATAATTAAAGGTGCTTTTTGTCCGCCTTTAGTGCGATATTGAAGACATGCCAGATCATCCGTAAGAGTAGCCAGGGCATAAACAAAGTAATCGAGGTATTGGATTTCAGCTATCGGTCGCAGGCCACGCAAAGCAGCCCCGATGCCTTGACCGATGATGGTACATTCGCGAATCCCTGTATCGGTAACACGTAATTCGCCATGCTTTTGCTGAAGGCCGGCAAAACCCTGGTTTACATCACCGATTTTGCCAACATCTTCGCCAAAGGCAAACACACGTGGGTCGCGTGTTAAGGCGGCATCAAAGCATGCTTGCAAAACTTCCCGCCCGTCAACCCGTGGGGCATCTTCGCGGAATATGGGCTTTACTTCCTCCACTTTTAAAGCCGAAAAATCGGATTGACTGTATAGGTGTGAACTGTAACGATCCTCAACATCAACCATAAGATCCTTTAGCCATTGCTGCAGGTTTTGTTTGGCGTCACTTTCTTTGCCCCGAAGCAAAATCAGAACTTTTTTAGCGGCTTTTACCAGGTCAAGCCTTCCGGGGTTTATTGTTTTAACAAGTTCGCCCTTGATCTCAGCAATGTCCTTTTCATGAGTTAACGATTCCAGTATTTCAACCAAGGTAGCTTGATCCTTCAGGATGTCGTTCATAAAGGCTTTCCAGGCTTTTTCCCTGGCTTTCTTTGCACTTTCCCTGGCCTCCTTTTCAATGATGTCGATTTCTTCAGGCAGCACCAACACCTCATTTTCAATCCACCTGCGCATTTGCTTAATGCAGTCGAACTCAGCCTCCCAGGCCAACCGCTCTTTTGTTTTGTACCGCTCGTGCGAACCTGAAGTTGAATGTCCCTGGGGTTGTGTCACTTCCTCCACATGCACCAGCACAGGAACATGTTCGTCACGGCAAATCTTCTCGGCCTTTTCATATGCTGACAGCAATGCAGGGTAATCCCAACCCTTAACGGTAATAATCTCAAATCCGGGATTTTCATTATCACGGGCAAAACCTGCCAACGCTTTGGAAATACTTTTTTTTGTGGTGTGATATTCTTGAGGCACAGAAATCCCGTAATCATCATCCCATACCGACATTAGCATGGGCACTTGCAATACCCCGGCTGCATTCATAGCCTCGAAGAACATCCCTTCGGAAGTTGAGGCATTACCAATCGTACCAAAAGCAATCTCATTTCCATTGTTCGAGAGGTTGGTGTACGATTTTAATCCCGGATTATTTCTGAATAATTTGGAGGCATAAGCCATGCCCAACAACCTGGGCATCTGACCGGCCGTAGGCGAAATATCCGCACTACTATTTTTAAGCTCTGTTAAGTTTTTCAGATTTCCATTTTCGTCCAGCATGCGGGTGGCAAAATGGCCGTTCATCAGCCGCCCTGCCGATGCCGGATCAGCTTCAACATCAGTATGGGCATAAAGCTGTGCAAAGTATTGCTGGGTGGTTAACTCACCAATGGCAAACATGAAGGTCTGATCACGGTAGTATCCTGAGCGGAAATCGCCATTGCGGAATACTTTGGCCATGGCGATTTGGGCAACCTCTTTACCATCGCCAAAAATGCCAAACTTGGCTTTGCCCATAAACACCTCTTTACGGCCAATTAAACTTGCTTCGCGGCTCTCGCATGCCAGCCGGTAATCGGCTAAAATTTCCTTTACCCTGGCTTGTGAATACTTTACCCTCGATCCCTTTACTGTGCTCACAATACTTATTTAAGATGGAATTTCCAATGCTTTGGACGATGCCCAAAAATAGCCAATCGGGGTACAAATGACAACCCGACTTGGCCCATCAACACGTTGACTATTGCAAATAGCCGATTATCTTTGCAGCCTGTTAAAACGATTGCAACTATGATCATTGGTGTTCCAAAAGAGATAAAAAACAACGAAAACCGGGTAGCCTTAACACCTGCCGGAACGCAGGAACTGGTAAAGCGCGGTCACACGGTTTACGTTGAAAATAATGCTGGTACCGGAAGTGGATTCAGCGATGACGATTACGTAAAAGCAGGTGGTAAACTGCTCAAAACTGCAGCAGAGGTTTTCGCTGTTGCTGAAATGATCATAAAAGTAAAAGAGCCCATTGAACAAGAGTATAAACTGATTAAGAAAGATCAGTTGGTGTTTACCTACTTTCACTTTGCTTCGTATGAACCCCTTACCAAAGCCATGATTGACAGTGGTGCGGTTTGCCTGGCTTATGAAACTGTTGAACGCATTGACGGAAGCTTGCCGCTGCTCATTCCGATGTCGGAAGTAGCCGGCAGAATGTCGATACAGGAAGGTGCCAAATACCTTGAGAAGCCACTCAAAGGTCGTGGTATATTATTAGGGGGTGTTCCTGGTGTTAAGCCGGCCAAGGTATTGATTTTAGGAGGTGGCGTGGTTGGAACCAATGCCGCAAAAATTGCTGCCGGTATGGGCGCTGACGTTACTATTGCTGATGTAAACCTTAATCGCCTCCGTTACCTGGATGATGTAATGCCGAAAAACGTGCACACCGTGGTGTCGAATGAATATACCATACGCGAGATGGTACAGGATCACGACCTGATTGTAGGGGCCGTGCTAATACCTGGTGCCAAAGCCCCCAAACTGGTTACCCGCGACATGTTAAAAACCATGCGGCCCGGTACCGTATTGGTTGATGTAGCTGTTGATCAGGGAGGTTGTATTGAAACCTGTACACCCACAACGCATGAGGATCCAACATACATTATTGATGATGTGGTTCACTATTGTGTGGCCAATATGCCGGGTGCAGTACCCTATACGTCAACCCTTGCATTGACCAACGCAACACTTCCCTATGCCATCCGCCTGGCCAACCAGGGTTGGAAAAAGGCTTGCCAGGAAAGTACAGAATTGCGAAACGGGTTAAATGTGATGTTCGGTGAAGTTGTTTATAAAGGTGTTTCTGATGCCTTTAATCTTCCTTATACAGACGTTAAGAAATTTCTTTAAGCCGGATAAGCAGGAAGTTCGGGAAGCGATTTTATTTCAGTAGCCATCTCAAAACAGAGATGCCTCAATCCGTTGGTAATAACCACGTACGAAGCCTTAAGTGTGCTGTTATAGACAGCCACTTGCTGGGCGTCTTGTTGTCTTAATTTTATTTCAGGCGCCTTGCATTCCACTACCATCCATGGATTACCCGCACGGTTAAATACCACAATATCGCTACGCTTGGCAAGTTGATTGTAATGCAGGCCACCCTCAATCTTCACCAATGCTTTTGGATAGGATAACACATGAATAAGGTACTGGACAAAATGTTGCCTGACCCATTCTTCCGGTGTGAGTACGACATACTTTTTCCGTATCCCGTCAAAAATCCATACTTTTCCATCAGCTTTCTTTAGCTTGTAATCAAAAGCAGGAAGGTTAAGTTTTATCATAGCGTAAAGTAACGAAGATATGAAGACCAAACAGGAAATTGTAGAAAACTGGCTGCCCCGATATACTGGCCAACCCCTAGATAAATTTGGCGAATACATTCTACTGACCAACTTTGATAACTATGTAAAAATGTTTGCTGAGTGGCACAACGTACCTGTTATTGGCCTGGATAAACCCATGCGCAATGCTACAGCCGGAGGCATCACCATCATAAACTTTGGTATGGGAAGCCCTAATGCCGCTACCGTAATGGATTGTTTAAGTGCCATAAAACCAAAAGGCGCTTTGTTTCTTGGTAAATGTGGAGGGTTAAAAAAGAAAAACGATATCGGTGATTTAATTCTTCCCATTGCCGCTATTCGGGGTGAAGGTACATCCACAGATTATTTTCCTGCTGAAGTTCCTGCTTTGCCTTCTTTTGCGCTTCAAAAAGCGATATCCACTACTATTCGTGATTATAATCAAGATTACTGGACGGGCACGGTTTACACCACCAACCGCAGGGTGTGGGAATGGGATGAGGATTTTAAAACGTATTTAAGAAAAATCCGTGCACAGGCCATTGATATGGAAACCGCCACCATATTCTCAACTGCCTTTTATAATAAAATTCCGGCAGGTGCTTTATTACTGGTTTCTGATCAACCTATGGTTCCGGAAGGTGTTAAAACGGATGTAAGCGATCATGCTGTTACGGCAAACTTTGTCAATCAGCATTTAAAAATTGGAATTGACTCTTTACGGCAGTTGATCAACAACGGTATTACGGTAAAGCACCTTAGGTATTAGGTGTTGGTAAAGAAACATCCCGGGCTTTTATCCGGCTTAATACAATAAGACCGATAATAAAATAAACCGCCAGCGCCAACGCGCTATTGCGCATGCTACCGGTAAGATGATTAATCAGCCCATACGAAAAAGTGCCCAGCACAATGGAAAGATTGTAGGTAACATCATAAAAACTAAAGTATGATGCATGATCAATAGTATTTTCTGGAATGAGCTTTGAATAGGTAGCCCGCGATAACGATTGTATGCCGCCCATAATCAATCCCACCACAGCGGCCAGAATATAAAATTGCAATTCGCTGGTAATCACATAAGCCGCCAGGCACACCATGATCCAGATGATAATCATAATCGCTAATGCCATTTTATTTCCTTTGGCTTTCGATACCCGGGCAAATAACCAGGCACCCAGCGATGCCACCAATTGAATTAATAAAATCGTACCGATAAGTTTTCCGGTATCCAGGTTCAGAACATCGGTGCCAAATAATGTAGCGAGGTACATCACCGTTTGTACGCCCATGTTGTAAAAGAAAAATGAAGTAAGGAATTTCTTCATATCCGGGGAATCTTTCAAACTCTGCCAAACTTTTAGCACTTCATAGTAACCTTTTGTCCAGATTTTGCCGGAGGGGTTTTTACCGTACGGGTTTTCCGGCAATACCGAAAATGTAATCATCGAAAAACCCATCCACCAGGCACCTACCAGTAAAAAAGTAAACCGCGTAGCAATGCCTTCGGAAGCAAAACCAAAAGCAGCATAATTAAGGATCAGTGTCATACACACCACCATAAGAATTACACTACCATAATAGCCCATGGAAAAGCCTTTTGCGCTCACCATATCATACCGGTCTTCGGTAACGATTTCAGGCAAGAAAGCATTGTAAAATACCAGGCTACCTGAAAAACCAATGCTAGCCATAATGGAGCAGAAAATTCCCCACTCGAGTGTATTTATATCCTTAAAAAAGAAAAGCCCCATACACGAAAGACTACCAATAGACACGAATAATTTCATGAAGAATTTCTTTCGCCCCGTATAATCGGCCACACCCGACAACAACGGAAGTATAGCCGCCACCACAAGAAAGGAAAAGGATAGCGCATAGGAATACAGCACTGAATTTTTGAGTGTAAACCCCAGGAATGGAATTGTATCTCCATCGGTTGATACCGCAACGGCCTTGTAGTAAATCGGAAAAATCGAGGAGGTAATCACCAGGGAATAAACCGAGTTGGCCCAATCGTACATATACCAGGCCCGTACTGTTTTAGGATTGTTTAATTCAATGGTCATGCGTAGTTGCCCGAAAATGAAAGGTAATAAAAAACCCCATTCAAGTCGAATGGGGTTTATATACTATGAAAAAACGTTACTAATTATCAACGCGTCTTTGCAGTGTAGAGTAAAGCAATAACCGGGCATTAGCCTTTCGGAGTTCCGTTTCCACATCAGCAATGATGCCTCGCTTTGCATCAACGTCAACTTTCATGGAAACCGTCATCTGATCACGCTCAAATTCCTGAAGTTTTGCTTTTTCCTGGTTTACCCATTGGATAACATCTTTAGGTTCAATGAATACATCATTCACCTGTATTTTAGGTTCCTTACCCCATTCTTCGGTTTTCTTCGGTTCACCAATGTACATGTAGGCAACCAACGATTTACGGGCAAGTTTTTTCAACTGGGTAGCTTCAGGAAGTTGCTGCTTTACATTAATGTTGGTTTCACGCATTTGCGTAGTAACCATGAAAAAGAAAAGCAACATGAACACCACATCAGGCATTGATGATGTTGGGATATCCTGCTTTACGTTAGCTTTCTTCTTAAACTTCGACATATTATTTTCCCCCTGCTTTAGTAGGTTCAGCAATAGATAAGTTCATTGGAATTTCTACCGTTCCATCCGGTCTCCGTCCACGGCCAATATCATACAACCTTTTGTTCTCCGGATTGGCGAGATCAGAGGAAAGCTCCAGCCACTTTTTAACCGAAACATCGGCTCTTTCAGCATAAATCTGATAATAGGCTGCTTGTGCTGCATCAAGAATTTCAATAAACTTTTTGTGGCTTGTACCCCGGTCTGTTTTATAGGAAACTATAGCCTTTTCCGGATTGTCAGATGAAGTCGGATCAGCTCCGTTATTCAACACAAATTCCTTAATCATGTCCCGCAGCTCAGAAGGTGTGCCAAAGAATGGGTTACCTTCCACCAGGACATTATCAAATGAATTAACCTGAATCTTGAAAAGATTCCGCTCCTGGATTTTAATATCCATATCGGGCGGAAGCGCTTCCGGTGGCGGTGGCAGCTGGATAGCAAGACCACGATCATTGGCAACTGTTGTGGTAACTAAAAAGAATACCAATAACAGAAAGGCAATGTCGGCCATGGAAGCATTCGGTATATCGGGTGTTGCTCTTGGCATTACTTAATGGCTTTATTGATTTCAGAATAGATCAGCCCCAACACGGCAATGGCTGATGTTAAATAAAACATGATTAAACCGGCACCTACTAATTTTGAAACGTTGGCGGTAACACCTTTTGCAGCCTGGTCAGCCGAAACTTCTGAGCCTGCCAAAGCATACGAAATACCAAAAAGTACAACGATTCCAATAATCGAGAACAATGCCTTCTTCAGATCCCCTGGGGATTGAAGAACGTTTATCAACGGCAGTACGATGGCTGAGATAACGGCAACTGCTAATAGTGCGTAACTCGTATAGAGCCCCGCATCTACAGAAATTACTGCCAACACAACCAACACAACAGCCACTGCAATTAAAATAAAACCTTTCATCTCAATTATTTTTGAGTAACCAGTTTGTGCTTAACCAGAATATCCACTAACGTAATGGAAGCATCTTCCATTCCATTTACCAGTCCGTCAATTTTAGATACCAGGTAGTTATAGAATACCTGAAGCACCATACCCACAATAAGACCCCCTACGGTTGTCGTCAAGGCCACTTTCATACCACCGGCCACGATGTTAGGAGAAATATCACCGGCTGCTTCGATATCGGAGAAGGCCTGCACCATCCCTACCACCGTTCCGAAAAAACCAAGCATGGGGCCAAGCGCGATAAACAACGATATCCAGATGAGTCCTTTTTCAAGTTTACCCATTTCCACACCACCGTATGAAACGATTGATTTTTCAACCATATCAATTCCTTCTGAGTAACGTAAAAGACCCTGTGTAAAGATAGAAGCTACAGGGCCGCGTGTATTGCGGGTAACATCAAGGGCAGCATTTACTCCGCCTTTGGCAAGAGCATCCTCAATCTGACCAAGAAGTTTGTTATTATTAGATGTTGCCAGGTTAAGTGTGATGATTCTTTCAATAGAAAATGCCAAACCTAAGATTAAGCAAATCAAAATTGGCACCATAAATGAAACACCCCCATCAATGAATTTTTGTTTCAGAACCTGGTGCATGGATTCATTTTTTTCAGCGGCTTCTTCAGCAGGAGCGGGAGTTGAAGCCGCTACTTGAGGTTCGGGTTGAGATTGCTGAGCAGCAGAATCTGGTTCTGATTGAGCAAAAAGAATAGAGGTCGCCAGTACCCCTAAAAATGTAAGAATAGCGAATTGTTTTTTCATAGTTTCAGGTTTATTAGACTATTGGAAAGGCCAAAATTAAACGTTTTGTCGATTTATCGATATTTTTTAAAAAATTTTTATGCTGGCGGCAAAAACTTCGATCGATTTAGGTGAATAATGGTTTTTGCCAAATAAAGTCACTGTTTCGGAATTTTGAAATTACTCGATCTAACTCGTTGACCACCAAATTTAAAGACACTGCTTGGGTTTGTATTTATACCGATACAGGTTGTTTATGGGCCTTTTTATTGATTTATTTGTGCCCCTTTTAGGAGAGGTGTCCGAGTGGTTGAAGGAGCACGCCTGGAAAGTGTGTATACCGGAAACGGTATCGCGGGTTCGAATCCCGCCCTCTCCGCAAAACAACCCTTAGGTAGTTAGCTCTCCCGCTATATCTTGTTCAATCATCTCCCTGCACGCTTCAACGCTATACTGCCCCAGTAACACCATAAGTTTCGTCAAGGCTGCTTCGGTGGTCATATCAGCACCGCTCAAAACACCAATCCGTTTTAATTCCTTACTGGTTTCATATTTACCCTGAACAACCATACCTCCCGGACATTGTGAAACATTCACTATGATAATATCGCTGTTAATTGCTTTCGCCAGTAATTCAATCAACCAGGGTGATGTTGGTGCGTTACCCGATCCATAGGTTTCAAGGATTACCGCTTTTAGCCCGCCTGTATCCAGCACGGCCCGAACAACCGGCTCACGTATGCCTGGAAAAAGTTTAAGGATGGCTATGTTCGTATTGAAATTTGTTAATAAACTGACCGGCTTGTTATCAGGCTTTCGAATAGCGGCCTGGTTATAATCAATCTTCACTCCTGCTTTAGCCAATGGCGGGTAGTTTCCTGAATCAAAAGCATCAAACTGCATGCTCTCCACTTTTTTAGACCGATTGCCTCTTAGCAATTCATAATCGAAATAAATGCAAACCTCTGGAACAATAGCCTGGCCATTCAACTTTGCAGCAGCAATTTCCAATGCCGTAATGAGATTCTCACGCGCATCTGAACGAGGATCAATAATAGGTAACTGAGCTCCAGTTAACACTACCGGTTTATTCAGCCCCTGTAACATAAAACTTAAGGCTGATGCCGTATAGGCCATGGTGTCAGTTCCATGCAACACCACAAAACCATCATGACTGGAATAGTTATCGAAAATAATTTTACCGATAACCTCCCAGTGCTCCGGACGGATATTCGATGAATCGATGGGTGTCTCAAATGTAAAAACTGAAAACGCCAATCCAAGATTTTTAATAGTAGGCAAATGCTCAACAATGGAGGAGAAATCAAACGGAATGAGCGCCCCGCTTTTATCATGAGTCATGCCAAACGTTCCACCGGTATAAATGATCAACACCCTGGCCCGGACATTATCCGTAGCATGAACACCACTTACTTCGATCTGCTTAATTTTCATCTAGCTGAAAAGCTTAGTTGCATTTTCTGTTGTTAGCCGCTGAACTTCAGCCAAAGATATGTTTTTTAATTCGGCCACTTTAGTAGCTATTAATGGAATATAGGCGGGTTCATTTCGCTTGCCACGATGCGGAACCGGTGCAAGATACGGGCTGTCTGTTTCAAGCACTAGCTTATCCAACATCAATGACGGTATTACCTTATCCATTCCACTATTTTTAAAAGTAGCTACTCCGCCCAGACCAACATAAAAACCAAGGTCAAAAATCCGTTTCGCTTGCTCTTCTGTTCCGGTAAAGCAATGAAATACTCCTGTCAGGTTTTCATCTTTCAATTGCTCAACCAGTTCAATGGTCTGGTCAAGGCTATCGCGACTATGGATGACAACCGGAAGTTTATGCTGTTTGGCCCAGCCCACTTGTATCCTAAACGCCTCTTGCTGCTGCTCCCAAAATGTCTTATCCCAATATAAGTCTGTACCTATTTCACCGATAGCACTGAATTTTCTTTTCGAAATCCAGTTTTCCATTTGATAAAGTTCCTTCTCAAAATCTTTCTTTACGGAACACGGGTGCAGCCCCATCATGGGTAAGCATGAACCACCTGATTTAAGCTCCAACTCCAGCATCCTGTCGATGGATGTATGATCGATATTGGGCATAAATATTTTTTCTACCCCTGCGGCAATGGCGCGTGCAAGCATGTCCGTTCTATCGGCATCAAATTCTTCGAGGTAAATATGGGCGTGGGTATCGATGTAAAAGTTCATCCTCTTTTGTCTGTGGTCGATAGTAAATCGGTCAGGTGCTTTTTAAGTAAGGAGTCATCAAATAAGTATTCTGTTAAGCCAGTAAAATTTTCCGATTGTTTAAGCGCCACGCTTAGTAAAAAATCTTTTTGCTTCATACTATAGGCAACACCCGCTTGCTTGAACTTTTTGGCCAGGTACTCCTGTTCTGTTTGACCTGGCGTAGGCACAAAAATAGCCTTCTTACCCAACCTTGCTAAGTCCATAATCGAACTATAGCCTGAACGGCATAAAATTAGTTCAGCCCGTGCCAGCGCTACACTCAACTCATCGGCCTGAAGGTAATCGACAACTTCCACATTATCTGAAAGCCTCCTTTTGTTTCCATTCACAACGCCACGAATAATCAAAGCACTTAGCCCTGAGGCGGCCAGTTGTGGGGTAACCAGTTTTTCAAAAATACTACGCTGCGGCTCCGGCCCGGACAACAAAACCAATACTCTATATTTTAATTCTTCATGATCAACGTTGGTTAAACGGGACAACGGGCCAATAAAATGAATTTGTTTATCCGTTGTTGCTGAAAGTTTTCCGCTAAGCAAGGAACCCGGAAAGTCGGGTACCCAAACCCTGGAAAACTTTCTTATGAAATGTGAAGTAACGCGATTGGCCACCACGGCAAGCCATTGCCAGGCACGGGACGCTAACAGATTAAGTTGATGCGCTATAAATACCGATGGAATAACCGTGGAGTAGCAACCATACCGGTTGTCGGAAATAATAAGATCAATCTGATTTTCTTTAATGAGTTGCTCAACCTGCTTATGCTCATCCGATACGGTTCGCATGAATTTACCGGCTTGCAGCAGGAGTTTAAACATCATTGAACCCGATGAAGGATAAACCGGACTGTATCCTGGAAGTTCAAAAGCTTTTAGTGACGGAAAGGTCAGCGTTAACAATTGCAATGAAGGGCCTGCACCGGCAAGAAATACTTCACATTGCAACTCCTGCAAAATCTGTATTACAGGTACGCAGCGCGTGGCGTGCCCGAGCCCCCAATCCAGCGGAGCAACCAGTACTCGCTTTTGGCTCATTGCGGAATAATATTAAAAGAATATCCCTTTTCAGTAAAATGCTCTATAAACCGGGGTAATGCATAGCGCATATTCTTCTCGGCTTTCAGGCTATCATGAAAGACGATAACCGAGCCAGGCCGGGTAGCTTTGATTGAGTTTTTCAGGCAAGCCTCCGCAGATATAGATTCAGTGTAATCGAAAGACAGCACATCCCACATAATAATGTTGTAGGCTGACAGCGCCTTGATTTGTGCGCGGGTTATTCTGCCGTAAGGGGGACGAAACAAAACCACTTTTTTTGTTTTATTACCAGTCTGATGTTCATCCATCACTGCATCACACAGCGTTGTATTCTCAACATATTCTGCTTTGGGTGTTTCCCAGCCATTCAGGTGATTGAACGTATGGTTGCCGACAGCATGGCCTTCCTGTAAAATCCTTTTAAATACATCAGGATGTTTCTGCACATTATCCCCGATACAAAAGAAGGTAGCCCTGGCCCTATATTTTCTTAAGACATCCAATGCAAATTCAGTAGGGCCGGGCACGGGGCCATCATCTAACGTGAGAAAAAGTTCTTTCCGTTCCGTCCGGATCCGCCAAACCAGGTTGGAGTAAAGCCAAGGTAGAAAAAATGGTGTGCGGTGAATAAACATGATGCAGAGCGCTAGCCCACCCGACACGATACCATGGTAATATCATCGTGGTATCCGTTATCCCCCTTAAATGTGTCGAGTTCAATAATAATATCGTTATGGATGGTGCGCATATCTTTCATGCGGGTAGTGTCCTGGTGAAAGTATTTCATCAACCGATCCATCCCAAACTCTTCACCTGCCTCATTAATCGTTTCGGTTAAACCATCGGTATAACAAAACAAACGGAATTGATCCAGGTCGGTTATAAAGCCTTCGTTAAGAAAAGGCAATGGATGCATGACACCCAATACGGTAGAGCCCTCTTCCAATAACCGGATACCATTTTTTCTATCGCACAATATGGGCGGATTATGACCGGAGTTTATGTAGACCAGCGTCTTCAGGCTAATATCATAAATGCACGCAAAAAACGTTATGAATTTTTCGCCTTTGGCATTTTCCAGCACCTGGTAATTTAAGGCTTCAATGATATCGCGCAGGTTAGGTGTTTGACGCAATAAGGTGCGAAGTGAAGCCTGAAAGTTTGACATCATCAATGCTGCGGGTATTCCCTTTCCACTTACATCGGCAATACAAAGCAGAAACTGATTCTTGTTAATGGGGATATAATCGTAATAATCGCCTCCAATAACATCGTGCGGAAGGTAACTCGCCTCCACGTTAAGAAAATCTGTGTTTGGAAGCTTTTCAGGAAAAAGAAATTGCTGCACATCGCTGGCAATTTCAAGTTCTTTGCGGAAGGCCTCCTGCTCCAGTTGTTTACGGGCCAGTTTTTTATTTTCTATGGCTACGATAATAATATTACTCAGTGCCTGAATAAATTTCAGGCTATCATCGCCATAGTTTCCATCGTGTTGATGGTCGCCTAAAAAGACCAATGCCAATGTCGTGTCTTTATGCGTTACCGGAACGACAATGTCAAATATACTGAAGGGTGTTTCTTCAAAATCGCGGAGCGTACAAATGTTCCTGACCTCCTTAAAACAATCCGGTAATTTTACCTTTTGAAAAGCTTGTTCGGTACCAAAGTTCACCTTGCAATTCCACACTTCATCGAGCACGTACAGCGCCAGCTTTTTAATTTTTAGGTTAGACCGTAAGGTGAAGTTGTAAATCTTATACAGAAAGTCTTCCGGCACATTATTATTGATGGCCTGAGTAACTTCAAGCAAAGCGTTTAGCTCGAGTTCCTTTATCTCGTACCGGCTTTTGTGAGAGGTTTGAGGCATAGCTGGCCTAAAGTTACACGTAAAAAATTGTTGTTGCGCGATTAAATCCTCCTACCCTTCCAATCAGCCCGTAAAAAATTGGCCATCAGGGCAAAGAAAATTACATACAGGGGATAAACGAACTGAAGGGTAAAAAATGATACGATGTTGACGGGAATTTGAAGAAATTTCAACACGCGAAAAAGAAACACACCTTCAACGAATATTTTGGCAGCCAGCAACAGGATTACATCCTGATACGCCACGGTACCGGTAAAGGCCATGGCCACCACGAACACTACGGAAACATGAAACACGAAAATAAAAAAAGCCATTGCCGGGGATAGACCAACGCCATGTGCCCGCCATTTGCCGGCCCACCGTATCCGCTGGTTAAAAAACTCCCGCCCGCTGGCGCACGGTGGCGTATCCACCACTGCAAAAGTATTTCCATTAAACCCGACTGCCCCCGAAAAACGCCTGGCGATCTTTCGCAACAAAAATTCATCATCACCGGAAGGTATTTGTTCATTGCCTGAATATCCGTTAACCTCATAAAAAGCACTTCTCCGATAGGCCAGGTTTGCGCCATTGCACATGGTTGGAATTCCCCAACCAAGGGTCGCTGCGCCTGTACCGATAAGGGATGCAAACTCCATGGCTTGAAGCTCTTCAAAAAAATTGGTTACAGGATGGAGCCTTACCGCCCCTGCCACCAGTTGTGTCGACTCATTGAATTGGCTCGCCACAGCGGTAAGCCAGGCCGGGTTAACGCGGCAATCCCCATCGGTAGTAAGAATAATTTCTCCATGCGAGTGATTCACCCCTTCAGTTATGGCCGCTTTCTTACCAGTTTTAGTTGCCGGAAGGTTAATGATTGTAAACGCTCCGGACGAATGCTCTTTCAACCATTCCGCTACAATCTCGTGGGTGCTATCTTGTGAGTGGTCATTTACCACCCATACTTCAAATTTTTCCGGTGGGTAGTGCTGCCTGGCGATATCGTTCAATAAATTTAGAATATGAGTTTCTTCATTCCTTACCGCCACCACAATTGATATGAATGGAGTATCGTGTAGCGATGCAGTTGGCCGCATTGCCATTCTCCATCCTTCCAACAGAAAGATCATGAGAATAAAATAAAAGAGGAACAGAATAAGAATAACGGTAAGCATACCACCGCAAGTTGTGATTTTTTACACGCATAAACCAACGATTGAAATCTATCGGGTATTGATCTATCTTGTGCCCGTGGCAAAAACTGTACGTGAAAAAATTATCCTCGGGCTTGACCCCGGCACAAACATTACCGGCTACGGAATTATATGTGTTACCGGCAGTAAAATCAAGCTCGTTCAGTTTGGTGTAATCCCATTGGGCAAAACAGGTGAACACGCCATCAAACTCAAAAAAATATTCGATAAGGTTATTCACCTGATTGAAGAATTCCATCCCGATGAAATGGCCCTCGAAGCGCCCTTCTTCGGAAAAAATGTACAGTCCATGCTAAAGCTAGGCCGCGCACAGGGTGTGGCCATGTCGGCTGCGCTGTCGCGCGAAATCCCTATAGTGGAATACGCGCCCAAAAAAGTAAAGCAATCCGTAACAGGCAACGGCAATGCCTCAAAGGAACAAGTTGCCCGTATGCTGATGCAGGTTTTTCAGATTAAAGAAGTTCCCAAGCTACTCGATGCGACTGATGCCTTGGCCGTGGCCCTTTGCCATCACTTTCAAAAAGGGCAGGTGAAATCAAAAACAAAATCATGGGAAGGATTTGTGAAGGAAAACCCTGATCGAATCAGAAAGTAAATAACTTGGCACCACCTTTCGTTAGAAGAGAATGAAACTCCAGGAAAAAATCATTAAAAAAACAGATGACCTGTTTCAGGCTTATGTCTATCCGTTGATAAACAAGAAAAGAAATGTAAAGTGCCCGTGTTGCGGCTGGACAGGCCCCCGCTTTTTGCATCATGGTTTGGAGAGAAGGCCCAACTCACGGTGCCCCAAGTGCGACTCGCTGGAGCGCTTCAGGTTATACTATCTCTACTTAAAAAAAACATTGCCTGCCGACAAACCCATACGCGTTTTACACTTTGCCCCCGAAAAAATCATTAGCAAGGTTTTTATGTCATACCCCAATGTGGATTACCTGAGCGTAGATATCAATCCGGCCAAAGCCATGCAAAAGGAAGATATTACCAATTTATCTTTTGCCGATCATTCCTTCGACCTTATATTCTGTTCACATGTTTTGGAACACATACCCGATGACCGGAAAGCAATGCGGGAAATTAAGCGAGTACTAAAACCTGATGGATTGGCCATTCTGCTCGTACCCATAATGGATAGTTACAAAGGAAGAAAGATTGAAAAAACGTATGAAGACTTTAGCATAACCGATCCGAAACAGCGCGAAATGGCTTTTGGCCAACACGACCATGTACGGATTTATGCACGCGACTTTAACGAACGGCTGGAAGAAGCAGGCTTTAATGTTACGATTGATAAATTTGTTGAATCGCTTTCAATACATGATGTTGAACGATACGCCTTAATGCCTAAAAACTCATTTGCCAACGAAACCGATGGTTGGATTTATTGCTGCAGGCGCTCGTAGATATCCAACAACACATTGCTTTCGTTCTCCCAGTTATACTTTTCAACAATTAATTTCTTTCCGCGCATGCCCATGGCTTCCGCTTCATTTGTATTTTCCAACAACCAGCAAATTGCATAGGCCACCTCCTGAGTATTCAGTGGGTCAACCAGTACACCACAATTTGCTTCTTTCACAAATGCAGCACTTTCACCAAACTTTGATGCGATAACCGGCAAGCCGGCAGCCATGTATTCAAATAGTTTAACCGGGTAATTGGTTTTATAGCGCTCAACCGGGTGGGGAATGATAATGCCTATTTTTGATTGATACAGCTCATCCACCAACATCGTGTAGTTGACCCATCCGAGATATGTTGCGTCATAATTATCAAAGAGTTCTTCTTTTAGCGTAACCGGGGCAAACTTTCCACCAAGTTTAAATACTACCGAAATTTTCTCTTTGGCTAACCTGTAGCCTTCCAGCATTTCGGCCAAACCGCGCACCCGGCTTAACAAGCCCACGTATACCATTACATTTTCACGGTTGGCATACGGGACAACAGCATCACGCCCGAAAGCCTGTGCCATTGGAAAATTACGGACAAGATGAGTTTTCTTCTTCGGGTAATAGCGGGCGATAACCGGCTCAGCCACGATGACCGCGTTAAAAAACCAACCACAAATTTTCTCCAGCAAATAGTAAAACCATTTGTAGGGTAATTTTATCCAACCGGGTATCCAATGCTGATACGCTATTTGCAATGGCGTATCCTCATGTGCATCATAAATAACTTTTCGCCCCGTAAAGCGCAACACCAAACCCACCAGCAATAATTCGGAATCATGGATATGGTAAATCGCATTACGTGGATGTGACCAGGCCTTTCGTAAAATATGCCACGGGCATTTAATCAATTGCTCCCATCCTTTTTGGGGTAATGGTACTGCCTCAATTTTTACACCACGAACTTCGTCATTATGGGTATGCGGCACAATAATCGTTACCTCCCATTCGGCTTTTAGTAATGACAACGCCTCTTTATGGAAAATCCGTGTATCAAACGGTTTGTGTACCGCATTGGCAAGCATAACCGACTGGCGAGAAGCACCCATAAGAAAATCAATGCACCGATTATTTTTTGGAATGCCGCAAAATAGGTGAGATTATTGCCAAATAAAAACCATCGGATGACAACCGCAGATCGTGCAAGTTTACTGGCTGTTTCACCACACTACATCAAGCATAATTATTTTTATCCCAAAACCGAACTCCTCAAGTATCTGCACTTCCGCCTGCTCCGTCCCTTCTTAAAACTTTACAATAAACGGTTGCTTAAAAAATGGAAAGGCACAGCCATTCCCTGGATGGCTCCGGCTGCTATTGATATACTTAATGCCGTGCTTAGCAACGACATGAGAGGTTTTGAGTTCGGAAGCGGAAGGAGCACCTTATTTATTGCACCCCGTGTAAAAGAACTGGTGAGCCTGGAGCATGATCAACAATGGTTCGCACACATTCAGACAGAATTAAAAAGCAAGAAGTTTAACAACGTACAGTACGTCCACATCCTTCCGGCAAACGACCCATCAAAAAAAATCGGCTACCCAAAAAACAATTATGAGAATTATTTGATGCCGGCTACGCCAGCCACGTGTTATACTGCATACTACTCCTATATCGATCAATACCCCGATGCTTCTTTTGATTTTATAGTTGTTGACGGTCGCGCGCGGGTGGAGTGTGCGCAACATGCCATACCCAAACTGAAACCAGGCGGCATGCTCATACTCGACAATGCCGAACGATGGCGGTACCGTACCGTTCATGAACTCCTCAAGGATTGGAAAAAAGTATTTACCACTTCAGGTATTACCGATACGGTGTTTTGGTTTAAACCGTAACTTCGCTGCTGCATGGGCATTGTTATCCGGCAAAGTATCTACACTTCCATTATCTCCTATGCCGGAGTGGTGATCGGTTACATAAACCTGTTGTATCTCTACCCAAAGTTTCTGGATGTTGAGCAAATAGGTCTGTTGCGCACGATTCAAGATGCAGCCATCTTATTTGTTCCGTTTGCACAAATGGGATTGGCACAAAGCATAACGCGCTTCTACCCGCATTTTAATAAAAGTGAAGCAGGCGCATCATCGTTCATTACGATGATCCTTTTTTTATCCCTTATTGGTTTCGGAATTTTCTCAATCATTTTCACGCTCGCCAAATCGCATATCCTTTCCTTTTTCAATGATCAAGCAGCATTACTGGCTCCTTACCTGCACCTGGTGCTGTGGTTAACCTTTCTTATGTTGGTTACTACACTACTGGAAACGTATTCGCGATCGTTATTAAAAGTTGCGTTTCCAAATTTGCTGCGCGAAGTGGTGGTGCGGCTGTTACAAGCTATCCTGGTGAGTTTGTACTTTACAAAGGTTATCAGTTTCCATAATTTCTTAATTGCCAATGTAGCCATATATGGTGTGGTGCTCTTCATTCTGGTTATCAACCTAAGCGTTGCCGGCCAGCTCAAAATTCACTTCGATTTTTCTTTTCTCCAATCAAAACGGTTACGCGAGATTTTGCAATTCAGCGCATTGAGTTTTGTCGGAACCAGCAGCATGGTCATCATCGGTAAGGTTGACAGTTTGATGGTAGCCGGTTTGTTGGGGTTTGGTGCCAACGCTATTTATACCACTGCATTTTATATGGCTACGGTTATTGAAATACCCAAGCGCGCTATTTTACAAACTACCATGCCGCTTATCGCTGAAGCCTTTGAGAAAAATGATTTGAAAGAAATCGATAACCTGTATAAAAAAGTATCGGTCAACCAACTGATCATAGGAGCCTTACTGTTGATTGGTGTGTGGGCTAACATTCAGAATATTTTTACGCTGGTGCCAAAAGGTGAAATCTTTGAAGCGGGTGCTTATGTTGTTCTGTTGGTTGGGCTCGGTAAACTGATCGATATGTTTTTCGGGCCGAGCAGTGAGATTATCGTGCTCTCAAAATATTACCCTTTTAACATTGTGGTAGTGCTGGTGCTGGCTGTAACCGTAATCGTGTTAAATCTTGTTCTTATTCCAATTTACGGAATGACGGGTGCGGCCATCGGTTCGGCCATTGCGCTATTTCTTTTTAACGGTGTAAAATTTATTTTCATCTGGTGGAAGTTCAAACTTCAGCCGTTCACCGTATCAACGTTAAAAGTGCTCGGTATCAGCGTTCTTGCCTTTGCCTTGAACCTGGTGTTACCCCAACTGGAAAACGTATTTTTCGATATTTTTTACCGTTCTGCATTGATCACATCATTTTTTGGATCGTTAACCCTTATCTCAAAGAGTTCTCCGGAGGTAAATAAACTTGCTGCAAAAGCCCTCAATCAGATCGGCTGGAAATAGAATTGAGTAAGGAAATTGGGTATCTTTAATTATCCATTTCACAAATTTCCTTCCCGTATGAATAACCGCAGAAAATTTATCAAACAGGTACTTGCCACAAGTGCAGGCGTGTATGCCAGTCAGTATGCTTTTGCCAACATTATTATCCCGCAAACAAAAAGTAAGTTAGGTGTTGCGCTGGTGGGCCTGGGTTATTACAGCACCGATTTACTGGCCCCCGCGTTACAACTCACCCAACACTGCGAACTAAAAGGCATTGTTACCGGTACACCTGAAAAGGCCGAGCAATGGAAAAAGAAGTACAACCTTGCCGACAAGAACATTTACAACTACCAAAATTTTGAAAGCCTTGCCAACAATCCGGATATCGATATTATTTATGTGGTGCTGCCGCCTTCCATGCATGCCGAGTATACTATTCGGGCAGCCCGCATCGGTAAACACGTTTGGTGTGAAAAACCCATGGCCATAACTGTGGTTGAATGCCAGCAGATGATCGATGCCTGCAAGCAAAACAAAGTGAAATTAAGCATCGGCTACCGCATGCACCACGAGCCTAACACACAACAAATAATTAAATACCGTAAAGATTTAACCTATGGCAAAGTACTTAAAGCCGATGCAGCCGCAGGCTACTTTGACGGAAGGACCAACCACTGGAAGCAAATAAAAAAAATGGGGGGTGGGGCTACCTACGATATGGGTGTATACCCGATCAATGCGATCCGGTACAGCACCGGGTTGGAGCCTATTGCCGTTACCGCCCGACAGTCAACCGAGCGGCCTCACATTTACACCGAAGTTGACGAAACCATGGTGTTCGACCTGGAATTTCCAGGAGGTGTAACTGCGCATGGCGAAACCAGTCTCGGAAAAAACATAAACAACCTGTTGGTAACATCCGAAAAGGGTTGGTACAAACTCTCGCCTTTTCAGTCGTATAGCGGTATTAACGGTGTAACCAGCGATGGCAAAAAACTAAACGCCACGATACCGAACCAGCAAGCCAAACAAATGGATGATGACGCCCTCGCGATTAAGCAAGGCGCTGCCATGTTGGTGCCCGGGGAAGAAGGGTTGAAAGACATCCGTGTAGTAGAAGCTATCTACAAATCCGTAGCGGAGAAGAAAAAGGTTACAATTTGATTCGTTAATGCTGACACTTAGCGCTTTGGTGTTTTCGTGCCTATTCCTTTTGGCACAAATGCACTTTGTGCCATTACCCATCCTGAAAAAAAGTTGAGTTTTAAAGAGGGTGAAGATTCACTGCTCTTCAGCAATGAATAATTTCACTTTAAATATGAAACTAACCTCTCCGTAATCACCTTCCGCGAATAAGCCGCTACATTTCCTTTTGTAACAATCAGGTTGGGATTGGATTTCCATTCCATAAAATATTTCAGCAATGATGTTTTTATTCCCGCCACATCATTACTTTCTGCCATAACACCCGTGCCGGCTTGTTGTAAAACTGTAGCCGCATCACCTGCAACAGGCCCAATGCCCAGCACCGGTACACCTGTGGCGATGTATTCAAACAACTTACCCGGAAAAAATCCGTGGGGATCGCGGTACCCCGTAAGGATTAATAACAGCAATGAAGTATTTCCATAACACTCCATTACTTTTTGATGAGAAACATTTCCGGTAAAGCGAACATGATTATGGAGTGAGGTGCGATTGTGCACATAATCCTTAAAGGGTTGATACACTTCCCCCACAAATTCGATTATGGCGTGTTCCTTAAATTCTGCATGTTCAGTCAAAAGTTGTTGAAAGGCCTCCATAAAGGGAACCGGATCGCGCTGTTCGTTAACAATACCGATATGACGGATCGTAAACTTTTTTGGTTTACTGTAATTAATGTTTATAAAATCATCTTCATCAAAACCATTGGTGAGCAACACAGCCAGTCTGCCGGAAAGTGCTTCAAAACGCTTGATATAATGTGGTGTTACCGACACCACCACATCCGCAGCGTTTAAAACCTTTTGTTCCAGTTTTTTATGCCTTTGCATGGCCCATGATCCCACGCCCAGTTTTTCCCAAAGCCCCCATTCTGTCCACGGGTCGCGAAAATCGGCAATCCAGTGCAAGGCTGGATTTTTCCTTTTTAACCGCAAGCCAATCAAATGCATGCTATGTGGCGGACCGGTAGTGATAATGGTGGTAATCTTTCGCTCGATGAGAAAGTCGTGTAAAAAATTTACGGATGGACGGATCCAGAAAATCCGTGGGTCGGGAATGAACAGGTTTGCGCGAATCCATCCGCTTATGCGCTGAAAAAAAGTTCTTTTGTTTGGTGCTATAGAATCAACAGATACATTTTGCTTTGCTCCTCCCGAAACGTGTGAATTCAGCCAATTAAAAATTCTGTAAGGCTCCCAGATGGGTAGCTTGATCACTTCCGCTTCGGCAGGAACATCATTGAGAAGTGATTCATCCTTAATATCAAACGATGGGTTTTCGGGTGTAAATACATAGGGCTGCCAACCAAACGAAGGCAGGTACTTGACAAACTTAAGCCAGCGCTGCACGCCACTGCCTCCGCTGGGAGGCCAGTAATAAGTAATAATTAAAACGCGTTTCTCCGGCATGCTTCAATATTAACCAATACGGATTACTTGTCAACCCGCTCAATGATCAATTCCCATTGATTAGGTTTAACCCAGGTGATCTCCTCATCGCGTTTAAACCATGTGAATTGCCGCTTGGCATACCTGCGGGTGTTGCGCTTCAATAAACGAACTGCTTCTTCCTGATCGTACTTTCCATCCAGGAAATCGAATACCTCCTTATACCCCACGGTTTGTAACGCCTGGTGATGTCGATATGGATACAAGACTTTGGCTTCTTCAAATAATCCAATGGCAATCATTTCATCCATGCGGGCATCAATGCGTTTGTACAGAAGTTCCCGGTCAAGCTCCAACCCGATCTTTACAACCCGAAAAGGAAGTTGACGTTTTTGCTTAGTCTGAAAAGTTGAAATGGATTTACCGGTAGCCGTCACCACCTCCAGCGCCCGCATCAGGCGGGCGGGATTGTGCTGATCCACTTTTTGCCAATGGGCAGGGTCAAGTTCCTGAAGCTTCGCTTGTAACCACTCCAGTCCTTTTGCCTGATACTGCGCACTAATTTCATCGCGGATAGTATCCGGCACTTCCGGAATATCATCAAACCCTTCCAAGAGAGCTTTAATGTAAAGCCCTGAGCCGCCACAAACCACCAGGTAATCGTGTTTTTCAAAAAGTTTATAGATCAAGCCCAACGCTTCGGCTGCATACTGTGCGGCATCATATTCCTCAGTAATCTTGTGCGAGTTTATAAAATGGTGCTTTACCCGCCTCAATTCTTCTGTAGTTGGTTTTGCCGTACCAATAGTAAGTTCTTTGAAAAATTGCCGCGAATCAGCCGATATAATTTCCGTATTGAAATGCTCAGCCAGCTTTATAGACACCTCGGTTTTCCCAACCGCAGTGGGGCCAACAATTACAATAAGTGTTTTGTGCTTTAAATCCACGACCAAAATTACAAAGGAGGAACTATGAATAATGAATTTTGAATATTGAATTAAGTTACCAATATGATTTATCTTCGCCCCATCGAAAACAACCACTATGATTAAGTATACTGTTCCTTTCTTAACTAAACTGGAGGACTTGATTGCCGAGTCGGACTATACGCTGCGCTATGAAAAGGGCAATTTCAAATCGGGGTACTGCCTGTTGCGTGAGCAGAAAATCATCATCGTCAATAAGTTCTACACCACCGAAGGAAAAATTAACGCCCTGCTGGACATACTGAAGACCGTAGAACTGGACACCACCCGGTTTACCGAGAAGAGCCAGAAACTATACGAAGAAATCACCCAAACCGAAGTTAAGGCTTGAAGATCACATTCCTGGGAACCGGAACTTCGCAAGGCGTACCTGTAATTGGCTGCGCCTGCGCGGTTTGTAATTCACTGGATTTCCGGGATAAGCGGTTGCGCACTTCTATTCATCTGGATGTAGATGGCACCAGCCTGGTGATTGATACCGGTCCGGATTTCCGGCAACAAATGCTTCGTGAAGGGATAACCCGACTGGATGGAGTATTATATACACATGCTCACCGCGATCACACAGCCGGACTGGATGATGTACGGGCCTTTAATTTCCTGCAGCAGCAAAGCATGCCGCTATACGGAACGGAAGAAACCCTGGGCCAGATAAAAAGTGACTTCGCTTACATCTTCGGCCCGAAGAATTACCCTGGCTTACCCCAGGTAACGTTGCATGCCATTACAGATGAACCTTTTCAATTTCAGAACATTAGTATAACACCACTACCGGTTTTACACCTAAGACTTCCGGTTTTTGGATTCAGGATAGCAAACTTCAGTTACATCACCGATGCTAAAACTATCCCGGATGAAACATTCAACCGTCTGGAGGGAACCGATATACTGGTATTGAATGCCCTGCAACGCGAGTATCATATCTCGCATTTTAACCTGGATGAAGCATTGGCCATGGTGGAGAAAATCAAACCTAAAACTACGTACTTTACACATATCAGTCATAAACTGGGTTTACACGCCAGTATTGAAAAAGAATTGCCCGACAATGTTCACTTGGCTTTTGATGGCTTACGGTTAAGTTTGTAAGAACATTACTATCGCTTCTAATCATTCGAAGCGTCTGGGTTTGCGATGCACAATAACTTCTATTTTTTACGGCAACTTTCCGCTGAACTTGGCAACATACTCAAGGACAGTGTGGTGTCTGAATGCTTCAGTCAGAATAAAGATGAACTGATCATCCGGTTTGAAACCCGCGCTAAATCTTTCTTTATCAAAGCCAGCCTGCGCTCAGATTTCAGCTGCCTCTGCTTTCCAGCGGATTTTAACCGTGCCCGAAAAAACAGTATTGATCTGTTCAGCGAATTGATCGGGCAAAAAGTTACCGGTATCCAACAATACGAAAACGAACGTTGCTTTTCGTTGATATTCAGTGATCACTACAAACTGCTCTTCAAGCTTCATGGAAACCGGGCCAACCTTATTTTGTTTCACAACACTGAAGCGATAAACCTGTTTAGAAACCATCTTACTGCCGATCAGGAGATTGATTTGAACACACTGAATAGGTCTATCGACTTCAGTAAGGAAGCATTTTTGAAAAATCAGGACAGACTAAAGCAACACTATTTTACCTTTGGTAAGGTTGTTTGGCAGCACCTTGATCAACAAAACTTCAATACCTTATCTACAGATGAGCAATGGCATCAACTACAGGATTTGCATCAACAACTCGAAAAACCAAACTATTACATTACCCTGCTGGACGATCAACTGGTGCTTTCAATGGTAGCGGTTGGTGAGGTTCAAAAACGGTTTACTAATCCTCTTGAAGCCCTGCACGAATTCTTTACACAGTACGCTATCCATCACGGTTTTGAACAGGAAAAACAGCAGGCGCTTACCAAACTTAGAACACAGTTAAAAAACGGTGAAGCCTATTTGACAAAAACATCTGCTAAACTAAAAGAGATAGAAGCCGATGATCATTATAAAATCTGGGCCGATTTAATAATGGCCAATCTTCATATGGTAAAAATGGGAATGGATAAAATTGTTCTTCCGGATTTTTATCATGAAAACAAGCCCATTGAAATAAAACTAAAGAAGGAGCTTAATGCCCAGAAAAACGCTGAAGTATTTTACCGCAAGTCCAAGAATCACCACATCGAAATTCAGAAATTAAAAGAAGCCCTTGCCAAAAAGGAAGCTGAATGTGCAACCTTGCATCAGTATATGAAGGAAATAGCGCAAATCGAAAGTCTGAAAGAATTACGAAAATTTATGGACTCTTCCAGGTTGACAGCAGTAGCAGTGAAAAAGCAAGTGCCACTACCCTACCATGAAACCGAGTATAATGGCTTTAAAATTTGGGTGGGAAAAAATGCCAGACAAAATGATGAATTAACGTTGCATTTTACCTATAAAGAAGATTTGTGGCTGCATGCAAAAGATGTTGCTGGTTCGCATGTGGTAGTCAAATACCAGTCAGGCAAAAAATTTCCTAAAGATGTTGTGGAGCGAGCAGCTCAGTTGGCAGCCTTCAACTCCAAACGAAAAAATGATTCACTTTGTCCTGTTGTATTTACGCCAAAAAAATTTGTTCGCAAACGAAAGGGTGACCCGCCAGGAAGTGTGATCGTAGAAAAAGAAGAGGTTATATTGGTTGAACCCAAACCCTAATCACAGGTTTGTTGATAATTATCATTTTACTTACTGACGGGCGTCAGGTAGGGAGAGTATTCCATTTCGGATTTTTATACACGCATAGTAGACCTAAAAAAGCTTGTTATGAAACGAATATTGATTCCTACCGATTTTTCGCCCTGCGCAAAAAATGCAGTAAAGGTTGGAGCATCCATTGCCGCTGCCACAGGCGCTGAGATTCTTCTTTTACATGTACTCTACACAACCACCGGGCTTGAGAAAATACCCGCCCGGCTTGCGGATTATCCCGAAGTAAAATCGGCTGTAACGAAAGGGAAAAATTCCCTCAAACGTGAAGAAGAAAATCCAGTATTGAAAAACATCACCGTATCAACAGCCATTGAGGTTGGTACCGCTTCGCAGGTAATTTTATTTACTGCCAGAAAATGGAGAGCTGATTTGATTATTATGGGATCACATGGAAATGAAGAAACCAATCATCCTTTCGTTGGGTCAACTGCACAAAAAATACTTCGCGGGGCAGATGTTCCTGTATTATGCGTTCAGAAAAATCACACCTTAAAGAATATTAAAAAGATAACCTTTGCCTCTAACTTCGAACCCGGCAGTGAAAAAGCCTCTGTTAAATTGCTTGAATTCGCCAAAACAGTAAACGCATCAGTTCACTTGCTTTACGTAAATACACCACTAAATTTTAAAGACACCCGCTACATCAATGAACGTTTCGATTGGTTCGTAAAGAATGCAGACAAGTTGAAATTTAGTCGTGCCATTCACTGTGATTACGATGTTCACAGCGGAATAGCAAATTACCTGGCGGATTCAAATGATGGAATTGCCAGCCTGGTTACACGTACACGAAACGGGTTACCGTCATATACACTGGGTGTTGCTGAAAGTGTAGTATACCGTAGCCCGGTGCCGGTGCTGAGTATAAACTATGCTAAATAACAAAAGCATTAAGAAGGTATTGGCTACCGGTAAAACTCCTGCATGGCCAATGCCTGCTTATTTAACAATATTTATTTTGAGCGTATTGGTTCGAAGCCTTTCCTGAATCGGCATACTCGCCAGGGCAATAAAGATGTCACCACTTTGTAAATGTCCTTCCCTTTTAAGGATGGATTCAACATCGGCAATTGTTTCGTCCGTGGTTGTAACCTTATCATAAAGGTATCCACGCGCACCCCACACCAGGTTTATGGTATTAATCAGGGATTTGTTCGCAGTAAAAACAAAAATATTGGTGTTCGGTCGATAGGATGATGACCGAAGGGCGGTGTACCCGGAAGCCGTCATGCCTACAATAGCTTTTGCGCCAACATCTTTAGCCAGTTTGCAAGCCGCCAACACCAAGCTATCATTTATATAAATCGGAGATTTCGGATCCACTTCCCTGAAACGGTAATACAAGTGTTCATCCTTTTCAACAGAAGCAATTGTGCGTACCATACTACGCACCACTTCTAGAGGGTACTTACCCGCAGCCGTCTCGGCTGAAAGCATTACCGCATCAGCGCCATCCAATACAGCATTGGCCACATCGTTGGTCTCTGCACGTGTTGGTCGAGGGTTTTCAATCATGCTCTCCATCATCTGGGTAGCTACAATTACGGGCTTGGAAGCCGCATTGCATTTTTCAACCAACATCTTCTGCACCATAGGAACTTCCTCCAACCAAATTTCGACACCCAGGTCACCGCGTGCCACCATCACGGCATCGGTAGCCGCTATAATTTCATCGATGTTACTCAACGCTTCTGGCTTTTCAATTTTGGCGACAATACGCGTTGTTGATTGATTTTTTTCAATGATGCCGCGCAGAATCTTAATGTCTTGTGCCTTGCGCACAAATGAGAGTGCAATCCAGTCGAGGTTATTTTTCAAGCCAAATTCAAGGTCTTTCAAATCCTTGTCGGTCAACGATGGTGCCGATACTTTTGAAAAGGGCAGGTTTATTCCTTTTCTTGATTTCAGTGGTCCACCGTAAATCACCTCAGTCACTACATCAATATCACGAACCTCTCTTACCTTCAGCTCAATTTTTCCATCATCAATAAGAATAGCATCGCCAGCTTTTACATCTTTCGGTAGTTGCTGATACGAAGTACTGGCGATTTCATTATTACCAATGAGTTGACGAGTTGTAATAATAAACTCCTGTCCGCGTACCAATTCAATATCAGGGCCAACTTCCTGCACCCGAATTTTCGGACCTTGTAAATCGAGAAGCAGTGCAACCGTGGAGCCCAGCTCGGCATTAATTTCACGCACTGCGTCAATCACCTTTTGATGATCTTCATGATTGCCGTGCGAAAAATTTAAACGGAAAACATCCACACCTTCTTTCACCAAGGCGCGTAGCATTTCTTTTGAGTTTGAGGCAGGGCCTACAGTAGCAACAATTTTTGTTTTGTTATAGGAAATCATTTCCATCACTTAATGGGGGTTGAATAGCAAACAGTTTTTTCAAAAAATAAAATTACTTTTCGATTTCAGGGAGTCCGTGGGAATAGGCGTGATTAACTCTACGGTTTGAATTTCTTTTATCCCTTGTAGTACCATCGTTGTAAATTCAGCATCTTCCGAAGCGGTCAAAATTATAAAATCAAAACGAGGAAATTCAGGTACTAAGAAATACTTTCCGGTCTCATAGTCAACAGGCTTGTTTTTGAACAGTTTCAATCGATTGATACGGGTTTCGTAAGCATAAAAAGAATAGAACTTTTCTTGCTGATTTTTGAAGCCCACCGCCAAATCGGGCTGGCGCACCAGGTTAACGCCTAGTTTTCTGTTTATTTCCCAGGCCAGTTTGTACCCTTTGGAAGTGGAAATGATGCCGGCCAGTTCAAAGTCATAATCATACTCAATTACCAGCTTACTTTTCTTCATTTTTACCCGAATTGAACAACCTTTTGGCCCAACCTGACAAGATTAAAAAAGTTTGACAATATTGCCGTAAATATCTTTCTTTGCACAGATTTTTAAATCCTAAAACTGTAAAAACATGTCTGAAATCGCACAAAAAGTAAAACAGATTATCATCGATAAACTCGGTGTTGAAGAATCTGAAGTTACTCCTGAAGCAAGCTTTACCAATGATCTTGGCGCTGACTCTCTGGACACCGTGGAACTAATCATGGAGTTCGAAAAGGAATTTAACATTTCCATTCCGGACGATCAGGCCGAAAATATTTCAACCGTTGGCCAGGCTATCTCTTACCTGGAACAGAACGTTAAGAAGTAATTTGACGAGCGCTTTTTCCTCATTACACCTTTTTACTTATGACTTTAAAACGAGTAGTAGTCACTGGACTTGGTGCACTTACACCGATCGGCAACACCCTTCCCGAATACTGGGACGGGCTCAAAGCCGGCAAAAGTGGAGCAGCACCGATTACCCGTTTTGATGCATCCCTGTTTAAAACGAAGTTTGCCTGCGAAGTAAAAAATTTCGAGATCGGCAACTTCATGGATCGCAAAGAGGCCAGAAAAATGGATCCCTTTGCGCAGTATGCCATGGTGGTGGCAGATGAGGCCATTAAAGATTCAAACCTTCCGCTGTCTGATTTAGACCCCAACCGTGTGGGTGTTATCTGGGGTTCGGGCATCGGAGGGTTAATTACCTTTCAGGAAGAAGTAAAATCCTTTGCCAAAGGAGATGGCACGCCCCGGTTTAATCCCTTCTTTATTCCCAAGATGATTGCCGACCTTAGTGCAGGTCATATCTCCATCAAGTATGGTTTTCGCGGACCTAACTTCGTTACCGTTTCGGCATGTGCATCTTCTACCAACGCAATTTATGATGCGTTTACCTACATCCGCTTAGGCAAAGCTGATGTCATTGTTTCCGGAGGCTCTGAAGCAGCCGTTTGCGAAGCCGGTGTTGGTGGTTTTAATGCCATGAAAGCTTTGTCGGAAAGAAATGATTCACCTGAAACCGCTTCACGCCCATACGATAAAGATCGTGATGGTTTTGTGTTGGGTGAAGGGGCAGGCGCGTTGATACTGGAAGAGTATGAGCATGCCAAAAGGAGAGGTGCAAAAATTTATGCTGAAGTTATCGGTGGCGGACTTTCCGCTGATGCCTATCACATTACAGCACCTCATCCGGATGGTGCCGGTATAACCAAAGTAATGGAAAATGCCCTGGAAGAAGCAGGCATAAAGCCGGAAGCCGTAGACTATGTAAATACACACGGAACATCAACACCGCTGGGTGATATTGGTGAAATCCGTGCCATCGAACAAGTCTTTGGTGACCATGTGTTTTCCATGAATATTAGCTCTACTAAATCCATGACTGGTCACCTGCTGGGTGCCGCAGGAGCCATTGAAGCCCTGGCATGTTTACTGGCCATTAATGAAGGCGTGGTACCCCCCACCATCAATAATTTCAACATTGATGAAAGCCTTGATGCCCGGCTCAACCTTACCCTTAACAAAGCACAACACCGCGATGTAAAAGTTGCCATCAGCAACACCTTCGGGTTTGGCGGACATAACGCCTCCATCATCTTCAAAAAAGTCTGACCTGATTCGTATCGGTCGTTTAAATCCCTTTGCTTACCTTAGGGCTTAATTTTATTTTACCTATCGCGTGTGGCGCTTACTTAAAATAACAAGCAAAAAATCACCATCCGATAAGAAGCTGATCAGCGCCATTTACACCATCGCTGGATTTACCCCAAAAAACCTTGAACTGTACCGCCTGGCTACGCGCCACAGTTCCCTCATAAAAGAAAATGGCAATGGGTTTAAAGAAAATAACGAGCGACTTGAATACCTGGGTGATGCCATTTTAGGTGCTTCTGTTGCCGATTTCTTATTCAAAAAATTCCCCTATAAAAGCGAGGGATTTTTAACTGAAATGCGCTCCCGTATTGTTAACCGCGAGTCACTCAACTTGCTGGCCCGAAAGATTGGTATTGGCAATATTGTTCAATACGATCAAAAGAATTCTCAACTGCAGCAGGTTATTCTGGGCAACACCTTAGAAGCCATTGTTGGGGCTATTTATCTTGATAAAGGCTATTCGTCAACCAAAAAATTTGTAATTAAAAAACTTATCGCACCAAACTATGACCTTGACGAGCTTGTTAGTACACAAACCAACTTTAAAAGCAGGGTAATTGAATGGAGTCAGCGCGAAGGAAAAGAGGTTCGGTTTGAAATTGTAGACATCAAAAAAGGCAAGATACATAAGGAGTTTACAGCCCAGGTGTTTGTAAACAACGAAGTGATGGGTACAGGTTATGGCAACAGCAAGAAAAAAGCTGAACAGGATGCAGCGTTCAAGACGTGCGAGAAATTAAATATACTTTCGGAAATTTCGGTTCGTTCGTAATTCATAAATTTTATAAACTTTATTCGTGAAGATCAGATTAGCAGGCGCAACCGTAAACCAAACTCCTTTCGATTGGGAAAATAATACCGCCAACATTCTGTTCGCCATACAGGAAGCGAAAAATAAGAATGCAAAAATTCTATGCCTGCCTGAGTTATGCATTACCGGATACGGATGCGAGGACACCTTTCTGAGTGAATGGTTGTCTGCCAAAGCATTTGAAGAGCTTCTCAAAATCAAAGAATATTGTTCTGACATCACCGTGAACATCGGTTTGCCGATACGTATTGATGGCATTACCTACAATGGTTCATGCGTGATCAGCAACAAAAAAATTCTTGGCATTACGTTAAAACAAAACCTGCCTAACGATGGCGTTCACTACGAGCCGCGTTGGTTTAGTCCTTGGCCATCCGGAAAGGCAATAACAATACACCGAAAGGATATGTCCATTCAGGCTGGCGATTTAATCTATGAAGCCGATGGTATTCGCTTTGGTATTGAAATCTGCGAAGATGGTTGGAGTAAAGAGAAAAGACCGGGTTATAAATTTAAAGAGCGTGGCGTTCAATTAATTTTAAATCCAAGCGCCAGTCACTTCGCTATGGGCAAAAGCCAGAACCGCGAGCAGGAGGTTACACTAGATGGATCGCAGCTATTTTCATGTGTTTATGTGTTCTGCAATTTATTGGGTAACGAAGCCGGTCGCATGATTTACGATGGCGACATACTCATTGCCCAAAAGGGTAAGCTACTGGCGCAGAATACACGAATGTCCTTTAAACCGGTAACTATCATTACCTGCGATGTCGACTTAAATCAAGAATCAAAGAGCACCCAGCTACCATTAACAGATTCCAAGGATCGAAACGAAGAGCTTACCAAGGCTGTATCGCTTGCCCTTTTTGACTATCTCCGAAAAAGTAAATCGAAAGGATTTGTACTTTCCTTGAGTGGCGGTGCAGATTCCGCCATCTGTGCAACCATGGTGGCTGAAATGGTAAGGCGTGCCAGTGCCGAGTTAGGGTGGGAAACTTTTTGTAAACAAGTTGGCTTACAAAATGTATACAATCAAAAGCAAGCCGTTCAGCAACTACTAACCTGTGCCTATCAGGCTACGTTCAACTCATCTGCAGCAACGTTTGAAGCTGCCCGTGAGCTTTCTGAATCGCTTGGTGCAACATTTTATAATTGGAGCATTCAACAGGAAGTTGACTCTTATACAACAAAAATAGAAGCTGCACTCAATCGAAAAATGGATTGGAAAACGGATGATATCAGTTTACAAAATATACAGGCACGATCACGCTCCCCTATCATTTGGATGCTCGCCAATATTAAGCAAAGCATTTTGCTCACTACCTCAAACAGAAGTGAAGGAGACGTGGGCTACGCTACCATGGATGGTGACACCAGCGGAAGTCTCGCCCCTGTTTCTGGTATCAACAAAACCACCATACTCGAATGGCTTAGGTGGGCTGAACATGAACTTGGCTACTCGGGCCTTAAGTATGTCAATCAGTTGAAACCCACTGCAGAACTACGACCCGCAGAACGGCACCAAACAGATGAAGACGACCTGATGCCCTATACCATTCTGGCAGAAATTGAACGGCATGCCATTTTATTCAGAAAATCACCAACCGAAGTGTTTCATGCTATGAAAGATAAGTTTGGCGACAATAATTTATTGAAAAGTTATATCAAAAAATTCTTTCGCTTATGGGCAGCCAATCAATGGAAACGTGAACGCCTCGCCCCCTCATTCCACCTCGATGAACTCAATGTTGATCCGCGCACCTGGTGCCGATTCCCCATCCTTTCCTCGGGATTTAAAACTGAACTCGCGGAGTTGGATGCCTTATAACCTTAAATCTAACCTTCATATTATAATCTTGAACATTAAACCATAATCCCTATATATTTGCCACCATGAATTTACTTAGCTATATAATCTGGAACGGTAGTCCTGATATTTTTTCCATTGGCCCGATAACGCTTCGTTGGTACGGCCTGCTTTTCGCTCTTGGCTTTTTGCTCAGTCAGCAAATACTGTATTACATCTATAAAAAAGAGGGCAAGCCAGAAAAGGATGTGGACACGTTAACCATTTACATGGTGGTGGCCACGATAATTGGTGCCCGCTTAGGGCACGTATTCTTTTATGAGCCTGAGCGTTACCTTGCAAACCCGATTGACATCCTTAAAATCTGGGAAGGCGGATTGGCCAGTCATGGCGCAGCTGTGGGTATTTTATTTGCCCTGTGGCTGTACGCCAGAAAAAACAAACCAGGCCAATCATACTTACAGGTTTTGGATCGGATAGTAATATTGGTTGCACTGACTGGCGCACTTATCCGGTTAGGTAATTTTTTTAATTCTGAAATTATTGGAAAAGAAACTAAGGCCAGTTATGGCGTAGTGTTTACCCGGAACGTAACCGAAATATTGCAGCGTGATCCTGAAATTGAAAAAATAAGTTATCAATCAGCTAATGGTCAACCCAATGAAGCGGGCTTTAAACCTATAACACTGCTGGTTGAGTTTAAAGCCGACCGGCAGAATGAGCAGGAATTACACATGTACATGACCAGTCGATTTTATGACAGGCTAATTTATAATCCTTATATAAATGAGCACATTAATCAATCTACTCCCATTAAGTATTTTCTGGATAAACTGGATAATGGTCAGTATGCTGCAGTAGTACACACCAATGCCATTGCCCGTCATCCGGCTCAATTATATGAATCTATCTCCTGTGTTTTACTTTTTATCCTTCTATACTGGATGTGGAACCGCCAGAAGGTAAACCTGCCGGCCGGCAGAATTTTCGGAACGTTTATGATTATTCTCTGGACGCTGCGATTTTTATACGAATACCTTAAAGAAGTTCAGGTAGATACAGAGATCACGTTTATTAACACGTACGGTATCAATTACGGACAACTTTATAGTATTCCATTGATTATTGTTGGAATTGTGGTGCTTGTGCTTTCGTTCAGGCGGGGTACACAGGAACCCGCTGTAAACGAAAAAAATCCTTGATCAGGTGTATTCTTTCATCTAAAACACGATTTGCTGTACTGGGGGCCATCTTACTATCCCTTTCAGCATCAGGAAAGTTGTATCATGCTCCAACACCAATTGCACCTGATACCGTAAAAAAAAACGTACGTAACCGCGATAAAGAAACTCCTGACAGCACCGGTTATTACCTTACCATTAACCGCATTTTTGTATTGGGCAATAAGCGAACGCGAGAGCCCATTATTCTTCGCGAGCTAACTGTAAAACCAGGCGACTCCATTTATAGCCAGGAACTTTCCAAGGTTATTGAAAAAGATGAGAATAAGTTGTTTAACCTTCACTTATTCAACGCGGTCGAAATACGACTCCTGGAAATAAATCCCGGAAAAGCCGATCTGCTTGTGGAAGTGAATGAACGGTGGTTTACCTTTCCGGTACCCATTTTTCAGTTATCCGATCGAAACTTCAATGAATGGTGGGAAAACTATAACCATGATTTTAAACGAGTCAATTATGGGTTAAAGCTGTACCAGTATAATATGCGTGGGCGTAACGAAACACTCACCTTCACCGCCCAGTTTGGTTATGTGCGAAGGTTTGAATTACTCTACCGTATCCCCTATATCGATAAACGGCAAAAGCAGGGGCTGATTTTCCAAACCGATTTCATCGATGCTAAAAATGTTGCATACCGGACAGAGGACCACAAACTCGTATTTTTAGAAACCGATAAAGTTTTGCGCAATACCCGCGGCATCGGACTAACCTATACCTATCGAAATTCATTTTATAACCACCATAGGCTGGGCTACCAATTCCGTAAAACAACAATTACCGATTCACTTTACCAACGAAATCCTAACTACCTGGGCGTAGAAAACAGAGCACAGCAATTTGATTTGTTGAGTTATGAATTTATCTCCGATCACCGCGATGTTATCGCTTATCCATTAACGGGCTACCACCTGCTTTTTCATGTTCAAAAAGTCGGCTTTGCCATGAGTAATGACCTGGAAAAACTGGACGCCTGGGTAAGTTACGCCCGCTACATTGAGTTGAAGAGAAAATTCTTCTTATCGAACTTTACGTTTGCCTACTGGAGCAATAAAACCGATATACCCTACTACAACTATGGCGTAATGGGGTATAACAAAATCTTTGCCCGCGGGTACGAAGTAAATGTGATTGAAGGCCCCTGGTACTTCCTAAACAAGACTACTCTTAAGAAGCGGATATTCTCACGGGTTTATAGTATGGATGGCTCACGCCTGAAACAATTTAAGTACATTCCGCTGGCTATCTACCTGAAAACATATGGCGATTTTGGATACATCGAAAATTACCCTGCTTATACAGAAACTGTGCCTCCCCAAAACACAAACCTTTCTAACCGGATAATTGCCGGCACTGGATTGGGATTGGACATCGTTACTTCATACGATACCGTGTTGCGTTTTGAATATACCCTGAACTCAAGAGGCAATACAGGGTTATTCTTTCATATCAAGAAGGAGTTCTGATACATATTAATACCTCCAGTTTTTTTACGTCCATTCTTGTTGTATTGATACCACACCCCCGTGCGATCTCCCGCTTCATAAAAACCGGAAAAAGTAAGTCGCCCTTCATCATCAAAGAATTTCCACTCACCATGCTCCTTTCCATCCAGATAATACCCGTGTTGGATTAACACACCCTGTTGGTTGAAGTGTTTTATTTCGCCATTGGGTAACCCGTCTGCGTACTGAATTTCCCGTTCCGGAAATCCTGATGGGTGAAAATATTTCCACAGCCCATCATACACACTATTGCTGTACCTACCCGTGCGGTAAAGCTTACCGGTATCATAATAATACCAGGCCGAATCTTGCAACATGCCCTGCTGCCATTGCTCTTTACCCTCCATATTTCCATTCGGATAATAATACATCACATCGCCATGTAACTTCCCCTGCCTGAGGTTCTCCACTGCATTTAACTTGCCATCCGGAAAATAATAATACCACACTCCATCTTTTTTATTGTCGATGATCACGCCTTTCGATCGCATTCCTCCGTTCAGGTAATGCTCAACTATAACCTCTTGCGCAATACTGCGAATACCGAAAACCAGCAACAAGGCTATTATCAATTTACACATAGTTGTCAGCTTGATTTTGAAGTACTAAATTAATGAACGATTACAGGCCAATGAAACCCTTGTTGCTTGCCATACTCCTGATGCTATTCACCCACAGATTGGTGGCGCAAAGTGTATCCACCCTGATGGGTGCCCGCGCCAACGCCATGGGGTACGCCTCTGCTTCCCTGTTCGATGCCTGGGGAACATTTAATAATATTGCCGGCCTTGCAAAGATTGACCAGCCTACAGCTGTTTTTGCGCACGACTTACGGCCGCTGTTACCAGGTGCCAACCGAACCGCTGCAGCGGTTTCATGGCCGGTTAATTTTGGAGTTTTTAGTAGCGGTGTATTTCGCTTTGGCGATGATGTCTACAGTGAAAGTCTGCTCTCAGCAGGATTTAGTAATCAATTGGGACTGGCCGCCTTAGGTATAAAATTAAATTACATCCAATACCGTGCGGAAGGATTTGGAACCAAGGGAGTATTTACGCTCAACGTTGGTGGTATTGCAGAACTTACACCCAGTCTCGCTATTGGGGCATATATAACTAATATTAATCAGCCTAAGCTTTCACCAGACGAAGACCGTGTTCCAACCTTACTTACTGCGGGGGTATCATTTAAGCCTTCCGATAAAATCATTATTGCAACTGAACTAGCGAAGGACTTAGATTACGCCACCACATGGAAAACAGGCCTGGAATATTTATTTCATAAAAAATTCTGTGCCCGTTCAGGCTTTAACCTTCATCCACATGCAGCGTTTTTTGGATTAGGTTTCAGAACGAATAAGTTCATTCTTGATTATGCTTTACAGCATAGCGTCCATCTTAGTTTAAGCCACCAGGCTTCCGTGAACTACGTCTTCCTTAAAAAATGAAATGGAGGCTGATCATACCGCTCTGCTTACCCTTAATTACCTATGCACAGGAATATCCCCGGAAAGAGGTTGATCTTGAGCGGTTAGCCGATGAACTCTTCGGCTTTCAGGAACTGGATTTAAACTACGAGGATTTATACGAAAACCTGGCGCTGTTATTGGCCAATCCAATAAACCTGAATTATGCCACAACCGAAGAACTTCGCTTTTTAAACATTTTAACGGAAGAGCAACTGCAAAACTTTTTTAGCTACAGGAATGAACATGGGAAATTACTTTCGGTTTATGAACTTCAGGCTATTCCGGGTTTTGATTTGCAGACCATCTACAGAATTATTCCATTCCTCTCGGTTCAAGATCCTACCTCCTCACTGAATGCTTCATTATGGCAGCGAATGGTAAAGGAAGGCACTACTTACTTCATTATGCGCTATGAACGCACGTTGGAAACAAAACGCGGTTTCACTGATGCAGCAAGCGAAACCCAGCGGTTTACGGGTGATGAAAATAAGTTGTACATGAGGTTTCGTTCAAGTCGTGCTGGCGATTACAGCATTGGTTTTACTGCAGAAAAGGATGCTGGTGAACAGATCACCTGGAATCCATCGAAAAGACAATACGGATTTGATTTCAATTCATTTCATGCTCAGATTCTGAATAAAGGAAAAATTAAAAACCTGATAGTTGGCGATTATCAAATGCAGTTTGGGCAAGGGTTAATCCTGGGAAGTAATTTCGGATTTGGAAAAGGGGCCGAAACGATAACTACTATCCGCAGGAGCAACCTCGGTTTTTTGCCCTACACCTCAATTAATGAAACAAGCTACCTTCGTGGGGCATCACTCACCTATGAGCTTACTAAATTCCTATACCTTTCAGGATTCTATTCCAGCGCATGGCGCGATGCTACCCTGGCTTCCGATGAATCAGACGAAGACTTTGCTTCGTCATTTCAAACTACCGGGTTACATCGAAATTTATCTGAGTTAATTCGAAGAAAAAGCTTGAATGAAAAGCAATACGGCTTTGTCCTAAGTTTTCAAAAACAAAACTTAGATGCCGGTATTCTTTATCACCACCTCTCTTATGCCGTACCTCTTCAGCGCAACCCGCAACCGTATAATCAATTTGCCTTTTCTGGCGCTGCACTTCAAAACATAGGTGGATATGTAAATTATACACTTAGAAATTTTACACTTTTTAGTGAGCTTGCCAAAACCTATACCGGAGGACTCGGATTAACGTCAGGATTAATGGGAAGTGTAACGTCTAAACTTGATGTATCCTTCCATTACCGAAACTATCAACGGAATTTTTATAGTCTGTATTCCAATGCCTTTGCAGAAAGTTCACAACCCCAAAACGAACGCGGAATCTATTGGGGCTGGCGATACCGGTGGAACAGAAAATACAGCATGACCGGCTATATGGATTTATTTCGATTTCCATGGCTGCGCTACCGCATTTATGCGCCATCCGATGGTCATGAGTTTTTGTTGCGGTTCAACTATCAGCCCACACGTAACATCCTGCTGTTCGCGCAAGTCCGTGAAGAATCAAAAGCCAGAAATAGAACCGGCAGCGAAAGCAATCTATACCTAATTGATAACGGAATTAAACGGAACTTCTGGTTAAATGCAGATTACGGACTTAATCAGAAGTTAAGCATGAAAACCCGGGCACAATTCAGTACTTATACCATAAACGGTGTAGAAACAAAAGGCATGGTCCTTTTACAGGATATTAGTGTGAAACTTGGTAAACTGTTCTTAACCGGCCGCTACGCCTTATTTGATACGGAGGATTATGACAATCGGCAATACGTATATGAACGCGATGTTTGGTTAGCGTACTCCATGCCCGCACTCTCCGGCACAGGCATACGAAACTACATTCTTATGCAATATGATATCTCCAACAAACTCACCTGTTGGCTTCGCTATACCAATACCCGATTTACTGACCGCGAAGTAATTGGAAGCGGGGCCGACACGATTGATGGGAATACACGAAATGATATTAAATTGCAACTTCGAGTGAGGCTATAACCATGCACGCAGTAAACCAAATTACCCCCGAAGTATTACTGGTGCTTTGCATCGGTGGAATAATTTTTATCCTGGTTTTTCAGGCGATATTTCGCAAAAAACGCTGATAATCACCCGATTTCATCGTTAAACAACTTCCGCAACTGCGAATTATCGTTTAATTTGAGCCTTCAAAAAAGAGTAACTAAAACACAAAACAAAAATATCAACCATGAAACGGATAGTAACCTTTGTTCTCACCTTGTCGATAAGCTCCGCGTTGTTAGGCCAGGTAACAAAAAAAGCCTTAGAGTTGCCGGAGTTCAAGGCCATCTACAACAACTCCAATTATACAGTCTACCTGAAGCAAACCAACAAACAAGAAGTAAGCGTTGAGGCACTTACTGAAATTTATGAACTCACCACGATTTTTGTTGAAAATGGAATATTGATGATAAATGTTGAGCGCAAGCCGGAAAATACCAACAAAAGTATCTGGGCGAAGATTGACGACATCAAAGTTAACCCAACCATGAAACTTTATGTCAGTGTTAAAAATGTTGGTGAGTTGCAGGTTAACGGAGCCGGCAAAATAATTTCTGAAAATTCCCTGGCAGCGCCAAGCCTAAATCTTTCCATTGGGGGCTCCGGCAGCATGGACCTTGACATAAAGGGTGATGTTGTAAAAGCTGAAGTTAGTGGTGCGGGCAAAATGGGTATTAAAGGCTACGCCTCCAGTTTAGAAGGTGTGGTGAGTGGAAGCGGTGCGATAAACGCCTTTAACTGCCCGTTAGAAAAAGCTACCATAAAAGTAAGTGGAACAGGTTTAGCAGAATTAAATGTTACGGATACTATTACTGCTACCGTAGTAGGAAGCGGTTCGGTGAAACATAAAGGCAACACTAAAAACGCTACTAAAAAAGTTTACGGATCTGGTTCGGTTGATCGGGCTTACTAAAAGTATTTGCTTTCAAATTCTACAAAAAGCTGCGTAAGTATTCCGCGTAATTTTTGTGAAGAGTGGCTGAAGATACGTTACTCTTCACCTTTGCTTTTTGAATCAAGTTTACAATAATTGTCCATGCCCAGGTGCATCAGCGCATCACCGGCATTAACAACCGGAATATTATTGAGCCCAATGATGTACGCCTTTTCAGGTGCCACAACTTTTTCTTTAAACAACCCGAACGGATCAGTAATGGTACCCACCCATTCACCTTTATGTACCAGTTGTCCGCACTGTACGTTGGCATGAAAAAGCCCGGCATGTTTGGCCCTAACCCATGTTGAACTCCAGATGATTCGATTTTCTTCTTTAGGATCAGGAGCCCAGTCAATCATCTTTAAGTGATGCATCAGGCGTAGTGTTCCGGCAATACCCTCTTCAATCGCCTGCTGGTCAAACCGCAGTGATTCACCACCTTCATACACGATAATATTTTTTCCCTTTTTGGAAGCCTCCTTACGCAGTGAACTGGGACGGAACGGTGCATCCAGGGTAAATGGAGCATGAAAGGCATTGGCCAACGCCATGTTTTTTTCGTTATTAAGCATGGCCCTTACCTGCGGATAATTGGTTCGCATGGCCCCTCCGGTATGAAAATCAACACCAATATCGATAAACGGAATAACATCATGTGTTACATGGTATGCCACCCGGCTTGCCAATGATCCGTTTTTGCTTCCGGGAAAAGACCGGTTCACATCTTTACCATCGGGCACATCGCGTGAAAAATTAAGAAATCCATAAACATTAATGATGGGCATACACACCAGTGTACCACGCTTTGGCTGATGCAGTCCTCCATCCAATATTCTTCGAACAATTTCAAGTCCGTTAATTTCATCGCCATGCATACCGGCCATCAACGCCAGCACAGGGCCATCCTCCATACCCCGCGATATGTACAGGGGTGTATCAATAAGTGTTTGCGAGGGTAACTTCGCAATGTTGATTTTTATCTCCTTAAACTCACCGGGGCGTATTTCATGGCCCGCTATATGCACTACTTTCATCCGATTGGTTTAAGGCTAGGCATTAATTTTATCTTTTTGAATTTTCTTTTTAGAAGCATGCTTCTCGAGGTACTGAATAATTTTTCCGCCAATATCCACTTTAGTGGCGCCTTCAATGCCTTCCAAACCCGGTGATGAGTTAACCTCTATAATAAGTGGACCGCGTTTGGATGGTAGCATATCCACACCCGCAATGCCTAATCCCATTTTGCGGGCAGCCATAACGGCAGCTGCCTTTTCCGCTCGCGTAAGCTTCACTACGGTAGCCTTTCCACCCCGATGCAGGTTGGAACGAAATTCACCATCGCGCGTAGCTTCACGTCTCATCGCTCCCACCACTTCACCATCCACTACAAATGCGCGTATGTCGGTTCCTTTGGCTTCTTTAATAAATTCCTGAACAATAATCCGGGCATGCAAGCCGTGAAAAGCTTCAATAACAGACTGAGCTGCCTTTTTATTTTCTGCCAGCACCACACCCAGTCCTTGTGTACCTTCCAACAATTTAATAACAACCGGTGCCCCACCTACCGCTTCAATGATTCCTTCGGTATCACGGGAGTAGTCCATGAAGATTGTTTTTGGCAGGCCTAGTCCGGCACGGGAAAGTATCTGCAAACATCTCAGTTTATCGCGGGATCGAATAAGCGCTTGTGACTCAATAGCTGTGAATACTTTCATCATTTCAAACTGACGCACCACAGCCGCTCCATAAAAAGTAACCGATGCGCCAATTCTGGGAATAACCGCATCAAAATAATCAAGTCGCTTACCTTGATACAACACCACCGGATTTTTCTTTTCAATAAAGAGCACACATTTCATGTGATCAATAATTTCCACATTATGACCTCGCCTCTCACCTGCTTCTTTAATACGCCTGGTCGAGTAAAGTTTTGAATCGCGGGAAAGAATAGCTATGTTCATAATTGCTGGATTGAAAGAAACTACTTATTGATCTTTAATTTCTTCGCTTTCTTTTTGCGGTAAGATAGATTTTTTTTCGCTACATCAATATAAAACCGGTTTCGCAATATTTTCCTGCCCAACAATATCGGAAACCGTAACGCATCGCGATCACTTAATGAAAATTCAGTCACAATTTCTTCATCAAAAATTTTTACAGTAGTTTTAATAACGTAGCGTTGTTCAGCTACACCAAATGAATTTTTTATTTCTCGCGAGTCAAATTCCTTAAATAAAAAAAGCATTCCGGTAAACTCCGGATGTTCATCATCCAACAAAACAAACTCAAGCACACCATCCACCACTTCAGCGCGTGAACAATGTAAACTACTGGTGTAGGCGCCTGTGTCGATTTTTGCGTGGATATTGTACAGCCCCAGGCCCGGAAGATCAACCCGGTCGGAGCGACCTAAAATATTCATAATGATCAGTTATGCTATTGAAAACTACAGGATTCAAAGGAATAAAAAAAAACCCTGCAAAAACAGGGTTTTTAAGTGACTTTCAGTAGTTACTAATACTTCAGCGGAATCTTAACCAGCGTATTTTCCCAGGCCAGAATCATTACAGCGGTTGCATCTTTACCATCGAACATAATGGTAAAGTTCTCCACTTCCGATTCCGTTTTACCTGCAGGCACTTTGATGCGGGCAACATCCTTGCTCTCATCATACGCATAGGCTCCCCAGGTATCGAGTTTGCTATTAAAGATTATCGTCCACTCGGTTTTATCCGGAATGGTGTATAAAGAATACGTACCTGCTTTAAGTGTTTTATCACCAAAGGTTACATCTTTATAAAGTTTAACTTCGGTGGTTTCGTTTGCTCCTGTGCGCCATACTTTGCCATACGCTTCTGTTCCGCCCAGCATAGTTCTGCCTTTTTTAGCCGGACGGCTGTAAATGACTTTTGCCACCGGATCGGCATTGCGGCCATCGGGACGGAAGTAAGCAATATCAGCCGGACTGGGATCAAGACCCGGAAATTTTTGGGCCATGGCCTGCTGATCAAAGGCAATCACAATCAGGGCCAGTAAAGCGATTAACGTAAGCTTTTTCATGATGTTAAGATTTGGTTAAAAATTCATACAACAGAAAAATGCCCCGGAACTTCCGGGGCACTTTCAAATTTGACCTGTAAACTACTGGTAGAACGCTATTTCTTGAAATAAGGTTTTACCATCGGGCTAACTTACAAAAAAATTCTGGCTGCACTATCTCCCGAAAGGATTTATTGCCGATAAAGCCCGTTTACCACCGCCCATCTTATTCATGGTTTTCATCATTTTTCGCATATCGCCAAACTGCTTGAGCAGCTGGTTAACCTGTTGCACGGACGTTCCGCTTCCTTTGGCAATTCTGTTCTTACGGCTCCCGTTAATAATATCAGGATTTGCACGCTCTTCAATAGTCATGGAGCGGATAATAGACTCAATTGGCTTAAAAGCATTATCATCAATATCCACGCCCTTCATGGCCTTGCCCACACCGGGTATCATACCCAGCAAGTCTTTCATATTGCCCATCTTTTTAATCTGCTCCAATTGGCTTAAAAAATCGCTCAGGTCGAACTGATTCTTGCGCAGTTTTGCATTTAATCGCTTTGCTTCATCTTCGTCAAAGGTGTTCTGAGCCTTCTCCACCAGCGAGACCACATCTCCCATACCAAGAATACGCCCGGCCATCCGATCTGGATAGAAGCGATCGAGGGCTTCCATTTTTTCACCTGTACTGATGAACTTGATGGGTTTTTCTACAACCCTACGAATGGACAATGCAGCTCCACCACGCGAATCACCGTCTAACTTGGTGAGCACCACCCCATCAAAATTCAGGCGATCGTTAAAAGTTTTGGCTGTATTCACCGCATCCTGGCCCGTCATGGAATCAACCACAAATAATGTTTCGGATGGATTGAGCACTTCCTTCAGTTTGGCAATCTCATTCATCATCTCTTCATCAACCGCCAGACGCCCGGCCGTGTCGACAATGACAATACGATGATTGTTTTTCCTGGCATGCTCAATGGCAGCCTTAGCAATTTTTACAGCATCTTTATTTTCAGGCTCAGCATATACTTCAACACCAATTTGTTCACCCAACACTTTTAGCTGATCAATTGCAGCGGGCCTATAAATATCGCAAGCGGTTAGCAATACCTGCCTGCCTTGCTTCTTCAGGTAGTTGGCAAGTTTTCCGGAAAACGTTGTTTTACCCGAACCTTGTAAACCGGCAATCAAAATAATGGAAGGGTTTCCGGTTAAGTTTATATCCACGCTTTCACTTCCCATCAGCGCGGTGAGTTCATCGTTGGTGATTTTGATAAGTAACTGACCGGGTGAAATGGCGGTGAGCACATTTTGGCCCATTGCTTTTTCCTTTATTTCATCCGTTACTTCTTTGGCTACTTTATAGTTAACATCGGCATCAATTAATGCCTTGCGGATTTCCTTAATGGTACCCGCAACGTTAATCTCGGTAATCCTACCCTGGCCTTTCAGGTTTTGAAAGGCTTTTTCCAGCTTTATACTTAAACTATCAAACATAAATTGAACTATTAAAAAGCGTTTTTGAATAAACGAACAGCAAAGTTAACCGCTATTTTATAATGCAGAAAACTACGGCAAAATAAGCCTCAGCAACCTCAATTTCCTATCTTTAAACTCGCAGAAAAGTATCTATTCCACGCATGCAGCTTACGGCAGAAAACATATTGCTTCTCGGATCCATTCTGTTGTTTCTGAGCATCCTGGCCAGTAAAACATCCTATAGATTAGGGGTTCCGGCACTCATAATGTTCTTGCTGATGGGTATGCTGGCCGGATCAGACGGCCCAGGCAAAATCAACTTTAATGATCCGAAACTGGCCCAGTTTATCGGTGTCATCGCCTTAAACTTCATTCTCTTCTCAGGAGGCCTTGACACCAAGTGGGAAAGTGTTAAGCCCGTGCTGGTCAAAGGAATCGTATTATCAACAGCAGGTGTATTTATTACAGCCATTACACTGGGCCTGTTTGCCCACTACATGATGGGTTTTACCATCCTGGAGGGGATGCTACTTGGCGCAATTGTTTCGTCCACCGATGCTGCGGCTGTGTTTTCCATTTTGCGCGGGAAAAACATTGGTTTGAAAAGAAACATTGGCCCGACACTGGAACTGGAGAGTGGTAGTAATGATCCGATGGCCTACTTTCTTACCGTGAGCTTGCTTATGGTGTATAATCATAAAGATGAAAGCCTGGTTGCGCTGATCCCGTTTTTTATCAAACAAATGTTTATTGGTGGCGGCTTAGGCTACCTGATGGGCCGTGCCATGTCTCTCATCATAAACAAAATAAACCTTGATGTTGACGGGCTGTATCCGGTATTGGTTACCGCCCTGGTTCTGTTTACCTTTTCAATAACAGATTTTATTGGCGGAAATGGCTTTCTCGCGGTTTACATCAGTGCTGTAATTCTTGGCAACTCAAGCTTCATCCATAAGAAAAGTTTAATACGATTTTATGATGGTGTGGCATGGCTGATGCAAATCATCATGTTCCTTACGCTGGGGCTTCTTGTTTTTCCTTCGGAGATTCCGCCTATTGTTGGCCCCGGAATATTGCTGGCACTTTTCCTGATGTTTATCGCAAGGCCATTAAGTGTGTTTATAAGTCTGGCTTTTTTTAAAATGAATTACCGTGAAAAACTTTTTATTTCATGGGTTGGGTTACGTGGGGCAGTGCCCATTGTGTTTGCCACGTATCCGCTGCTGGCCGGTGTTGAACAGGCCAATATGATTTTTAATCTTGTATTCTTTATAACGGTATCCTCAGTGTTGTTGCAGGGCACTACCCTTTCGCAAGTTGCCAAGTGGTTACACCTTTCCGTTCCGCAAAAAATCAAAAAACGTTCGCCTCTTGAAATCGAGTTAAGCGACTCGGTTAAATCCGAACTGTTTGAAGTTGAATTAAGTAACAATAATCCGGTGGTAGGCAAATCAATTGTTCAATTATCGTTTCCAAAAACAGCCATCATTATTATGATTAACCGGCACGGAAAATTTATACGGCCGGGAGGCTCAACCGTGTTGGAGGGTGGTGATAAGCTGGCCGTGCTGGCCGACAATAAAGAAGTGCTCCCTAAAGTTTATGAAGCCCTGAAGATAAAGACCACTTAACGAAAGGCATAGAAATCGAACACCTCTCCCGCCTTGAATACGTTTCGCTCGGCAGGTAATTCAATAAAACCATCAACGTTTTTCAGGTTAGCGAAATCACCTGAACCACCTCCGGGTGTTGGATCGGCCATCAACCGGCCATTGTCGTTTCGTAAGCTTACCTGAAGGAAATACGTTAGCGAAGGTTTAAATGTAACATCTGCCGATAAAATAGCTTGTGATTTTTTCACCACAACATCCATAGTCATTAACATCCACGGTTTAACGTACCGGTAAAAGCAAAGGAATGTAGAAACAGGATTTCCGGGAAGTGCAAATACTATTTTGCCTTCAGCTGATTTTCCAAACCAAAACGGTTTGCCGGGCTTCTGGCTTACCTGATGGAAAAGTTTTTCAATACCCAACGAATTCAATACCTCAGGAATAAAATCAAACTTTCCTTTTGAAACACCACCTGACAAAATGAGGATATCATAGTGTGCCAGCAATTCACGCAGTTTATCCTTCATCATTTCCTTATTATCATGCAGGTGATAGCCATCTCCCCTCCACCCAAGTTCCATCATAGCGGCCTGCACTGCATAGATGTTTGATCGCCTGATCTGGTGTGGCTCAGGTAACACCGAAATATCCACCAACTCATCGCCTGATGAGATAATTGCGGTTAACGGAAAATCAAAAACAGTTACCTGTGTTTTTCCTACTGATGCCAGTAAGGATATTTCAGCAGGAGATAACACCTGGCCGGGTTCTAAAAGTATATCTTCTTTCTTCGCATCGCTGCCTTGCTTATGAATGTTCATCCCAGCGGCAACTTCTCTCAATTGAATAGTTGCATATCCATTCCTTATTACAACATCTTCATACCGAATTACGGCATCAGTCCCACCCGGTAATACCGCTCCGGTCATTACTTCTATACAAGCCTCAGGCTGTTGCAGTTCGGTTTGAGGAGCTCCGGCAGGCTGAATGTTCTCAAGTTTAAACTGTTGTTGGGCTTTAAACGATTTGGAATTAATAGCAATACCATCCATAGCCACCCGGTTAAAAGGGGGTAAGTCACGATCGGCAAAAATACGTTCCGCCAACACCCTGCCTGTGACCTGTTCAACAGGTATTGAAACTTTGTTAACCTTTACCTTAACCGACTGAATGATTTGACTGGCCTCCGCTACACTTACCATGAATAATTTTTAACTTTGATTTGATCAACAATGATGAAAGGTAAAAAATTAACCCACACGGACGAATCAGGCAATCCACAAATGGTAGATGTTTCTGCCAAAGCCATAACGAAACGAACGGCCCGGGCACAAGCCAGTGTTAAAGTAGGTGCAGATATCCTAAGCTTGATTAAACATAATGAACTGAACACAAAAAAAGGTCCGGTGTTTCAAACGGCCATACTTGCCGGAGTGATGGGCGCCAAAAAGACATCAGATTTAATTCCGCTCGCTCATCCTATCGGGCTTGAAGACTGCAAGATTTCCATCACCACACGTAAAGATTCTATTGTTATTGAAAGCCTTGCATCCATCAGCAGTAAAACAGGTGTGGAAATGGAAGCGCTTACAGCAGTAAGCATAGCAGCATTGACTATCTATGACATGTGTAAAGCACTGTCGCATAACATTACCATCAGCGAGATAAAACTCCTGGAAAAAACCGGGGGCAAAAAAGACTTTAAACGCAAACCATGACAACGTTACGAAGAAGGCTCTATCTTACCCTGGAGCCAACAGAACGCGGAGGTACGCTGGAGCGTATTTTCGAAATCATTCTTATTACAACCATTATCCTGAATATTGTAGCCATCATCCTGGAATCGATCCCGGAAATTGAAGCACAGTATCAGGAAATATTTGATCACTTCGAACTGTATTCAGTAATTTTCTTTACCGTTGAGTACGTTGCCCGGGTTTACGCGATTGTGGAAAATCCAAAATACAAGAACTCCGTATGGGGCCGGTGGCAGTACATTAAAACCCCCATGGCTGTTGTTGATCTGCTCGCGTTTCTTCCGTTTTATCTAACTTTTCTCCCAATCGACTTACGGTTTATCCGAATCTTCCGGTTAATGGCACTCTTCCGCATGTTCAAGATTACCCGTTACATGCAAGCCATGATTATTTTTAAAAAGGTTATTGCCGAACGTAAAGAACAACTGGTTCTCAGCTTCATCTTTATAATATTTATTCTGGTAATTATTTCCTTCTTCATGCACCTGGCCGAACGCGAAGCTCAACCTGATAAATTCGGTTCAATACCGGAAGCCATGTGGTGGGGCATGGCCACACTAACCACCGTGGGGTATGGTGATGTTGTACCCATTACACCACTTGGTAAAGTGCTGGGGGGGTTGTTTGCTATTGCTGGTGTTGCCTTTTTGGCACTCCCTGCCGGTATTCTGTCCTCAGGGTTTTTTGAGTTGCTTCATAATCCGCAATCAAAAAAACATACCTGTCCGCATTGTGGAAAGGATTTTCATGAATGACGTGGGCACCATTAATGGACTGATTTTGGCCGGAGGGAAAAGTTCGCGCATGAAAACGGATAAATCACTTCTGGAATACCATGGAAAACCACAACGCGATTTTCTTTTTGAACTCTTAACACCCTTTTGTAGAAAAGTTCATCTTTCATGTAAACAATGTGTGGATATACCACCACACTACAATCCCATTCCCGATCAATTTGACCTTGACAGCCCATTGAACGGAATACTCAGCGCTTTTCAGGTTGCCCCATTAAGTGCCTGGCTAACCGTGCCGGTAGATATGCCATGGGTAGATGAAACCACGTTAAAATTTCTGATAAACCATCGCAATCCAAAAAAAATAGCCACTTGCTTTTGGGATTCAACAGGTAAGCTACCCGAACCCTTACTTACACTTTGGGAGCCGCATGCAACAACTTTGCTATCAGAATTTTATACCAATAACGGCTTTAGTCCACGTGAATTTTTAGTCAGGTTTGATGCCAACATCGTAGCAGCCAAACAGCCAGAATGGCTCAAAAACATCAATTCTGTTCAGGAATTTGATCAATTCCGGAATTCCTTACACCACAAACTGTAAACCCAAATTAATCCCTTCCATCGATTGCAGTATCGAACCGGGAAAAATTTAGTGCGTATTTAATTGATTACTTCGTTGAAATATGAATTGGTAACGGGCTAACAATGAAGAGTATAAAGATTTTATTTTCTGATTGAATACTTTTTAGCACCATTCTTGTTTAATAGGAACAGATGATTCTTCGCGTACAAATACTTACATCACGCAAAGATTAACATCATTAAAAAGTAACTTCGGAAAGTCTTGAAATTAGTTTGGCTATGAAAACAACCACAAAATCACACATCAATCCGATCAATCGCGATCTGATGATTATCTTCTTTACCGGTTTGTTAATGGCAATCGGCTTGGTAACAGCGGGAATATTGCTGGTAAGTCAGTTGTAAACTTTTGCCATATTCGGTTGAGCGGACACCCACTCCTCCCCGTCTTCGAAAATTTCTTTTTTCCAGATGGGTGCCTTTTCTTTTAGCGTGTCGATTATAAATTGGCAGGCTTCAAATGAATCTCTGCGGTGTGGCGCAGATACAGCAATAGCAACCGAAACTTCGCCTGGTTTAAGCGTGCCTATGCGATGACTGATTGCCCATCCTAATAAAGGCCATCGGTTGGACGCTTGATCAATAATTTTTCGGATTTCTGCCACCGCCATTGCTTCATACGCTTCGTATTCAAGCCACAGTACCTTTTTACCATGGGCTGTGTTGCGAACAGTTCCGATGAATACATTCACAGCTCCGGCTCCCAGGCTGGAGGCAGTGTCAATCACTTTTTGAATGTCGATGGGCTTTGCGGTGATTTTGATCATGGTTGAAAGCGGTTTATGTTAGAAATAAGAAAACCAGAAGGGTATTTGAAAGTAGAACTTTGAGCAGGAAAAAGCAAGGGGAATCGGAAGAAGCGTTGCTACCCCCCTGCAACGGGCGGAATAAGGGCAATTTCATCTTCCGGTTTTAATACCTGATGATCCTCAGCATAAGCTTGATTTACTGCAATAAACAACGAGGTCAGTGCCGATAGTCTGGGAAATTGCGAAAACAATTCGGTTTTAAAGTCGCTCACAGTCGATCCTTCGGGTAACTCTACTACCACCTCCTTAGCCCCGGCTATCTCTCGGGTGATGCCAAATGCCTTAACCATACACTTCATATCAACTACATTTATCCGTTTACACCATTGTTAAACGCGAAATATAGAAAATAGGCACTACTCATGAGGCGATTTAATATCTTTCCACCATGGGTAATGCCAAATTATACGATAATCACGGACGAGCCATTAATTACCTTCGCCTGGCGGTTACTGACCGCTGTAACCTGCGCTGCTTTTATTGCATGCCCGAAGAGGGCATAAAATATCTGCCCAAAAAAGACCTGTTGACTTTTGAAGAAATTGAACGCCTGGTGTCATTACTGGCCACGCTGGGCATTACCAAAATCCGGTTAACGGGAGGCGAACCTTTTGTACGCACCGACCTGATGCAATTGATCCGAAAGATTAAAGCTATTCCGGGCATTCATGATCTACATCTTACCACCAACGGAGTACTCACTGCCCCATACATCAAAGAGCTTAAGGCGTTGGGTATTGCCTCGGTAAACCTTAGTCTTGATACCCTCGATAAAACCCGTTTTCATACCATCACCCGAAGGGATGAATTTGAAAACGTAATGAATACATTTGAACAATTACTCCACTATGGTATTCCGGTGAAGATTAATGCGGTTATTATGGAGGAAAAAAATATTGATGATATTCTTCCGCTAATCGAGTTGACAAAATATAAAGACGTCTCGGTTCGCTTCATTGAGGAAATGCCCTTTAATGGTGAAGGCAATCACTACACACAACTTACCTGGACCTACAAAAAAATACTGGCCTACATTCAACAGCATTATCCAACTCTTCAAAAGGTAACTGACCCGGATTACTCCACGGCATACCATTATGTTGTGCCGGGCTACCGGGGCAACATTGGCATTATTGCCGCGTTCAGCCGAACCTTTTGCGGAACGTGTAACCGCATCAGGCTTACCGCCCAAGGCACGCTTAAAACCTGTTTATACGATGATGGTGTCCTGAATATCCGTGACCTTATCCGCTCGGGATGCTCTGATGAAGAACTAAAAAATCAATTGTTAAATGCTTTCGCTCACCGCCCCAAAGACGGATTTGAAGCTGAAGAAAGGCGTAGTAACCATAAACCCGTATCTGAATCCATGTCAACTATTGGTGGTTAGGTAGCTCATTCGATCAAACTAAATCACTAACTTTTCATTCGTTGTTCCTATTTTACATGCTTTATTAATTGGTATGAGAAAACTATACTTTACACAACACATACAACCACACCTGATTGCTGTTCTGTTGTTCCTGCTGGTAACCGTTTTCTTTTTCGGTCCCGTCTTCTTCGAAAACAAAGCCATCAATCAACAAGATATAACACAATCGGTAGGTGCAGCCAAGGCACTGCGGGATTTTCGGGATAAAACAGGCGAAGAGGGCTTGTGGGCGCCCAACATGTTTAGCGGTATGCCCGCATACCTGGTGAATGTAGAGTGGGGCTACCAGGCCATTACCGGATTAAAAATCGCGCTGGCGCTCGGCTTACCCCATCCGGTGCGAAATATTTTCCTCGCTTTTCTCTGTTATTACATCATGCTGCTGACCTTTCGGGTAAAGCCTTACCTGGCCATAGCCGGGGCTATCGCCTTTGGACTTTCTTCTTACATGATTGTTGGTCTTGCTGCCGGGCATAACGCCCGCATTGGTGCTATTGCTTTTATGCCCTTAGTGGTGGCTGGCATTCACCTCACGTTCTCGGGAAAAAGAATTTTAGGTGTAGGATTAACTACCGCAGCACTGGCGTTGCACCTGCGCGAAAACCACTTACAGATAACATACTACCTCGCCCTGATTGTTTTGGGTTATGGGTTGGTACAACTTGTATTTGCTTTACGTGAAAAGAAAGTCGCAGACCTGGTAAAAAACGTAGCGCTTCTTATACCGGCAGCACTTCTGGCAGTTGGTTCATTCTTTGGCCCGTTGTGGTCAATAAGCGAATACAGTAAATATTCCATTCGTGGAAAATCGGAACTATCAAAACCCGGTACACAACCCATTGATGGACTGCGAAAAGATTATGCTTTTGAATACAGTAATGGAATACTGGAGCCGATGACCTTATTAATTCCTAATTTCTATGGGGGTTCCAGTATGCAAAATGTTTTTGCTGATGAAGGCAGTGCTATACGAAAAGCGTTGAATGCACAAGGTATCCAATACAATCCACAGCAAATGGCCCACCCGGCTTATTGGGGCCCGCAAAGTTTATCCGCACCTTATTATAGTGGTGCAATTATTTTCTTTCTGTTTATCGTGGGAATAATTTTCAGTGACCGCAAATATGTTTGGTGGCTAATACCCTTGAGTGCACTGGGTATTATGCTTACGTGGGGCAGTAACTTTTCAGGGTTTAATTACTTCATGTTCGATTACTTTCCGGGTTACAATAAATTCCGATCGGTAACTTTTGCCATTGTCATCACACTGTTTGCCATGCCGTTATTAGGCATGACGGGCCTTCAACGCCTGATGGACGCTGGACTTACCAAAGCGAATAAGAAAAAACTTCTTATTGCCCTGGGTGCCAGTGGCGGACTTTGCCTGGTGTTACTGCTCGTGGCTGGCATGTTCAGCTTTTTGAAAGATGGCGAAAGCGGTTTGCCTGCCTGGTTTGTAAATGCCTTGCGTGATGAACGTAGAAGCATGTTTCGGGCAGATGCCTTTCGGTCGTTTGCTTTTATTTCCGGAGCGTTTATTCTGATCTATTTTGAAGTCTTCAAAAAGTTGCCCGCAGCCTTTTATGGGGTGCTTATCTTTTTTGTGTTGATGGATGTGGCCGCTGTTGACAGACGGTATTTTACAAAAGATAATTATCAACGGAAAAGCAAGAGTGCCGGTATCCAGCTTAGCGCTGGCGATCAGCAGGTACTGGCCGACAAAAGTTATTTCCGCGTAATGAACATCAACGGGCCGATGAGTGATGCCCTTACCTCCTACTACCATAATTCGATTGGCGGCTACCATGGCGCCAAACTAAAACGCTATCAGGATCTGTATGATTCATGCGTAACCAAAGAGTTCACATCATTTATTAGCGAAGCGCAGCAAGGGCGATTCGATTTTTCAAAATACCCGGTGTTGAACATGCTCAACACCAAGTACATATTGTACGGACAAAACCGCGAAAATGTAATCACCAACCTGGAAGCAAACGGTGCAGCATGGTTTGTTCAGGAATTGATAACGGTCAATTCAGCCAATGAAGAAATACAAAAAACCTGCGGCATTGATTCCAAAACACAAGCTGTAATCGATATTTCGAAATTCACTATCTCAGGGTTAACCCCCGACAGCAGTGCAGCCATCAGGCTTATCGAAAACACGCCCAACCGAATGATCTATGAATCCACATCCACTACTAACGGGTTGGCTGTGTTTTCTGAAATCTACTATCCCATTGGCTGGTCGGCCACCATTGACGGAAACGAGGCAACGATTATACGAGCCAACTATGTTTTACGCGCACTGGAAATACCGGCCGGTAAACACACCATCGAATTTAAGTTTGCCCCAAAATCATTTACGGCCGGAAACACAATAACGACAGTCTCATCGTGGCTGGTGTTGTTGATTTTGCTGGGAAGTATTGGCTGGAGTTGGCGGAAAGAAAGTTAGTTGTTAATTGATTGTGTGAACCCGATCAGCATACAGCCTGCAACATTAAATGACGTAGCCACCCTGACCTGGTTGGGCGAAACCACATTCATCGAAACATTCGCACACCTAAACACAGAAGCCGATATGCAGCAATACCTGGCTGAAAATTTTTCGGTGAACCAGGTAACTCAAGAGCTAATGGATGGCAATAATAAATTTTTCCTGGCCTTTTGGGATAAAAAACCGGTTGCCTACATGAAGCTGCGATTGGGACCTCATCCCGATCAACCGCAACATACCCATGCACTGGAACTGGAACGCATTTATGTACTCAAAGATTACCTCGAAAAGAAAATTGGTGCCACCTTACTGCAGCACGCTATAGTTTTCGGACAAAACCTGGGCTACCAAACCTTGTGGCTAGGCGTATGGGAACATAATGAACGGGCCATCAATTTTTATAAACGCTGGGGATTTACTCGCTACGGCTCTCATCTTTTTATATTGGGAAGCGATCCGCAAACGGATATTTTAATGAAGAAGGACTTGACTACAACTACCCGCCTTTAAGCTTTTTCATTTGTGCCAAGCCCTTACGGGTTAACGCAGCACGAACACGATCTGCCAGCCAGGGCCACAATGCGGCTACCTTTGCCAACCTTCCGCGTGAAGCCGGAATACAGATCTCTCGCTTTTTTGATTTCATCAACTTCAAAATCTCGCGTGTTACATCAGCAGGTTCAAGGGCGTTCAGGTTTCCGGAAAACACAAGGGCAGTTTCATGGGTATACTGAAGTTCAAGATCATACATAGGGGTTTTCACCAGGTCGGGGCATACGACACTAACTGTAACACCAAAGGGTTTGTACTCCATTGCGGCAGCCAGTGAGAAGCCACGAATGGCAAACTTAGATGCGCTGTATAAAGCAATACCTGGCACTGGAGCAATACCCGCCAACGAAGCAATATTTATGATGTGCCCACTGCCCTGTCGCTTCATGTAATCGCCAACTACCTTGGTTCCATACATGCTTCCCTTTGCATTGATGTCGATATGTTTATCAATAAGGGTTAGGTCAGCATCATAAATAAAACCGGGCTGAACAATGCCCGCGAAATTAAAAAGGTAGTCTATACGTCCGAAAATCGCTGCTGTGTCGTTTACTAAATTTTGCCATGCTTCCGCAGAACGAACGTCCATTACCCTATGCATCACATTACCGGATGCCGGGACCAAGGATTCAATACTTTCCAAGTTAACATCTACAAGACAAACCTTGAATTGCTGTTGTGCCAACGACTGAGCGAAATGCAAGCCTATTCCACTGCCTGCCCCGGTTATAATGGCTACGAGTTGTGTCATGCTTTTAAAAATGGGTTTGTCCGCTGTGTTCAATCAACAACGCTATACATGAAGTGACATAATCGCCATTGCCATAGCCATACCAATTCATTAACCGGGTTTCGTAGTGATCTTCATCAAAATACTTATCGGGTGTTACATACCCGATGTACCCTCCATTGAAACTGGTAATCATGGTTGTCAATCCATATTGTGAAGCGTATTGGTCGAGGTGGCGATTGAATTCCCCTGAATAATCGCACGGTGTGCCAATCAGCAATACATTGCCTATACGCAAAGCATTTAAGTGTACAGGGTATTCACCAAAAGCATAACGAAAAAGCCACGGACGCAGCCGAAGCGAACCGGTGAGTTTAGGCTGAGGATCAGGGAGCAACAACGGCACCCGGTAAAAAGCCAAAGCACTGCTGTTCATAGGGGTTAACGCAGCTGAGTTATCGGTTAAGTAAGAAGACAGCTCCGAGGTCATCCAACCGATGCAATCTTCACCCTCCGGTATGCGGCACGCGTGGCTGCCTACCGCACCGGCCATAAACATGGCAAAGGAATACCCTTGTCCCTCTAGTGCATCAACCAGCGCGCCCGGGTAATCGCGGGATAACCGTAAATCTTTTGACGACAAACAGGTAGCATGAGCTGTGTAGCTTAACAATACTTGTTTACTTCCATCCAATTGGTTCAGCTCAACAACACGAAGCAATGAATCCACCGGGCCGTTCTTGATCAGTCGGTTACGTACTGCATTAGGAACAGCAATGGTTCCGGACTTAAGTGTTGCCGGTTTAACCGAACGGTTGGCCGATGCAATACTCTCTTTTATCTGATCTACAATAAACCTTACCACTTTGTCATTATAGGCTCCATATAAAAGAGCTGTAGCGCCCTCTCCCCAATTACCAATGCTGTTATGGGTATGCGTTGCACCCAGGTACGTATTCTCCAATGAAAAGCCTACCTGTGGTAGCTCCCTTTCCAATAGTGCCGTTACCGTAGGAGGAACTATTAATAAATCTGCACTTACAATAGCCACACGCTGTGAACCATTGTGCAGCACCATAGCGCGAACATATACCGAATCACGTATGCCTTCAATAAGTTTTCCCTGGCGCTTTCCATAGCCTGCAGTAGCCACCGGGAACGATGGCGTGAGGTTTACTTTGGCATAACCAACTTGAAATGACGAAATGTTTTGTGTAGCAGGCTGTAAATTCTTTATTGCTTCACGCATTGTTAAGGTTGCTTCTGTCCTGTCAATATTTCGGTTTACAGGAGCAATACCTACCAAAGCAATAAAAAGTAATACTGCAAGAACAGCCCCTGCAGTATAAAGGAAATAACGAAGTAACCGATTCATAGCATCTCAAAGCACGAAGATAGGAATTTCATAATCCCAATTTCTTCTAACCCTACGTACTTGAAGAATTAATCGGGTATATAAAGTAATCGCCTGTTAGAGAAATCGTACAACGTTAATCTTCGTAAATCATAGTACGATGTCCAGAACGAACGAAGTGCCCCAACATAACTTCGTTTGGCAGCATCTTTTTCGGTAAGGGCAATGTTCAAATTGGTAATATCGATCTTGCCGATCAGGTAACGGTTCTGTGATACCACATAGCGTTCATTGGCTACTTCATCCGATTTTTTTGTGATCTCAATCTGGCTTAACAAAACATCAAATTGACCAACTTGCGTAATAATCTCCTGTTCAAAGTTCACTTCATCCTGTGCAATTACATAGTCATTAAGTTTTTTATTAGCGAGTGCTGTTTGCATGCGGGCCTGGTTGCGGCCCCAATCAATAATGGGTACATTCAACGATAATGCGAAAGTTTGCTGCTGGGTTGGATTTTGATAAATATCCGGCAAGGCCAATCCGTTATTGTTTAATCCAAAGGCTGCTGTCAGGTTGGTTTGAAAGCGCTGACCTCGCGCCTGGGCTACCTCCCGGTCGGCTTCGATCTTTCGTCTTTCAAAGGCTATAAAATCTGCCCGGTTTTCCTTCGCCAATTGCATGGCTTCATCAACCGTGATGAAGAGGGGTGGAATCTCCTCGGGTAGTACCAATTCAAATTGTTCGCTGCTGCGCAGACCTAAGTAGCTCCGCATCTGGAGGCGTGCAATCTGCAAATTTATTTTTGCTTGAGTCACATCCTGGCGTGAACGTAAAAGCTGTAATTCTGCCTGCAGTAATTTATCCTTTGGCGTGGTGCCTATGTTGTAACGGCCTTCTTCAATTTTATAGATGGTATCGTTGTTGGCCAGGTTAAACTCGGCAATCTGCAAATTGATCTGAGCATCCAGTACATCAAAAAATCGAGCTACTGCATTTTGTGAGATAAACTCCATCTCCTCAACATAGCTTCTGCGTGACTCTTCATACCGAAGCGGCTCAGTTCTCCGATCCCACCGGAGGGAGTTAAAGGCAAAAATGGGTTGGGTCAGTTGTATATTCATCACCGTGCCACCCCATTGTTCGCCCGGTTGCGGAAACTCAGCCAGGTAATTATTAAAATATTGAAGGCTTGAATTCACCGACACCGTTCCACCCGTAAAAAACAGGGGCTGCACCAGGCCAAGATTAAGATTATTATTCGATTGCTCAACTTGGGTATATCGGAACGAACCATCTGCCAGCGGGGCCTGGCTAACGCTTTTAGTATAGGCTGGCAGGGTTCCGCTTAAGCGTAACTGAGGATTAAAGTTTGACTTGTAAAACCGATACTGCCAGTACCGGTTTTCGCGCCTGGTTTCAGCCTGTCGCGAAAGTGGCGACTGACTTTTGGCCAGTTCAATCACATCTTGCAGTGTGTACTTTTGTTGTGCAAAAAGTGGTGCGCCTATGGCCGCTAGTGTCCATATGAGCATCCATGTTCGGAATGTTCTATTCATAACGTAAAGATGTAATTGGATCCTGCATGGCAGCTTTTCGTGCAGGAGCAATACCAAAAATTAACCCCACGGTAGCCGCTACGCCAAAAGATAAGATAATAGAAGTAAAACTTATTACGGTTGGAATATTGGCAAACGATGAGACCAGCATGGCCAGTGTAACACCCAGTATTACACCAATGATTCCTCCACTTACACTGATCATTACCGCTTCAAACAAAAATTGCTGAACAATATCATTCTTCTGTGCACCAATGGCCAGGCGCAATCCAATTTCTTTAATGCGCTCCAACACGGAAGCGAGCATAATGTTCATTATACCAATACCCCCTACCAGCAATGAAATGCCTGCGATAGCACCTAAAACATAATTAAAAATATCATTGGTGCGCTGTTGTTGTTTCAGCAACAACTCAGGGATTTCTATTTCATAATCTACAACACCATAGTGCCTGCGCTGTAATAAGCGCGATAAAATTTCAGCGGTTGGTGTAAGCATGGTTGTTTTATCAACTTGTATCACCAGCCTGTCGAGTTGATGATAATTAACCGCTGGACCGGAGTCGTTCTGACTATCATCACCACCGATAATGATTATCCTTCCCCGGCTGAAATTTGGTGTTGGACTGATTGAGTTTTGTGTTACGAGGTCGCGGTTTTTGTAGCGAATCAATACGGTTTGTAAGGGTGCATATACATCCATATTAAAATCGCGAATACCCAACTTGGCAATGCTGCTTTCTGACACATAGCGTTCCTTCATTACCCCGATAATCGTTAGCCAGTTAGGGCCAACTTTTATCGATTTTCCAACAGGATTCTCAGTAGGAAAAAATTTCGTTTTGATTGAATTGCCAATGATGCATACCGGTGCCCCGATTTTAAGATGCTCGGGTGTAAACATGGAGCCATCAGAAAGTTCAAAATTGTAAATATCAAAATACACCGGCTCCACACCTACCAACTTTGCCGATCTGCGTATACCACTTTTAATGATAGTGGATTCGAGGATTATCTCCGGGCTCATTTTACTGATGCCGGGAATGGTTTCCATTATGCTGTGTACATCGCGAACCGTAAGCCCCGGGGAGAATTTCTTCTTTTCCTTTTCAGCAGAGGCCTCTTCAATTTTTTGCTCTTCCTGCTCAACAATGGGCTTAATAACAATGTTGTTAACCCCTACCAATTTAATCTGCTCCAGTATTTCCTGTTGCGCTCCGTTACCAATGGCCAGCATGGCAATTACGGCCGCTACACCGAAGATGATACCCAATGCTGTAAGCAGCGAACGAAGCTTATTGGCAATTACTGCATCAATAGCGATGTAGAGATTAGCAAAGAGTCTTTCTTTCATAACCTATTGCTTTTCGCGATTAGGTGTTGTGCCTTGAGTTGATTTCTCCGGCTGGCCGCCCTCCCTGCGCTGACCTTCCCTTCTGCTTTGTCTGCCCTCCTGATTCGGTTGGCCGTTGGCAGGCGCTGGCATCTGAAACTGACCTCCATTGGCTGATACTTTTATCACCTGTCCATTTGGAAGCGTAATTGTTTGCTCGCCCGGAATTTCATCCTGTTTGGGCTCTGGTTTTTTGCGCTTTCCTTCCATTTCAGGAAGCAACCGCACATCGCCTCCCCGGGATGAAGGTAGTGATAGGTACAACCGATCATTCTCCTGAAGCCCGGCTAAGATAACCGCATCATTCGCATTAGTCTCGCCCAGCATAATTTCCTGCTTCACGGTATTGAGACCCTCACGCTTAAACACATACGTAATGGAATCGGCTTGACTATGTAAGCACTCCAACGGAATAAAAAGTACACTGTCCAGCACCATCGTTATTATTTTATTACTGGTAGTCATGGCCGGCCGCAGTGATGGATCTGTTCCTGCTATTTGTACATCAACCTGAAACACTTTGGCATCGCTATTGGGACGTTGCTCACCTACATTGGCTACGTTTATTACCTGACCGGAAAGCTTCTTGTCGGGATAGGCATCTAAACCTATCTCTACTTTTTGTCCGGGCTTTACCTTTCTAACATCCACTTCGTTTACATAGGTTTTCGACATCATGGTTGTTAAATCAGGAAGCGTGGCCACTACCGGATCCCAGGTGCTTATTTGCGAACCAGCCTTGATTGGTTTATTATCCCAACCCTTGCGATAGATAACCATGCCAGGCTCAGGAGCAACAATATTAAATGCTGAGTTGAGCGTCATCATGCCGTTATACTCATTTTGAACTTTACGGAGTTCAGCATTTACCGTGCGCATCTTCTCAATATTCTGTCTTTTCCTGATCTTATAATTTTCCAAAGCCTGCTCCAGTGCGCGCTGTGATTTTTCCAGGTTAATTTCATTTTGCTTGATGGTTGCAGGGGGCTCAAACTTGGATTGTTCAAGAATGATTTTTTTCTCATCCACATCGTAGCGCATATTGATGAGCTCATCACGCGATTGCCGCAATTGCAAAGTGGTGTCTAACTGCGTTTGTACAAAATTGGCCTGTGCCTTTTCCAGTTCAATCTCTTTATCCTTAATACGCCCTTGAAATTCAGAACGATCAAGCGTAGCGATCCAATCTCCGCGCTCAACCACGGTACCTTCGTTTACAATACTTTGAATAGTAAGGTTGTTAACCCTATACTCCCGGAGTTGTGTTGGCGCTTGTATCTTTACTGAGTTCTTAGCCTCCAGTTCACCTGTCGTTTCGATCTCTACCTTAAATGTGCCCCGCTGCACCGTAGCAAAAATATCAACAATATCACGCTTTGTGTTGCTCTTGTAAATCACAAACCCGATTACAAAAACTACAACTAAGCCTCCAGCAATCATTAAATTTCTTTTCATAGCAGTGCCCGATTGGATTTAGTACAAAAATAATCGGGTAGCCTCGTATATCGAAACCACCCGAATAATAACTTACCCTATTATATAAGTACCCGTGGTGTTGACCAAGGTTACTGGTTCTGGCCTTTTTTCACCGAAATTTTTCCAATGGCCGCATCTTTGTTGATTTTTCCGGCAGAATACTCTTTTAATACAGCGCTCTTCAACGAAAGTTCAAGCGATGATGGAATACCACAACCCTCGCATTTGGTAATTACAACGTTAAATACCAGCGATTCATTGTCCCCCAAACTCTTAACGGTACGACCATATTCGACCAAATTTTCCTTGAGTTCTTTTTCGAAAGCCGGATACATCTCTTTAACCTTTTTATCGCGCGCAGCCTGATCAACATCGGTTATTTTTGCTGTAGGCATATTGAACAAACCAGAATTTCTGCTTTGGTTACTGCTGTAAACACGCATGTAATACACTGCGCCAAAATCTTTTAACCGCTCAAAGTAGATGCCTTCATCGGTAAAATAGGTTGTCGCCAAATCAGAACGATAAAGCCGGTTAAAAATACTAGAGAACAACTCCAGGTCAGGCTCAACGGTATCAACTGATTCAGTGTTCACCACTTTAATTTTTCCAATGGCCTGATCACGCGTGAGCTTGCCTTGCTTAAAGGCTGAGATTTCAGCCTTGGAAATTTCTGCCGAAAGGTAGGATCGCTTAGGCGAAGAGAAAAACTGATTCACCCATACCCGTGGCCGCTCACCGCGGTTGGTAATAACGATGCGCTCATTGGCTCCAAGCTGACTGATCATATCCCCATAGTCGACCAGAAAATCTTTAATGGCAACCACAAGCCTTTCGTTGTAAGCATTTCGCACGCTGTCCAAATCCATCGATGAATTTCTGGTAGCTGCCCTCCCCTTCAATCTGACACGCTGATCTTCCTCACGAGCGCGGTGTTCCAATTCCTTCGCCTGTTGCACTTGTTCCCGGGCTTGTTGTTCCAACACCTGCACTTCGCGACTTGAAGGACTTGTTATCGAATATGAAAAAGATCCAGGGCGCGGCTGCCCGTCCATCCACATCACATCACCAAAATCGCCTGAAAAACTCATAGCAATGGGCATCGTAAAATCGGCCGGCAACCGAAAGGTGACACCATAACCGGCCTGATAACTTCCCTCTACTTCGAGGTTAAAAAACATCCGTTGCTGATCGAATTGTTGCCGGATTAATGTTTTCAAAACACTTTCCGCTACGGAAATATCACGTGCCATGCGTACTTCATCAATCTTTTGTGCGAATAAAGGCAAGGTCATCAACACAAAACCATATACTAAACTGCCTGCTATTTTTTTCATTGTACGTAGTTAATTTTTAGTTGCAAATGATTTAGAATTATCCACCGAAGAAATGATGCTGGTTAAAATCTGTTCGGTTTCATACTTAAATAAATCGGTATTTTGTTCAATCGAATTAAGCCGCGCCTGCAACACCTGCAGATCATTGCGATTTTGCTGCTCCAGGTACCTGGCAAAATCAACCAGTAATTCCTCAATATACTTTCGCTGATCACTGGAGTTTAACGTCATATAATCTTTTATCATCTGCGCATTGTCGGCCTGTAGCGTTAAGGCAAATTGCCTGATCTGCTCATCGGATGCCGCTGAAACCCTTTTCATTAGCGTATTGAACTGACCATCGGAATAGGTCGCTAAATTTTTTCTGATGGATTCATCCAACTTCTGTTGGGATTCAGACCATTGGGCTACAAGGGATTCATTATTTCGTGACAACGACTGGTTGATCATATCTTGTACTTCGCCTGAAGTAAGTACAGACTGTGCAGCGGCTGCTTCCGCAGGACTATTACTAACACTATCGCCAAATCCAATAGCAAGCGTTTTGTCTTTCACCGTAATGTGCAATCCGGTAAACTTCCCCGCCAACATAATAAGTGTAAGCGATGCAGCTATACCCAACATGGTTTTACCAAACGATGTGTTCCAGAAGTAATGCTTTCGCTGATGGTCGAGTACGATAGGCGGAGCAATTACTTCTTTGTCGGCAACACCTGCCATAATGCTCCGCACCTGGCCCAACGCTTCCAACTCACGCACAACTTCCGGATGTTCCAGCAGGTAGCGCTCAACATTTACCTTTTCCTCGCCTTGCAACTCACCATACAGGTAAGCCATCAGCAACGCTTCATCGGGTTTAAAGTTCATAACCTAGTGTTTCTTTAGTAATCTGTCTTCTCTCCAAAATCTTTTTCAATGCATCCAGCCCATAATACATCCTTGACTTTACCGTGTTCTCTGAAATGTTCAGCGCTTCGGCAATTTCCCTGAATTTCAACCCCTCATATTCTTTCATAATAACCACCTCCCGTTGCTCAACACTCAATTCCATCAGGCATTGCTGCAGCAAGTCCGATAGCTCCTGTTGCTGGTACTGTCTTTCCGGGTTTTCATTCCTGCGCACGGCCTTCTCCCAAGCTGGTGAATCTTCGGCATCGACATTCACTACATGATCGAACGAAAGTGACCGTGAGTTTTTTACCTTCCGTGCTTCTTCTCTACAACTGTTTACCGCGATTTTATATAACCAGCTTTTAAACCGCGCTACATCCTGTAAAGCCTCAACATTCCGACACATGGATATAAAAGCTTTTTGCGAAGCCTCCATAGCCATATCATGATCCAGAAAAAACTTAAAGCAGTAATTGTAAATACGCTTATACCATAGCTGCACCAGCTTTCCCTGCGCATTCCTGTCCCCTTGCCGGGCGCGCTCAACCAGCGAATCGGAATGCATTAACGCCATGTCCGGTAAAGTTTCTGCATGCATGAACAAACGGTTTTTTGACTGGCTAACGGCTAAATCTACTCTTAGATGAATGGAAAGTTAAAAAAGTTTAAAAGGCTGATTCTTGAGGTAAGCCCCCGGGGAAGTATCTTAGCGGCCTTTATGAAAAGACTGGTTTCCTTTTTGATTCGAAACGTACCCCGTAAGTACCTGCAACGCATCACCGGGCTTGGCCAAAAAGTACTTACCATCACCTATGCCGGAAACGCAGTGATGTGCCCGGTGTGCGAAAAGAAATTCAGGAAGTTTTTACCCTACGGAAGAATTAAGCCCCGCGAAAATGCGCTTTGTCCGAATTGCCTGGCATTGGAGCGCCATCGGTTGATCTGGCTTTACCTGAAAGAGCGGACTAACTTTTTTGAAAAGCCTCTGAATGTGCTTCACATTGCACCAGAAGCATGTTTTATGAACCGCTTTGAAAACCTGCATGGCGAGCACTATGTCACTGCTGACATTGAATCACCATTGGCCAAAATAAAAATGGACATTCACCACATGCCCTTTCAGGATAATCAGTTTGATGTGGTATTGTGTAACCATGTGCTGGAACACGTAACCGATGATATTCAGGCTTTGCGGGAAATACACCGGGTACTTAAGCCCGGTGGTTTTGCCATTGTACAGGTTCCTTTTTTTAACCCGATACCGGATGTAACATTGGAAGATGTGACCATCACCGATCCAAAAGAACGGGAGAAATTATTTGGGCAGGATGATCACGTAAGGAAATACGGTAAAGATTACGCTTCGCGTATTAGACGTGCAGGGTTACACGCTATTGAAGACAATTTTATAAACGAGTTGATGCCCGAAACCCGCGAGCGCTTCAAACTTCCTAACGGAGAAATAATTTTTAAAGCTGTTAAACCCTGATCATGCATAAACCTTTCGCAGTAATTTTCGATATGGATGGTGTTATTGTGGACACGAATCCTTTCCACAAAGAAACCATTAACCAGTTTTGTAAAAAGTATGGCTTCAAATTAACCGATGAAGAACTACGAACCAAAATTTACGGGCGTACTAATCACGAGTGGATACCTGCGCTGTTCGGCACATTAACTCAGGAAGAACTGGAAGCGTATGCTTTTGAAAAGGAGCAGATGTTCCGGGAAGCTTATGCAGCACACATAAAGCCCGTTGAAGGTCTGGTGGCATTTCTTGACATGCTGATGCAAAACAACATTCCCCGATCCATTGCCACCTCGGCCCCACGGGCAAACGTTGATTTCGTTTTGAATGGAACGGGAATCGGAAAGTACTTTGATATTATACTGGACGAAAGTATGGTGACCCACGGCAAACCCCACCCTGAAGTTTATATCAAATCAGCGAAAGCGCTTAACCTGCCTAATGCGCAATGTATTGTAATTGAAGACTCCCTATCGGGAATACAGGCCGGTAAAGCTGCGGGATCAAAAGTGATTGGCATCACCACCACGCATACACCGGAAGAAATGAGTGCCACCGATCTGGTTATCGGAAATTTCAATTCACTTTCACTTGATCAGTTAAAAGCATTAATGGACTAACCATGAAAAAAAATGCCGGCATTGATCCGGCATTTTAAATTACGTTTTATGGAGTAAGCTGTTATCCCAATTTATCCAACACATCCATCACCTCACGAACAGCTTTGCGGCTGGCCTCAAGCAGTGCCTTTTCAGCCGTATTCAAATCCAACTCAATGATTTTTTCAATACCATTTTTACCCAGCACAACAGGCACACCCAGGTAGCAATCCTTTATTCCATACTCACCATCCAACTGAGCACATACCGGAAACACCCTGCGCTGGTCACGCACAATCGCTTCCACCATTTGGGCAGCTGCTGAGCCCGGAGCATACCATGCTGATGTACCCATTAGTTTCACCAGTTCACCGCCTCCAACTTTTGTTCTCTCCAATATGGCGTTCAATTTATTACTATCGATAAGTTCTGTAACCGGAATACCCGCTACTGTGGTGTAGCGTGGAAGTGGCACCATCGTATCGCCATGCCCACCCAGTAACATCGCTTGAATATCTTTCGGAGAAATGTTTAAGGCTTCCGCTAAAAAAGCACGGTAACGGGCTGTATCCAAAATACCTGCCATACCAAAAACTTTCGTGCGCGGAAGTTTAGAGGTGAGGTGGGCCTGGTAGGTCATTACATCCAAGGGATTGGACACTACAATAATGATGGCATTCGGAGAATGCTTGATCACATTTTCGGTAACCGATTTTACAATGCCCGCATTCGTATTAATAAGGTCATCGCGGCTCATGCCGGGCTTGCGGGGAAGACCTGATGTAATAACTACTACTTCCGAACCCGATGTTTTGGAATAATCGTTTGTAGAGCCAATGGTGCGCGAATCATACAAATCAATGGGAGCCTTTTGCCAGATGTCTAACGCTTTGCCTTCGGCAATACCTTCTTTGATATCCACCAAAACAATTTCATTTGCAATTTCCCGGTACGCCAAAACATCGGCACAGGTGGCACCTACATTACCGGCACCTACAACGGTTACTTTCATAAGCTACTATGGGTTAAATTTTTGAGATTCATATCATTTTAAACACCTGAAAATCGGGTGGTGCTGAAAAGCGTGGCAATTTATTAATCGACAGGCCAAAGAAAAAGGAATATCAGGCAAAATATGGCGTAACCAAAAACCGGATAACTTTCCGTGTTTCCGGACTAACTTTGTACCGGTTATCAAGGCGGTGCCCAACCACCCAGATGATCTGGCCATCGGATTCAAGCACCGTAACCCTGCTTTTATCGGCCACTGAAACTTTTTCATCAATCAGAAGATCACTGACTTTTTTGCGATGGTCCATCCCCAGCGGGTAAAAAACATCACCCGGTTGCCATGGCCGCCAGGTTAATGGGAATTTAATTTTGCCAGCATCTACCACGGCCCGAAACTTATCACTTGTTATAAGATCATCGCCTTCCGCAATTTCCATATTCCATGAGCCCAGCAAAACCTGGTGCTGGCCTTCTTCTACATCAACTTTTTTCCAAAAATCAACTTTTGGAAAAATAATCAGTTCATCACGATCAATAATCAAATCATGAGCTGCCCCTATAAATTTTTTGCCCGACTGACCGTTGAGGGCATCAACAATGGAAACGCAAACATCATAATTAAAGCCAAGATGATTAATAAGTCGATATAGAAGTGACGCCCCTCCATGGTGAAAATGATTAAATGCTTTCTTTTGAATAATCATTTTATCAGGGAAATGAGTAACAAAATCATTTTTCCATTTTTTGAAGAAATGGTCAAGAAATTCCTTTTCGGCAGTCAACTTATCTATTCCACGTTGAATGGTGCGCTCTAAGGATGGATTGAGTTCGCGCAATAATGGTGTGATTTTGTGTCGGATAAAATTGCGCTGATAATCGGTGGTGTTATTACTGGTGTCTGTACGCCAGTTAATTTCACTTTCCTGTGCATACAATTCAAGTTCACTGCGCGTGGCAAATAATAAAGGGCGAACAATTTTTCCATTCATTACCGGAATGCCGGTAAGACCATCCAGCGAACTTCCATTCACCCAGTTCAGTAAAATTGTTTCTATGGAGTCATTTATGTGGTGCGCTGTTGCAACACGATCAAAAAACTCCAATTCCATAAGCTCATCGAACCAGGCATAGCGGAGTTCACGCGCGGCCATTTGAATGGATATACCATTTTCTTGTGCATACTTTTGGGTTTCAAAGCGTCTTAAAAAAAATGGCAGGTTAAACTTTTCACAATAACTACGAACAAACTGTTCATCTTCATCCGATTCGTTACCCCGCAACTGGAAATTACAATGGGCAACCCCGATTGGAATACCAGCCTCACCGAACAACTGCATCATTACCATAGAATCCAAACCCCCGCTTACGGCTAGCAGTACCTTGCTTTCCTTTTCGAAGAGTTTGTGCTTTTCAATATGGTTCAGAAATTGCTCTAACACGCGCCAAAGATACAGTACGAGGCATGAGGTTTTTAGCACACCCTAAGATTTTGGTTAATTTTGCCGTCATGCGCTACACCTGGCTTTTACTCCTCCTTCTTTTTACCTCATGGGCAGTGGCACAAAACAGGGTAACGCTTAAACAGGCCGATCAGCTTATTGGCGGGGTAAAAGATGGCGAACGGTTCGACCGGGTGATCGGTAACGTCATCTTTGAACAGAATAAAACCACCATTTACTGCGACTCCGCCCTTTTCTTCAGAAGTAAAAATAGTGTTGAGGCTTTTGGTCATGTACGTATACTGGAAGGTGACTCCGTAACCATTACTTCTTCGCGTGCGGAATACAACGGGAACACCCGCATGGCCAAGCTTCGCACCAATGTAGTATTTACCAAACTGGCCATGGCTACATTGTATACAGATTACCTTGATTTTGATCGGGTAAAAAATGAAGCCTATTATTTTAATAAAGGCCGTCTGGTAGACAGTATTAATGTACTGACCAGCAATAAAGGGTATTACCAGGTGAATTCAAACGTTGCATCCTTCAAGAAAGATGTTGTGGTTGTAAATCCCGACTACAACATGAAATCAGATTCACTACAATACAACTCACGCACAAAAATTATCTACTTCCGAACTGAAACCACAGTAGTCGATAAGGAAGGTAACACATTTGTTTATGAGGGTGGTGAGTACGACACCCGCTCACAACAATCTGATATTAAACAAGGTCAGGCGGAATCACAGTCCTACACGTTAACCGGAAATAAAATAAAGCTGGATGACCTTCGTAAGTTTTATACTGTAAAGGGAAATGTGGTTATGACCCATAAGGAAGAAAACCTGGTGATCTACGGTGACGATGCCTTCTTCGACAAACGAAAGAACATCGCAAAAGTATTTAACAACGCCTGGCTTACCCGCGTAACCGATGAAGGCGATACCCTGTTTATGTCGGCTGATACGTTAGTGTCAATCGATAGTGAAGACCCGGCCAAAAAGAGATTACTGGCCTATAAAAATGTAAAGATCTTCAAAAAAGATATTCAAGGTTTGGCAGACTCGCTGGAATACCGGCAGGCAGACTCCATCATGTTCTTATATAGAGCACCTGCGCTATGGACGGCCGGAAATCAGATGACGGCAGACACCATCAGTATGCTTATTGAAAATAATACCATCAGCAAGATTTTCTTAACCGTTAATGCCTTTGTGATCTCAACGGATACACTGAAAAATTTTAACCAGATAAAAGGCAGAAAGATGACGGCACTGTTTAGAAAAAATCAACTCCATCAGGTTAATGTAGAAGGAAACGGAGAGAGCATATACTTTGCGCTTGAAGACAAGACCAACCTGCTCATGGGGATGAATAAAATAATCTGCAGCAACATCATCATCCGGTTTAAAGATGCCCGTGTAAACAACCTGAGCTTTTACGTCAGGCCCGAAGCTGATTTTATTCCGCCCCATGAACTCAAAAAAGACGACATGCTCCTGCGGGGATTTCATTGGAAAATTGATGTACGTCCAACCCGAAAAGACGTGGTAAAGAAAGCTGACCCGCTACCCCCGGCTCGCGCGGAACGAACCCGGCTTTAAATTATTGTTACGTTTCAATAAATATTCGGGATTTTCCTATGAAATAACCCGGAAAAAGCTAAATTTTGAAAAACTTCATAAACATTATGAAGAAGACTCTACTCCTGGCTTTTGTTCTTTTGCTCTTTACCATTACCCTTCAAGCGCAAAGTTTTGAGGTGGTGGGGTATTCTGAAAATCATAAAGGTTATATCGGAGAACTGATCAAAGCACCGCTACAGATCAAAAATACCTCTGGCAAAGCCATAACCGTTATTGTTAGAAAAGAAGAGACCCAAATCGGAAGCACGCAAAAAAGCTTTATTTGCCCGGATGGGAACTGCGAAACCACTCATCCCGATGACCTAACTATCCGGCTGGAGCCTGGCCAAACCATTCAAAACCTGGTATTAGCGTTAGAAGCCGGATTGGTTCCCGGGTATAGTACGTTGAAATATGTCATATTCAACAAATCAAACCACCTGGATTCGTTTGGATTGGAATTAAACTTCAGCGTGGAAGAGAAACCTGTTAAAAACGATATCTATTCCTCCCGGTTTATCACTATTCACGATGTTTACCCCAACCCCGTTAGCGATTTCGCACATATCGACTACCGATTACTGACCGATAGAGTAAAAGCTAAAATTGTGATTCACAACATTTTAGGTAGTGCACTAACGGAATATGAACTTCCCTACCTCGACAATAAAGTAAAAATCAGGGCTGATGAATTCACGGCCGGTATCTACTTCTATACCCTTTACCTGGACAATGAGGGAGTGATGACCCGCAAACTCATTGTTAAGCGGTAATTTTTGTTACTCCCTCCATAACGCTTCCACCCCTGTCAGCGTTTTAATGATTTCATGTGATATGCTATATTTGCGGGCTTATGCGGATACGATCGTCTGGATTAATACTTTTTCTCATCCTTTTACTGGGGGTTTCATGCAGCAAATTCAGGAAAATTGAAAAAAACCCTGATTGGCGTGTTAAATATGAAGCAGCTCTGCGGTATTACGACAAGAAAGACTACTACAAAGCTTCGGTTCTATTTGAACAGGTTATGCCAATAATACGCGGCTTGCCAGAGGCCGAAAAAGCCCAGTTTTATCTCGCCAATTGCCAATTCCACGAAAAGCTTTACCTTCTGGCTTCAGAGCAATTCAAAACCTTCTACGAAACCTACGGCCGAAGCAGCCTCGCTGAAGAAGCACGCTACATGTATGCCTATTCACTCTTCAGATCATCACCCGGGTCAAACCTAGATCAAACCGGCAGTATTGAAGCCATGGCCTCTATGCAGGAATTTCTAAATCGTTACCCCAACAGTAAATACCGCGACCAGGCGCTGGACGTAATCTTTACCACCCAGGACAGGTTAGACCAAAAGGGTTTCGACAATGCAAAGCAATACTACCGTATGCGCCAATACAAAGCAGCCATTGTTGCCCTTCGCAATTTTCAAGATAACTTTCCTGACTCCAAACACCTGGAAGAAGCCCGCTTTTTGATTATCGCCTCGCAATACAAATTGGCCGAACAAAGCATATACAGCAAACAACGCGAACGCTACCAGGAGGTAGTAAGCACCTACATCGATTTTATTGATCGCTATCCAAGCAGTGCATTCTTAAAAGAGGCTGAGAAAATGTACGCTGAAAGCCTTGAGAAACTAAATAAACTAAAAAACTTAAATTCATAATTATGGCTATTCAACCTTCAATTGTTACCCGCGACCTGGAAAAAATTGCGGAACCTACCGGAAATCTTTATGAATCGGTGGTCGTTATTTCAAAACGTGCCCGGCAAATTGCTGTTAACATTAAAGAGGAACTCAACAGCAAATTAGCCGAGTTCGCTACTACGGTGGATAACCTGGAAGAAGTTTTTGAAAACCGTGAGCAAATAGAAATTTCAAAATTCTATGAGCGTATGCCTAAGCCAACCAATACGGCAACTGAAGAATTTCTGGAGGGCAAGTTAAATCACCGGTTGCGCGAAGAAACTGAAGCTTCTGCAGAACAATAATAAACAGCCATGCTGCACGGTAAAAAAATAATACTTGGTGTTACCGGTAGCATTGCCGCTTATAAAGCAGCTCACCTTGTTCGATTATTAATAAAGTCGGGGGCGGAGGTAAGGGTTATCATGACTACTTCCGCCAAAGATTTTATTACACCCCTCACCCTTTCTACACTTTCCAAAAACCCAGTACTGTCTGAATTCATTAAAGACCATACCGGGCAATGGAACAATCATGTTGAATTAGGCCTTTGGGCCGATGCACTGGTCATCGCCCCTGCCAGCGCCAATACCATAAGCAAAATGGCTCATGGTAGTTGTGACAACCTGTTGCTGGCGGTTTACTTATCGGCACGATGCCCCGTGTTATTGGCGCCTGCCATGGACCTGGATATGTTACAACACGGTTCAACAAAAAATAACCTTGAAAAACTCAGGCAGTTTGGTAACCAAATTATTGAACCTGCCTATGGCGAACTGGCCAGCGGGCTAACCGGTACCGGACGTATGGCCGAGCCTGAAGAAATCTTAACCTGTTTGCAAGCATTCTTTGGTAAACACCAACCACTTAAGGGAAAAACTGCACTGGTTACTGCCGGGCCAACCTATGAGGCGCTTGATCCGGTTCGGTTTATTGGCAATCACTCCTCCGGAAAAATGGGCTATGCTATTGCAGAGGCGTTGGCACGCCACGGTGCCACAGTTAATCTAATCTCAGGCCCCACCGCACTACATACTATTCATACCGGCATTCACGTTAAACAAGTAACGTCTGCTGAAGAAATGCATAACGCCTGCCTGGACATCTTTCCACAAACCGATATTGCTGTACTTGCTGCCGCTGTGGCCGATTATAAACCAGCAACCAAGGCTGATCAAAAAATTAAAAAGAAAGACGATACCCTATCGCTTGAATTGATAAAGACACACGATATCGCTGCCGTGCTGGGCAAACAAAAAAATAAAAGACAATTCATTGTTGGTTTTGCACTGGAAACTGAAAATGAAGAGACCAACGCGCTAAAAAAACTAAAGTCAAAGAACTTCGACCTTATTGTACTTAATTCCTTAAATGATAAGGGAGCCGGTTTCGGGCACGATACCAACAAAATCAGTGTCTTTGATCCGCAGGCTAAGGTTTATACGTTTGACCTGAAAAGCAAAAGTGAATTAGCAGAAGACATCGTAAATCTGATACACGAACGCTTTCATGCATAAGCTGGCGATTATTATATTCCTTTGGTGTAGTGGTGCAGCCCTTCAGGCACAGGAGTTAAACTGCATTGTTACCATTAATGTTGGACCGCGGGTTCAAACAACCGATCGGTCGGTATTTACGGACATGAAAAATGCGTTTCAACAATTTTTAAACACCCGCAAGTGGACGAACGATAATTACCTGGCGCATGAAAAAATAAATTGCAGCATACTTATTAATATTAACGACATGCCTGCCATTGGTATCTTTAGCGCTTCAGTACAAGTGCAGGCAGCGCGTCCGGTGTACAACACCAATTACAGCAGCCTTACCTTTAATTTCGCTGACCGCGATTGGGAATTTGACTACCTGGAATCACAGCCGTTGGAGTTTAATGACAATATGTACACCTCCAATATCACTTCCATGCTGGCCTTTTATGCGTATACCATCATCGGAATGGATTACGATACCTTCAGTGAACTTGGCGGCACTCCCTACTTTCAACGTGCCTTGCAAGTAGTAAACAATGCCCAGTCATCTAACCGACCCGGATGGCAGTCGGTGGGCAGTATCCGAAACCGATACTGGTTGGTTGAAAATCTGATCAATCCGCAGTTTGCAGACATCCGCAGAAATCAATACAGCTACCATCGCTTAGGGCTTGATACGTTTGAGAAAAATCCGGATCAAAGTCGGGAAGTAATTTTAAAAGGCCTTAAGGATATCAAAAAAGCCCGGGATATAAACCCCAATGCTATTCTGGTAATCACGTTCTTTGATGCCAAGGCCAAGGAGATCGCCAATATCTTCTCTGACGGGCAACTTCCCATACGCAAAGAAGCCTATGATTTAATGACCACCATGGACCCGACCAACCGGGCTGGCTACGAAAAGATCATTAAAAACTAAACCGGCAATCTGCATTCTTTCTCATTGGCACCTCATTTATCCATCGTGTATATTTCGGAACAATAGCTGCCCGTGCTCAAGCATCTTATCATAAAGAACTATGCCCTCATCCGGCACCTGGAAATGAAGCCTTCCCATCACCTGAACGTGATTACAGGTGAAACCGGGGCGGGTAAATCCATTATGCTGGGCGCCCTGGGATTATTGATGGGCAACCGGGCCGATACCAAAGTATTATGGGATGAAACCGAAAAATGTATCACCGAGGGGGTCTTTGATATTGGCGCCTACAAACTCCACAACTTCTTTAAAGCAGAAGATTTAGATTACGATGACCAAACGGTACTGCGTAGAGAAATTAGTCCGGGCGGTAAATCACGTGCCTTTATAAACGACACACCGGTTACCGTTGAGGTGCTTAAAAAACTGGGTAGTCAATTAATGGATGTTCACTCCCAGCACGAAACACTGCAACTGGGTACCCAAACTTTCCAACTAAAATTGATTGATGCTTACGCGGATAATCATTCGATTCTAGATGCATACCGTCTAGCATGGGATAACTATCAGTCTGCCAAAAAAGCTTTCGATATACTGAGCAAACAAGCCGATGCCTTACGGCAAGAAGCTGACTTTGTAAACTTTCAGTTAGACGAACTGGTGAAGGCAAACTTCGAAGCCGGTGAACAGGAAAAACTGGAGTCGGAAGTAAAAATAATGGAGCATGCCGAGGACATCAAAAGCCGGTTTAATCTTACACTTGATCTGCTTTCGCGCTCCGACTATGCATCGCGCCAGGCACTGGCCGAAGCAAAAGGGCATCTTCAGGCTGTGGCCGGTTATTCGCAGGACTACGAAAATTTATTAGCACGGCTGCAAAGTATTATCATTGAATTGGACGATGTAGTTAAGGAGATTGAACATGCCGAAGCCAACATTGATTTTGATCCTGAGCATGCCACCACGGTAAAAGACCGGATTGATATTCTATATCGCTTACTTAAAAAGCACCGCACAACTTCACTGGATGATTTACTGAAGCTTCAGGAAGAATTGCAGCAAAAAGCCAACCTCACCTCAAACCTCGATGAGGCATTAGCCGAAGCAAAAACATCTTTCTATAAGGCTAGCCAAACACTGGAAACAGCTTCAAAAAAACTTAGCCAGACGAGGACAAAAGTTTTTGAGCCACTATGCCAAGAGCTTACAGGCTTACTGAAAGAATTGGGGATTCCGCAGGCGGTATTAAAAATTGAGCATCAGCCAACAGCGCCATCAGCAACCGGGGCAGACAGCATTGAAATTCTGTTCAGCGCCAACAAAGGCATTGCCCCGCGCGCCTTAACGCAGGTGGCCTCGGGTGGCGAATTCTCACGCCTGATGTTTTGCATTAAATACGTGATGGCTGAAAAAACAGAAATGCCAACCCTGGTGCTGGATGAAATTGACAGTGGTATTTCAGGTGAAATTGCCATTAAGATGGGCAAGCTCATGAAAAGCATGGCTAAAAATCACCAACTCATTACCATTACACACCTGCCGCAAATTGCCGCCAAGGCCGATCAGCATTACTACGTGTATAAAGAAGATGCCCACCCTAAAACCATAAGCACGATAAAGCTCTTGCGTGAAGAAGAGCGCATTGAAGAAATTGCCAAAATGATTGGTGGCGATAAGCCATCAAAAGTGGCGGTAGAAAATGCAAGAGAGTTGTTGGTGAGCTAATAAACTTGGATGGCTTGCATTTCGCAATGAACAGTATAAAAACATTTTTTATAAGCTTAATTTTATTTGTCGGATTAAGTGTTGTACATGCACAAAAGACAAACCTCTGGTCATTCGAAATTGCGGTACGCTACGCAATGGATGCAGAAGGGTTTAACTTTGCCCCCGCCCTTGGGCTTGGATTTCGTAAGTCACTAACCAACCATTGGTCCCTTAACACAGGTTATACGTTGTTTCAAAGCCCGTTCACCGGGGCTACCGACTATATTTTCAATATCCATACCCTTGATGTGCTTGGCCTATACCATTTTTCCTCATCGCACCAAAAAGGTTTTTTTGCCGGTGGCGGATTGGCCTTCCAGGTACGCAATGATGAATATTATGGTTTCCGCAACAAGAAAAATTTAACACTGGCTTATAATTTTGGTTATCACTTTCAACCAAAACTCGTTGGGAAAAAGCGAAATCTCGGGATCGATATAAAAGCCTTTGGTCCTATTTTTTACGATGGTACTATTGAAATATTAACACAACTAATGGTCGGGTTGCGTTACAGGTTTAGCCATGATTGATGCAGCCTATAGACACGTTAGTTCAATTTCTTGTTATCAGTTCCGTTTTTAAATTGCTACCTCAATAGTTTCAATCTATGAAATGCAAAATCACCCTTCAGTTACTGCTGTTATGGATCACTGTAACACTTTACGCACAACAGGATAAAACCATCCCTAAACTAACCAAGCATGAAAAAATATGGATTGCGGCATATGATGATACCACCAAAGCCCTGGCCTCGTTGTTTTTGAGCAAACGCAACCAAATCCGCAAAGAACAGGAAACCGGGTATTATGTATTGGGCGCCTCCGTAGTCGTGTTGGGAACAGGCATAATCCTCTCATCCCGTGACACGAATTCAGGAACGGGCGGTGCAACAGAGGAGGATATGAATATGAGTTTTGTGCCCTTACTTTTGGGTTTTTCAGGCGTTATGTGGTCAGGCATTACCTTGGGTGGAAATGCTGTATTGCTACATCCTTACACGGTAAAGAAATATGATAAACTATTAGACCTTCATGCCGCTGGGCAACCTTTACCCCGGTTTTATACCAAAAGACTCACTCCCTTTTTGCGCTAAAAAGGCAGTCGCGGCACAAGGCCGCAACCTGTAGATAGTGTTGGGCTATCCATGCCTCACTAAACAACTTAAAATCAAAAAGCGTCAGGCTTTCACCTGGTGTAAAATAATATAGTTGTCACCTGAAACATACCCAATAACCAGCGTATCTTCCGTTAGCTCCAGCAGATCGAACTCAATCAGGCTCACACCGGGACGTTCTGAAATGTATTTGATCTCATCTGCATCAAAGCGCCAAACGCCTTCAACATTGGGAGGGCACCCTTCCTCCGTATAGGTGATGGTATAGGTGCCGTTTGTAAAGTTGGTAATCCTGGCGTTAATCAGGCAGGATGTTAAGGGCGTATCAAAACCATTAATCGACCGTTTCGCATACTTCCACGTTTTAGAAGAACTGCCGGCCATCATTTGCGGGCGTGTTAAAAACGGATCATCCGTAGTTGCTGTATAGGTTTCTTCAACAGCAAAACCAAAAATATCTAATTTCCATTTAAAGGTTGTTGCTGTCAGGGAAAGAATTTCGGCAGGAAAGCCATCAACCGTTAATTGCTTGCCACTAACGGTCCAATTAAAAGTTCCACCGTCCTGAGCGGTGGTTCCATTGGAACATGGCTCTTGTAAGCATGTGAACGTGGAGAATTCGCCTGTTTTGTTTGCGTTGAATCGCATTTTATTATAAGCCAATTCACACGTACCGAGGCATTCCAGCTCACCAAGAACCCGTTGCTCAGTGAGTTTCCACGTTTTTGTAGTACCACCGGTTAACAGGTTTGCATCAAACGATGGAGTTTTCTCATCATCGTTGCACGATGAAAAAAAGAGGGACACAAGCAGGCAACATCCTGCCAAAGAGGTCAAGCATTTCACATTCATAGAATTTAAGTTTTCTGTAGGCTTGATCCAAAAGTAATGCCGGGACTCGCAAATGGCATTGTAAAAATCCGAACAGTTATGGATAATAGCGTTGATCGAATTTCATATACCTACTTTAGTGACTTTGTGTTTTAGTGGCTAAAAAGTAAGTCAGGACTCGAAATCCCGAAAAAAATAAATGCTTACTCCTTCTAGCTGCCCAGAAAAAAATTCTCAAAATCGGTAGGCTTGGCAAAATATTGGGCGGGCGTTGTACCTGTAAAAAATTTGAAATCGCGGATAAAGTGCGATTGATCATAATATCCACATTCATGCATGATGTCCTGCCAGGATTTTCCCCCTGCGCCATTTTGAAGCAGAGCAAATATCCGGTTGAAACGTAGAATGCGATTATAGAGTTTGGGCGTTACGCCCACTTGCTTTTTAAACGAGTTCTCCAGGTGACGCTCACTAATAGTAAGGTGCTTTGACAACAGGTGTACCGAACATAACCCTTTATAACGGTGCATTTCAGTAAGGGCAGCATCTACTACCGAAGGTTTTGTCGCTGCTTCCAGGTGCGAGGATACAAACTTCTCTACAAGTACAATACGTTCATAGTCGCTTTCGGCCTCCAATATCCTGGCTGAGATTTCGTTGATTTCCTTACCCAGTACAACATCGCCCTCAACCGATAGGTCGGTAAGTTCATGCATAGGTACTTTAAATACCGAATAAAAAGCAGCGGGATAAAACTCGGTACATAAAACACCAATGTTGCCGGTCATTTCCAGGTAAATCTTGCGTTGTGTTATGGGGCCGAGTACGCCATGATAAGGAACTTTTTCTGCCTGACCATCGCTATACCGGACTGTTTTGAACTGATCGCCATATAAAAATTCAAGCGTAGGCACAACTAAGGGTAATATTGGTTGGATTTGAAATTGATCCTTATCAAACTGCACCTCATAGATACAGTGCCGCTTGATAATCGACTTTAATTTATCACCAGGAGGATAGGCTTTTAAATTCATAACCTGCGCGCTACAGTAAAAACCCTAATTAATTAAAGATGTTTTATGTAAAACAAAAATCATGCAGGCTATTTTTTTAACTTCAATTTCCATACATCATCGTACTCAAGCTCACCACGATCAACCAAATCACGAATAATATCGACAAACATTTCGGTGTCTGTCGGATTAATCTTTGTTTCAAGTTCCTCACTCGTTAAAGCTCCTGATGAAAGTATCGTTAAAATTTCATGCTGTAACTCCTTTGCCTCTACCTGGTTTTCCTTTTTCCGGTTGGCCACACACACATCACACTTACCACATATCTCCCAGCTTTGTTCATCAAAATAATCAAGTATTAATTGCATACGGCACCGGTGGGTAGCCGTAACAAAACCCACCATGGCTTCCATTTTTTCTTCTGCCAGTTTTCTGCGTGTTTTAATACGCTCAAAATTTAGGGGAAGATTATCGGCATCCTGCCGGGGTAAAACAAAGGTTACTTGCGGACTGTCTACTACCGGTTGGTAGATGAGAACATTCAGGGCATGCAAGTGCTTTAGTTCGGCTTTCAGTTCATCAACCGAAACCCGAAGCCCTTTCGCTAGTTGACTCTCTGTGATCTTCACAAAGTCGCTGAAGAGTTGAGCGCCATAAAGTCGTAATAATATTTTAATGATGGGGTCAAATTTTTCATTGGCAACCTGAAACTCGTATAACGCTGCCCGATCCATATGAAATGTTACGTGTGACGGACTGTAAAAACTTTCGTTGAATTGAATCAGTCCCTCCTCCTCCAGTTTCTTAAGGGCCCCGTAAACTTCCTGCACATGTAAATCAAATCGTTCTGAAAAATCATGCAAATCAAACGCATAGCTTTCCCCTTCCCCGCTTCCTTCCGCCAACTGAAAATAATTGGCTAAACCCTGATAGATCTTTTTCAGGTATGAAACTTCCGGGTGGGCCTGTTTCACCTTTGCCATTAACGAATCCCGATCGGCCTCGTGCCAGAGAACCACCGCATACGAACGGGCGCCATCACGCCCCGCGCGTCCGGCTTCCTGGTAATATGCCTCCAGGTTTTCAGGAAGGTCCATGTGCACTACGGTGCGCACATCGGGCTTATCAATGCCCATACCGAAGGCATTGGTGGCCACCATTACCCGGCATCTTCCTTTTATCCAATCATCCTGGTGTTGAGTGCGTTGTTGAAAACTTAAGCCTGCATGATAAATGGTTGCCGAAATATTTTTACGTGTCATTAACTCGGCTAACGCTACCGTGCTCTTGCGCGAACGTACATATACAATAGCTGAGCCGCTTACCTTTTGTAGCACTTCCAGTAATTTTTTTTCTTTATTCTCAGCTTTACGGACAACAAACGAAATATTATCGCGGGCAAACGTGCGCTGAAAAACTTCAAATCCCTTTCGGAAAGCCAGCTTATCAACAATATCATCTTTAACCTGTTGTGTGGCGGTGGCGGTAAGGGCCATTACCGTAACATCAGGCATAAGCTCTCGTAAAGACGCGATTTGTAAATAGGGTGGACGAAAATCATAACCCCATTGCGAAATGCAATGCGCTTCATCTACCACTACCAGGACAACCTTCATTTGCTTTACACGCGCAATGAAGAGTTCCGTTTGCAAACGCTCAGGCGATACGTATAGAAATTTTACATGATCATGAATACAGTTATCGAGCAGTCTGTCAATTTCTGCACGGCTCATTCCTGAATGTATAGCAACGGCTGTAATTCCCTTTCGCTTTAGTCCTTCCACCTGATCTTTCATTAAGGCAATGAGCGGTGAAATAACAAGACACAGGCCTTCCATCAGCATGGCCGGTACCTGAAAGCAAACTGATTTACCCCCACCCGTGGGAAGCAACGCCAGAGTATCCTGATGCTTCAATACGGAAGCAATGATTTCTTCCTGCATCGGCCGAAAGGCAAGATGCTTCCAATAGCGTTTTAATATGGAGATGGGTGTTTCCAAGTACTCGAATATAAAGAAACTGATAGACCGCAAAGATACCACATAACCATTCGTGAAAGTCATCGCGGGCTTTGACCCGCGATCTCGCATTTAAAAGAGATGCCGGCTCAGCGGCCGGCATGACCGTTACGTATCTTTGCAGACTATCATTAAAAGAAAAAGCGGGCCGGTTGGTCCGCTTTTAATCGATAGTATAAAATCTTCAGAATCTACTTGCTGGCAGATTGAAGCAGTTTCACACCGGTTTCTCCAAGATGCTTTTGTAAAATGCTCTTATACTGTTGCGAATTGGTGTACCCGCCATCGGCTTTAAAAAATTCTTCCAACAGCGGAGACCAGTCGCTGTTCATGGGCATAATAAAACCAAACTGCTCAGCTGCCTTATCGCCTACCGGATGGCGCTTCACCGATTTGCGTTCACTGACTGCTTTCAGGTAAAAAGCAAGATCGAGATAAGAAAAGGCATTGGGATCGCTAAAAATCTTCTGATACACCTCCGGGCTGGTGTCAAGCGTAACCACCTTCATGGCCGGGTAATATTTTTTTAGTTCGAGAATACGTTTTTCATTGAGTGTTCCTTTTGCCGTGTAGGCCGTAAGCTTGGAGAATGTGGTGCCCAAATCTTCGAGCCTGGCCAGGGTGGGAACGTTATTCTGGGTAATCAGAATTGCAAAATTGGTAATGAAAGGCGGACTGAATTTTACTTCGCGTTTACGTTCATCGGTGATGGTAATGTTTCCCAATCCAAAAACCCCGCCTGTTGAAACCTTTACTTTATCGTACATGCCCTTGAAGTTTGTACCATCACCAACATATTTCGACTGAAGGGCAACACCTTTGGTTTTATTTACCCATTGAATAAAATCAGCAGTAATGTCAACACAAATTCCGGTAAGCTTGCCGGCATCATCTTTGTACACGAAACTGGGTGTTTCTACATAGGCAAAAGAAATGGTTCCCTTTCCCGATGCTTTTACCTGCGCCCACGTATCACCCACATAACCTTGTGCCAGCAATCCGTTGCTCACTAAAAACAACACTGAAAAAATGAGTTTGCTTTTCATATGCGATCAGATTTATACTACAGAGTTACATAAATGATTCATCCAAAACATGCAGGAGGTAAGATCAGTGTACTATTTTCTTGATTCTTGGCAGTTACCAGATAATTTTTTCCTTGTTCAGGAATGCTGAAATGCCCCGTTTGCAATCTTCCGTGTTTCGGGCATGTGCATTTAATGAAGCAGCAAGGTTAAGCGCATCTTCTACGGATTTACCGGCTGTATCTGCTAGTAGTTTTTTCGTAAGTGCCATACTGGCGGCTGAATTTGTTGCTATTAGCCGGGTGGTAAAATTCCACACTTCTTTTTCAAGGTTTTCAGCAGGCACTACACGATTGATCAAACCGATTGCTAATGCCCGTTCAGCAGAAATCAGTTCACCTCCCAGCAAAAGTTCCCGGGCGGCTCCTTCACCAATTTTCCGTAAAACGAAAACAGAAACCAAGGCAGGTATAAAACCAATTTTTACTTCAGTATACCCAAATTTTGCATCCGGAACAGCAAACGCCCAATCGCAAACAGTGGCTAATCCGCACCCACCCGCCAGGGCATGGCCTTGTACCTGGGCAATTACTACTTTAGGATTTTGATAAATCTTTACAAAGAGCTCCTTTAAGTGATTTGAATCGCTCAGATTTTCATCATACGAAAAATTCTGCAGTTGTTGCAGATACGCCAGGTCGGCACCGGCACAGAAAGCCTCTCCGTTGGCACGAAGGATAATGGCTTTCACCTGTTCATCCTTTTCTGCCTTATCGAACGCTTCCTTTAATGCTGCAATTAGCGCGTGACTTAATGCGTTGCGTTTCTCCGGGCGATTGAGCGTAATGATGGCAATTCGCTCTTGTACACTATAATCAACCATGCTGTAGTTAAAGTTTAGTTATAAACGCTCCTTGATGCAATACTGAATACACAGGTAAATTCAATTCATGGGCTTGGTTCATAATTTTAGTAGCGGTATAAATGGAGTTACTGCTGTCGATAATAAGTTGTTTACAGGTAAGCTGAGTTAGTTTACCGATATCCCGAATGCTGTTTCCGCTGAGCACAATATAATCAACTTCCATTCCATCAGGAAAGAAAAAATTTTCCGCTGTCACCTGAAGGATAACGTGATTGTTCCAGGCAAATAACCTGGCGCCATCGTATGGACGCATAAAGGGTATTTCATGGGTATGTACTTGATGGACACCACTGATTAACCGGTTGGGCCGGATGTGGAACCGCATTCGCTCCCGATCGTTCACCAATACAGAGTCGGCCATAAAAAAAGACTGGCCTCTTGCTATCCATTCCATTGCGCTTTGTCCGGCTACGCGGTAAACCACAAACTTCTCATGATTTACCTCTTCACGATAATGATACCACTGCACCATGCCAAAGGTTAATCCGCTAAAAAACAACATCAGGGCAAACGGGAATTTACGGTATTGAAGTAACAGCAAAGCAGAAATCAGTATTCCCATCAATAGCCAGCTTTGAAAAGTTGTGATGTAAATATTATTGATCAGGCTGTACGGTAATTGCTCTACTGAAAACACCAGGTAGTTCAACAACCATAGTATAAACTCCAGTACCTTACCCACCACGAATGCAGCCGGCTCTACAAGGCTTACCCCCAGTAAAAGAATACCCAGTAAAAGGGATATAAAAGCACCGGGTATTACAAACAGGTTAGAGAACAGAAAATAAACCGGGAACTGATGAAAATACAAAAGCCCTAATGAACAGGTTGCCAATTGTGCCGCTATGGAAACGCAGGTTATTTGCCAGACTTTATCAAAGAAAAAGTTTGAAGGTTGCCATAGCCAATAAAGCTTAGGCTGGATGTATACAATCCCCATCACCGCCAAGAAGGATAACTGAAACCCCACGGACATGATCAGGTAAGGCTCCCATACCAGCAAAATAAAAGCCGCTACAGCCAACGTGTTATAAATATTGGTTCGATAGTTCAGCGGCCCGGATAGGGCGATAACGGAGAACATCGTAACTGCCCGCAATACCGAAGGTGATAACCCGGTGACGAATGCATACGACCATAGTACAAAAATGCTAATAACCGCTAACATCCATTTTCCATAACGCCACTTATGTAAGGGTTTTAATACGAATGATAGAATGAGGTAGATAATACCTACATGCAAACCGGAAACTGCCAGCACATGCATAGCACCTGATGAAGCATACGCCTGAACCAGATCATTATCCAATCCATCCTTCACGCCCAAAATCAAGGCTGCAGCAACTGCACGTTCTTGTTCACCCGCTATATGTTTACTCAGTATATTTTCTGCCCACCTGCGTACATGAAATGAATATGCTACAATAATGCTTGGTGGAGAATTTTCGACATAATGAACCTGACCATTCCGCAAAAAATGCTGGTGATAAATTTTTCTGAATGTGAGAAATCTTTTGTAGTTGAATTCACCGGGATTGGCCGGACCTTGCAACGCCTGAGGAGAGCCGTTTATTACAAGTCTATCGCCAAAGGAAAAAGGTTTTTCAAAATCCTGGCGGGAAAGATAAAGCAATACCCTGGCGTAGGCGTTCTTCCATTCAACTCCGTTGTGATACTGCTGTATAATACCCTCCACTTTCCATGACTTTTCCTTTTGTTCGGCATAGCCGGAAACAATCACGGTATATTTTTCGACTGACTCACGAACATGGTTGAGGTGATCCGGTCTGCGGGAATCGGTATTGAACATGGTATTAACATACCCGGCTAAAAATATTACCAGTAATCCGACCAATCCTGTACCAATTGGCTTGATGTCACTCGTAAGTTTCCAATGCAGTAAAAAATAAAGTACAACGAATCCCAGTAACGTTGGTAAAGTAAAATGTTGCGGTAAAAAATCTGGCTGATAGATGCCCAGCAAAATACCGGCAATCAAAAAGAAAACAAGACGGACGAAGGAATAGGGTGTCCAGAAAAACATGACTGAATATAGGAAAAGAATCCTTTCCGAGCGTATGAACTAATCCAATCGGTTTATGAAGAAGTACCTTCTTTCTTCGCGTAGGCATCAATAATATCCCGCACCAGTTTATGCCTGATCACATCTTTCTCAGAAAGTTCAATAACCCCTATACCCTTAACACCTTTCAGAATATTAACCGCTTCATGCAACCCCGAACTTTGTTTTCGCGGTAAATCCACCTGAGAAACATCACCGGTAACGATCATCTTCGAGTCAGGCCCCATGCGCGTAAGCACCATTTTCATTTGCATGGGTGTTGTGTTCTGGGCTTCATCCAGTAAAATAAATGCATTGTGAAGCGTACGTCCGCGCATAAAGGCCAACGGGGCAATTTCAATTATTTCCCGCTCCATATAATACTGGAGTTTTTCAAACGGTATCATATCGTTGAGCCCGTCATAAATAGGGCGCAGGTAAGGATCAATTTTTTCCTTTAAATCACCGGGCAGAAAACCCAGGTTCTCCCCTGCCTCAACAGCCGGCCGGGTTATGATGATTTTTTTTACTTGTTTGTTTTTAAGTGCGCGAACAGCCAGCGCAACCGATATATAAGTTTTTCCGGTTCCGGCAGGCCCCAGTGCAAAAACCAAATCATTTTCTTTCACCAATTGCACCAGCTTTTGCTGGTTAGGTGTTTTCGCCTTTATGGGTGTACCCTTAGTGCCGTGTAGAATTAAATCATCACCGGCTGCTTCCGACTGGGCGATTTCCTTCTCGCGTGAGATATAATTCTGCACGTTCTCTTCTGTTATCCGGCCGTAACGATGGAAGTGATCTAACAGGGATTGTACGATGTCATCAATCTGAACGATTTCATCTGTGCTGCCCTTAACCATAAGCTGATTACCGCGGGCAACAATCCTGCTTTTGGGAAAGGCCGAGGCCAACTCAGTGATATTCTTGTTTTCAATTCCAAGGAAATCTACCAGGGAAACATTTTCGAGGGTAATGATCTTTTCTATCAACCAGGTATGCTTTTTAGAGTCGCTGAAAATGTGCGTTAAAAGTGCTTATTTTGTTGCCGTAAACATACAAAAGAACACGGGGAGCATCAATACATGGCCATCATTACCCTGCTGACAGATTCCGGAGAAAGTGACCATTACGTGGCCGCCATTAAGGCAAAAATACTATCCACCAACCCTGGCCTGAATATTATTGACATTACCCACCGCATTCAACCGTGCGACCTGGCTCATGCTGCATTTGTTTTACGTGGGGTGTTCAGGGACTTCCCGAAAGGAACAGTTCACCTGGTTGGTGTACATGCCACCGGTAGCCGTGAAGATACTGCCATTGCGCTGCAGGTGGAAGACTATTATTTTGTTGGCGCAGATAACGGCCTGTTCGGATTAATTACTGATAAGCCGCATCAAAAACTGGTTGAACTTAACTCTATTCAAAGCATACCAACTACGTTTCCGGAAAAGGATGTTTTTGCTCCGGCTGCGGCCAGGCTGGCCAGTGGTGTAAATATTACCACCTTAGGCAAGCCCATGCCTACGTTCAAAAAGATGATTGACCGACAGATGAAAGCCACCAAAAAACAAATTACCGGCCATGTGTTGCGCGTGGATAACTTCGGCAATTTAATTACCAACATTACCCGCGAAGCTTTCGATATACTCAGTAACGGAAAAACATATACCATACAATTCGGAGGTGAGAAATTCAGAAAAATACAAACGCTTTACAATCAGGTGGAAGAAGGTGAGTGCTTTATGGTTTTTAATAGTTCAGGTTTAATGGAGATTGGTATTTATAAAGGCCACGCATCTGAATTATTAGGCTTGAATTACGATAGTATGGTAAATATTATTTTTGATGAGTGACCTTTTATTCTGTTAACCAATAGCTAATCCTCTGACGACTAAAAACCAATCCCTAAAAACAACCTCATGCTGATCCGAATTGTACGTATGCATTTTACCGAAGCCGGTGTAGAGGAATTTCTACAGATTTTTGATCAGCATAAAGAGGCCATCCGAAACGTTGATGGTTGCACGCATTTACAATTACTGAAAGATATAAACAACCCCAATACCTATACTACCTTAAGCTATTGGAGGGATGAAGAAAGCCTTAATCGCTATCGAAAATCAGAGCTCTTTGGTCGTGTCTGGGGCCAGGTAAAGACGCTCTTTGCTGAACGCTCACAAGCCTTTTCCCTGACGAAATTTATTGAGTTGTAAATTGTGCGAACGTTAAACTTTACCCATATTTGCAGCCCGATAAAGTGACCGGAAAGCGGTCAATTGTTCTTTTCATATGCCCGGATGGCGGAATTGGTAGACGCGTTGGTCTCAAACACCAATGGTAGCAATACTGTGCCGGTTCGACTCCGGCTCCGGGTACGTTTCGTAAGACTTCCTTTCATTGAATTCATCGTGCAGGGAAGTCTTTTTTATTCATCTTCACCCAAAAGAACTTTGATGCATAGCCATGAAGCTTGAAAAAATTGATCGCCTGTTAAAGCCCTTTAACAGTTTCATTCAAAATGAATCTACCGCAGGTATATTTCTTTTGTTCTGCTCGCTGGTGGCGTTGGCCCTTTCAAACTCTCCCCTCAGCGATGAATTTCATCACCTCTGGGAATATGAATTTTCTATCAGTATCGGCAACTATGCAGTAAGCAATAATCTCCATCATTGGATTAATGACGGCCTCATGGCCATGTTCTTCTTTGTTGTAGGCCTTGAGCTGAAGCGTGAAATCATGGGCGGTGAATTATCATCCATCAAAAATGCCTTGCTGCCACTAACCGCAGCAGTTGGCGGAATGGTAATTCCAGCTCTTATCTATGTTTTCTTCAACTATAAAAATCCTGATACTATTAGCGGTTGGGGCATTCCCATGGCCACCGATATTGCTTTTGCACTGGGTATACTTTCTTTATTGGGTAAACGTGTGCCGATTTCGGTCAAGATCTTTCTCACTGCCCTGGCTATAGCTGATGACCTGGGCGCGGTATTGGTAATTGCCATATTCTATACATCCGAAATTTCATTTCTGAACCTGGCCACAGGTGCCGTGTTTCTGATTACCCTCATGACTGCCAACTACCTGGGAGTGCGCAGCACACTCTTCTACGGCATCGTGGGTATTGGTGGATTGTGGCTTGCCTTTTTAATGTCGGGTGTGCATGCTACCGTTGCTGGTGTGCTGGCGGCACTTACCATACCTGCGCGCACCAAAATTGATGAGGTTGGATTTGCCATGCGCTTGCGAAATTATGTTACAGAGTTTGAAAGCATACCACCAAATAATGTTACCCTATTAGAACCCGAACAACTTCATGTGGTTGAGAAAATAAAAACACTTACCAAAGCAGCCACTACCCCACTACAACGACTGGAGCACGCACTTCATCCCATTGTGTTGTTTATTGTTATGCCCATTTTTGCTTTGGCCAACGCTGGAATTTCCTTACAAGGAATAACCCTGAACGAAATAATCACCCCGGTTAGCCTGGGAGTTTTTTTAGGCTTGCTGATTGGTAAATTTATTGGTGTTGTGGGTGCCAGTTGGTTTGCCCTGAAAATGGGCTGGGCAGAATTACCCGGTGACATGCCCTTCAAAAATATTTATGGCATTGGCATGCTGGCGGCAGTCGGCTTTACCATGTCGCTATTCATCACCAACCTGGCCTTTCAATCACACGCGGTCATACTGCAGGCAAAGGTGGGCACGCTATCTGCCTCGCTGTTGGCTGGCGCTATCGGGTTTCTGATTCTGAAAAAGACACTCCCTAAAAACGGGGATGTAAATTGAAAATGTTCTAATTTTAAGGGTATTATTCAACGGGTCAGTTTCCTTGCTTTGTTACGCATCTTTTCTGCCTCCATGTAAATCAATGTTCAATTAATTAAGTAACGCTTATGCAAATCGCAAAAAACACCGTAGTGTCCATTCATTATACCCTTCGGGATGATCAGGGTAATGTGTTAGACTCAAGTGAAGGAAAAGATCCATTACTGTATATTCAAGGTATTGGCAATTTAATACCCGGAATGGAAGAAGGGTTAGAGGGAAAACTTAAAGGTGATAAGCTTGATATTAAAGTTACACCTGAAAAAGGATATGGTACTCGTAATGATTCCCTGATTCAAAAAGTACCCCGTACAGCTTTTGGCGATCAGGAGGTAAGACCCGGCATGCAATTCCAGGCGCAAACCAGTAATGGAGCACAAATAGTAACCATTACTGAAGTTGGTTTAGAAAGTGTTACTGTTGACGGAAACCACCCGCTGGCTGGTGTTGGACTAAATTTTGCAGTGGAGGTTATGGATGTACGACAAGCTACTGAAGATGAATTATCGCATGGCCATGTGCATGGTCCCGGTGGGCATCATCACTAAACAATGAATGCTAAAGGCCACAGGGTGTGGCCTTTTTCTTTAGCTTTATCATTCAAGAACTTTTAGCTACATGAAACTTCTACTTATATTTTGTTTGATACCGCTTGCATTGGCCGGACAGCCATTCAACCGGGAACAAGAAGCCATACGAAAAGTTATGCGCCTGCAGCAGGAAGCCTGGAACCGTGCCGACATACAGGCCTTTATGGAAGGCTACTGGAAATCAGACAGCCTTAAATTTATTGGCAGAAACGGTGTGACGTACGGATGGCAAACTACGCTGGATAATTACAAGAAAGGCTACCCCACACCCGAAGCCATGGGCCAGCTAACCTTTACTATTGTTTCGCTGGAAGTACTGTCGAACAGCAGTGCGTTTATGATTGGGCAATGGAAACTGAAGCGAATAAATGATGAACCCGGGGGCTATTTCACACTTTTATGGCGAAAAATTGGCAAAAACTGGGTAATTGTAGCTGATCATACCAGTTAATTCTTACCGGATTTTGCGTGTATCGTGCCGATAAACTTTAAATCCTGAAACAGGAAACTTGAAACTATTTCCATACCTTTACCAAGTTGATTGATCAATCTTTAGTGAAGCCCTCCATGTTTAACCGCATTTGAGTTTCCTGCGGATGTATCAGTTAAAGTTTAATTATTCACTTTATCAGTAAAAGCAAATGAACATTTATGTTGCCAACATCCCTTTTAAAGCAACGGAAGCAGAATTGAAGGGGTTATTCGAAGAGTATGGTGAAGTTAGCTCAGCTAAAATCATCATGGACAAGTTTACTCAACGCAGCCGCGGTTTTGGCTTTGTTGAAATGAGCGATGACGCTGCCGGTCGCCAAGCCATAACCTCCCTTAACGGGGCCGATTTCATGGGAAAAAATCTCGTGGTAAATGAGGCTCGTCCGCGCACGGATGCCCCTCGTGGCAACAGCCGTGGTGGCGGAGGAGGGTACAAGAAAAATTTTAATCGGGACGATTACTAATATTTTCGGATACAGCGAACTCAGCCCCGGCAAACACCGGGGCTTTTTTTTATCAGAACGTTTTCCTGCTGTTCTGTTATTTTTTCCAGTTACCATCACACAAACGCCAGATGTTAAGTGGATTTTTTTCTTTCAATTCATCCGGCAATAAACTATCCGGGCAATTCTGAAAGGCAACCGGTCGGGCAAATCGTTTGATGGCATCCGTACCCACTGCGGTAAAGCGCGAATCGGTGGTTGCTGGAAACGGACCGCCATGCATCATAGCCGGGCAAACTTCTACACCGGTTGGCACACCATTAATTACAATTCGTCCGGCTTTGTCGGTCATGGTTTTAATCAGTCCCTGGTAGTCTCTCAATTCATGCTCTTCGCCAATCAGGGTGCATGTTAATTGTCCATGCAAATTGGAAACCACCGTGTGTAACTCATGCCTGTCAGCACAACGCACAATCAACGAAAACGGACCAAAAACTTCTTCCGCCAATAAAGGATTCTTCAAAAATGTACCGGCATCTACTGAAGCTACGATTGCTTTTACCTCGCGTTTACCGCTAACACCGGTAGCTTGGGCTTCAATCTTCACACCCTTTTGATCAAGCGTCTGTCTTAATCTTTTATTGTAGTTATCAGCAATACCATCGTGCAACATTGTTTCCGGATGTTGACTGGCTATTTTATTCGCCAACACGTTGATGAATGCAGTGAGCCCGTCATTTTCAACAGCGATGATCAATCCAGGGTTGGTGCAAAACTGACCTACGCCCATCCACATCGAAACCGTTAACGTGTTGGCCGTGTCTTCATAATTCTTCGTTAACGATTCTGGTAATAGAATAACCGGGTTAATACTGCTCATCTCCGCAAAAACCGGAATAGGCTCCGGTCGCTGATTGGCCAAATCAAACAACGCCTTACCACCGGCCAATGAACCTGTAAATCCAACCGCTTTTGTTAGCGGATGTTTCACCAATGCTCGCCCAACTTCAAAGCTAGCCCCATGTACATGGTGAAATACACCTTTAGGCATTCCGGTTTTTTGCATCGCCAGGGTTATGGCATCGGCCACAAGTTGAGAGGTTTTAGGATGAGCCGGATGAGCCTTTACTAGTACCGTACAACCGGCAGCCAAGGCCGATGCTGTATCACCTCCGGCCGTTGAATAAGCCAACGGAAAATTTGCGGCACCAAATACAACTACAGGGCCAAGCGGAACCAACAATTTTCGTATATCAGGTTTAGGTGCTGGCGCCCGATCGGGTTTAGCTGTATCAATACGTGCTTCCACCCAAGAGCCTTCTTCAATGTAATCGGCAAACATTTTCAAGTGACCGGTTGTGCGACCGCGCTCTGCAACAATGCGAGCCTCAGGCAAAGCGGTTTCCTCCATAGCGGTTTTCACTAACTCCTGACCGAGCGCCTCAATCTCTAGTGCCATAGCACGAAGAAAAGTTGCACGCTTTGTTCCGGAAAGGTTCCGGTAGGATTGAAAAGCAAAATTCGATTCGCGTACCAGTGTATCAATTTCAGCCAGGGTAGCATCTTTAAACGCCATAAAAGTTCATTTGAATTCAAGACAAAGTACAGAACATTTCGTATACTTCAGAAACAAAACCGTTCCCTTATGGACGATCAGTTGAAGCAGCTTCAACAGCTTCTGGAAAAAGCAAGCCAGTTGGAAACCATCCAGCGAAATCTCAGCAAGGAAATTGAAGTACTGCGTGGAGAAATTGAACAAGCACAATCACGGGTATCCAAACAGATCAGACCACTTACCCAGGAAATCAAACCAGGGGAAAAAATACCTGCTGTTAAACCGTTACCGGAAAAAGAACCGGTAGTCACAATTACAGAACCCAGCGTTGAACCAAAGCCTGAACCAAAACAAGAGGCTGTAAGTCGGACCAAAAAAGAACCAACACCGTGGGAAGAGTTTATTGGAACAAACCTGCTAAACAAAATAGGTATTGCCATTCTGGTTATCGGTATTGGTTTTGGTGTTAAGTATGCGATTGATCACGAATTATTAAATCCGCTAACACGAATAATACTTGGCTATCTGGCGGGTGCCGGACTCTTATTTCTGGCGTTACGCATTAAAAAAGACTACGAAAATTTCAGTGCCGTTTTGCTCAGTGGCGGTATGGCTTCGCTTTACTTTGTAACCTACGCGGCTTATGATTTCTATTCGCTGATACCGCAACTTGCAGCTTTTATTATCATGGTGTTGTTTACCGCCTTTACCGTGCTGGCCGCCTACCGCTATAACCTGCAACTAATTGCTTTGTTGGGATTAACCGGTGCGTATGCCGTTCCGTTTTTTTTAAGCGATGGCTCCGGTAAGGTCGTTATTTTGTTTTCTTACATAGGCATCATTAACACCGGCATACTTGCACTTGCGTACCTGAAGGGCTGGAAAGCTACTCACTATACGGCATTCGTACTTACCTGGCTGATCTATATCTCGTGGTATCTGCTTGATTACGATTCCGATAACCACTTCTGGATTGCGCTGTCATTTGCGCTTATCTTCTTTCTCATTTTTTATGCTGCACTGCTCTCGAATAAAATTCTTAAAAAGGAACCCTTTGCCATTCCCGACATTGCTTTTCTGCTGATCAATTCATTTATCCATTATGGTATTGGCTATTCAGCTATTGAAATAATAAAAGACGGTGAACAATACCTGGGGTTATTCACGGTATTCAATGCAGTATTGCATTTTATAGTTTGCATACTGCTCTACAAACGCCAGGAGAAGGCTGAGCATATATTCTATTTTATAGCCGGCCTGGTGCTTACCTTCTTGTCTATTGCCGTACCCGTACAACTGGAAGGAAATTGGGTTACCCTGATCTGGGCAGCAGAAGCAGTGCTTCTGTTTTGGATTGGCCGCACTAAAAAGGTAAAGGCGTATGAAGTAATGTCCTATCCACTTGTGGTGTTGGCCATGATCAGTCTGGCCGATGATTGGGATACGTTCTACCAGATTGATCTGTACAACCTTGAAAACAATATTTACTTCACACCATTTTTTAATATTCATTTTTTAACCGGTATCTGGATAAGTGTTGCCCTGTATCTTATTCACCGGCTAAACCAACATTCAGGATTTGAAGCACCATTTACAAGCAAAGATCTCTTGCTCGTTATTACAAATGGGATACCTGCCCTCATGCTGCTTTCCCTGTACTGCACGTTTTACCTTGAGATTGGGTATTACTGGGACTCGCGCTTGGCTCAGTCCGCTATCACCATTACAAACGATACGAGCAATTATGAAGAATTCAATTATTCCCTGAACAATTTTAAAAGTCTATGGCGACTTAATTTTTCTGCACTATTCGGCATCATGTTTTCGCTGCTGTGTATTCGTTACAGCAGGGTTGAAAAAACAATTGTGCCTGCGTTCATCTTCAATTACCTCGTTATTGGTGCGCTGATTATGGCAGGCTTGCAAGATCTTGGCGTGTTAAGGTATGCATATCTCAATCCACGCCCTTCCGGGTACTTTGAAACGGGTGTATGGTACCTGGTTTTCCGGTATGTGGTGTTGGCTCTAACCCTTCCGTTGCTTTGGTTTAATTATCGCTTTGCGCAGATGGATTTTGTGAAGGAAGATTTCAAAAAAATGGAGCGCATTTTATTTCATCTTATTGTATTAATCGTTTTAAGCAGTGAGCTTATCCACTGGTTGGATATCAGCCGGGTTTACAATACAGATAAGTTAGGCCTCACAATACTTTGGGGTGTATATGCCTCTTTCATGATTGTATTGGGGCTGAAAAAAGACCAGCGATTTATGCGCATAACCGGTATCGTAATTTTTGGTATCACCGTGCTGAAGTTATTCGTATACGATATGGCCGGCATGAGCACCATAAGCAAAACCATTGTTATGATTAGCCTCGGTGCACTGATGCTGATCTCCTCCTTCTTATATAACCGCAGGAAAAAAGCTAAGGACTTATGAAAAGAATAGCTATCAACTTTATACTTGTGCTTTTCATTTCTTCTGTAACTGCACAGTCAACTAAATTCAACTACAGAAGTCCTCTCAGCAACGTTACTTCAGAGGATTGGTATTCGATTCAACTTCCGCCTGATCTTTTTCAAAAGACAAACAAAGATTTTTCAGACATCCGTCTATTTGCTGTAACAGAAAAGGATACAGTCGAAATACCCTACCTTTTAAAAATCAGAACCGATGAAATAACAACAGAAAATTTCACACTACCACTGCTCAACCAAAGCCGGGCAAACGGGGCATTATTTTTTACGGTACAGATTCCAGCGGGTAAAATGCTGAATACATTAAACTTAAATTTTGTAGAGAGAAATTTCGATGCGCTTGTTTCCATTGAAGGAGGTACAGATAGAAAAGAGTGGTTTGAAATCGTGAATAATAAACGAATCGTATCTATTTACCAGGATCAGATAGACTATTCTAATACTACCGTAAACTTTCCGACCAGTGATTACACTTTTTTACGGATACAAGTAAAATCCGACAAGCAAATATCCCTGTCTGGGGCCTCCTTCAACTACATCAATACCAAAAAAGGAGAACGCATCTCCCTTACTGATCTTAAGACAACCACTACTACTGAACATAAGCAAACAGAAATTCGTATTCGTGCACCTTATCGTACGGCTGTAAATACATTAGCCCTAAGCGTATCGCACACTACTGATTACTACCGCACCTATAGTTTAGCCTACGCACTTGATAGTATCAAAACGGAAAAAGGGTGGATTCAGAATTATTCAACAGTTAAACAAGGTTACCTGACTTCACTTGATTCCAATAAAATCAGTTTCGAGACGCTGATTACCCACGAATTAAAATTAACCATCTACAACCAGGATAATCCGGCATTGACCATCAATAACCTAGAACTATCCGGACCTAAAATTGAAATCATAGCGAAGTTATCACCCCAACAAAACATCTTTCTTTATTATGGAAATACAAAACTTTCGCCTCCCCGGTACGATTTGATCCATTTTGAAGACAGGATACCTCAGTCCATCAAAACTATCGGCTTGCTGAAGGAAGAAAACCTGGAATCACCGCAACAAGAAAAGGCGCTTTTTACAAAAAAATTCTGGCTTTGGACAATCCTGATCGTGGTTATTGGGATCATGGGCTATTTCACCCTGCAAATGCTCAGCCGCAAAAATTGACCTTCTCCCTTTAATTTTGTAAACTTTGTATTCACCAATACAAAGTACTTATGAGTGTCGTTACCGATGTCGAAAAATGGGGTAATGCACATCGACCTGGATTTCTGGATATTTTCCGGATTATTCTTGGCCTTTTCATTACCTACAAAGGTTTACAGTTTATTACCAGTATGGATGAACTTGAAACCACAGCCGCAAGTTTTAACGTTTGGTTTGCTGGTGCTACCCTGGCGCACTACGTAGTGTTTGCGCACATTCTGGGTGGACCGTTGCTTGCCTTTGGGTTATTTACGCGTATTGTTTGCGTGATCAATTTACCCATACTGATTGGCGCGGTGATTTTTGTAAACTACCCGAAAGGTTTTTTAAGTGTGGGCAATCATATGGAATTGGAAATGTCGCTGATTGTGTTGGTTGGGTTGGTCATTTTCATCGTATTCGGAGCGGGGAAATATTCCATCGATGCAAAGCGTAGAAAAGAAGCTGAAGCCGAAATGGGTAAGGCATAAGATGGAGTTTGTTAGTGTTTTTGTGTTTTGGTGGCCTGTTTCTTTACCACTAAAACGCTAAAGCACAAAATTCACGAAAATGTGTTAATCCAGAATTAAGTTATAGTTCTGAAATTAAGCTCGCTTCAATTCAATAATAGTTAACTCCGGTGGAATACCTATGCGACCCGGGTAACCGATGTATCCGAATCCACGGTTAACATAAAGGTATTGCTGCCCTTCATGGTAGAGATCGGCCCATTGCTTGTACACATATTGCGAAGGGCTCCATTTAAATCCTCCGATTTCAACACCAAACTGAAAGCCGTGTGTGTGCCCGGCAAACATCACATCTATATCCGGATAGTTTGGTCGTACCTGAGCGTCCCAATGACTGGGGTCGTGCGAAAGTAAAAGTTTCACTGCGGCCTCATCGGTATTGGCATACGCCTCATCAAGTTTTCCGTATTTCGCAAACCTTCCGGCTCCCCAGTTTTCAATGCCCAGAATAGCCAGCTTATCTCCGCCTTCCTGAAGCATTCTGTTTTCATTCATCAGAAGATCAAAACCCATGTGCTTATGCGCTTCCACGAGGCTTGCAAAGTTTTGTTTTTTGGCTTCGGGTGTCACCCATGATTTATAGTCGCCATAATCGTGGTTTCCCGTAACCGAATACACCCCCAACGGAGCGTGAAGTTTACTAAACACATCAATGTATTCTTTCACTTCGCTGGTCTCATTATTCACCAAATCGCCTGTAAAGAAAATCACATCAGGCTTTTCCTTAAGAAACATTTCCACACCCCCCTTTACGGCTGTTTTACTAAAGAAGCTACCGGAATGAATATCGGACAACTGCCCGATACGAATACCATCAAAAGACTTTGGAAGATTAGGCAGGTAAATAGTTTTTCTGCGAATACGATAATCGTGCGCACCAGACACGATGCCATAGGTCATGGCTGCAAAAGGTATGGTTGCCGTAATTACCGCAGCCTTTGCTAAAAACTCGGAACGCGGAATGGTGTTACCTGCAGAAGGTTTTGATGCATCACGCTGAAAATAATCAACTACCCAGCGCACTGCGCGTTGTACATCATCAATCAGAACAAATAAAACCCCAAAAAGCTTGGAGAAGTAAACCATAAAAACAGCCGTGAGCACCAGGTTGCGCAATTGCGATCCGTACTTATACGGATCACTGTAAGCATACCAAAGAACAGCTGTAAATGTTAGTGCTGTAAAAATCCAGAAACCGTAGCGGACTATGTTTTTATAAAGCACCGGCCAGTCTTTACTCACCGTGGCTATGGCCTGGTAAACATACAGGTCAATCAACACAAGTACACCTAACAAAATAAAAAAAGACATAAGCTTGGCCATTAATGGATTTTACAAGTCGATTCATTGGTTTTTGCTGGAACAGGTATGAGCAGAGACTCAGCAACAAATCAACAATTTTTTTTACTTCATGGTCTGTGTGGACACAGACCATGAAGCAGGGAAAAATTATCAGGCGATTCCGATTTTGCGATTAAACTTTTCGACCAATACATACATTACCGGAACCACCACCAGTGTTAAGAAGGTCGCAAAAGCCAATCCGTGAATAATCGTCCACGACAACGGGCTCCAGAACATCACGCTATCACCACCGATATAAAAGTCAGCATCATATGAATTGAGAAATTTAATGAAGTCAATATTGATACCGATGGCCAAGGGCATTAACCCCAAAATAGTAGTAATGGCGGTAAGCAATACGGGGCGTAAACGTGTTTTACCGGCTTCTGCAATCGCATTCAACACAACGTCCATCGGTAATTTATCAACGCCCATCTCCTCTTTCAACCGCTTCTTCTTCAATTCAATAAAGTCGATCAAAACAATGGCATTATTTACCACAACACCCGCCAACGAAATCAATCCCACCATGGTCATAATCACCACAAAGTCCATTCTGAAAATTACTAATCCCAGAAACACACCGATGGTACTGAACAACACAGAAGTCATGATAATAAGCGGTGCAGTAATTTTGTTGAATTGTGCCACAATGATCAGGAAGATAATGAATACTGCCAGAGCGAGTGCGCCTGAAAGAAAACTCATTTCTTCCATTTGTTTTTCCTGTTCACCACCAAATTTATAGGCATACCCCGGAGGCATCCGGTAGTCAGCCAGCAGTTCCTTTATCTGATTGTTAATCTCTGTTGCATTAAATCCGCCCAACACATTTGAGCTAATGGTGATGATGCGCTTTAAATCCTTGCGCTTTACTGAACCATAAGATGAACTCAACTGAGCCGTAGCAATGGAAGATATCGGTACCTGCGAAATTTTACCGGTGCTCTGATCACGAAACGTAATACTCTTATTCAGCAAGGCATCCAGATCGTAACGATATTTATCATCAAGCCTGATTTGAATTTCATAGTCATCCTCACCCTGTTTGAATTTCGAAACCTCTTTTCCATACAGCGAAGTACGAATTTCATTGGCAATCGAATAGGAGGATAATCCGAATCTTCTGGCCTTTTCACGATCAATATCAATAACCAATTCAGGTTTACCGGTTTCCAAATCAGTTTTCAGTTTCTCAATACCTTGTATGCCAGACTCATTGATTTTCTTCTTCATATCCTCTGCCAGGCGTACCAGCGTAGGAAAATCATCACCGGTAACTTCAATGTTTACGGGCTTACCGCTTGGAGGACCATCAGCATTTTTATCAACCGTTACAGTTACACCCGGGTATTGCCCAATGGCAAGCCGGAGTTCGTCCATAATGGCTGTAGTGCTCTGACCGTTACGATATTTAAAATCCACAAAATTTACCGTGATGCGGGCTTTATTCGGGGTATCCGACATGCCAATGTTGGAAGGGTCATTCGGATCACCGGTTCCCTGACCAACGTTACCAATTACCGATTCCACTATCGACTCATAAGGTTTAATGGTTTTGATAACCATATCTTCCAACTGCTCGGTCAGTTTATTGGTTACCTCAATGTCCGTTCCGGTAGGATATTCAACGAATACGTTAACATATTTCGGCTCGTTCACCGGGAAGTAGATTACTTTAGGAGGAACGATAATGAGCAAGGCAAAAGAAAGAATTAACAACACTACTGTTCCGGTAAAGTAGATTGCCGGGTTAGATCCTTTGAGGGCGTTTGCCAGAATTTTAGAATACCGGCTCTCCATCCGGGGAAGTATGGACGTTTGAAAACGATGTGATATTGGCGTGAATACATAAATATTGAGCAAGGTTAGTGCGGCAGCTGCAATCAACAAGTTACCTAACCAAAGTACCTTTACTCCAATAAAAAGAATTCCTGCCACGACCAGGCTACCGACAATAATAAATGTTCTCTTGCGGTTTGATTTATTTTCGCTCTCATGTTTCATAAACAACGAAGCGAGAACCGGGGTAATCACCAACCCAACAAACAATGAAGATGAAAGTACCACAATAAGGGTAATGGGTAAGTACTTCATGAATTCGCCCATAATACCTGGCCACATGGCGAGGGGCAAAAAAGCCGCTAAGGTGGTGGCTGTTGAAGCGATGATCGGCCAGGCAATTTCGCCTACACCTAACCGTGTGGCGCTAACCAGGTCGTAGCCTTCTTCATACAGGCGATACACATTTTCCACCACCACAATTCCATTATCCACCAGCATACCCAGCGCCATTATTAATCCGAACAACACCATCATGTTAATGGTATAACCCATAAACCCAAGTATGAGGAATGATAAGAACATAGAAAGCGGAATGGCAATACCTACGAAATACGCGTTGCGTATACCCAGGAAAAGCATAAGCACACCTACCACAACCAACACACCGGAAATGATGTTATTCTCCATGCTGCTCACCATTTCTTTGGTAAAAGATGATTGATCGTTGGTGATGCTGATCGTCAGGCCTTCCGGAAAAACATCTTTCCTGGCTTTGTCCAGTATGGCATTAACCTTTTCAGTAGCAATAATCAGATTTTCACCGCTTCGCTTAATTACATCTACCATCACCACCTGCTGCTTCTGCAGGCGTGCATAGCTTTGGCGCTCTTTATAATCGAACTCAACTTTCGCTACATCCCGCAGGTATACGATGTTACCCTTTTCATGCTTCACAACGATGTCTTCCAATTCACGGGCATCACCAAATTCACCTACTACCCGAATATTTCTTCGTATGCCGTCATCTAAAATATTTCCTCCGGATAATGTTACGTTCTCAGCCTTAATAGCATTTTCCAAGTCACTAAAGCTGAGCATTCGCGCTTCCAATTCATACGGATCAACCTTAATTTTTACTTCCTTTTCGTCAATACCCCTGATTTCAACCTTCGATATTTCAGAAAGCTTTTCAACTTCATCCTCCAGGTATTCTGCATAGTGCTTCAACTCTTCCTGTTTAAAATTTCCGGAAAGGTTGATGTTAAAAATCGGGAATTCTGAAAAATTTAATTCAAACACATTTGGGTCAGCCGGTAAATCGGTGGGCAATTCTGGCTTGGCGCGATCAACTGCATCTTTAACCTTGGTAAGCGCATCACCAACATCCGTCTTCGGATCAAATTCTACAATGATGGTAGAATAATCCTGAACGGAAGTAGATTTAATATTATCAACTTCTGATATGGTATTTAACTCCTTTTCGATTGGACGTGTAACCAGGTTTTCCATGTCAACCGGAGAATTACCCGGGTGTGATGTACCGATGTAAATTACCGGTTGTTCAATTTCCGGATAACTATCCTTTGGCAAATCGATGTAGGTCATAATGCCCATCACCGTTATCAGGAAAGCAATAAATCCTACCGAGGTTCGGTTCTTTAATGCCCAGGAGGACAAGCCGAACTCTTTGTCAACTTTCAGATCATTTTTTTTCTCACTCATAATTCAAGTCCGATTATGGGATTATTTATTTGCTACTTCTTTGGAATTTTTCTTTGAGCCGAAAATCTCAACCTCCACACCTTCGGTTAAATCGCGGTAGCCTTGGTCAACAATTTGCTCATTGCCGGTTAAGCCTGCTACAACTTCGGTTTCTGTCATTGAGGTTATGCCGGTAGTGATGTGTACTTTCTTGGCCAACAACCTGCCCTCACGATCGTCAACGGTGAAGATAAACTGACCATCTTCATCTTTTTGAATAATGCGTGTTGGAACGGCCAGTGTAGCTGCACTCATAAAGTCGCGCAGGTTAAGCACCACAACCTGATTAGGTTTTACGGTAAAGTCTACCCGGGGCAATTGCACTTCAACAACAAACGTTCTATTCTCTGCATTGATCACCTGGCTAACCGAAGCAATTTTTGTATTGAGTCGCTTATCCTGTGATGGAAAATAAACTTCTACAGGATCGCCTGCTTTAAATTTTCCAATAAAACGTTCCGACACATCAGCTTTAATGTAAGTATCGTCCAAACTTACAATCCGCACCAAGGGTACTCCGGGGGCTGCAACCTCCCCTTCCCGTGCCGGAAGTTGATCAATGGTTCCGCTGAAAGGTGCCTTTACAATGGCCTGGTCAAGCTGAGAATAAGCAGTGTTTAATCTTCTTTCCAACGACTCTTTATTATTCTTTGCCTGGAGATACTGAAGCTCGGTACCAATCTTTTGTTCCCACAGGCGTGCTTGCTTTTCATAAACTGAATTGGCCAATTCTAATGCGGTCTTTAATTCAGCAATTGAATTGCGAATGATGTCGGCATTTAACGAAACCAATACCTGTCCTTTTGATACATTTTGACCTTCGCGAACATGTACCTTCTGTATTTCGCCACCGGTTTGCGCAGAGATTAAAATGTTTTTACGCGATTCTACCGAACCACGTACTTCAACTTTATGTTCGAATGGTTTTTTCTCGGCAACAAAGGTTGTAACAAGTATGGCTTTGTTAAGTTGCTGAGCAAAGGTTGGATCGGCCTCACCAATTTCCTTTTCAAGAGCAGCTATTTTATCTTTTAATCCGGCCAGTTCAACCTGTGCTTGTTCCAGTTGCTTTTTCTTGGCTTCCAGGTCGGTACTTTTATCGGCTGGAGCACTGCATGCCACTGCCATTGCGGTTATGGCTATGATGAGATAATTATATTTCATAATGATTGGGGTTTCTGTGTTTTTGTTATTTGTCGGTATAAAACTTTCCAAAGGCTTTCTCTAAATCCACTTTTGCTAACAACGCATCGAACAAGGCATTGTAGTAGTTGACCTGCGACTCCCGCAGGGTGGTCTCCGCTTCTACTACTTCGAAGTTTGAGCCCACACCTTCGGTATATTTAATTTTTGTAACGGATGCTACCCGTGCAGCCAGTGCAGCATTTTGCTTTTGCGCATTTAGCATTTCTACATTGCTGGTATAGCTGCTTAGGGCTTGCTTAATCTCCAAGTCAATACTCGATTTCAACTGGCGTTCACCATTCTCGATTTGTTGCAATGCCAGCTTTTCCTGTTGCACTTTATACGAGCGTTGCAGGCCGCTGAAAATCGGAACCCTTAGGCTTAATCCGTAGGAAGAATAGGAGTACCACTTATCGGGGCCCACCATTCCGTTATCGCTTATATTGGTATTGGTTTGAAACAAACCACCAATGTTAGGCGATTGGGTAGAGTAACCCAGGTTTGCGTAAGCCGATAGTACCGGCATGCCCAAAGCAATATTGTTTTTAACATTCAGTGACTGCAGTTTTTTATTAGCCTCCAGTACCTGATAATCGGGGCGATCCTTGTAATTCCAATTGGCCAGGTAACCATCAATATCAAAGGTTAATTCTTCCTCTAAAAGTTGACCTGATATTCCTAACGGTTCATTCATCGGATAATTCATCTGAAACTTCAGCAGTTCAAGGCTGATGTCTTGTATACGCATGAACTTGTTACGTTCTGTTGTAAGGTTGGTTAATGAAACCTGTATGCGGTCAACATCAATTGCTTCGGCAAAGCCATTTTCAAACATTAATCGGGTGTCCTTCAAAAGCGAATCAACCCGGGCAATGTTGTTGTCGAAAGATTTTATCCGCTCACGATTAACCAACACCGCATAATACGCTTTGGTTACATTTGAAACGACCTCTTCTCGCGTTTGCAAAGAACTCTTTATGGCCAGGTTTTTATAGGCATTGGCTGCCTGCAAGCCCACCAGGTACGAGCCGTTGAATAAGAGCTGGTTAACCCGAACACCGGCATCGGCACTGCTTTTTAATTGGAAAAAGTTTTGTGCCGATATCACATCACCTACGTTAGCTCCGGGTATGGTTTGGCCACCAAAGAAAATGCTGTTCGGATCATACAACGAAAAGAATCTTCTTAGTTGCTGGTTGTGATCCAGTGAAACGGTTCCATCAATTTGCGGCAAACCAATTCCCACGGTTTCTTTCACGCGGGCCGATGCTATTTTTTCGTCCAGCTCGGAGTTTTGCACCGCTATTGCATTCTTCAAGGCAAATTCAATACATTGGTCTAAGGTAAATACCTGACTAGTTCCCTGTGAATATCCAAACAGCGAAACACTTAAAAACAAAAGGGTAAGTATATACTTCATAAAACAGATGAGGGTTGGTTGTTGAGGGTTTTACACTTCTGGTAAAGTTTCTTTCCTTTCTCCGTAACCAGTCCGTAAACGAAATGATCAAAGATTTGCTCTTGCACTTCGGCTAACTTGTACTGGCCAGGAGGAAAAATTTCATTGTTAAACGCAAGCTGCACCAATTCGATGCGCATGGCTGCCATTATTTCAGGATTGATGTCCGGTCGTATATAACCATCCTCCATTCCTTTCGCTAAATTTCTGACTACATTTTCGCGGATGTACTTATTCTTAAACCCGATCCATTCACTCCATGCCTTCGGATGAAATTTCTGTAAATCAAAAAGCAATGTTGGGTTCATGGTCTCCATATTCATCCGCATGCAAGCAGAAATTTTGGCTAATTCCTCTATCGGGTTTTTCGCTGCTTCCCAAATACCTTCAAACTCCGCCCTGTTGCGTTGCAAGTGACCGCGGGAAACCAAAAGCACCAGGTCATCTTTATCGGCAAAGTGCTGATAAAGGGTTTTCTTGGAAACAGCCAGATGCCGGGCTATATCATCCATGGATATACTGCGTATGCCATAGCGCATAAACAGCTCTTCAGCACCTTTCAAAATCTTATCTTTTACGTCTTGTTCTTCCATAAGGGGGCAAAACTATGGAAACTTTATACATTACAAAAGTTTCCTACGTTTCCTTAAACGCCTAAAAACCATTCAGGTTTTGGTTTCTGCGTTAATTCTTTAAGATTTTTTGGGGATAATTATCGCAACCGTTTGAAATGAAACTATTTCACATCGGTTATCTCATCGGAAGAACTCCTGCACCATTTGTCTTTCATCCGCTCCTTAAAACGGGCACGTTCTTCGGGTGTCATGGCCGACCATTTTTCAGAATACCGGTGTTTCCAATGCGCGGAGTGACCACGTTTGCCGCCAATACCGGAAAATAAAATCTTCGAAAGTACCAGCAAACCCAACGCCTGCCAGAAGGTAATGGCCGGCCCGCTAAAAAGTTCGGGCACCAGCCAATTCCACAACTGCATGGTTATCATGGCAACAAGACCAACAAAGCCTGTCCCCAGCACAATCCACATCACTATTTTCAATCCCTTTTTCATTTTTATGATTTTTAAAGTTCATTATACCATCGTTGTAATTTTTTTCGCAGCGCCAGTATGGCATAGCGCTTTCGCGAAAGCAATGTATTGATCGATACACCGGAAGCTTCGGCTATTTCCCTGAAACTTCTCTCCTCAATTTCGTTTTGGATAAAAATTTCGCGTTGATCTTCGGGTAATTCCCCCAGGGCGTCCATTATCGCATCCCACATGGCTTCGCGCAACAGCACTTCCTCAGGTGAATTCCCCAAATCAGGCAAAATATCCTGTAAGGTGAGCGGTGTTTCATCCTCAAAACCGGTAGCGGAAGTAAACGCTGCCTTTTGTGGTCGGGCAGCATCTTTACGATACCGATCGATTATTTTATTGCGCGCCACAGAAAACAACCAGGAGGTAACCCGATCCAGCGACTGAATCGTATCATACCCGGCTACAAACTGGTAAAACACATCCTGCATAATATCTTCTGCTTCTTCCAGCGAAGACACCCGATTACGGATAAACCCAAGCAACCGGCCTTTTTCCTTAAGAAATGTTTCTTCTTTTAGTTGCATAGCCAGGTTCATCACATACGCTTTTGACTGGTAAGTCGATTAGCTTGTGATTTTTATTGTATAGGATCCGGAATTTAAACTCGCAATCGCAAAGTTGAACAAACTATCTTTGGATGGTAAATCAACTTAGTAACGTGCCCGAGGCTGTTTCCGATAACTTTTTTCCTTACAAAAATGCGGTACTCCATTTTGTAAAGGCAGGCAAAGGCGACAAAACACTGCTCATTTTTCATGGCTTTGGTCAAAATGCCTATGTATTTCAGGATTTCGCGGAAAAGCATTTAGCATACACGATCTATTCTTTCGACCTGTTTTTTCACGGAAAGAGTAGTTGGGGCTATGGTGAAAAACCATTGGAGAAAGCATTCTGGGTTAGCTGCATGGAAACGTTTCTTGCAACTCATGGAATCAATCGGTTTGCTGTGGCTGGTTTCAGCTTAGGTGCCCGGTTTGCCTTATGCCTGGCTGAAGGCTTTGCCACCCGGATAGATCATATCTACCTGTTGGCACCCGATGGCATAAAAACAAGCCTATGGTATAGCCTGGCTACCTATCCTGTTCTGCTTAGAAAATTATTCAAAAGCATGATTTACCATCCTAACCGCTTTTATTCCCTGGCTAAAACTATGGAAAAACTAAAGCTGATGGATAAAGGATTGATCCGCTTTGCGGAAAGTCAGATGAATACGGAAGAGAAGCGTTCAAGGGTTTATTTCGCGTGGGTTGTATTCCGGCATTTAGTATTTTCAAAACCGCGGCTAATCCAAAAAATAAACGACCATGGTATATCTGTAACCCTGATTTTAGGCGAATATGATAAGGTAATTACCATCAAAAATTTGAAGCCGTTTGCAAAGGAGGTTAAGAAACTGAAGATCGTAACTTTAAAAACCGGCCACAATGGATTAATTCCCATGCTTAACGCCACAGGTTTACCTCAATAATTGGGCATCACAATAGGGCGAACAAACAAACTATATTATTTTTGGGCTTCCGTTAACGAGCCCGTTTCATCGATGATTTTATTCTTTCGCTCCTCCGCCAACACAGTTTTTGCTGTTGGCACGGCACAGCCTTTACAACATACTGATATTCAAAAGCTTGTATGGTTATTTAGTGGAGCCAATCCGGTTCACGAAACCGCTGTGACAGGGTTTTTTATTGGCCCTCGAAAAGAAATGGTTACACCCTGGAGCACCAATGCTGTGGAGATTACTCAAACTATGGGCATACCGGGCATTCAGCGGATTGAAGAATTTTTTGAAGTAAAAGATGAGTATGCGTCACATGACCGCATGCTGCAGGTTCTCTATAAAACTTTAGATCAGGAATTATTTACCATCCATCATCAACCCGATCCTATTGTTGAGATTGAGGACATTGCCGCATACAATGAAAAGGAAGGCCTTGCTTTAAGTGAGGATGAAATCCAATACCTTCAAAATGTTAGCCAGGAGCTTGGTCGCAGACTGACCGATAGTGAAGTTTTTGGCTTCTCTCAGGTTAACTCCGAGCATTGCCGGCATAAAATTTTTAACGGAACATTCATCATTAATGGTGAGGAGAAAACCAGCACGTTATTTCAACTCATCAAAAAAACATCCAAAGAAAATCCGAATTACATTGTATCAGCCTATAAAGACAATGTAGCGTTTATAAAAGGCCCAACCATAGAACAATTTGCGCCTGCCCGTCAGGATGTTCCGGATTACTTCGAAGTAAAAGATATTGACTCAGTAATTTCACTGAAAGCAGAAACACACAACTTCCCTACAACGGTTGAACCCTTTAATGGCGCAGCCACAGGTTCAGGGGGCGAAATCCGCGATCGGCTGGCCGGAGGAAAAGGCTCCCTACCCCTGGCCGGAACAGCGGTATACATTACCTCCTATCCGCGACTGGAGGGCGGTCGTAAATGGGAAAAGAAATTTCCACCACGCTCCTGGCTATATCAAACTCCTGAAGAAATTCTGATCAAAGCATCCGATGGCGCATCCGATTTTGGTAACAAGTTTGGACAACCCCTAATCAACGGAAGTGTATTAACCTTTGAGCATTTCGAAGGCGATAAAAAATTCGGTTTCGATAAAGTGATCATGCTGGCCGGTGGCATTGGCTTTGGTAAACAAAAAGATAGTCAGAAAGAGCATTTAACCGCTGGCGATAAAATTGTGTTGCTGGGTGGTGATAATTATCGCATTGGTATGGGAGGTGGAGCAGTTTCATCGGTGGCCACCGGTGAGTACGGAAACGCCATCGAGCTAAATGCTATACAGCGATCAAACCCGGAGATGCAGAAGCGGGCCATGAACGCCATTCGCGCCCTGGCCGAACGTGATCAAAACCCCATTGTTTCCATTCACGATCACGGTGCAGGCGGACACTTTAACTGCTTATCGGAATTACTGGAAGAAACCGGAGGCGTAATTCACATCGATAAAATACCGGTGGGTGATCCGACTTTATCAGACAAAGAAATACTCAGCAACGAATCACAGGAACGAATGGGCTTAGCCATTCATGAACGCGATCTTGACCTGTTACAAAAGATTGCCGACCGTGAACGGGCACCCATGTATGTTATCGGAGAGGCTACGGGCAACAACCGGTTAGTGTTTGAGAAAAAAGATCAGCAGAAAAAACCTGTAAATTTTGAAGTAAGGCATTTATTGGGCTCCTCACCTAAAACAATTTTAACCGATACAACACGTGCTGCCAATTTTGACCCGGTTCAGTATGATGCATCACAACTTCAATCGTACCTCGAACAGGTTTTGCAACTCGAAGCGGTTGCCTGTAAAGATTGGCTTACCAATAAAGTTGACCGCTCCGTAACCGGAAAAGTGGCCACGCAACAAACCTGCGGACAAATTCAACTACCCCTGAATAATGTTGGGGTGATGGCACTGGATTTTCTCAGCCAAAAAGGTATTGCTACAGCGATTGGTCATGCCCCGGGGGCGGCATTGGTTAATCCATCAGCCGGAAGCAGGTTAGCTATTGCTGAAGCACTTACAAACATTATGTTTTCACCGCTTTCACATGGCTTAAAAGGTGTTTCTTTAAGTGCCAACTGGATGTGGCCGGCCAAGCAGCAAGGTGAAAATGCCCGGTTGTATGAAGCCGTTGAGGCCGTGAGTGATTTTGCTATTGCGTTAGGCATCAACATCCCGACAGGGAAAGATTCATTGTCCATGGCACAAAAATATCCGGGTGGTGATGTTGTACTTTCCCCCGGCACAGTAATCATTTCAGCAGTAGCCGAAGTTGCTGATATCCGAAAAACTGTTTCGCCTGCACTACAGGCCGTTGATGAATCCGTTTTGATCCATATCGATTTATCAAATGATAAGCTCAAATTAGGGGGTAGTAGCCTGGCACAAATTCTCAATAAACTTGGCGATGAAGCGCCAACCGTTGTGGATGCAACCCATTTCATTTCTGCCTTTGAAGCTGTTCAACAACTTATTAAAGATGATCAGGTATTAGCCGGGCATGATATTTCGGCCGGAGGAATGATAACCACACTATTGGAAATGGCATTTCCATCACTTTCCCTTGGTGCTGCAGTGGATCTTTCAACCCTGGGAGATGATCTGATTAAAATTCTCTTTTCAGAAAACCCGGGAGTTATTCTTCAGGTGAGAAATAATGCCTCTGAAAAATTAGATGAATTGAAAATCAGCTATTCGGTACTTGGTCAGATAACCAACATGCGCGAATTAACTATCAATCATCAGCAAAAAACATATCGATTTTCTATTGATTCCTTACGGGATATCTGGTTTAAGACTTCTTATTTACTGGATACAAAGCAGCGTAATCCTGATCATGCGAAAACACGTTTTGAAAATTACAAAAGGCAACCACTTGAGTATATTTTTCAAAAAAGCTTTACCGGAAAGTTATCCACATATGGAATAGATCCGAAACGCAGAAAACCTACGGGAGTTAAAGTTGCGATTATACGTGAAAAGGGAGTTAATGGTGATCGTGAAATGGCGTATTCCCTTTACCTGGCGGGCTTTGATGTGAAGGATGTACACATGACCGACCTGGTTACCGGTCGGGAAGACCTGACCGATGTAAACATGATTGTTTTTGTTGGCGGGTTTTCCAATTCCGATGTACTTGGTTCAGCAAAAGGCTGGGCCGGTGCTTTTCTCTATAACCCTAAAGCCAAACAAGCTCTTGACAATTTCTACAAGCGTAACGATACCTTGAGCCTTGGTGTATGCAACGGCTGCCAGTTAATGATGGAACTTGGATTGGTATATCCGGAAATGGGTGAGCAACATCCGCGCATGCATCACAATGGCTCCGGAAAATTTGAATCCACATTCATCAATCTTTCTATTCCGGAAAATAATTCGGTTATGCTAGGTACACTGGCCGGTACACGGTTAGCCGCTTGGGTTGCCCATGGTGAAGGCCGGTTTAGACTCGCTGAAGGAACGTATGCAACTGGAGCCACTTATTCCTATGAACAATATCCGGGGAACCCCAATGATTCCGATAATGCTGCGGCAGCCCTATATTCTCGAGACGGCAGGCATTTGGCTATAATGCCACACATTGAGCGTTCCTTATTTCCGTGGAACTGGCCCCATTATCCATCCAAAAGAAAATCAGATGAAATTTCGCCCTGGATTGAGGCTTTTGTCAATGCCCGTGAGTGGATAACCAAAACTTCATAGAACCATATCGGGTTATTGTTGTTCAGTATTTAATAGAGTATTACCTTCATTCTACTAAATCCTGAGCGCTTATGAGGAATTCCTACTTATTTACCCTTGCATTGGTTGTGTTGTCAGGTTGTCTCGGGTATAAAGAACTACCGGTTGAATACGATTACAGCTACAAAGGCCAGTTCAAAAAGTACCGCAGTTTCGAAATTATGAAACCAGCCGGAATTGCCGACCCTTCCATGGTCAATGAGCAGATTGAATCGGCTATAATTTCCAGAATGAAATTTCTCGGATACCGCCAAACCGACAATAAGCCCCACCTGCTTATTAGTTTTAAAATGTATGAGGATAGTTTAAAGTTCAACGGATACAATCAACCCGAAATAGAAGAATGGATAAAATCTCAGGATCAAAACCTGAATTACGATCGGAAAAAACTTGAATTAAAGACTGGCACACTGCTTATCCAATTTTACGACAGGCGTCAAAACAGGTCGGTGTGGCAAGGTTATGCTACGACTTTATACGGGCCAATAGATTATAACAATCAACGTCATCTTCGAAACGCTGTGATCTCTATTCTTGACAAATACAGGTTTTGGGCCGAAGGCTTTATGGAAGGAACAGCCAGTAAAGAACCCGACATTTGATTCAGCAAATTGTCCAGAAAAATCTCCGCCCGGAGGCAATTTTCAGAAAATTAATTTTACCTTTGCAATCCCAAAAAACAGGGTTTTCTTGCTCAAAACAAGGAAATTGTCCGATGGTGTAATGGTAGCACAGAAGATTTTGGTTCTTTTAGTCAGGGTTCGAATCCTTGTCGGACAACAAATCCCTCCCAGGCGGGAGGGATTTTAGTTAAAAACCAACACAATGGCTGTAAAGCTTTTTAGCGGCAGAGCAACAACGTACCTGGCAGAAAAAATTGCTGACGCCTATGGCGAGTCGCTTGGAAAAGTAATGTACCAGCAATTCAGCGATGGGGAAATGTCTCCCTTTATTGCCGAATCGGTACGCGGCCATGAGGTGTTTCTCATTCAATCAACGATACCGCCTTCTGATAACCTGATGGAGCTGTTGCTGATGGTTGATGCTGCCAAACGCGCCAGTGCCTCCAGTGTGAATGTGGTGATACCCTACTTTGGCTATGCCCGGCAAGACAGAAAAGACAGGCCCCGCGTTTCCATTGCCGCCAAACTTATCGCCAACCTGATTTCCGCTGCTGGTGCCGACCGAATAATGGCGTGCGACCTGCATGCTGACCAGATACAGGGATTTTTTGATATTCCCGTTGACCACCTTGATGGGGCTTACATTTTTGTTCCCTACCTGAAATCGCTTCAACTTGATAATATCATTTTTGCCTCACCCGATGTGGGGGGTATCAAACGCGCCAGAAGTTTCGCCAAGTTTTTTGATGCCGACCTGGCCGTGTGCGACAAATACAGGAAAGAAGCCAATAAGGTAGAATCCATGCGGTTGATCGGTGAAGTAGAAGGCAAAGATGTGATTTTGATTGATGACCTGGTGGATACAGCCGGAACCATCTGCAAAGCAGCAGCCCTGCTTAAAGAAAAAGGTGCCCGCACCGTTAGGGCCGCGTGTACACACCCTGTATTGTCAGGAAACGCCTATGAAAACATTGAAAACTCTGTGCTTGAAGAATTGGTAGTGGCCGACACGTTACCGTTGAAGAAAACCACACCTAAAATAAAGGTCTTAACCGTTTCTGATCTTTTTGCAAAAGCCATCCGTAAGATCCACGATCACGAATCCATTAGTTCATTATTTATCAAATTATAATTCAAAACGTAAACTAAATTTTAAAACCATGAAAACTGTTGAGATTGTAGGGTATAAAAGAGCGAATCTCGGCAAGTCTGATTCTCAAAGATTGAGAAATGAAGGATTTGTTCCCTGTGTTGTGTATGGCGGAAATGAACAAGTGCATTTCTATGCACCCATGATTCTGTTCCGCGAATTGGTGTATACCAATGAAGCGCACTTTGTGCACCTGAATATTGAAGGTGAAGAAAGTGAAGCTATTCTTCAGGAAGTTCAGTTTCACCCCGTAAGTGAGGTTATCCTTCATGCCGATTTCCTGAAAGTTGAAGAAGGCCGTAAGATAAAAATGAGCATTCCTATTCGTCTGGTGGGCAAGGCTCCCGGTGTAGATAAGGGCGGTGCGTTGGTGAGAAAAAGAGCAACCCTTAAAGTTTCAGGCTTTGCTAAAGATATGCCTGACCATATTGATGTGGATGTTTCAACGCTCGACTTTCACCATGCAGTAAAAGTTAGTGATATGAAAATTGAAGGACTCGAGTTCCTCGATCCGAAGGCTGCTGCTATTGCTGCTGTAGAAGTGCCGCGCGCTGCTAAATTAGCCGCTGAAGAAGCCGCTGCTGCACCTGCTGAGGGCGCTGCTGCTCCGGCTGCTGGCGCTGCTGCTCCGGCTGCTGACGCTAAAAAAGCTGAAGCTCCTAAAAAGGATGAAGGCAAGAAATAATGATTTGAATATTGCCTGATTTGGTGATTTAAAAATTATGCATCGTTTTCAATTTAACCTTCCCGGTATCGGGAAGGTTTTTTTGTTGGTCATGGAATCATAAATTGAAATGAAATTTTCAAATCAATTCATTTTCAAATTTCAAAATTAATCGTGTGAAATACCTGATTGCAGGCCTGGGGAATATTGGTGCGGAGTACGAACTAACACGACACAATGCAGGGTTTCTGGTATTGGATAGGCTTGCGGATGTTAAATCCGTAAACTTTGAAGTGAAACGCCATGCTGAAAAAGCTGAACTAAAATTTAAAGGCCGCCAACTCCACCTGATAAAACCAACCACGTATATGAACCTGAGTGGAAAGGCCATAGCCTATTGGCTTCAAGAACTTAGCATACCTAAAGAAAATCTGTTGGTTATTGTCGATGATATTGCGTTACCCTTTGGTACACTGAGAATGCGCAAGAAAGGCAGCGCTGCCGGGCATAACGGACTAACGCACATTGAGGAGACATTGGGCGGACAAGAGTACGCCCGCCTGCGTTTTGGAATCGGGAATAATTTTGGACAGGGACAACAAATCAGCTATGTACTGGGAAATTTCTCCAAAGAAGAGTTCGGTGCCTTACCAACTTTGCTCGATAAAGCGGGTGAAATGATCTTATCGTTTTGCACCATAGGCATTGATAAAACGATGAGCCTCTTTAATTCCTGATTCCTGAATGTGTCCCTGGTCATTTGGATAACACCCGATGGCCAATGGCCAAAATTAACTAACCGTAGAACCCGGAGTGACTATTTCTGAAGGGAAAACAAGTCGAAGTTTTCCGTCTAGATCCTCAGCCATTAAAATCATGCCTTGCGATTCAATGCCCATCATTTTGCGCGGAGCCAGGTTGGCAATCAGCGTAACCTGCTTACCTACCATTTCTTCAGGCGTATAGTGTTGCGCAATACCACTCAATACCGTTCGCTGATCTATACCCGTATCCACCTTTAACTTCAACAGCTTATTCGATTTCTCCATGCGTTCAGCTGACAGAACCTTCCCTATTCGAATATCCAGTTTGCTGAAATCATCAATGGTTATTTCGGGCTTTAATGCCTTTACCAATGGAGCGGACTTCTCATTTTCCATTTTCGTTCTTCGTAACTTTTCTATTTGCTTTTCTATCTCCTCATTCTCAATGTTCTTATACAGTAATTCTGCCTGTCCTAATTGGTGATGTTGGGGAATAGCATTGATCAACTCTTCCTTAATCCAAAACTGTTTCCAGGATGCATCAAATGAACTACTGTTAAGCTGCCGCTTAATGTTACGAGATGCGTCTGGAAGAAACGGATCGCAAGCAATGGCCAGGTTTCCGACAATCGTTAGCGCATAGTTCAAAATGCAACCCACGGCCTCCATATCTTCCTTTGCTACTTTCCAGGGTTCGGTATCGGCTAAAAACTTATTGCCGATACGGGCCATGTTCATCAGTTGAAATTGCGCCTCCCTGAACCTAAAGTCTTGCAAAGCTCTAATCATTTCCTTTACCGAAACATTCAAATCAGCATGAGCCTTATGGTAGTGGTCGAGAATTTTCTTTCTCCTTTCATCGGTGGCAGGTAGTTCATGCTCAGCGGGTACTTTTCCATCAAAATATTTCCAGGTAAGCACCATCACACGGTTTACAAAATTTCCAAAAATAGAAACCAGCTCACTGTTTACTTTTTGTTGGTAATCCTTCCAGGTAAAATCAGCGTCTTTTGTCTCGGGTGAAATAGAAGTAAGTACGTACCGCAGTTCATCTCTTCTTCCCGGAAAATCAGCCAGGTATTCATGTAACCAAACCGCATGGTTGCGTGACGTTGAAATCTTATCACCCTCAAGATTCAGAAACTCATTAGCCGGAACATTGTCCGGAAGAATATAATCGCCAGCAGCTTTGAGAATGGCCGGGAAAATAATACAATGGAACACGATATTATCCTTACCGATAAAATGAATCAGGCGGGTTTCTGGGTCTTTCCAGTATTTCTCCCAACCAGCAGGCTTTAACTCCTTGGTAGCTGAAATGTATCCGATCGGAGCATCGAACCAAACGTATAGTACTTTTCCGGCAGCATCGGGTAAGGGAACAGAAACCCCCCAATCCAGATCGCGGGTAATCGACCGGGGTTGTAAGCCCTGATCAATCCACGATTTGCACTGACCATACACATTGATCTTCCAATCCTGCTTATGACCTTCCACAATCCACTCTTTCAACCAGGCTTCGTATTTATCAAGCGGGAAGTACCAGTGTTTGGTTGGTCTGAGCACAGGAGTTTTTCCAGATACTGTGGAGCGAGGATTGATTAGCTGCTTTGGGCTTAAGCTTGTTCCGCATTTTTCGCACTGATCACCATAGGCATTGGTATGCTTACAATTTGGGCACGTGCCTATAATGTACCGATCGGCCAGAAAAATCTGTTCCTGCTCATCATAGTATTGATCGGATGTTTCTTCCAGAAAAATGCCCTTATTATAAATGTTGGTAAAAAACTCTTTTGCTGTTTCGTGGTGGGTAGGGTTAGATGTTCGGGAATAAATATCAAAGCCGATCCCAAAATCCTCGAAGGCTTGCTTCATCAGGTGATGATACTTATCTACAAATTGCCTGGGCGACACACCTTCCTTTTTGGCACCCAGCGTTATGGCCACCCCATGCTCATCCGATCCGCAGATGAACACTACATCTTCACCGCGTTGGCGTAAAAACCGGACATAGGTATCAGCCGGTAAATAAGCCCCGGCTATATGCCCGATGTGGAGCGGACCATTAGCATAAGGTAATGCAGCCGTAACGGTAGTGCGCTTAAACTTCTTCATAGTATTAACCTGCTCTGCCAGTAAACTGCAAAGATGAACATTGACGAGGAGGTAAAAAAATTAAACCTTAACGGGGGGAATCAGTTTGTTATCTTCCTTCTTCTCTAATAGCTCCGCTGGTATTTCCAACGGAAGGGTAACGTAAAATTCCGTTTCGCCATGTTTGGTCAGGCGCAGGCCAACGTCACCTCCCATGCGGTTGGCCGACTGTTTGATCAGGTATAAACCCAGTCCACCGGTACCGGATTTTTCGGAAGCACGCGTAAACATTTGAAAAATCCTATCCGGTTGAACGGACGATATACCTACCCCATTGTCGATAACATGGATGTTCAGGTTGGTGCTGTCGGTAAAAATTTTGATCAAGGCAAAAGGCTGAATGCGATCGGAGTCGTTGTAAAATTGAACGGCATTATCGATGAGGTTTTCCAGGATAATACGAATGAGGGGATCATCCGACCGGACACTCATGTTGCGTTGAATCTCCCGTTTAAACGTGAACCCTGCCGGTAAACCCTTTCTGGTTTCCATGCGGATAATATCGTCTACGATACCATCCATATCCAGGGGTTCAGGGTTAAGTGTTGCGTTATTGATTTGATTAATAATGAGCAGACGGGTAAGAATACGGTTAAGCTTGGTGGCCGTAACATCAAGTTTGCGCAGGTAATCAAGTGCCAGGTCATCTTTCACATCAATGAGCGCCACATTGCACATACCTTTTAAACTGGCCAGCGGACCGCGAATATCATGCGATGTTTTATAGATAAAGTTATCCAGTTCCTTGTTTACCTTGTCCAGTGACTGGTTGGCAACAAGCAAATCCGCGGTGGCCTTATTTACTTCTGCCTGAAGGATATTAGAATGAGCCTGAAGTTGTTTGTTCTGCTCAGCAATAATGGCGTTAGCATCCGAAAGTTTGGCGTTAACCCTGCGTTTTACTTTATTACTTTGATACAATACAAAAACTAACAGCGCAGCTAAAAAGGCAATAGTGCCTATGGCTAAGTTGAGCATGCGCTGGCGAGAGAGAGCTTCTTCCTTTAGTGCGATTGTTTTTATGTTTTCACGCTCCTCAAATTGGGTTTGGGTACGGGCGATGTTTTTTACCAGCTCTTCGCCAATAAGGCTGTCTTTTAAGGTGATATATTTATTCTGATAAAGTGAGGCATTCTGAAAATCCTCTGACATTGTATAAAGTTTTGAATATTCACGGTAGGTATCCATCAGCAATTGATTATAGCCGATTTCAGTTGCAATTTTTTCACACTCTCCCAAAAATGCCTCAGCTTCGCTGTACTTTCCTTCTACTAGTTGAACTCTTGAAAGGTAGACTAGGGATTCTACTTGAAAACGCTTATTGTCTGTTTTTTTTGCAATTATTAATGCTTCATTCAAGTACTTGAATGCTTTAGCCAAATTGTTTAACCAATAATTGGCAATTCCAATACTCAGATTTCCCTCCATTAAAATCTCGTCACTACAATGCTTGCCACAAACATTGAATCCATTATTAATTGTTTCAAGGGCCTTATCGAATTCTTTTAGATGAACATAACATAAGCCCATGTTAATATAAAGTCGATCGAGATAATAGTTATCCTGAACTGTCATTTTTGCAGCCAGTGATTTTTTATAGTATTCAAGGGATTTATCGTAATTTTTAAGCTTAAAGTAAACTAAGCCAATATTCCCATATGTGTCACTGATAGTGACGATGTCACTATTCTTTTCTTTAAGGACTAATGCCTGAAAATGTAAATCAAGAGCTTTATCATAATTTGCAACCAAAGTATAAGCCAAGCCTAGACTATTCAAGATATTAATAATCTCCTCATCAATTTTCGGATTTACACCAATTATACTTTTTGCTGAGCTGTATGTTGATTCATAAATATTTATTGCATCTTCCAGTCGCTCAAGTTTTCTTAATATTTGGCCTTTTAATCTATTTGACTTAATAATCCTGTATTTATCGTCCTGTTCAATGGCCTCATTAAGTGCTCCGTTAATATTTTCTAACGCAAGATTGGCATCAATAAAATAATTTGTCCGAGCTAATTCAATTTGAACATCAACCCTATCTAATCCCTTACTAATAACGAGAGCCTGATTTAGTGAATCAAGCCGACTTGATTGAGCATTCAAATACAAAGGAATTGATAAAATCAGTGATAGTAATAGAAGTGATAAGTAAGGCCTTTTATAAAAACGATATAATATTTCGTACACGAGTTATTTTTAAAATTTTATTAAGAAAATCAGATCAAAACCATGTCTCACCTTTGTTTTGTAATTAAACGGAAAAATTTTTAACAACCTATAAACCCCACAAAACTATGAAAAAAGTCATCTACACCTTATTGCTTGTTGCCATTTGCACTCTCTCTTTCACCGCTTGCAGCGAAGAAGAGGTAAAGCCTTCAACAGAACTTGAAAATGGCGGAGGTGCCGGTTTCGAAAGAATTTAACTGGTTAAAACTCTTAAATAACCCAATTAATTTAACCTAAATCTCTGCATGAAAATCAAGATATTCATTCTAGCAATTTTCGCAATAGCTACGCTAATAATCTTCTCGTTTACAGATACTCCTAGAAAATCAGGTGTTAAAGATTCTGCTAATGTAACACAAGAAGACTTTAGTTCTCCTGCGGGAGGCTTTGGACTAGAGCGCATCTAATCCATAACCAGTAAGAAATATAACTATTGAAAGTCAAGGGGTTACAGTACTTGTGGGTAAATCCACAGGTACTGTTTCCTTTTTGTTGAGCTTGCACAGTCGTGCTGCAAATTTCCTAAAGCTATTCAATCTCGTCTTCTGTCTTAACTCATCAAAGCCTTACCACAACAAATAAGGTTGTTGTTATTTCTCAGGGTTGTCAAAGAACATAATTTAAAGAAAACCCTAATCCATTTCAGATAAGTAAAGGGTTTCCGTAAAACAATACAGGTGTTAAACTTCCCGCTAGGTTCCCCGATAGGACGTGGTTACTCCGGATTTTTAGACGCCAGGAGGCAGGTTTTCAAGATGAAATACCAAAAATGTAGGTCAACCTTCCTCCAACCACCAGTATCAGACTGAAATAGCTATGTACAAAAGGCACTTAAAGTGTTACTTTAAGTGCCTTTTTTGACAAATTCGTGTAAAACCTTACATGGAAAATCAGTGGATTTTTCGGGTTTCAACCCCTTATCCAACAGGCCAATCAGGGGACCTTATTGAATCTGCAATTCAAACGGCATCCTGGCCTGTACTCCTTCAAACTGCTTCAATTTTACGGCTTGTAAATACCAGGTGTAATACTCGCCCATTTCCTTTTTTAAGGTATTCGTGCGGGCATTCTCGCTTAATGATTCCATAAGCTGCTCAAAGAATGGCTTCTGGCGAGGATAAAGTTTTACTGAGTAATCTTCTAATCCTGCAGCCTTGGCGGCAATGTCTATGGCATCGTTGTAACCCCCCAATACATCTACCAGGCCACGTTCAACCGCCTGCGTACCTGTCCACACTCTACCCGAAGCTACTTTTTTCACATCATCCTTGCTCATGTTGCGCCCTTCGGCCGCTTTGCCGGTAAACGTCTCGTATATGTCATCAGTTTTTCGCTGCCAAACATTCTTCTCGGCTTGTGTCAACGGACGGCTTATTGTAATCAATTCACCGTACTCACCGGTGTTTACTTCATCGAAGGTGATACCCAGTTTGTTTCCTAAAAACGCGCTGGCATCAAATAACACACTGAATATCCCAATCGATCCGGTAATGGTATGTGGTTGTGCCACAATCGTATCGGCTGCCATGGCTAAGTAGTAACCGCCAGAAGCTGCATAATCAGACATAGAGGCAATAACCGGTTTAACTTCTGTAGCCAATTTTACTTCGCGCCACATGGCATCGGATGCCTGAAAGGCTCCGCCCGGTGAATTTACACGCACCACAATGGCCTTTACTTTTTTATTCAGGCGCGCTTTGCGTATTTCTTCTGTTATAGTAGTTGATCCGATTATTCCTTCACTGGATTTGCCCGGCATAATGGTGCCATCCGCAACAATCACAGCGATTTCATCTGCGCTTCCTTTCTTTTCACTTATGCTCTTGTTGTATTTGTTGCGGGCTATAAATTTAATTTTTTCCGTCTCTTTCAATCCCAGGCGGCCACGAAGTTCGTCAAGCAACTCATCGTAGTAAAGTAAGTCATCGACAAGCCCATGCTCTACTGCCAGTTTAGCATTCTGAACGAGCATCTTATCGGATAGTTCGCGAAGCTTTTGCGGAGAAATATTTCGCGCTGTTGAAATTTCAGCGAGTATTTGATCGTAGATAGAATTGATCAGCGAGGTAAGTTGCAACCGGTTTTCGTTGCTCATCTTCTCCAGCATGAAAGGCTCTACCGCGCTTTTGAAATCACCCACCCTGAATATCTCAGGTTTAATTTCCAGTTTATCGAACAGTTTTTTGAAAAAACTGATCTCTACCGTAAGGCCATTGAATTCCACTTCACCCTCCGGGTTAAGGTAAACTTTATCGGCAGCCGAGGCCAGGTAATAAGCCGGCTCCGACATCACATCGGCATAGGCTACCACCCATTTTCCACTTTCCTTAAAATCAATAAGCGACTGACGGATTTCACCCAATGTTGAAAAACCCGTCATGGGATAACTTACGTTTAAAAAGATGCCCTGAATTTTAGCATCGGATTTGGCATGGCGAATGGTTTCCTTAAGTTTAAGCAATCCAATATTCTGAACCTCGCCACCCGGAAAAGGCAACCCGGCAAAAGGATTTTCTACCTCCTGTTCGGTAATCTGGGCATCAAGCTTAAGGTGTAATACAGAATTATTGCTCACCACTACTTTCTCTTCCGAGCCCAGAGAAGCTAAAATGCCGATCATTAATAAAAAGCTAACAACCGTAAAAACCGTTAGGGCCAGTAATGCCGCTAAAAAAGATTTGAAGAAATTCATATCAATACATTAAGTTTTACAAAATAAACTGAGGCTTCAGCCAATTCGAAGTAAGTTTGCCGGCAAATTTATGACAACCGTTCATCTTCTCTTAGGCAGCAACCTCGGCAACCGGGAACACAATCTTCGGTTGGCCAATCGGGAAATTGGTCGGCTTTTGGGGCCTATTATTACAAGCTCCTCAGTTTATAAAACATCGGCCTGGGGCAAAACGGATCAACCGGATTTTTATAACCAGGTGGTGGTTACAACAACCCTGAAATCACCGGAGGAAGCCCTTCAGGCCATCCGCGCAATTGAAGATCACCTAGGCAGGAAGCGGATTGAGAAATGGGGTTCCCGGATCATCGATATTGACATTTTGTTTTGGAATGATCAGGTCATTTCAACCCCTGATCTGACAATTCCCCACCCGGGGATTCCCTACCGAAGGTTCACGCTAATTCCCTTAGCGGAAATTTCACCGGATTTTGTTCATCCTGTACTGCAGAAATCTGTGCAGCAACTATTACAGGAGTGTACGGATACACTGTCAGTTGAGAAGAATACCCCAAGCTAAGAACCGTCATTTGAGATCGCGGGACAAGGCCCGCGATGACAAAAATTCATACGACAAGTATTGTTCTAAATACTCATGGCTTCTGCCTGAGGTGCTATTTTCTTAACCAGCCCTTGAAGTACTTTACCGGGCCCGCATTCAATAAAAGTTGTTCCACCATCAGCTACCATTTTCTGTACAGATTGAGTCCACCGAACAGGGGCTGTGAGTTGTGCAATCAGATTTTTTTTGATGGCGTTAACATCGGATGACGGTGAAGCATTTACATTTTGATATACCGGGCAAACCGGGGTGCTGAACTTGGTGGCTTCAATAGCAGAAGCCAATTCTTCACGGGCTGGTTCCATCAAGGGTGAGTGAAACGCGCCACCCACTTGCAAAGGAAGCGCCCGTTTGGCACCGGCTGCTTTCATTTTTTCGCAGGCAATTTCAATTCCTTTTATGGAGCCAGAGATAACCAACTGTCCCGGACAATTGTAGTTAGCTGCCACTACTACTTCATCGGTAATGGAAGCGCATACTTCTTCTACAACATGATCATCCAACCCAAGAATAGCCGCCATAGTTGAAGGATTAATTTCACACGCACGTTGCATGGCCATGGCACGTTTGTAAACAAGCTTCAAACCGTCTTCATACGAGAGTGCTTTGTTGGCAACAAGGGCAGAAAATTCTCCTAAGGAATGTCCGGCTACCATATCGGGCGAAAATGAATCATTGGATAAGGCAATGGCAACCGAATGAATAAAGATAGCGGGTTGTGTAACACGTGTTTGTTTTAACTCATCGGCAGTTCCATTAAACATAATGGAGGTAATGTCAAATCCCAATATAGCATTGGCCTGATCAAACAAAATTTTGGCTTTGGGACTGGCCTCATAAATATCTTTACCCATTCCGGTAAACTGTGCACCCTGGCCGGGGAAAACGTATGCTCTCATAATGGAATACTATAAGGTTCGAAAATACAAAAGACAGGACAAAAGACACAAGACGTAAGATATAAGACAATCACTCTTGCGGATTATCTAAAAAGCGATTCTTTAAGTCAGGAGTTGGAAGCCAACATTCATTTTTCTTTCCAAACCACCGGTAGCGGTTGCGGGCAATCCAGTTGTATACCGGGTCGCGCAAAAAACGAGGAACAATTTTAAAAACATAAAAGAGCGGCCAGGCACCAGACAAATGCCGGGCTATTTCCAATGCGGCATTACTCCTCTCCAAAAAGTTATCTCCCTGAATTAAAATTATACTATGAAGTTGGGTGGGATCTAGATTAAATCGTGTCAGTTGAGCTTGCCCGTATGCTGATTGAAGGGAAGCAAATTTGAATCGTGCGTTAGGATCACGTTTGATAATAAACTGAACGGAGTTGCTGCATAAATTGCAAACCCCATCAAATAATACAACGGTTTGCTTCCTGGTTGCCGTATTCATCGCACCAAGTGAACCCAACCCTTAATGGTTTGTTTGCGTTTGGCAGGGTCGGCCATGTCGAAGGTTACGTTGGCCACATAATAGTATTGTGCTGAAGCCAGCATGTTTCCGTTTTTATCTTTCCCGTCCCACCGGATGTAAATACCATTTTCTTCATTTCTTCTTCCGGTGTAGGTGTATACTTCATCTCCCCAACGGTTATACACTTTGAAGTCAACCTGCAAAACAAAACGTGCGCACTTTGACCGAAACGTTTCTGAGTTTTGATCGGGGTTACTGCACAACGGATTGGGGCCGCTCCCCTCCTCACCGGATGATCGCAGGTAACCCCAGGCATGAAATTCATCGTTGCACGCATCGCCATTGGGCGTAAAAATATTTGGTAATTCGTAGTAGGGGCAATTTTCAAAGCATACTTCGTTGCTAAATTTGCTCTCGTTGCCTGAACGGTCAACTGCCTTTATTTGATAGCAACGTGCAAACGATAAAAGACCTTCATCAACATAAAAGGTATCGCGCACGTTGGTGGCCAGCAGCGAATAGGTGCCGCCCGGGGTGGATGAAAAATAAATGTTATAACTACGGGTATCAGACTCGCATTCAGCATCCGCGGGGCGATTCCACCGCACTGTATTGCTGAAGATGTTCGCATTACAAGCTTCCTGGAACCGGTAATCATTGCAATCAAAATTCTCTACCACCAAAATGGGTTCACACGGTGGTATTTCATCTTTAGGCTGGGCACAAATAATTTGCGAGAAATTATCCTGCGGCACGGCAATATCCGGGTTGCCATAGCTACCGCGGGTCATAACACGGTAACAATACACGGTGTTGTCATCCAGGCCTGTATCCAGAAAATAAAAGCCGTCATCGAAAACATTTTTTTGAGCAATAAGCACCATGTCATTTTCGGTTGCGTTTTCAGGCCCACGATAAATGTAATGCTCGGGAAAAGCCTGTACCTGATTTGACCATGGCACGGCTGCCGACCAGGTTAACCCCATTTGTTGTGAAGCGGGTGTTAATTCAAGTCGCACGGTAGAAGCACGGGCAGATTGATCGAACGGCTGGCCTTGCGAAAAGGCTATTACCCGATAATTATAAATCCGGTTTTCTGTATCCAGGCCCGTATCCAATATGGTCGTGTCGCCCGGCAAGGTGCCGGTATGAATGGGAACGAAATTCGTTCCGGTAAATCCTTCGGCCCGTTCCACACGGTAGTCGTAACCATAAGGCTCTTTTGGAAACTGTGTGGGATCAGCATCAAAAGGTGAGCGCCAACTCACGCGTACATCGCCATTTGAATTCGATGTTTTTTCTATGGTAACATGTGTGATAACCGGTGCATCTGCTAAAATGGGCGGTAAACATATCTCTTGCGAAACATAACTCTCTCCTCCACCCGGCTGTGGAAAAACGGCCACAAGCCGGTAGCAATAGCGGGCTCCTACATCCAACCCGGTATTGGTAAACTGCGTTTGCGTGGCTGAAACCTGCCCCACCAGTGAATAGCCCAGAAAAGCAGGCATACCGGTTTGGCACTCATCGGGTGTGAAGTTTATGCTGTCAACCCTTCTCCAAATTTGCATGGTGGTGGCTTGTTGTGCACAGGTGTAGTTTTGCCAGGTAAGGTCAGCACTGCGGTTTGCAAAATTCACGGTGGCGGTATTCCACAGCGGGGCGGGTGCCACCACCTTAATGCGCCACGTTTTAAATGTTACCAGCCGTGGCCCCTGTGGCGGGTTATCGGTTATTTTAAACACTACCTGGTAATAGAGTTCTTTTACATGTATGCACGCGGTATTCCAGCTGAACTGCAGTTGTGCAGGCGGATTAGACGGTTGGAAATCATTGGGTCCGGGAACAGGTGAGTAGGTTGCAGGCGACACAAACCCTGGTGATAAAATTTCTGAAAAGGCTTCAATTTTTACCGGGTGGTTTTCCGGGTCTATTCCAAATATTGTAGCGGTTAAGGTAGTGCCCGCCACCACACAAACATCCTCCGGAGCAATTAAATCTGGCCGTTGATTATTACAATCCTCTACAATAATCTGCATGTCTCTGCGCACAAAGCCAAGCCGGTACCAAACACCATTAACCTTGCGCCATTCTACAACAACAAAGGCAATGTTGTATTCACCCTGCCGGCCGGGGGCATCCCAGATAATAGTTCCGTCTACAGGATTAATAGTAAATGTTGGCGGTCCGGTACCTTCTTCATTTCCGGTAGCAAAATTATTGTAAAAGGTTGAGTGATTTGGATCTCTGTAGTTAGCTACCGTTTGGTTTTTATCGCGGAAGGGAACCACAAACTCATAGGAGAGGCTGTCGCCATCCGGATCGAATGCACCTGGATTATGAAAAAAAGCAACACCAACACATGCCCGGTCAATTGGAGGTATAAGTAACTGCGGGGTGTTATTGCAACCAAAAAATGGATCAATATTAATTTGCGTTTCTATATAAAAAGTTGTGGAAATGGAGTTGTCCATGTTTAATACACCTCCATTGCGATTGGGCTCAATATAACTGATGATGTAACGTCCGGGTGCCGGGTAGGTATGTTCTATGGTGTACGATGCGGTTGCAACGCCTGGTCCTAAGGCCGGGTCATTTGTATTTGGGGTTTCAGGAACAAGAACAGGTGGAGTACCATCACCAAAATCGAGGTAATCCATTTCGCCACCAAAAAGAACAGGTGATCCGGTATTGGTATAGACCGTTACGGTAATCCGAAAGGTCAGTCCGGTGCAACTTACACGAGTGGCTACAATCTGCCCAGCACGCAAGTGAGTTGCCAGCGCATCTTGCAAAGCAAAAAACTGGAGCAGTGTAAACAGAAAAATGGTACCTGCAGCCTTTACAAACTTACGATTCATCAAACCACTCATGCTATACCAATCAGGTTACAATATAAAACCCTTATGCCGATCGAAAAAATTCAATTTTCTTAACGTTTTAACCAGCATTTTAGTCTCTTAGACCCCTTAAAACATTAAGTTGTTGGCGGATTAACATCAAAAAGAAAGAAAACGTTATGCGCATTATTGGCGAAATACCAAACCCGGATTGTAAAATTACCCTGTTTAGCTGGAACAACCGGTACCTGATCAAACTTGAACAAGGCCTGTTGGAGCAAACATATAAAATCAACCAGTTTGAGTTAACCAGTGAAAACGACTTGCAAAAGATTGTAAATGCTGAGTTTATCAATGATGCTCTCACCCGGTTTTCTGCGATGGCCAGCACGTTACAGCGGTCGATGGAAAACTTATAATCAATTTGTGTTTAGCACAGGTGATTGAAATTATAGTATTTTGTGCCCGTGGAAGTACTGGAGAAAAAGAACAAGAACAAACAATATAAGCCCATTCTGGAAGGAATACCCGACTGGCCGGTGTACCGGCTAAGCCGAAACCGGAAGGAATTTATCGAGGAGGTTGCACAGAAATCGGCTGAGCGCATCAAGCAACTTCGCCCCACCCGCAAACAACTTATTGACGAACTGGAAGCCACCGTTTACCGGGAACAGCAACGTATGAAACGTAACCGCTGGCGCGTTGACCCCCCCGATGAAGGAAAGTTCTGGTCGAAGATCAAGCAGGATTTAATTGACCTTACCGGCAAACCGCTGGATGAGCATAGCCGAAAAGAGGAGGAAATCCTGAACATCATTGTGCATCGATACGCCAGTGAAATAGCCGGCAATTTTAAGCCCAGTTCCTACCGCTTTGCACGGGAGATGATTAAGTTCTGGTTCTCCAGGCTGCTGAATGCCTCGCGGGTAAAAAAATTCGGAGGGTTCTTTCGTAATCAATATACGCTCCGCGATAAAATTCAGATTGTAGGCAAGGTAAAGCAATTGCGCAGCCTGGCACGAAAGGGAACTATTGTGATGGTGCCTACACACTTCAGCAATCTTGATTCAATTTTAATTGGGTGGATTATTCATGCACTAGGTTTACCGGCCTTCATATATGGTGCAGGGTTGAATCTTTTCAATATGAAAATATTCGCCTACTTTATGAACAGCCTGGGGGCGTATAAAGTAGACAGGCGTAAAAAGAATTTGCCCTACCTGGAAACGCTGAAGATGTATTCCGGCATTGCCATTCAACGCGGTGCGCATAGTTTGTTCTTTCCGGGCGGTACACGATCGCGCTCAGGTATGATCGAAAAAATGCTGAAGCTGGGATTACTCTCCACCACCGTAGAAGCACAGCGGAATATTTATCTGAACACACCTCCCGGAGAAAAACCACAGAAAATTTTTGTGGTGCCGGTTACCCTTAACTACCATTTTGTGTTGGAGGCACCCGAGTTGATTGATGATTACCTTTCCATAAAAGGACAAGATCGGTACCTGCCAGAACAAGATCCGCACGGCAGCTGGGGGCTTGTTAAATTCATGATTAAGTTTTTCACAAAAGGATCGAATATTTCCGTTTCAATTGGCAGAGGATTAGATGTACTCGGCAATTATGTTGATGATGAAGGCAACAGCCTGGATGTGCATGGACGGGTAATCAATACGGAAGACTATTTTATTTCCAGTGGCCAGCTTACGGTTGATGCCCAACGTGAAAATGAATATACCCGTATGCTCAGCCAGCGCATTGTAACGGAGTATCATCGCATCAATCGGATTTTCGCGAGCCACCTGGTAGCGTTTGTGGCGTTTGAACTGTGGCAAAAGAAACATCCTAAACTGGATTTATTCGGTTTGTTGCGCTTGCCGGAGGAAGAGTTAGTGCTTGACTATGCTGAATTCAGAAAGACCTGTAAGCGCATCCGCAAGAAAATTTATCAACTCAAAAAAGAAGATAAGGCAAACCACGCCACGCACCTGAAGGGAAAAATTGATTTAGTGATTAAACACGGCCTTGAAAACGTGGGCATCTTTCATTTAAAACGGCCCTTGCTACAAAATAAGGAAGGCAACATCATCACGCAGGACCTGAACCTGCTCTACTATTACCATAACCGGATGGTTGGCTATGACCTCGAGAAATTTATCTGACCACCCGCCTGTTGGCGTAATTGGTGCCGGTAACTTTGGTAGTGCGGTGGCCAACCTGCTGGCACGTCACCGAAATGTATTGTTGTATGCCCGCGATGAAAAGGTTATTAAAAGAATTACGCAAACCCGCGAAAACCGAGGGCACAGCATGCACAAAAATGTAACGCCTACCAGCGATCTGCAATTGCTGGCGCGTGAATGTGAAGTTATTTTTCCGATTGTTCCCTCATCACACTTTCGCTCCATGATGAAGAAACTATCGCCCCACCTTCATCCCTATCATATTTTAATCCATGGCACCAAAGGATTGGACATAACGCTACCGAAAGGGCAAACCATTGAAACGGTGAGTAAGCTCAATCGCAGCCAGGTTAAAACCATGAGTGAAGTTATCCGCGAAGAAAGTGTGGTGGTGCGAGTAGGTTGCCTGGCCGGACCAAACTTGTCGAAAGAACTTGCTGCCCGGCATCCGGCCGCAACCGTAATTGCCAGTCCGTTTAACGAAGTAATCAGTTTAGGAAAGAAGTTGTTGCGTAATGATCGCTTTCAGGTTTACGGCAATAATGAATTGATTGGTGTAGAACTGGCGGGCGTATTAAAAAATATTATTGCCATAGCATCCGGTGCGCTAAGTGGTATGGGCTATGGTGAAAATGCACGGGGCTTGCTCATCAGCCGAGGAGTGGTAGAAATGATTCACGTAGGCCGTGCCCTGGGCGGAAACACAAAAGCTTTTTTGGGGGTGGCCGGTATTGGTGATCTGGTAACGACCAGCAACAGTACCTTAAGCCGCAATTTCCAGGTTGGTTATAAACTTGCCCAAGGCATGACGCTGGAAGAAATTTTAGCCAGCATGGATGAAATTGCGGAGGGGGTTAATACGGTACGCATTATAAAGAAATGTGCTGATTATTATAAGTTACGGGCGCCCATCACCACCACTTTATATAAAGTTCTTTTCGAAGATCTAACCGTTAAACAAGCCATCAGTTACCTGATGCGCTATCCGTTAAATGTGGATATTGATTTTCTTGATTAAACAGTGCAGTTAATCAAGTTTGCGAGTATCCGTAAAGAGTCCTAAAGTATTAAGTTGACGTCATTGCGAGGGAGCCTGCCTGCCGGCAGGCAGGGTACGACCGAAGCAATCTAGTTTTCAACGTTGAAATTGGGATTGCTTCTCCGCCTGTGGCGGATCGCAATGACGCCAATTTTAGGATTGGAAGCGGATGCTCATAATCAAGTTTTTATTTTTTGTGTTTTAGTGTCGAAGAGAAATGCTATGAATCATGCCACGAAAGCACGAATACACTATCAATTACAAGGCTTTTCTGATTTTCTCGGCCACAGCGGCCAACGCTTCTTGCGTGGGTTTCAGTTTGGGTTGCGTAAAATTAATGTCACCCATAGCATTCATGGGCACCAGGTGTATATGCGTATGTGGAACCTCCAACCCAATAACGGCTATACCGATGCGCTTACACGGAACAGCTTTTTTTACGGCAATGGCAACGCGCTTAGCAAAAAGATTGAGCGCGGCCAGCGTATCATCATCCAGATCAAAAATATAATCTACCTCCTGTTTGGGTACAACCAACGTATGCCCCATCACCAGGGGCATAATATCAAGGAATGCAATAAAGCGGTCATCTTCCGCCACAATGTGGCCAGGAATTTCGCGGTTAATTATACGTGTAAAAATGGTGGCCATGATTATATCGTAATATTGGTGATTTCAAATTCAACATCACCGGCAGGTGTTTTAATGATAGCCAAATCGCCTTTCTTCTTTCCCAACAACCCTTTGCCAATGGGCGACATCGTTGAAATTTTTCCAGCCTTCAAATCGGCTTCTTCTTCCGATACAAGGGTGTACGTAAACGATGCTCCGTTCTTTTTATTTTTAATCGTGACTTTAGCCAGTATGGAAACTTTAGATGTGTCTACATTGGTTTCATCGAGCAATCGGGCATTCGCCAGCAAATCATCCAGGTGAGCAATTTTTGCTTCTAAATGACCTTGGGCATCTTTCGCAGCATCGTACTCGGCATTTTCGCTCAGGTCACCTTTATCACGGGCTTCCGCAATTTGCTTGGCAATTTCAGAACGGCCCTTCGACTTGAGCTCACTCAATTCAGCCTTTAATTTATCCAGGCCTTCGCGGGTATAGTACGATATTTTCTTGCTCATAAAATTTACATTGAAGTATGACAGCAGTAAAAAAAGAAACAACGGCCTCAGCGGAGAGACCGTTGTCTAGTTAATAGTGCAAAGGTAATGGTTTAAACCATTTGAACAAAAACTCAGGCACCTACCAGTTCGGGCAGGCTTGTTTTAATCTGGTCAAAAATCTCATCATCAAACCGGGCCAGGTAAAGTGTTTTTGCTTTTGCCAGCTGCTCCACCGTAAGCCCTTTGGCGCCCCGAAGATCGGCTTTATACAAACTGGCATTTTCAAAATCGGCCCCCATCAGGTAGCTGTTTTGCATGTTGGCCTCCATCAGGTAGGCATTGTTGAAGTTTGATTTAATCAAAAAGGCACTCTCAAATTGAGCCTTAATTAAAAAAGCATCTTTAAAATTAGCGCCACTGGCATAAGCACCCTTAAGGTTAGCCTGGTTCAAATTTGAGTTTTCAAAGTTGGTTTGGTTAAGCCGCGTGTTTTCAAGATTTGCCTCTATTAATGACGATTGTGAGATGTTGGCTGAATTTAGGTTGGAGCCGCTTAGATTTGCGTAACTCAAATTGGTACGCGCTAAAAAACAATTCACCAGATTTATCTCGTAAATTTTGTGGCGGTTTAATCGCTTGATATTACCCACCGTACGGAAAGCCGCTTCTTCCGATTCCCATAAACGAAAGTCATCAATTTCATCTTTATAGAAGCGAATGCGTTGCCGGATTTGCCCGTTCTGGTTAAGCCAGAAAATAAGAATACCGATTACCGCGATATCGAAAATCATTCCATGCGCTTCCGCCAGAATTTGCGCCCAGAAACTGTCAAAATCATTAACGTAATACTTCAAACTTAAACCGATAACCAGGGTGGCCACCATAACCAAAACGATGGTAGAGGTAAGCAGCGGCTTTTCAATAATGTTATTGAACGTATCGCCTAATCGTTTAAATCTGTTCCTGAGAAAAAGCATCGGGTAAAAAGTAATTACAAATTATTTAGTTTATTGGATTATCAAAAACAATTAAGGCATCAAAGCTACATCAAATTCGTGATCACCCGGGCACTGGCCCGTGGCTATATAAGGTTAATTATTACATTGGTTTGGTCGTATACCAAGCTATTCCTTCAAAGTTTTTTCAGAACCTAAAGCATATAAAATTACAAAACAGTGCTTGCTGGCTCATCAAAATAAAAAAGAAAATGAACGGAGGGTTCCTCAAATGGAACAAACCTTACATAGCCTCAGAGGAGCAAGTGTACGGTAAGGAAATAAATGGTAAGGCCCAGCAAATCGTTTGTGGTGGTAATAAAAGGGCCTGATGCCAGCGCTGGGTTAAACCCAAACCGGTTCAAAATCAAAGGCGTAATGGTTCCAATAAAGGATGCGAAGATCACCACGCTTATCAACGCAATGGAAACCACCATTGACAGGCGATATTCACTGAACAAGAGTACATTGGCACCATAAACCAGGGTTGATAGAAAAAGACCGTTTAATATTGCTACAAGAAACACCTTAACCAGGCGCTGCCAAAGACCATCATAAACAAAACCGGGGTTGGCTAAACTCTGCACAATTACCGATGAGGACTGAATACCCACGTTGCCTCCTGTAGCCTGTATGAGGGGAGTAAAAAAAGCTATCGCGGTTATACGGGCTAGCTCCGCTTCGAACAACCCCATAAACTTGGCATTCATCAGGCCACCCACGATACCGATAAGCAACCACGGCAAACGTGCCCGGGTGTTGCGCCAAACGCTATCATCCTCTTCAATATCCACACTAATACCCGTCATCAACTGGCGGTCTTCTTCGGCTTGCTCAGTGATCACATCCACTACATCATCAATGGTAATTCTACCCACCAGCTGCCCGCGAACATTTATAACCGGTACGGATTCAAGATCGTATTTACGCATGATGTCAGCCACTTCCAGGTCAGAGAAGTAGGTTTCTACTGTAACGATATCTTTCTCGCACAAATCAGAAACTACTTTCCGGGCATCCGACAATACCAGGTCTTTCAGGGAAACCCGACCTACCAGAAAGTCGTTGTCATCCACTACATAAACGGCATAGAACTTATCTACATTCTCAGCTTGCTTCCGTACTTCATCAATGCATTGCACAACCGTCCAGTGATCGCGGACTTTGATAAGTTCTTTGGCCATTAACCCCCCGGCCACGTTCTCTTCATAGCGAAGCAGTTCGGTAACCTGGGTGCGTAGTTCAGCATCCAAACCGGAAAGAACTTCTTCCCTTGTTTTAACCGGCTGTTCATTCAGAATATCCGCTACATCATCAGAATGTAAGGTGTTGACGATACGGGTTAACTCAGCAGACTGGTAAATTTTAAGAAACTTTACACGGGTATCGGTGTCCAGATCAATAATGATCTCAGCTTGTATTTCAACGGGAAGAAGATCAAGCACATACTTTGATTCTTCGGAATTGAACTCGTAGAGCAACGCTGAAATATCAGCGGCTTTTACCCCCTGCAGACTCTCTGTGATAAATGCCTGGTCGCGCTCATCCAGCGCTTGTTGAAAACGATCAACAAACTCTTTCGTTAACTCAAATTGAACCAACTCCTCCACGGCTTTTTTCGATTAGCTGGGTAAGATAAATGAAATCCTCAACCGATAATTGCTCTGCGCGCTTATTAAATATTTCGTGCTCCAATAATGTTGCCAGGCTGCCCTCCGGCTGATCTTGAAAGGCGGGCAAAATTAAATTTTTTAAGGCGTTACGCAAGGTTTTCCTGCGGTTATTGAAACCCTGTTTAACCACTTGCTTAAACAGCACCTCATCACACGGTAACGTGATACGATCATTCCGCTCAAGTCGCACCACGGCCGACATTACTTTAGGTGGCGGATTAAAAACACCGGGTGGCACCTTGAACAGATAATCAATCCGGTAATAGGCCTGAAGTAAAACGCTGAGTATGCCATACGTTTTATTACCATGCGGTGCCGCTATCCGGTCGGCCACTTCTTTTTGAAGCATCCCAACAACCTGCCATACCTGGTTTTTGTTTTCATAAACTTTAAAAAGTATCTGCGATGAGATGTTGTACGGGAAATTTCCAATAATCGAAAATTTAGTCGGAAAGATTTTCGATAAGTCCATTTCAAGAAAATCACCCTCCATTACATTTAATTGCGGGTAATGTGCTTTTAAATAAGCCACGGAGTCGCGGTCAATCTCAATCACCTTAAGGTTATTGTTTTCCGTTTCGAGTAATATTCGTGTAAGCACGCCCATCCCCGGGCCAACTTCCAGCACAGCCTCCTGCGATGAAGTTGATTGTAAAGCGCCTACAATCTTTTCCGCTACATTTTTATCATGTAAAAAATGCTGACCCAGCGATTTCTTTGGTCGAACGGAAGAAGATGATTTACCTGCCATGGCGGTAAAAATACGAAGCCCTATTGAGCTATCGCGTTTTTATGTTCAGGATATTCCCGACAGCTGCCAACATTGTAACCAACTGTAATTTTAAGTAACTAGCACATTTTAAATTGAACCATGAGCACGCAACAAAAACCCCGCATTGGAATTACCCTGGGCGATCTCAACGGCATCGGACCAGAGGTTGTTATTAAGGCGCTGCAGGATAATCGTCTTACCAATCTCATTACACCAGTCATTTACGGCTCAACACGGGTTCTTTCATTTTATAAAAAGCAATTAAACATTGAAGAGTTTAATTACGGACATATTAAAAGCCGTGGCCAATACATTCCCAAAACCATTAACGTGGTCAACTGTTGGGAAGACGTTATCGAAATTACACCCGGTAAACCCGCAAAAGAATCGGGCAAGGCGGCCTGGCTCGCCTTACAGCAAGCTACACAAGATTTAAAGGAAGGATTGATTGATGCAATGGTAACAGCACCGATCGACAAGAATACCATTCATAGCGATGAGTTTCCCTATCGTGGTCATACCGAATACCTGGCAAATTTTTTTGAAACAAAAGATTTTGTGATGCTGATGGTTAGCGAATCGTTACGTGTGGGATTGGTTACTGAGCATGTGCCCGTTAAAGACATCACAACCTACATAACACGCGAACTGGTTGAATCCAAACTTAGAATACTGGAGCAGTGCATGCGCAAGGATTTCGGCATTAACAAACCAAAAATTGCCGTATTGGGATTAAACCCACATGCCGGTGATGGCGGACTTATCGGTAGTGAAGATGATACCATCCTGAAGCCTGTCATTCAGGATTGGAAATCAAAAGGAAAAATTATTGCCGGGCCTTTTCCAGCCGATGGTTTTTTTGCCTCCGGAAATTATTCCAAGTACGATGGCGTGCTGGCAATGTACCACGATCAGGGCTTAATCCCCTTTAAGCTACTGTCCTTCGAAAGTGGTGTAAACTATACAGCAGGCCTACCGGTTGTTCGTACCTCCCCCGATCATGGTACTGCCTATTCTATTGCCGGAAAAAATTTAGCCAACGAGGGTTCTTTCAGACAAGCACTTTACACAGCCGTTGATATCGCCACTTCGCGATCACAACCTTCCAAAGATTAATGATAAACATTTGTTGACTTTTTCAGCCGTTTAGCCGAACCCTATCAAAAAAGTGGAGTTTTAATTGCTTAACTTTGGAACACCCCCGAATTATGGACATCGTTACAAAAAAACTGATCAATATTTTAATTCAACTGGCGGAAGCGGATAAACATTTTGCGAAAGCTGAACGCGAAATGATTTTCAAAATCGCCAAAGAGAAAAACTTTCCGGAAGAATCCGTTACTGCCTTAATCAAAAACCCGGAGCCCATTGATACCCTGGGGGCACTGTCGCAAGAACAGAAATTTGATTACCTCTACACCACCATTGAATTGGTCTTTGCCGATCACAACATTTTCGACAGTGAAGTTCTGTTTTGTAAAAACGTGGCCATCAAACTTGGCTTTAAAAAGGGTATTATCGACTATTTTTTGGAACACTACGGCCGAAAAACCCGTGAGGAGTTTAAGGCAGAGGCAATGACCCAATTTCTCTGAGGATGCTGCCAAAAGCCCTGAATTAGCTGATTCTTTTATAATCTGATTAATTCTCCTAAATTTGCCGACTAATTTTTAAAACCCGATAGGGGTTGGTTCTTTGGAAGCGTATCGTGTTAATATTCAGGGCCTAAGCAATAATATTCACCATTTTGACTACCATTTTGGTGATGAATTCTTCAGGAAATACGGAGCCGAATTGGTTTCGGCCGGAGATATTAAGGCCCTCATCAGCCTGGATAAGCATGAAACCTTCATTGAGGCCAATTTTACCTTGAACGGATCAATAAAATTGGTGTGCGACCGGAGTCTGGATGAATTTGATTACCCGATCGCCATGGACAGGAAGATAATCTTCAAATTCGGGCATGAACCGGGTGAAGTAAGTGACGAGATCATCGTAATCGACTTTAACACCGTAAGCCTGGAACTCGGCCAGTATATGTACGAGTTTATTACGCTGGCTGTGCCGATGAAGAAACTTCATCCGCGCTTTGAACAGGATGATGAAGCGGAAGAAGGAATTATCTACTCGTCAGACCCGGAAGACAAAAAAGATGAAACAGACCCGCGTTGGGATAAATTAAAGAACTTGAATAAAAACAAATAGTTATGCCGAATCCGAAACGAAAAACCTCGAAAACCAGAAGAGATAAAAGAAGAACACACTACAAGGCTTTTGCAAAAGAGCTGGTAGTATGCCCCACCACAGGCGAACATCACCTGCCCCACCGTGCCTTCTGGCACGAAGGAAAACTTTACTACAACGGTAAAGTGGTGATGGAAAAAGAAGTGTTAGCATAATGCCGGTTGATCATAGTTTTACGTTGAACGCTGGCCGCAAAGCCACCATCAAACAAAAATGTTGATTCATTGGTAGAGTTATTAAACGCTCGATGGAAGTCGGGCTTTTTCTTTTTTTAAGGATTTAGGCGTACTGTTTTTCAAGCTTTAAGCGTATGACAAAAATTCACGCAGCAATTACAGGAGTAGGCGGTTACGTGCCGGATTACATCCTCACCAACAAAGAACTTGAAACGATGGTGGACACCAACGATGAGTGGATCACCTCACGAACCGGCATTAAAGAGCGAAGGATACTGAAAGGTGAAGGGCTGGGTACATCCTACATGGGAACAGAAGCAGTAAAAGAATTGCTTCGCAAAACCAACACCGACCCCAAAACCATCGACCTGATTATTTTCGCCACCGTTACACCCGACATGCCGTTTCCGGCAACCGCCAATTTAGTGGCCGACCAGGTAGGTGCTGTAAATGCATTCAGTTACGACATCAGCGCAGCCTGTTCAGGTTTTATCTATGCCCTAACAACCGGTGCCAAGTTTATCGAATCAGGTACCTATAAAAAAGTAATTGTTATCGGGGGTGATAAAATGTCATCCATCATCAATTATAAAGACCGTACCACCTGCATCATATTTGGTGACGGAGCAGGTGCTGTACTACTGGAACCTACAACCGAAGAAATAGGTATTATGGATTCCCTGCACAAGAGTGACGGATCAGGAGCCAACTACCTGCATATGAAGGCCGGAGGAAGCCGCATACCGGCAACGCATGCCTCGATTGATGCCCAACAGCACTATGTTTACCAGGAAGGCTCAGCGGTATTTAAATTTGCTGTTACCAACATGGCTGATATTTCGGCCCAGGTGATGGAGCGGAACAACTTAAAAGGGGAAGATATTGCATGGCTGGTTCCTCATCAGGCCAATAAACGTATTATCGATGCTACGGCAAACCGCATGGGCATAACAGACAGTAAGGTGATGATGAACATTGAAAAGTACGGCAATACAACCGCTGGTACTATTCCCCTATTGTTATGGGATTATGAGAAGAAACTAAAGAAAGGCGATAACCTCATACTGGCTGCATTCGGTGGCGGATTTACGTGGGGAGCCATCTATGTAAAATGGGCTTATAATTAAATTTCATATTAACATTTTAGATTTTTAAACTTTAGTCATGGCTACTATTTCAGATTTAAGCAGGGGAAATTATGTACGGTACAACGGAGAAATACTGCAGATAGAAGAACTGCAACATCGCACGCCCGGTAACTTGCGGGCATTCTACCAGGTAAAAATGAGAAACATCAGGAACGGCAAAATTGCTGAAAACCGGTTCAGACCTGGCGATGAAATTGAAATTTTACGTGTAGAAACCAAGGAGTATCAGTACCTCTACCAGGAAGGCGATAGCTTAGTGTGCATGGATAATGAAACCTTCGATCAGATTTATCTTGATAAAAATTTACTTGGCGATTCAATAAACTACATCAAAGAAGGTGTTACCCTTTTAATCGCCTTCGAAAACGGAACCTCCCCTATTACTGCTGAAGCCCCACCCAGTGTAGTTATGGAAATACAGTACACCGAGCCCGGTGTGCAAGGTGATACAGCCACCCGCACATTAAAGGCTGCAACACTTGAAAATGGGGCTGAAATCAGAGTACCTTTATTTATCAATACCGGTGACAGCGTTAAAATTGATACGCACACCGGTGCCTATATTGAGCGTGTAAAATAAAAAGTGTATTATGGCTAAAAGCAAGGCAAGTAAACCCGCTAAAAATGGAACATCGCCCTCGAGGCCAACTTCCAATAACACATCCACGAATATGAAAACATCTGAAATCAGAGATCTTATTGACTTTATTTCCAAGACAGGCTTAAATGAAGTAAACATCGAAACCGGTGAATTAAAACTTCACATCAAACGCGAGCCCGATCAAAAAGTATTAAAATCGTCAGCTCCTGTTGTTGCGGCACCCGTTCAAGCGCATGCGCATGCGCCTACACCCGTTCAACAGGTTGCACAAACTCCGGTGCAAGCAAAACCAACTCCGGCAGTTGAAGCACCATCAGGCAAAAATACAGTTGAAATTAAATCACCGATGATCGGCACGTTTTACCGGTCGGCCAATCCTGACTCACCCGTGTTTGTTTCCGTTGGCGATAAGGTATCCAAAGGTCAAACCCTATGCATCATCGAAGCCATGAAACTGTTCAATGAAATTGAATCAGAAGTTTCAGGAACCATAGTTAAGGTTAATGTAGAAAATGCTTCGCCTGTTGAGTACGACCAGGTACTGTTTGTTGTTGAACCCGATTAATAACCAATCAGGATTCAACATTCAAGACTCAAGAATAAATATTAGGCTTGGGTAATTCTGAACTTTGAATCTTGAATCTTAAATCTTGAATTGATTTATGTTCAAAAAAATACTAATAGCTAACCGAGGTGAAATTGCCCTGCGCGTTATACGCACCTGCCGCGAGATGGGTATTAAAACGGTTGCCGTTTACTCCACGGCCGATCGTGAAAGTCTGCATGTTCGCTTTGCGGATGAGGCCGTGTGCATTGGTGCAGCGCCCAGTAAAGACTCTTATCTAAATATTCCACGCATTATTTCAGCAGCAGAAATCACAGGCGCTGACGCAATTCATCCAGGCTATGGATTTTTATCGGAGCGTGCTGAGTTCTCTTCTATCTGCCATGAGTACGGCATCAAATTCATTGGCCCTACACCGGCCATGATTGAAGCCATGGGCGATAAATCAACGGCTAAAGACACCATGAAAAAAGCCGGTGTTCCTACCATTCCAGGTTCTGACGGTTTGCTGAGTTCTATGGAAGAAGGTGTTAAACTCGCTAAAGATATTGGTTACCCTGTAATCGTTAAAGCTACGGCCGGTGGCGGCGGTAAAGGTATGCGCATCATCAACAACGAAACGGAATTTCAAAAAGCGTGGGATGACGCCAGGCGCGAAGCCGGTGCTGCCTTTGGCAACGATGGTTTGTATTTAGAGAAATTTGTTGAAGAACCCCGTCACATTGAAATACAAGTAGTAGGTGATCAATACGGAAAGGTTTGCCATTTATCCGAACGTGATTGCTCCATTCAGCGCAGGCACCAAAAGCTGGTAGAAGAAACCCCATCCCCTATTGTAAGCCAGGAGTTACGCGAACAAATGGGCGAAGCCGCCATAAAAGGCGCACAAGCCATAAATTATGAAGGTGCCGGAACCATAGAGTTCCTCGTGGATAAACACGGCAAGTTTTATTTCATGGAAATGAATACCCGTATTCAGGTGGAGCACCCGATTACAGAAGAAGTTACCGACTACGACCTGATAAAAGAACAGATAAAAGTTGCGGCCGGTGTTCCGATTTCAGGAAAGAACTATTTCCCGAACCTGTTCTCCATGGAATGCCGCATTAATGCCGAAGACCCGGCCAACGGTTTCCGTCCATCACCCGGTAAAATTACCAATCTGCACCTGCCCGGTGGCCATGGTGTGCGCATTGACAGCCATGTGTATGCCGGTTATACCATACCTCCCAATTACGACTCAATGATTGCCAAACTTATTGTAAGCGGTCAGTCGAGAGAGGAAGTAATTACCCGTATGAAGCGCGCATTACAGGAGTTTGTAATTGAAGGCATAAAAACCACCATTCCCTTCCACATTAAGTTGATGGATAACGCCATATTCCGTTCGGGCAAGTTCACTACCAAGTTTCTGGAGACTTCGTTTGACTTCAGCGACCTGAAATAACAATAATTAAGGAGGCTGTCTCAAAAGGGCAGCCTCTTTTTGTTCAGGATTTAATTGTGAGAAGCCAAAATCTTCAACGTCTTATTACGCGTGACGTTGAGGGGGATTAAAAAGATATTCACCTTGAAAACATTACTTATTACCCCAGAAGGCCTGAAGAAGTTAAAAGCGGAACTGGATCACCTCTGGCGGGTGGAGCGGCCCGACATCACGCAGAAGGTGTCGTGGGCAGCCAGCCTGGGCGACCGTTCTGAGAATGCCGACTACCATTACAACAAAAAGCGCCTGCGCGAAATTGACAGACGCATTTTATATCTGCGCAAACGCATTGACGACCTGAAGGTAGTGCACTACTCCCCTTTCCAGGAGGGCAAGGTGATGTTTGGCGCCTGGGTGGAAATTGAAAACAACAAAGGCTTGAAAAAGCGCTTCCGGATTGTAGGAGGCGAGGAACTGATCGGATCAACCGACTGCATATCGATCGACTCACCCATGGCCCAGGCACTCCTGAAAAAAGAAGTGGGGAATGAAGTTGTGGTACAAACCCCCGCGCATCAGTTTACCTGGCGCATCACGAAGATTGAATACCAGAAGCAGGGAGGAAGCGCTGCAGAGAAAGAGGCTTCTGGCGAATAGCATGGATTGGATTTAAATCCTGTTTCTTAAACTTCCTACGAACCTTGGCCGGCAGTTTCTTAAAGCTGCTGTTTTTCAGCTGAATGAGCACCACACCATATTGCCCTTCTTCTCTGTACTGATCCAAGGCTGATTGCCCTTTGATGACATCAATCGATTCAATCCAATTCGGATCGATGTCCAACAGCTCATTGCTGCCGCGAGGCAGCGTAAAGGTTTTATTATTGGCGCGCAGGATAAACAATGGAGCCGTGGATGGATCGAATTGCATGTTCATACTGCCTGGCCCGTCAATGCGGGGCCGGTATTCCTCCCGGTATGAAGCAGGTATAGTGTCGGGCTTCTGGGCGCGGAGGTGTACACACAGCAAACTGAACAGAAACATGAGGAGGAGCAGGTTTTTCATAGCCTAGAAAAATAAAAGAGTTGTAAAATAATGAAGCATGTTTATAGCGCCATATTCGTCTAAGCCCCAGCCTCTACCTTCTCAATCTCACGCACCAATTCATCATACCACGCCTGTCCGTATTTTCTTACCAACGGGTCTTTCAGAAATTTATAGAGGGGTACCTGTAACTCTTTGCCCAGTGTGCAGGCGGGTGAGCAAATACTCCACTTGTGGTAATTCACCGCTTCAAGATTTTTCTTCTTAGTAATGCGAATTGGATATAAATGACAGGAAATCGGCTTCTTCCAGGTAATCTTGCCATCATAGTAAGCCTGTTCAATCCCGCATTTCAATATGCCCTTAGCATCATACAACGCATAGGCACATTCCTTTCCGCCAATGGTGGGGGTTGAAAAATCGCCATCATCATCCAGCACGTGGGTACCTTGTTCTTCAATGGCTTTAATGCCTTCGGGAGTCAGGTAGGGCTTTACCTGCGGGTAAATATTTTTTAATAGTTCAAGTTCATCGTCTTCCAGTGGGGCGCCATAGTCGCCCTCCACACAACAGGCACCTTTGCACTTTTCCAGATTGCAGACGAACTCCTTTTCTTTTATATCGTCCGATACCAGCACATCACCAATCTTGATCATAGGTATTAATTAAGTGCATAAACATAAGGCATTATTTCTGAATAGGATAATCCGGAAATTCAGAATTAATCAGGTTTCGACAGGCTCAACCCGACAAACAAGATAAGTTGGTAAATCACACCGCATCAAACAAGGTGAACTGGTTGTGAACCGTTTCTTCCACCTCGCGCTGGATAACCCGTGCGGGGTATAGTTTTGAAAAAATTCCTACATAGTAAATCGGCAGTTCCATGAGGCCGGAATCCAGCCGCTGCACGGCCAGCGAGCTGTTCAGGCCCAGCACCAGCATGTTGTTGCGGATCATGCGAACAGTTCGTTTGTAAAACTCCAGGTTGCTCTTCACATCCTCCAGCTTTTCAATGTCTTTGTAGCCACCCAGGTATTTTTTCAATTTCTCACGGTGCTCGTTCAGGTAAAACCTGTAATTATGGCGGTCGTTCAGGCTAAAGGTAAAGGGAACAACAAAACTGAAACCCATGCCCTGCAGGGTATCAAGCATTGAAAAAGGAATATCAATGCCAAACGGATCGACTATACAAAACACGCTTACCCGGTACCCCCGTTTTGACTGCGGAACATAGTACTGAAGCTTCTCCGGCAGTTTCTCCAGCGCATCTTCAAAAATCAAAACATTTTTACCCTTAAAATATTTATTAACCCTGATCTTCAACGCTTTCGCGGATTCCGGATCGCGCTCACAAAATATCCATTTCGATATCGGCAAGTCGGCTTGCAACGAGGCCAGGCACGATCCGGCAAATAATTCTTTTTGATAACCGAATGAGTACAACCCGCTGCCGGCAAATAAATCCACTACAATAATTTCATCCGACTTTTCAGCGCATTGGGTAACAAATGATCGCAAATACCGCTGGATGAGTTGAACTTTTACTTTAAACCACGGCTCGGCTGCCGTTACGGGAAACCCATCGTGAACAAAGAAGGAGGTATCGGATGGTATCAACGAAAAAGGTGGTTTAACAAAAGTAGGCGGATCGGAAGAATAATTTCAATTCAAACAGGAAAAAATATAAACCGAAACTTTATTCATGGTGTTGATCGCTTAATTTGCACCCCGATATGGATTACCTGGATCAACTGAATGACGCGCAACGTGAGGGAGTAATCAACACCGAAGGCCCCACCATGATTATTGCCGGAGCCGGTTCAGGAAAAACCCGTGTACTCACCTACCGCATAGCCCACCTCATCCGCGACAAGCAGGTAGACCCCTTTAGCATAATGGCGCTTACGTTTACCAACAAGGCCGCCAAAGAAATGCGCGAGCGGATTGAAACCGTAGTGGGCGGTGAGGCCCGCAACCTGTGGATGGGCACGTTCCACTCCGTATTCGCGCGCATTCTGCGGGCAGAAGCACACCTGTTGGGCTATCCCAACAGCTTTACGATTTACGATACGGACGACTCCAAAACGCTGATTAAGAACATTGTGAAAGAAATGGGGCTGGATGAAGCCACCTACAAAGCCAATGTTGTTTACAACCGGATTTCTGCTGCTAAAAACAGCCTGATAAGCTGGCAGGAATACCTGGTTCACCCGGAATTGAAAAATGTGGATGCCTCCAATTTGCGCCCCGAGATAGGCAACATCTACAAAGCCTATGCCTTGCGGTGCTTCAAGGCAGGCGCTATGGATTTTGATGATTTATTGTTCAATACCGATAAACTGTTTAAAGAGCACCTGGAGACGCTCAATAAATACCAGCATCGAATTAAGTACGTATTGGTGGATGAGTTTCAGGACACTAACCTGTGCCAGTATTTCATTATCCGCAAACTCTGCTCGCGCTGGGAAAACATCTGTGTAGTGGGTGATGATGCCCAAAGTATTTACGCTTTTCGCGGGGCCGATATTACCAACATCCTGAATTTTGAACGCGACTATCCCGACCTGAAAATTTTCAAGCTGGAACAGAACTACCGCTCTACGCAAACCATAGTAGAGGCTGCCAACTCAGTAATCAAAAAAAACAGTGCACAACTTCCTAAAACTGTATGGACAGCCAACGAAGAAGGAAACCTGGTAGAACTCATCAAAGCGGTATCGGATAATGAAGAAGGACAGCTGGTGGCTTCGTCCATCTTTGAAGAAAAGATGCAGCACCAGCTCAAGTTCAGCGACTTCGTCATCCTCTACCGAACCAACAGCCAGTCGCGGGCAATAGAAGAAGCCTTGCGCAGGATGAACATCAAATACAAAGTGGTTGGCGGGTTGTCGTTCTACCAACGCAAAGAAATAAAAGACCTGCTGGCGTATTTACGCTTCGCCCTCAATCAAAATGACGAAGCTTCATTCAGAAGAATCATCAATTTACCCAAGCGCGGCATTGGTGATACTACCGTGGATAAAATTGTTATAGCCGCCAACGACCACGCTATTTCCATTTGGGAAGTATTACAAAATGCTGCATCATTTATTGGCGGTCGCGCTGCCGGAGCGATTGATGATTTTGTTACGCTTATCAAACGTTTCAGCCTGGAGATAGAACGGAAAGATGCCTATGATGCAGCTTTTGAAATTGCTAAAGGTTCGGGCTTGCTGCGCGAGTTGTACGAAGACAAAACAGTGGAAGGGTTAAGCCGGTATGAAAACGTTCAGGAATTATTGAACGCTATTAAAGAATACGTTGACGACCCGGAAAAAACCGACAAATCGCTTAGCGCCTTTTTACAGGATGTATCGCTGATTACCGGACAGGACGAGGACAAGGACAAAGATCCGGAAAAGGTTACGCTGATGACCATCCACATGGCGAAAGGTCTTGAGTTTAAATACGTGTACATTGTTGGCCTGGAGGAAGATTTGTTCCCCTCGCAGATGATGCTGAGCAGCCGGGCTGAACTGGAAGAAGAACGCAGGCTTTTTTATGTGGCCATTACCCGCGCACAAAAACGTTTATTTATATCCTATGCACTAACCCGTTATCGCTTTGGCCGGTTGAAAAATTGTGAACCCAGCCGGTTTTTAGATGACCTCGATCAGCGTTACATCAAAGTCAGCACCAAATTCAGCGGACTGGAATCTTCCCCGCGTCCGTCAGGAAACTATGCCCGATCGTTAGTAAATGGTATCAAGCGCACTACTGCCTCAGCACCTGTTCAGAAATCTGCAACCGCATACAAGACCCCAACCGACTTTTTACCCAGTGATACATCCATTCTCCAGGAAGGCATGAAGGTGGAGCACCCGAAATTCGGTTATGGAACCGTGACCAAAATGGATGATTCCGGTGCCGACCGTAAGGCCAAAATACTATTTGATGATTTTGGTGAGAAGACCTTATTACTTAGCTTTGCCAAACTCAGAATACACAATTGAAGCAGAATAGTCGATTTTAAAGGTTCTGCATAGTTAAATCCAATTACATGATAGGCGAATACAACACCGCAAGACCAGACATCATTTTAAAAGAATACGGTCGTAATGTTCAGAAATTAGTAGAATACATTCGTAGCGTACCCGATAAAGATAAACGCACCGAATTGGCCGCCACGCTGATTGAACTTATTAAACAGTTAACCCCAAGCTTAAAAGACCAACCGGAAAACCCACAGCGTTTGTGGGATGACCTGTACATCATAGCCGACTTTAACCTGGACATCAATAATCCATACCCGGTGCCTGAACCGGAAGTGCTTTTCAAAAAGCCTATGAAAGTAGACTATCCGCAAAGCAAGGTTCGGTTTAAGCACTACGGAAAAAACATTGAAAAGCTGGTAAAAGAGGCCATGAAAAAAGAAGATCCGGCCGAACGGGAGGAAGCCATTATCTACCTGGGTAAGCTGATGAAAACATTCTTCGGAGCATGGAATAAAGAAACCCTGGATGACTCCGTAATACTGAATGACATCAAAATTATGTCGGAAGGAAAACTCACCCTGAATATTGATAAGGTGCGTGAAGAAAACCTGTTCGAGATGCTGTACCGTGAAAAGAAAAAATTACAGCCGGTGCAAGGTGAACGTGAACGCGACCGTAACAACGGAGCAAGTGGCAAACACCGCCACCAAAAACCCTTCAATAAGAATAAAAATCGCAGACGCAGGGACTAATTCAATTAACAATTAACAGTTAACAATTCGTAATTTGGATGTGGTGGAAAGCCATCGAAAATATTTAATATTGTTAATTGTTTAGCTACTAATTGTTAATTGACTACATGAGTATATTCCGAATTAAGGGCGGAAAAAAACTGAAGGGTGAGATAACGCCACAAGGCGCGAAGAACGAAGCACTTCAAATTATTTGTGCCGTGCTCCTCACCGATCAGCCGGTCACCATCCACAACATTCCCGACATCCGTGATGTAAACAAACTGATAGAGTTAGTGGGCGACCTGGGTTGCCAGGTTGAAAAACTTAGCACCGGTTCGTATCGCTTTACGGCCAAAACAATCCATACAGAATTTTTAGAGACGGATGCCTACCGTACCAAGGCAGCAGCCCTGCGTGGCTCGGTTATGCTGCTCGGTCCGATATTGGCACGTTACGGAAAGGCTAACATTCCCAAACCCGGTGGCGATAAAATCGGGAGAAGAAGATTGGACACACACTTTATCGGATTTCAAAAACTTGGAGCCGAATTTAATTTCGAATCGAACGATCAATTATTTCACATTGACGCCAGCCACCTGAAGGGCACGTACATGCTGCTGGATGAAGCTTCCGTTACCGGAACAGCTAACATTGTTATGGCGGCTGCATTGGCAAAAGGCACAACAACGATTTTTAATGCCGCGTGCGAACCCTACCTGCAGCAACTTTGTCTGATGCTAAACCGTATGGGCGCGAAAATCAGCGGCATCGGCTCCAACCTCATCTCCATTGAAGGAGTGGAAAAACTAAACGGCACCGAACACTCCCTGCTGCCCGATATGATTGAGATTGGTAGCTTCATTGGGTTGGCCGCCATGACACAATCGGAGATCACCATTAAGAATTGCCGCATCGATATGCTGGGCATGATTCCGGATGTTTTTAAAAAGCTGGGCATTAAAATGGAGTTCAGGGGTGATGACATCCATATACCCGCTCAAACACATTACGAGATTGAAACCTTCATTGACGGTTCAATACTTACCGTTGCCGATGCCCCCTGGCCGGGCTTTACACCCGATTTGATCAGTATTGTTTTAGTGGTGGCCACACAAGCCAAAGGCACAGTGCTCATTCACCAAAAGATGTTTGAAAGCAGGCTTTTCTTTGTAGATAAACTGATCGATATGGGCGCACAGATTATTTTGAATGACCCACACCGTGCTACGGTTATCGGATTAGATCGCAAACATTCGTTGCGGGGAATTAAAATGGCTTCACCCGATATCCGTGCCGGGGTTGCCTTGCTGATTGCAGCACTATCTGCCAATGGCGTTAGTGAAATTTCCAGTATCGACCAGATTGACCGGGGCTATCAAAATATTGATGGACGGTTGAAGTCCTTAGGCGCTGAAATTGAACGCATAAACTGATGCAAGCAAAACACATCGGTATAGGCTGTGCGGTTCTTCACTTTCTTATTGCTATGTTTTCTCTTGCTCAATTCGCATCACTGGAATTAAACTTCCAAATTCCGTTTGGTTCCTGGCATGATCAAACATCCTTACGGTTCTTTATGGATTTTGCCTTCTTTCTAACGATTAGCCTTGCCACAGGCTGGTCGGCCTTTAAAGCGGACCGGAGGGTACAAAAGCTTTTTCAGTTGCTTTCAGTGACTGTTCTTGTGCTGTACTTTCTGAATTAAGTGTCCAGCGTTGACCCAAGAATACAAATATCTGATGTTAGTCAGATTGGTTCTATTCCAATAATAATTCCGGGGGCACACGAAGCAATCTACTTAAGGGCGCAATCATCGAATATGTTAATTTCCTGGAACCTTTCAATATTCTTGATACTACAGTTTTATCGCCAATGGCCGGTATAAGATCCGACTGTTTTAATCCAAGATTATCCATTCTTATTTTAATAATTTCTACCGGATTTCCTGGTGACGGTAAATCCCATCCCTGCTTTGTCTCATAATCTTCTACAAGAATTGTTAGCGTTTCTAGCAGTCGTCCATTCGCAGAATTAGGCGAGGGGTCCTCTTCCATCAATAAATCAATCTTATCAAGAAACTCCTCGTATTGTTTCTTCGAACGAATCGCACGTATTTCTTCTGTTTTCATATCTCCTCAACATCAATTTTATCGTACTCTTTGTGGGTTCCAATAAATCGTATATACCCTATTCTCATTCTGTACGCAAACTTTACAACTAGTCTAAAATTTCCACCAACAATATCAAAAACCACCCTATTGCTTCCAACAATGCTTGCCTTTGGAAAGGTTTGCTTAATGTCTCTTGGCGAAGACCAATCTGCCCTACAAGCGATTCCATACCACTCTTCTAATTCCCTTCTACAATTTGCGTGGTTTTCCCAATATTCCCGTAAAGTCCTCTTAGCAATTATTCTCATTAGGAATGCAAATGTACTGATAAAGTTGACATAATGTCAACTTTAAATTTACACCTAAAATGCAATTTCTAACCCCACCGGACAGTGATCGGACCCGTAGTACTCATTGTATATTGTTGCTGATTTAATTTTATCCAACAACGATTTACTGGCCAGGAAATAGTCAATTCTCCATCCCACGTTTCGTGCGCGGGCATTGAACATGTAGTTCCAATAGGTATACTTTACCTCATCCGGATGAAAATGGCGGAAGGTATCAATAAACCCGGCATTCAATAATTTTTGAAAGCCATCAATTTCAATTTGGGTATAGCCGGCCGATTTGTTGTAGTTATCTTTTGCCCGCGCAATATCAATCGGTTGGTGCGCCACATTCAGATCGCCACAAACAATCACGGGCTTTCTGCGGTTTAACCCCGACACATAATTCCGGAATGCCTCATCCCATTTTGAGCGGTAGTCCAATCTTTTTAATCCTTCTCCTGCGTTTGGTGTATAGACTGTTATCAGAAAAAATGACTCAAATTCAGCCGTAACTACCCTGCCCTCCTGGTCGTGTTCTTCAATAGCCATATCATAGGTAACAGATATTGGTTCATGTTTGGTTAAGATGGCCGTGCCGGAGTAACCCTGACGCGCTTTGGATGAATTGATATAGCCTTTGTACTCGGGCATGAGTTCCAATACAGATTTCACATCCTCCACGGAAGCTTTGGTTTCCTGAAGGCATAGCATATCGGGCGCCATGGCTTTTACGTCTTTTAAAAAATCCTTTTTAATTATCGAACGGATGCCATTTACATTCCAGCAAACAAGATTCAAATGGGCCATAGAATAGTAGTTTTAAGGTCTGCAAGAAACTAAGAAATGCAATCTGTCGGCAAGCCATAGGTTAAAAAATAAAAGCCCTCACTCAATCATGAGCAAGGGCTTTTGAATATCGTAGTGTTAAAGCTTAAAGGCGGCTTAGGCCTTTTTAGCCTTGAACTCATCTTTAATTTTCTCGATATCAACGTTCTTAATGACCGGCTTAGCATTTTGAATTTTTAAGCTCTGACGTCTTACCGCAGCCTTCGACTTGTCCTTGCGGTTCTTTCTTTTTAAACGGGTTACTGCCATGACTTTTCTTGTTAAAAGGAGCGCAAAAATAATGCTTTCTGCCACATAGGCAAAAGCTGGTTGGCAATATTGTTCATTTCGCTGAAAAATGAGCGTAATTACCCATGCTTTCCGCAATCGTATTAGCTTTGCCCCTGTATGGAAAAACCTGCTTTACCGAAAGGAACACGCGATTTCGGGCCTGCTGAAATGGCCAAGCGCCAGTTTATTCTCACCACTATTCGCACCATCTTCCAAAAGTATGGCTTTCAGCCGCTGGAGACCCCAGCTATGGAAAATCTGAATACACTTGAAGGAAAATATGGTGAAGAAGGAAGTAAACTTATTTATAAGATTAGGTCTAACAAAAGTCTGAGAGCCAGACTCTCCGGAGAAAAAATTGATGCCCTCAATAGCATTTACAAATTTTGGCTTCCTCAAAAATCAGAACTCGGCCTTCGCTACGACCTCACTATTCCCTTTGCCCGCTACGTGGTGATGAACCGCCACGAAATAACCCTGCCGTTTAAACGCTACCAGGTTCAACCCGTGTGGCGTGCCGACCGGCCTCAAAAAGGACGGTATCGCGAATTTTATCAATGCGATGCCGATGTGGTGGGCACTGATTCACTGATCTGTGAAGCTGAGATTATATTGATGATTAAAGAGGTGATGCATAAGCTCAACATCAACAAGTATTCGGTTAAGATTAACCATCGCGGCATATTAAATGGAATTGCTGAAGTTATCGCGGCAGTTGGTCGCGAAGGCGAACTGTTTGTGGCCATTGATAAACTGGATAAAATTGGTGAGCCTGGTGTTCGCAAGGAATTAATAGAAAAAGGATTTACGTCAACTCAACTTGATTCCTTATTTGCATTAATCGGTACGAAGGGAAATAATCGCGAAAAGCTTACTGCCTTAAAAACAACATTTGCTTCATCAACAACAGGTTTGAAAGGTGTGCATGAGCTGACAGAAGTTTTTGATTTACTCAACCACTATCGGGCTGATGATAACCACGTAGAATTTGATATTGCGCTGGCGCGCGGACTCAGTTATTACACCGGCTGCATTTTTGAAGTGAAAATTAACGATGTGGCCATTGGCAGTGTGAGTGGTGGCGGCCGGTACGATAACCTCACACAAGCCTTTGGCTCAAAAGAACAACTTTCGGGTGTAGGAATATCTTTTGGTATTGATCGCCTGTACGATGCGATGGAGGAACTGAAATTGTTTCCGAAAGAAACATTGTCGTCATCCAAAGTTCTGGTTTGTCATTTTGATGAAGCAACCCGCGCTTATGCATTAGGATTAGTAACACAATTACGAGCTGCCGGAATTAACAGTGAAATCTATCCGGATGTATCCAAGCTTAAAAAGCAGTTGGATTATGCCAACAAGAAAATGATCGCGTTCTGTCTGGTAGTGGGTGAAGAAGAAATGAAGAGCGGAGAGCTCACCATCAAGAACATGGAAAGCGGAGAGCAGGAAAAACTTACCATCACTACCATCATTCATAAACTCACACATTAATCAAGGTGAAAAAGAACCATTCTATATCTTCCCGTGAGCTCACGCTTGATGATTTAAGCACGTTGGCATTCAGTGATATTGAAATTACCTTATCGGAAGAAGCTACAAAAAAAATAAACCGTTGCCGTGAATACCTGGACGAAAAACTAAAAAATACCACCCATCCCATTTATGGTATCAACACTGGCTTTGGCTCATTGTACAATACCTACATCGCTCACGATCAACTTGAAAAACTCCAGGAGAATTTGGTGAAGTCGCATGCCTGTGGTGCCGGGCCCGAAATTCCTGATGAGATTGTCCGGCTCATGCTGTTTCTTAAAATCCAATCATTATCCTACGGATATTCAGGTGTTCAGTTGCAAACCGTTCAACGGTTGACTGACTATTTCAATCACAACGTTTACCCTGTTATTTATGAAATGGGTTCACTGGGTGCTTCGGGCGACCTGGCACCTTTAGCACACCTGGCGCTTACGCTAATCGGGCATGGAGAGGTTCACCATCAAGGCAAACTGTTTACCGGCAAAGAAATCAACGAAAAGTTTAATTGGGAGCCCATTCACTTTAAAGCGAAAGAAGGCTTAGCGCTTTTAAACGGAACGCAGTTTATGAATGCCTATGGTGTGTGGTGCACGCTGCATGCGCACAGGCTTATTAAGCTTGCAAATTTAATTGGTGCACTTTCGCTGGATGCTTTTGATGGCCGTATTGATCCTTTCCTCGCCAAGGTTCATGCTATTCGCCCGCAAAAAGGTCAGGTAAAAGTAGCTGCCGAAATTGTAGCGTTGCTGGAGGGCAGCGATTTAATTTCGCAGAAGAAAAAACATGTGCAGGACCCTTACTCATTCCGGTGCATACCCCAGGTGCATGGTGCCAGCTTCGATGCGATTGATCATGTAACCGGTATCATCCTGACCGAGGTAAACAGCGTGACCGATAACCCCAATGTTTTCCCGGAAGAAGATGTGATTATCTCCGGTGGAAATTTTCATGGTCAACCGCTGGCGCTGGCGCTAGATTACCTGGCCATAGCGTTGGCTGAGTTGGGGAGCATCTCGGAACGCAGGATCTATCAGCTCATATCCGGTTCGCGAGACCTGCCCAATTACCTCGTGGCCAATCCGGGTATTAACTCCGGCATGATGATTCCGCAGTATACGGCAGCTTCACTGGTTAGCCAGAATAAACAACTCTGCACACCGGCTTCAGTTGATTCCATTGTTTCCTCTAATGGACAGGAGGATCACGTTAGCATGGGCGCTAATGCTGCTACAAAAGCTTACCGGGTTGTTAATAATCTATATGCAATTCTTGCCATAGAACTAACCGTAGCCGCACAGGCCTTGCATTTTCGCAGGCCGTCAAAAACATCACCCAAACTTGAAAAGATGGTGGATACTTTTAGGCAGCGAGTTCCGTTTGTAGAAGAGGACCGCGTTCTGCACCATGACCTGGTAAAGGCTGAACGGTTTATTCGCGAATTAAGCATTTCATGATCATCCGGCTTGTTATTAGTCTGTTGGTATTACTCCCCTTGCTGGCGAAGGCACAATACATAAGTCGCCTGGGCCGCTTTTCGGTTGATGAGCGTAAAGGTTGCGCACCCCTCACGGTAACCATCACCAACACCAACCTGATTACAGCTGGTTTTTGTACAGGCGGAAATCCGTGTGATATTGACTGGGGGGACAACTCAGCTCCCCAACAAAATGTGTTTGTACATACCTACACCCAGCCTGGTACTTATTTATTACGGGTATTGTACCAAAATCTGGGCGTTGACGATATTCAAATAATAGTTACCCCAAACACACCTCCTGACTTTGATATTTTCACCTGTGGCGGCAATCAGGTGCAGGTGCGCGTTACCGATACAAACTATGATGCTTATGTAATAAATTTTAATGACGGAAGTCCTGAAGTGCAGGTACCAAAAGGTACGCTGGCCACCAGTAATCATACGTATGCCACCAGTGGAAACAAAACAATCTCAGTTCGGGGAAAGGATGTAAATGCTGATGATAACTGCGGATCCAACACGAAAGCCGTTAATGCTTTAGCCGTTTTGCCCGCACCGTTTATCAATGAGTTGTCCGTAAGCAATGCGACTACTGTGAATCTTAATTTCACTTCGGCACCAAATATTTTATACCGGCTTGAAATCGCCACCAACAACAATACTACTTTCCAACTGGCACAAACCCTGTACAATGTTTCAACCGCATCTCTAACTAACCTGAGGCCTGATGATAACTATTACTGCTTTCGCTTAGGCGCTTTCGATCCCTGCAGCAACATTACCGTTTATTCAAACATAATTTGCAGTGCTGATTTTAACGCCACGGCACAAAACAATCAGAACAACCTGAACTGGACAACGAACACAACAGGCATTTCTAATTTTTCAATCGACCGTGATGGACAATTGGCAGGGTCTACCGCATCAACATCCTTCATCGATAACAATGTTGTATGCAAAACGGAATATTGCTACCAAATCACCGCAAACTACGCTAATGGTAGCCGAAGTATTTCCCTCATCAAATGTGTTACAGCCTTTTCTACGGATATCCCCACCGCTATAAACAATGCTACGGCACACGTATCCTCAACGGGAGTTGCTATAACCTGGCTTCAAGATCCGGCATTCCAACTTGTTGAATACAGCATTTTCAGAAAATCAGGCACCGGTAACCTTCAACTGATTGGCCAAACAACAACACCTCAGTTTTTCGACAACACCTATACCACTGCAGATGAAAACTGTTACCAAATCAACTACCGCGATGTTTGTGATAATATGGCAGCATTAGGCATTGAAATTTGTCCCATTCGATTAACGGGAAGCCTTACACCCGAAAACTTCTCATCACTGGTGTGGAGTAATTATTCGGGTTGGGTAAATGGCGTTAATCAATACATCGTAGAAAAATACAACACTCAGGGCCAATTGCTTCAATCTTTTACGGTAGGATCCGGCACCAGTTCATTCATCGATAGCGACCTTAATCCCAATGAACAAATTTATCGCTACATCATCACGGCTAATGCAAACCAGCCAGGTTTAGGGCAAGCCATTTCCAATGAAATTGAATTAAAAAAAGAACCAAAACTTTTTTATCCAACGGCTTTCACTCCCGACAGGCAAGGCCCGGTTGAAAATGAAATCTTTAAGGTTTTCGGTCAGTACATTGCACGTTTTGAAATGCAGATTTTTAACCGTTGGGGTGAACTCCTCTTCTCCTCTACTGACATCGATGTGGGTTGGGACGGTACCTTCCGGGGAAAAGATCAACCCGAAGGAACCTATGCCTTTGTGGCCCGTTTAACCGATCTTTCAGGAACCTCATTTACCCGAAGTGGTTCTGTTGTACTGCTGCGCAAGAGATAAAGCAAAGTGTTAGATTTGCAGCCTGAAATGTTTCGTAACCTAAAACATACTACCCGCTTATGTTCGATATGATGAAAATGATGGGCAAAATGAAAGAAGTGCAGGCCCGCATAAAAGAAGCACAGGACAGTTTGGATAAAATAACTGCACAAGGTGAATCTGGCGGAGGCATGGTGAAGGTAACCGTAAATGGCAAGCGTAAACTTTTGGCTATCGACATTGATCCTTCCTTGCTAAAGCCCGAGGATAAAATTATCGTTCAGGATTTAGTGGTGGCTGCCGTAAACAAAGCTTCCGAGGAGGCCGAAGTACTGGCTAAAGAGGAGCTCCGCAAAAGCACCGAGGGATTAATTCCCAATATTCCAGGAATGGACTTAAGCGGAATGATGGGTTAACAGGGAAGCTTGAGCAAGGTATCCGTAGTCATATTAAATTTTAATGGTGAGAAATTGTTGCAACAATTTCTACCCTCTGTTGTAGAGCATACCCAACATGCTTCCATTATCGTTGCCGATAACGGATCAACCGATCAATCGATCGCGATACTACAAAGCGACTTTCCCTCCGTGAAGATTATTCAACTGGATAAAAATTATGGTTTTTGTGGCGGTTATAATCTAGCACTTCAGAAAATCAACACACCCTATTACGTACTCCTTAACTCCGACATTGAAGTAACACCGGGTTGGCTTGAACCGATAATCAATTTATTGGATAATCAACCGGACATTGCTGCCGTTCAGCCCAAAATTCTTTCGTTCCATGCAAAAGATCAATTTGAATATGCCGGAGCCGGTGGTGGTTTTATCGATGCCCTGGGTTATCCGTTCTGTCGCGGGCGTATTTTTAATTACACAGAAAAAGATCAGGGTCAATACAATGATACCCGCGAAGTATTCTGGGCTTCCGGAGCATGCCTCGCCATACGAAGTGACATTTACCACACTCTTGGAGGACTGGATGAAACTTTTTTTGCACACATGGAGGAAATCGACTTATGCTGGAAAATTCATCGCATGGGCAAAAAAGTGTACTACTGCGGAGAAAGTACGGTCTTTCATGTAGGCGCAGGTACCCTGGCCCGCACCAATCCTCGTAAAACGTATTACAATTTCCGCAATGGACTTAGCCTGATTTATAAACACCTGCCATCCAATCAACTTTGGTATAAACTACCTTTTAGGATCATGCTTGATCTTATAGCTGCCTTGAAATTCATACTGGAAGGCCATGCAAGGGATGGTATAGCCGTTTTAAAGGCGTTAATCGACTTTTTGAAACTATTAAAAAGCACGCATCAGCAACGGAAATGGATCAAATCCAGATATCCCTTTAGTACTCAGAATGTTTTCAACGGACTAATCATTGTGGACTACTACCTGCTAGGAAAGAAGGTAATTGATGTTAAAAGTCCCAAATAGGGCTTCTCTTTCGTAGTGATTTCCTCAGATTCATAATAAATGCCAAGGCCAGATAAATAATCACGGGCGATCCAAAGGTGATAAATGAGGCATAAATGAAGAATAACCGTATGTTGGAGGTGGCTATTCCAAATTTTTCTCCAAGCCGGGCACACACCCCAAAAGTGTATTCTTCCAAAAATAACTGAAGTCTGTCAACCATATTACCCATAATATTTGGCTTTCGTCTGTATTATCGTTCGTTTAACGACTCAATAAACACTTTTACAAATATAGGGTTCCGGCAAACCTTTACCGAAGGCCGAAATCTTTATTTTTTGACTATAATTGCAAAAAAAAGCATATAAGATTACATTTGCCACTCGCTTAAAACAACCAAATTATAAATCCAATGAGAAAATTCGTTTACGCATTCTTGATTGTAGGAGCTCTTAGCCTGGCTGGGTGTACCCTCCCCCAGATGGTTAAAATGTCCAAAGAGCAGCAACTTACTGTAACTCCTAATCCGCTGGAGGTGCATAAGGATACTGTTGCCTTCGATATGGCTGCCAACCTACCCGTAAAAATGTTAAAGAAAGGTACTGTTTACACCGTTAACACTTTTTATAAGTATGGTGATCAGGAAACTGCCCTTGCACCCATAGAATTTAAAGCTGAAGATTATCCGAACAGCGCTACTGAACAGCCTAAGGTGACCAAGAAATTCGACTTTGCTTATGCCCCAGCCATGAAGTCTGGAGTGCTGCAGGTTGAAGGTGTTGCCTCAAAAGGTTCAAAATCAAAAGCAAGTCCCCGCATGGATGTTGCCGTAGGCGTTATTACTACCTCAAAGCTTGTTAAACCAGTTGCTTTTGCATCTTACGCAGGCCACGGATACAATAACCAGGAAGAGATTATTCCCATTATAATTCCTGACTTCATATTCGAGCAAGGCCGTTCAGTACTTCGCACTTCTGAAATTAAAAGTGATAAAGGAAAGCAATTGGATGCTTTCATCGCTTCGAAGAACGTAACCAAAACCGTTACCATTACCGGTACTCACTCACCTGAAGGTGCTGAGCGTGTTAACAGCAAGCTTTCTCCCGATCGGGCAAAGGCTATTGAAAAGTACTACCGCGATCAGATGAAGAAATACGACTATAAGGACATGGCGAAAGATATTCAGTTTATTCTGAAGCCTGTTGTTCGTGACTGGGCTGAATTCCGCACTGCACTTTCTGCATACGATGGAATCACTTCTGAAGAAAAAGCTGAATACCTGAACATCATTAACGGTGGTGGTACGTTCGAAAGCCAGGAGAAGCAAATGGCGAAACTGAAGACTTACAAGAAAGTTTTTAAAGATGTGTATCCTAAGTTGAGAACTGCCAAGACTGAAATCCTTACCATCAAAGACAAAAAGACTGATGCTGAGATTGCGGTTCTTTCCAAGCAAATTACTACCGGACAAGCAAAAGCTGATGCACTTTCTTTCGAAGAATTGATGTACTCAGCAACGCTTACTCCTTCGTTAGAAGAAAAAGCTGCCATCTATGAAGCTGCTACCAAAAAAGGAACCAACTGGAATGCACATAACAACTTAGCTGCGGTATACATTGCCCAGGCTATTGAAAATCCTGCTGGCTCATCTTCATTAGTGGATAAGGCACAAGCACAACTTGACCTTGCTGCCCGTATCAATGCAAACGCCCCTGAAGTAAACGCTAACCTTGCTTCTGTTGCTATGATGAAAGGCAACGCTTATGCCGCTTACAACAGCGCCAACAAAGCTTTAAGTGGCGGTCTTCGTGGTGATAACGCAGCTGGGGTAAATGGTGTAAAAAGTTCTGCGGCTATCGCAATCGCCAAGTATAGCGAGGCGGTAAGCGCTGGTTCTTCTGCTGCCAATACTGCCGATAACCTTTTCAACAAGGGTTTGGCTCAGGTGCTTAACAAAGACTACCAAAATGCTTTAACATCATTTGGTGAAGCTACCCGCTTAAACAGCAATCATGCACATGCATTCTATGGTGCAGCCGTAGCCTCTGCCCGTTTGGGTAATGCCGATGGTGTGGTGAGCAACCTTACCAATGCTGTAAAAATTAACCCTGATTTGAAATCAGCGGCCTTGACTGACCTTGAATTTAGCAAGTGGGCTACTTCTGAAGCGTTCAGAAACGCCTTACGCTAAGCTATAAAACCATTGGATTTAAAAACCACCCTGACGATATCGTCAGGGTGGTTTTTTTATTTTGCCAATCCCCCTTCAGACACTATTTTTACGACCTCTTTAGGAACAGGTTAACCTTTCAACAAGCATTATGCGAGAAATACAATACCGCGAAGCATTACGTGAAGCCATGAGCGAAGAAATGCGCAGAGACCCCAGTGTTTTCCTAATGGGTGAAGAGGTGGCTGAGTATAATGGTGCCTACAAAGTAAGCCAGGGCATGCTCGATGAATTCGGGCCGGAGCGTGTTATTGATACACCTATTGCCGAACTGGGCTTTACCGGTTTAGGCATTGGCGCAGCCATGAATGGCCTTAGGCCCATTGTAGAATTCATGACCTTCAACTTCTCACTGGTAGCCATTGACCAGATAATTAACTCGGCTGCTAAAATGTACTCCATGTCGGGCGGGCAATATAATGTTCCCATTGTTTTCAGGGGGGCAACCGGTAATGCCGGACAACTCGGAGCACAGCACTCACAGAATTTTGAAAACTGGTATGCCAACTGCCCCGGATTGAAAGTTGTCGTTCCATTCACCCCCTATGATGCCAAAGGTTTGCTCAAGACCGCTATTCGTGATAATGACCCTGTGATTTTCATGGAATCGGAACTGATGTATGGCGATAAGGGTGAAGTTCCTCAGGAAGAATACCTGATACCCATCGGACAGGCAGATGTAAAAAGAGCAGGAACGGACGTAACACTTGTTTCCTTTGGAAAGGTGATGAAGATAGCCTTGGCCGCGGCAGCGGAGTTGGAAAAAGAAGGAATTTCTGCCGAGGTAATTGACCTGCGCAGTGTTCGGCCTATTGATTATGCAACGATTGTAGAATCTGTAAAGAAAACAAACCGGCTGGTAATCGTGGAGGAAGCATGGCCATTAGCCTCAATTTCAACTGAAATAACATATCATGTGCAAAAGCACGCTTTTGATTACCTGGATGCACCCATTCAACGTATTACCAATGCTGATGCACCATTACCTTATGCGCCTACCCTTATTCAGGCTATTTTACCCAATGTAGAACGAACCGTTAAGGCAATAAAACAGTCTTTGTACAGAGATTAAAAAAAGAACCCCGAAGCATCGGGGTTTTTTCTTTTACAGGCGTGTTGACTTCAGTTTTACATCTGATTTTGCAAACGCTTTTTCAAATTCCTTTTTCACCTGTGCGGCTTCAGTTTTCTTACCCTGGGCTTCAAGACTTTGGTATAGGCCATAGAGCGACCAACCATTGTTTTTGTAAAATGTAAGATCCTCCCGAAATCGTTTCTCAGCTTCGATTAGATTTTTTGCTTCCAATAAAACTGATCCTAAAATCTGCCTTACCGGATGGTACCAATCGGGTGGCTCCTGATAGAGCAGGTTATCTTCAACATCGATTGCTTCCGTCAGTAACTTAACAGCGCTGTTGTAATTTTTTTGGTGTGCTTCAAGTTCAGCTTCGAGTACGTTTCGTCCAATACCCAGAACACTTCTGAAACTATTGAACCCGGCAATTGTCATCTCCATGAAAGGATCTTCAATAAGGATTTTAAGACTTGCCAATTCAGCCTTTGCTTCGGTGATTTTATTCTTTCTTACAAAAGCCATACCCCGTGCATAATGCCACACACTTTTCACGTACTTGAATGAATCTACCGGTTCGCTTATTCTCAGAATATCATCCCACTTTCCAAACCGCACCATGTTATACCAGGGCATAGTGTACCAATGCTGCAACGTTACCAGATCAGGAACATTCATCATTTCAACAGGAATATTTTTATTCAACGCATTTGCCGCATCTGCTGACTTCTTGCTTAGTCCAGCCATTTGTGCACATGCCAGTAAGAAATGATAATTATGCGGATAGTAGAAGAGCGGGTAAATACTTTGTACGTTGCATTGGGCAATATATTCCTCGTCAGTCTTCACTGCGCGTTCATTCGCTTCCACTCCATCCAAATACCTACCTACACGAATATAGATGTGGGATGGCATGTGTACCAGGTGTCCGGCCCCTGGAACAAGGTTGCGCAACCGGTCAGCGCTTGCTGCCGCTTTTTCAGGTTCAGGTGAAGCCTCAAGGATATGGATATTCAGATGGTTGGCACCCGGATGATCTGTCTTTTTCGAAATTACTGCGGCAATCAATTCAACAATTTGTGGCGTCCATGGCTGGGCCTGACTCATTTTCCAATAGTCCCATGGGTGTAAATCCATTAGCGATTCAGCGTATAATGTTACTACTTCTAAATCATCCGGATACTGGCTGGCTACTGCTTGCATGGCTTGAGCATACGCCTCATCCAAAGGTTTTCGATCTTCAAGCGCCTCCGCTGTATAGCGTTTAGCCAATGCACTAATCAACGCACGTTCTTTTGGCGATGCTTTATCAAGAAGAGCCACAGACTTTTGAATGGCTTTATAAACAGTCTCTGTATCTGCTGGATCCATGGGTAGATTGATATTTGGACCAAGTGACAGGGCTTGCCCCCAGTAAGCCATGGCACAATTGGGATCCAATCGTGCAACCTCCTTGAAGCTGCGGTAAGCCTCAAAATGGTTGAAGCCATAGTACAGGTTGATACCTTGATTGAAAAACTTCTGGGCACGTTCATTTCCGGTACTCACTTTCATTCCATACGATCCCAGATTTTCCAACAAAGGAGCTATCTGTCTTGTGGTGTCCATAAGTGCAAGAATTGTTCTGGCGCCTGGGGTACCGCAAAGCGATACGGATGGAATAATACCAGCATTGAATTGCTGCTTGGGTGTAACAAGGGCGGGGTAATTATGCGTGGCCGCAAATACCAAAAGCAGTGAAGCCACTCCCAATATTATTAGGGTCTTTTTCATAACAAGTGGATTTGGTTTAAAAGAGAGTGATTTAAGAACCATAACAGGCACAGCCTGCAGATGACCTGCCAACGGCAGATGACGGTAGCAAAATCAAGTTAAAGAAAAATATTGCTTGGTCAAAACTGATCTTAAAGCAACTAAAGACAGTGTTGTATACAGTTAATTCTGGTGGATAACCTTTCGTGAAATAATTATATCATCGAATGAAAAGGTAACAATAAACTCCCCGACAGATTTAAATACATCATTGGCTTTGTACTGATATATGTGCTCTCCTGCTTCCTGGCGCTGACTTACCAACGACCTTACCTTTCTTCCTGATAAGTCAGAAACAGTTACACTCACTTTACTGGATTTCGGAAGCAAATAAGAAAAACTAAAATCAAGGTTGGTTGGGTTTGGATAAACCTGAATGCGGTATTCCGATTTCGCTGATCTAACCTCAACACTTGTTATCGGATCAGAGGGGTTATCAGTAGTAATCGTCCACTCAACAACATAAACATGGTTTACGGAATGAGTGGCACTTCGTGATAATGCCGTGTTATCTGTTACAATCGCTTTAATTTTTGTCACGTTTGTTGTAAAGCTGGAAGGTGATAGGGAGACAGATTCCTTATTCGTATCAAAAGTTGTTTCGTTTCGTTTCCAAGTGATTGACATGGTGTTGGGCTCAGGCTTAATTAATGATAATAAAAGCACGATAGGCTGATCACCAAGCTCCATGGCCAAGGTTGTTGGCGTGTACGCAGCAAGCGGGTTTACAAGGGTATGAATCCGCTCAACGAAGGTTTCATTACAAACACTACAAAAAGGCACGTTAAGTATGCGCATTTTGCAATTCTGATGCGGCCTGTACCATGTTGGAGCCTCGTTGTGAGGATAAACACCTACACCTGATGTTCCCACCCAATTGGCCCATTTAACCAGGGTTGCATTGCTCTGCTGGGTTAAGTTGGGTTTCTCAGCAGCATAGCTTGCACCAGCCCAGTATTCATCGGCTAACCCTGCGAATGAATGCCCAATTTCATGGATGCTTACTTCGTGGGCACTGGTATGTGTAGAGGATGTAGCATTTGGTCCTCCCGAACCACCGTAATAAGGTGAGTTAACCAATACAAATACCTGATCATACAACGGAAAACTACCCGCAAGCACACTGCCGATTGCTCCGGCTTTGGTTGGTACCAATAGGCGATGAATATTAAAGCTGTCGAATGTGGACCCAAAGTAATTATCTACCACAGCTTGCTGAGGCACAGGCAAACAGTCGCTGTCGGGAGAGGTTTGAGGATGTCTGGCTCCTGATTCATTTGATGGAACTTTTACCGCAAACGCATTGAAATAATTTCTGTAATGCACAAACGGTACCTGACTGAATAAATTATTGAGCAAACCGTTCACATCAGCAATATACTTGGTCATCTCATCGGCTTTGTACCCATCGCTTAAAAACACAAGGTTAATACGCTCCTGAAGTTTGCCGTTTTTGAATAAGGTGTCTACCGGAAAAATTTGTGCTGATAAGGTTGCAGAAATCAGAATTAAAAGAATTGCAGGTAAAATTCTCTTCATAAGGCTATCGGATTTTAAGCTGGGTTACTGGAGTTTCCTTCCCTTCACGAATTTCATCTATTCGAAGATACGAAGTCTGGGGTTTTAGTTCAATTCGGATAAAAAATTCAGCTTCACGTTGCCTGACTAATTTCGTTTCAAATTCTCCCGCCTCATTCACGTACTCTACATAGTTAATCAGCGGATGGTCAATCGATAGTTCGGTTAAAACATTAAGTTGAATATCTTCCTGCTTAATGACTAGTTGGTTTTCGGCAATTGAATTCTCTGGGGCACCTTTACGTGTACCCTGTATGAAATGCTTATCCAATAACTCTATTGAAGTTGCTGATGTGCTGTCTTTCTGAATCCTGAAGGAAAGGATAACGAGTTCACCCGTTAATTTATCGACCTTTTGTGGCGGCTGATGTGCATAAACAGGCTTTGGTGCCCGACAACCGATAAGCAGTGTTAATCCGAAAATCAAAAATATTTTTAAGAAGGATATGGCTTTGAAAAATTTTCGATCTGTAAAAAATTTCATGATCATTTGGTTTTAGCTTAACAAAACCCTCCACGCATCCGTCACGCGACCAGCCTTCAGGTATTGGTGAGCCAGTTGCTCTATGGCTTCTCGACCTTGTTTATGAATTTCGCGCTCGTGTTGTGTGAGGTTGTGAGCATCCGGCTCCGGAATCTGTTCTATATTGGCGAGCATGGCTAAATCATTACCTGTTAAAATTTTACTGTTGCGAATATTTTCGGGTAGTTGATCAATACCAATTCCAATTTTATTCCCCGGCTGTGGCAAGCGAAACAAGCCATCACCATTGGCGCGACAATACCAGTCGCTTCCCATCCGTGCAACAGCATCTAATTTGAAAGGGTCAATCTTCCCATCTTCATCCAACACCTCGTCTTTGATGTGCATAAGTATTACTTCACATATCACCAGAATGCCTGCTGCACCCTGCTCACCGGTAGGAATTACTTGACGTACCTTACATTCAAACGATACGGGGGATTCACCTACCCGCGGTGGTTTTACTTTTACCGATGGCACCTGTGTAAATCCGGCTTTAAGAAATTCATTAACACCTTTCGGATATTCCGTACTGGCCAATGAAGTTTGCTGCACCATGGAATAATTAACCATGTTGATGACCACCTCAGGAACCTCCAATACATTTTCATAGGTATGCTTGGTGGTGTTATCACGACCCCTGCGGGCAGGGGAAAAAACCAAGATAGGTGGGTTGGCCCCGAAACAATTGAAAAAACTAAACGGGCTAAGGTTTACGTGGCCTGCTTTGTCAATGGTACTGGCAAAAGCAATCGGGCGAGGTGCAACCGCACCCAGCAGGTAACCATGCACTTTTGGAACAGAGATTTCTTTAGGATCTACAATCATGAAAATAAGCTTTAATGTAAGAACACACCAGGTATTAATAAACCATTTGTCTGCGTCTGCACAGGCCAAAAAAACAATATCAAATCATGGATCCTGAGAACACAAATCTATGGATATGTTAAATAGCCGGTAAAATTTTCCCCTGGCACGACCCAAAACCAATCCTTACACCGTCCTTTTCGCAGTAACCGTTAAGGATAACCGTGTCACCATCCTCAATAAACCTTCGCTCTGCGCCAGTGGGCAATTGAAGCGGCTTTGCGCCATTCCAGGTAAGCTCCAGCATAGATCCATATGAACCCGGATCAGGACCGCTGATGGTTCCTGAGGCGTACATATCGCCAACCTGCAAATTGCATCCATTGATGGTGTGATGTGCCAGTTGCTGATTTACATTCCAGTACATGTGTTTGAAGTTCGACCGGCTTATGGTTACCGGCTCTCCCCCTTCCGGTTGTAACAACACACCCAATTTTATATCGAAATTTTTTGGTCCGTTGAATTTCAGATAGGGAAGCACTTCCGATGTTTGAATGGGGCCCTCAGTCCGAAAGGGTTCTAATGCATCCAGCGTAACAATCCACGGTGAGATTGTTGAACCAAAATTTTTCCCTAGAAAAGGACCTAATGGCACATATTCCCACTGCTGAATATCGCGGGCTGACCAATCATTAAACAAAACAAAACCAAAAATGTGATTCTCGGCTTCGGCCGTACTAACGGATTGCCCCAGCTTCGTTTCGGAACAGGTTATAAAAGCAACCTCCAATTCAAAATCCATTTTTCTGGATGGTCCAAAAACCGGCTGCTCTGCATCGGGAAGCTTTATCTGCCCTTTCGGGCGATGGATGGGCGTACCCGAAACAACGATAGAGGAGGCGCGGCCGTGATAGCCCACTGGTAGGTGCTTCCAATTCGGTAGCAAAGCATTTTTCGGATCACGGAACATCGAACCCACATTGGTGGCATGCTCCTCACTGCTGTAAAAATCGGTATAGTTAGGAACACGCACCGGCATTTGCATCTGTACTTCGCGCATGGGTATCAAAGCAATTTCGCGTGCCGGGTTTCCTTTAAGTTCATCGCTGTCTACACGCAATAATTCTGAAACCCGTTCCCTGACTTGCCTTGCCTTTTTTCGGCCCATAGCCACAAAATCATTCAAATATTTCTGATTAAATATACCGGGCGGCAACCCGATACCATCAAGGTATCCGTTTTCATGAAGGTATACCAGGTCCAATACATAATCGCCTATGGCTACACCGGCAACCGGTGACAGGTAACGTGTTTTGAATATTCCAAAGGGAAGATTCTGGATCGGGAAGTCAGAACCTGCCGGCACCTCAACCCACGATTTCAAAAAAGGATCATTCGCTTTAATCATCTATAAATCAATCAAAAAGGTTAACTGTCATTTACACTGTAAAGAAAGCTTAATTTAGCATCATGGGTGGAACTGAAATCAAATTACCGGAAGAATTTTTAACCCGGATGCAGGTTGATTTGGGTGAATCATTTGCTGATTTCACCAACAGCCTGGAAAGTGCTCCCCCCACAAGCATACGCTTGAACCCACAAAAGAAAAGTAAGCTTAGCGGAAAGCCGGTGCCGTGGTGTAGCACAGGTTTATATCTTGAATCGCGACCTGTTTTCACGCTTGATCCCATCTTTCATGCTGGTGCATATTATGTACAGGAAGCAAGCTCCATGTTTCTGGAGCAGATCTTCCTCCAACTTGGGTTAGGTTCTCAACCCTTGCACATGTTAGATTTAAGTGCCGCCCCCGGTGGCAAATCAACTCATATAGCCAGCCTGATGCATAAAGATTCCCTACTGGTAGCAAATGAAGTGATTCGCTCACGAGCATCCATACTGGCAGAAAATATTATCAAATGGGGTATTGGTAATGTTGTGGTTACGAACAATGACCCCGAAGATTTCAATCGACTGCGTGGATTTTTTGATGTGATGGTTGTGGATGCGCCCTGTTCGGGAGAAGGATTATTTAGAAAAGATCCGGATGCCATCACGGAGTGGTCGGTTGATAACGTTCAGTTATGTGCGAAACGTCAACGAAGAATTCTAAATGATTCGTGGTCATGCTTGAAAACAAACGGGTTGTTGGTTTATTGCACCTGTACGTATAACTCGTTTGAGAATGAAGAAAATATACAGTGGCTCAGTGAACAGCATGAAGTTGAGTCCATTCCGTTACACGTAGATGCTGATTGGGGAATTGAAAAAGTTGTTTTCAAAAACATAATTGGATACAGATTTTTTCCACACCGAGTAAAGGGTGAAGGTTTTTTTATATCAGTCATAAAAAAAACAGAAAGGCAGGAAGAAATCCGCCTGAAAAGTAAAAGGAAATTTACACAACCTCCTCAACGAATGGCCGAAGAGCTTAAGCAGTGGATCCGACACCCGGAAAATTTTGTATTCTCTACGCATCATGAGGTTATTTCCATGATTAACAAAAACATTTTGGAAGAACATTCCCTGTTACTGGATACCCTTCATGTTGTTTCAATAGGGACCAAACTGGCTTCCGTAAAAGGCCAAAAACTAATTCCCGAACATGAATTGGCATTATCGGTTGAACTAAACCCTCAAAACTTTTCATCGCAGGAACTCTCGTTTGAACAAGCCATCCAGTACCTGAGAAAAGAAACCGTTGTTCTCCCTGAATACAAAAAGGGATATACCCTGGCTACTTATCAATCGATCCCGCTTGGGTGGATGCATGTATTGGATAACCGGGTGAACAATCTCTATCCCAAAGCATTACGGATCAGGATGAAAGCCGGGTGATTTAGAGTCCTTGATGCGTAAACTTGGAACCTGCGTCCCTTAGCCTTATTTTTGCCCCCTCGAATTACTGTACGCATGTCTCTGTCAACGAAATATAACCCAACCGAAGTAGAAGAAAAATGGTATCAGTACTGGATGGCCAACGGATTTTTCCATGCTGAACCAAACCCTGAAAAAGAACCCTTTACTATTGTAATACCCCCTCCCAACGTAACGGGTGTATTGCACATGGGGCATATGCTCAACAACACCATACAGGATGTGCTGATCCGTAAAGCCCGCATGGAGGGTAAGGAAGCGTGTTGGGTGCCGGGGACCGACCACGCCTCCATTGCCACAGAGGCGAAGGTGGTGGCTATGCTACGCGATAAGGGAATCAGGAAATCAGATCTGACACGTGAAGAATTTTTGAAATACGCCTGGGAATGGAAAGAGAAATATGGCGGTATTATTCTGGAGCAGTTAAAAAAACTTGGTGCTTCCTGTGATTGGGACCGAACTACCTTCACGATGGATCCGGCCTACTATGAAGCGGTTATTGATGTGTTTGTCGACTTGCACCGGAAAGGATACATCTACCGTGGCATGCGCATGGTGAATTGGGATCCGGCCGGAAAAACTGCCCTCTCCGATGATGAAGTAATTTATAAAGATGTTCAGTCGAAGCTCTATTACATCAAGTACGCCATTGAGGGCAGTAAGGATGAATTTGTAACCATTGCCACCGTACGACCGGAGACCATCATGGCGGACACTGCCATCTGTATTAATCCAAACGATGAGCGCTACAAGCATCTGAAAGGAAAAAAGGCAATTATTCCGTTGATCAATCGTGCCATTCCAGTTATTGAAGATGAGTACGTAACCATGGATTTTGGTACCGGTTGTTTAAAGGTAACACCAGCTCACGATCTTAACGATTACGAGCTTGGCAAAAAACATAACCTGGAAGTTATTGATATCCTCAATGAAGATGGAACCTTAAATACAAAGGCTCAGATTCTGATTGGTGAAGATCGTTTCATCGCCCGTAAGAAAATTGCTAAACTTTTAGAAGAAGGTAATCATCTGACAAAAGTTGAAGACTACAAAAGCAATGTTGGTTTTTCCGAACGTACCGATGCGGTAATCGAGCCACGGTTATCCCTGCAGTGGTTTTTGAAAATGGATACCATCACCAAGCCTGCGCTGGATCACGTGATGAACGATGACGTTCAACTTATCCCACCTAAATTCAAAAACACGTATCACCACTGGATGGCCAATGTACGCGACTGGTGTATATCGCGACAACTTTGGTGGGGGCACCGCATACCGGCATGGTATGCACCCGATGGCTCATTCGCGGTTGCCAAAACCCGCGAAGAGGCGTACGAAAAGCTAAGCGCTAAAAATCCCACGCTTAATGAAGAAGCTTTAAAACAGGATGAAGATGTTCTGGATACCTGGTTCTCCAGCTGGCTTTGGCCGATAGCTGTTTTTGATACAAGTGTTTTTAAGGACCCAACCAATAAAGGTAACAAAGATTTAAACTACTTCTACCCTACCAACGATCTCGTAACTGCCCCGGAAATTCTGTTCTTCTGGGTTGCCCGGATGATCATTGCCGGCTACGAATACCGCCAGGAGAAACCCTTTAAAAATGTTTACCTCACGGGCATCGTGCGTGATAAGCAAGGCCGCAAAATGTCGAAGTCGTTGGGGAACAGTCCCGATCCGCTCGACCTCATTGCAAATTTTGGAGCGGATGCGGTACGAACGGGTATGTTGTTCAGCTCACCTGCCGGTAACGATTTACTATACGATGAAAAATTAGTCGAACAGGGAAGAAACTTTGCCAACAAAATATGGAATGCCTTCCGCCTGGTAAAAGGCTGGCAGGTTGAAAACCTGCAGCAACCCAACGAAAATCAGGTTGCTACAGCATGGTTTACGAGCAAGCTCCAATATTCTTTACAGGAACTTAACGATCACTTCAACAAGTTCCGCATGTCGGATGCCTTACTCACGATTTACAAACTGATTTGGGATGACTTCTGCTCATGGTACCTGGAAATGATCAAGCCGGAGTTCGGCAAACCCATCGACCACAAAACTTACGAGCAGACTGTTTCCTTTTTTGAAACACTGCTGAAAGCGCTTCATCCGTTTATGCCATTTATTACGGAAGAACTATGGCATGAATTAAAAGAAAGAAAGGATCAGGATTGCATTATTGTGGCCCCATGGCCTGTTGCATCATCGCCAGAAACAGGCATTCTGGAGGAAGCAACATTCGCCTTTGAGATCATTACGGAGATCCGGAATACCCGAAATGCTAAAAACATTTCGCCTAAAGAAAAATTAAAGCTAATCGTAAAACAGGAAGGCGCATCCACCATAAAAAATTTCTGGTCGCTTATTACAAAACTGAGTAACCTGAGTGAAGTAAAGTTTACTGAAAAGGCAGAAGAAGGCTCAGGCTTTATTATTCGCTCTACCGAATTCTTCATCCCGCTAAACGGACAGATTGATGTAGCGAAAGAGCGCGAATCGATTTTAAAAGAACTGGATTACCAGAAAGGCTTTTTGAATTCGGTAACCCGAAAACTTCAAAATGAAAAGTTTGTAAACAGCGCACCACCTCAAGTAGTTGAGGGCGAACGTAAAAAGCAAGCAGATGCTGAATCAAAAATAAAGGCGCTGGAAGAAAGTTTGAAACGACTTGAGTAAGGTTACTTTTCTTCAAGAGAATTATAGTATTCAAACAGGGTAATTAAGTCCCTTTCGTTTGAGAAGGATAGCTTGTTATTCCTTATAAAAACATCAACCTGTTCTTGCCGATCTAAAAATGCAGATCCAAGACTTTTTTTGTTCTTAATTTCATAGAGGCTAGATTCCCGTGAGAAATATAAAATTTCCTTTTTAAGTACCCTGTCATCCTTGCTGCCTACATCGAGCGCAACATTATAGTCTGCCCTTTTTATAGCTACGGATGTGTGCTTCATAAGAGGCAATTTTCCATCAACAAGTACTTCAAGTAAACCTAGTAGCTTTGTTTCATGACTAACAAAGTCACCGGCATTGACATAGTAACTTATTTTATTGGTCAGTGAATCGCGCCATACTATACTTCTAATCTTCCTTATATCAAGTATTTTGATGCTCTTATCTAGTTTAATCTCCAAATGTTGTTCTTTTAAATCGAATCGAGTTAGATAACCCTCAAGTAATTTATCACCGGCATACAACAGTAATGTTGATCTATTCCATTTATTATCTAAATAAAAATCTCCAATAAGTGTTCCCGGTCGCATTGGTAGACCATACAATAAAGTATTTGCCCCAACACCACTTCTAGAAATATCATCTAACGTGTTTTGTGCCCTGATTACTGGTGGTATTGCCCCATTTTGGGCATAACTGATTGTAATCAATAAACTCAAGTAGATATTAAAAATGTATTTCATAGCAATTAAAATCGTGCTGCAATTATCAACTCAATATTCTTAAACTTCATACCAAACTTACGTGCAACCGCTTCATTCGTTAGGCTGCCTTTAAACGTATACACGCCTTTCATAAACCAGGTTGAAGAATAAATCATCTGCTCCACCCCACCCTCTTCAGCCGCACGTAAAATAGTTGGTGTGAAAATATTACTCAGCGCAGTAGTGGCGGTGTGCGCTACGCGTGAGGCAACATTAGGTACACAGTAATGAATTACATCGTACTTTCTGAACACGGGCTTCTTCAGCGTGGTTATCTCTGAGGTCTCCACACACCCGCCCTGGTCAATACTAAGATCAATGATTAACGAATCAGAGCGCATCTTGCTCACCATCTCATCGGTTATAATAATACGCGCCCTGCCCTTTTCGGCCCGTAAGGCGCCAATGACAACATCAGCCGACTTGAGTGATTCACTTAACGTTAAGGTATCAATGGTTGAGGTATAAACCTGTTGTCCCAACAGATGCTTTATTCTCCTTAACTTATACAGATGGTTATCGAAAATCTGAACATCGGCACCCATACCCAAAGCCGCACGGGCTGAATACTCCGCCACCGTACCGGCACCAATAATAACCACCTTGGTTGGAGGCACTCCGGTAATACCGCCCAGAATAACTCCCTTGCCATTGTTGGCCGTACTTAAATACTCAGCAGCAATAAGCATTACACTGCTTCCTGCAATTTCACTCATGGCTCTTACTATAGGCATGCCCCCCACTTTATCTTCAATGAATTCGTAGGCCAACGCTGTAATTTTCTTTTTACACATCGCCTGAACAAACTCCTGTTGCAGGTGTCCCAGCTGAAGAGCAGAAATAAGCGTTTGCCCCGGATGCATCCATTCAATTTCATCTAATGTGGGTGGTTCAATCTTCAGAATAACATCTGCTTTATAAACTTCCTGGGGGGAGAATACAATTTTCGCACCCGCTTCGCTGTATTGCTGGTCGGTAAATTTTGAGCCAATACCGGCTTTTGTTTCCACCCAAATTTCATGACCGTTGTTAACCAGCAAGGCTACAGCATCCGGAGTGAGGGTTAACCGGTTTTCCTGCAAGGAAATTTCACGCGGTAGTCCTATAAAAAATGAATGCTTTCCTTTTTTTACCGCCAGCAACTGTTCTTGTGGTGCCAGGCTGGCGCGCGCCAGGGTTTCAAATCCGCTTTTCTTTTTTTCAGCCATGGATTAAGAATTCAATTTTCCGATGTGCACTATCAACTACTTCAATTTTTATTTCGGCATAGGTATCGGGCAACAGGGCACCAACTTTCTCAGGCCACTCCACAAAACAATAGTTTCCGGAATAAAAGTACTCCTCCACACCAACATCAAATGCTTCCTGTTCTGATTTTAGCCGGTACAAATCGAAGTGATATACGTTGTTACCCGCTTTTGTGCGGTATTCATTTACCAGCGAAAAGGTGGGGCTGCTCATGGTATCCTCAACCGCAAGTACCCTTCCAATAGCCTTTATCAACGTAGTCTTACCCGAACCCATCTCACCCGTTAAAATACATACCCTGATACTGCCCATTAATCCAATAAGCGCAGCGGCCACTTTTTCAAGGTCAGCAAGGGATACATGAGGAAATACGGCAGACTGCACGTTTACATCAGGATGCATTTTTCGAATTTAAGAAAATTATAGGGATAATCATCTCTTCCAAACTCACACCTCCATGCTGAAAGGTATCCTTGTAAAAATTTACGTAGTAATTGTAGTTATTCGGGTAGGCAAAGAATTGATCCTCTATGGCAAACACATACGAGGTTGACACATTCATTTTGGGAAGAAAAAGCCTTTCCGGCTTTGAAACCTCCATCACTTTGCCACCTTCAAAGCCAAGGTTTTTTCCTTGCTTATAGCGTAAGTTAGAATTAACATTTCGGTCGCCAACAATTTTAAAAGGTCGCTTTACGCGAATCGTTCCATGATCGGTTGTAATGATAACTTTTGCCTTTCGTTCGGATATGGTTTTTAGAATTTCCATTAAAGGTGAATGAATAAACCATGAACGGGTGATAGACCGATAAGCCGACTCATCGGGTGCCAACTCCCGAATCATAGCCATATCGGTGCGGGCATGCGAAAGCATATCCACAAAATTATAAACGATAACATTAAAGTTATTTTGAAAAAGGTTATTGACCGTATCCGCCAAGGCACGACCCTGGTCAAGATTTTTTATTTTGGTATACGAGAATTTAACATTGATGTTATTTCTTTTGAGTTGCTTGCCCAGAAATTCATCTTCAAAATTATTCTTTCCCTCATCTTCATCTTCGCCAACCCAAAGATCGGGATGGCTCTTCGCCATTTCACTTGGCATTACCCCTGAGAAAATAGCGTTACGCGAATAAGCGGTTGTCGTGGGTAAAATTGAATAGTAGGTTTCCTCCTGGTCGACCGTAAAGTAATCATCAATGATCGGTTCAATCATTTTCCATTGATCAAACCTAAGATTATCGATGAGCACTAAAAACACCGGGGTATCCTTTCCCACCAGGGGTAAAACTTTTTTCTTTAGTAGCTGATGGGAAAGCAGAGGCTTATCGGCATTCCCATCATTAAGCCATCTGTCATAATTTCGGATTATAAACCTGGCAAAGTTGGCATTGGCTTCTGTTTTTTGAGCCTCCAGTACTTCACGCATATCCTGGTTATCCGACTGGTCAAGCTGAAGCTCCCAATGCACTAACTTTTTATAGATATCAGCCCATTGCTCATGGTTCATGTCATCCATGAACGCCATACTTATTTTGCGAAATTCCTGCTGGTAAGAAAGATTGGTTTTCTCAATAATTAATCTTTTGTTATCCAGAATTTTCTTAACCGAGAGCAGAATTTGGTTGGGGTTAAGGGGTTTGATGAGGTAGTCGGCAATCTGGGCACCAATGGCTTCTTCCATGATATGTTCTTCCTCATTTTTGGTGATCATCACCACCGGAAGATTGGGCTTATTACCTTTAATCTGATCCAATGCCTCCAGGCCCGAAAGTCCAGGCATGTTCTCATCCAAAAAGACAACATCAAAATGTTTACCCTGACAAAGCTCCACGGCATCCGAACCATTATTTACCGGGGTAATGTCGTAGCCCCGTTGCTCCAAAAATAAAATATGAGGCTTGAGCAAGTCTATCTCATCGTCTGCCCACAAAATGCTGTATCTTTGCATATCAAAATTTTCACTAAGGTAAAGAATATCAACCGCTCTCTTGAACAAAAAGAAGATAATCAACGATCCGGTTTACGGGTTTATTAAAATTCCCGGTGAACTGATTTTCGATATTATTCAGCATCCGTGGTTTCAGCGGCTGCGCCACATCAAGCAACTGGGCCTAACCGACTTTGTTTATCCTTCGGCACAGCACACGCGCTTCCAACATGCCCTGGGTGCGCTGCACCTGATGGGCAGGGTATTGGATAGCCTGCGTTCAAAAGGAGTTCACATCACCGAAGAGGAATACGAGGCCTCATTGATTGCCGTTCTTTTACATGATCTGGGGCATGGACCATTTTCACACGCACTGGAAGATTCATTGCTTACCGGAATAAAACACGAAAGTATTTCCTACCTGTTTATGCAACAGTTGAACCAGGAATTTAATGGCGCGCTTACCCTGGCTTTAAAGATTTTTCAAAACAGCTACAACCGAAAATTTTTTCACCAACTCATCGCCAGCCAGTTGGATATTGACCGACTGGACTACCTCATGCGCGATTGCTTCTTTAGCGGTGTACCCGAAGGCACTATTGGTGTTGACCGGATTGTAGCCATGCTTACCGTGCACCACGACCAACTGGTAGTGGAAGAAAAAGGTATTTACAGCATCGAAAACTTTTTGAATGCCCGCAGGCTCATGTACTGGCAGGTATACCTGCACAAAACAACCGTGAGCGCGGAACGTATGGTCGTTAACCTGATCAGGCGTGCCCAACACCTGGTAAAGGCCGGGGAAAATATTCCGGCCAGCGAGGCACTAACCTATTTCCTTAAGCACAGTGTTACACTTCACGACTTTAAAGATCATCGCGAAACACTTGCTTACTTTGGCCGGTTGGATGATGAGGACATTTGGGGCGCCATAAAATTCTGGTTGAACCATGATGATTTTATCCTGGCTACACTTTCCACCATGTTGTATGAGCGCAAGCTATTCCAGGTTGTTTTAAGCAGCGAGCCCATAAAAAAAACACAACTGGAAAAAGTGCGAACGGGCATTTCCAAAACGTTTGGCACCCTCCGTTCGGAGTCTCCCTACCTGTTCTCACACGGTGTAGTTACCAATGAAGCGTACACGGAAGGTCAAAAAATAAATGTATTGATGAAGACAGGCGAGGTAGTGGATATCGCCCAGGCGTCCGACTTGCCCAGTATAAAAGCCATTAGTAAAATCGTTAAAAAAAACTACCTCTGCTGGCCTAAAAATGTATATTTGTAAACGTACCATGCATAACCATTGACCCTTGACCCGATCACCCCATGGAATTTACGATTAGTCAGATAGCCGCTATGCTTGGCGGAGAGGTAAAGGGTGATGGCCAGGGTAAAATAAATATGCTGGCCAAAATTCAGGATGCAAAGCCCGGTCAAATTGCATTTTTATCGAATCCGAAATACGAAAACTATATCTACACTACCCAGGCATCGGCCGTTATAGTAAGTAAAGATTTTACCCCCCGGAAAGAAATTAAGGCAACCCTCATTTTAGTTGCCGATCCGTATAACAGCTTCACCCAATTACTGGAAGAGTACCACAAGATGATGAGCTTTCAGAAAACCGGAATTGAAGAACCGAGTTTTATGGGAAACAAAAGTGTTGCCGGAAAAAATATTTACCGCGGGGCCTTCTCCTACATCGGTCATAATGTTAAGATTGGCGACAATGTTAAAATCTATCCGCATGTTTTTGTAGGCGATAATGTAGTGATCGGCAATAATGTTATTCTGCATCCTAACGTTAAACTCTATGCCGATACAAAAATCGGTAACAACTGTGTGCTGCATGCCGGTACTGTAGTAGGCAGCGATGGTTTCGGCTTTGCACCGCAAAGTGATGGAACCTACAAATCCATTCCACAAATGGGCAACGTGATTATTGAAGATGATGTAGTTATCGGAGCTAACACCGTAATTGATTGCGCTACCATGTATGGCGACTCAACGGTTATTCGTCAGGGTGTTAAACTGGACAACCTTATTCAGATTGCCCACAATGTGGAAGTTGGAAAGAACACCGTTATTGCCGCCCAAACCGGAATTTCAGGTTCCACCAAATTAGGTGAGCATTGTGTGATAGCAGGGCAGGTTGGTATTGCCGGACACCTCTTCATCGCCAATAACACCAGCATTGGCGCGCAGGGTGGCATATCCAAATCCATTAAGGAAGAAGGCCAGAAACTCATTGGCTATCCGGTATTTGATGTTAAAGACTACTTCAGGTCGTATGCAGTATTTAAAAAACTCCCCGACCTGAACGACCGTCTGCGGCAACTGGAGAAAATGATCCAGGGCTCCGGGCAGGATACCCCTGTAAATCAGGATTCCTTAAGTCAATAATTCACCGATAACTACCCTATTTGGGCCCCACAGGCCATCTATTCACCCCGTTTGGATTATCCCCCTATTCGGGGTTAAATTTGCGATCTTTTACGCGAAGCATGCAGAATATTAAACAACAGACAATTGAAAAATCGGTATCGCTGTCAGGTGTGGGCCTTCACACAGGCGCCAAAACCAACGTTACCTTTTTACCGGCTAAACCCAACCACGGCCTCAAGTTTCAACGTACTGATTTACCGGGTTCGCCCATTATTGATGCCGACTGCGACAATGTAGTTGACGTTTCGCGCGGAACAACCATAGAACAAAGTGGAGCGCGAGTAAGCACCATTGAACACACGCTGGCTGCCCTGGTAGGCCTTGAAATTGACAATGTGCTTATTCAGATTGATGGCCCTGAGTGCCCCATTATGGATGGCAGTTCTATTCAATTTGTAGAAACGCTTAAGTCTGCAGGAACAGAGGAACAAAATGCTTTGCGCGATTTTTTTGAAGTACAGGAGCCCCTGTTCTATAGAGAAACGGCACGTAATGTAGAAATCGCAGCCCTTCCGCTGGATGACTATCGCGTTACGGTGATGATCGATTACAACTCACCCGTACTGGGCAGTCAGCATGCTTCGATTACCGACATCCGGCAGTTTGAAAAAGAAATTGCTTCATGCCGCACCTTCTGCTTTTTGCATGAACTGGAGATGCTTTACAAGAACAACCTCATTCGTGGTGGGGATTTGAATAACGCTATTGTAATTGTTGATCGCGTTGTAAAAGAAGATGAACTGGCGAACATTGCCAAAATGCTTGGAAAGCCTAAAGTTTCCGTGAAGCATGAAGGCATCTTAAACAATATTGAACTTCGTTATAAAAACGAACCAGCTCGCCATAAACTACTGGACATCGTAGGTGATTTAGCGTTGGCCGGAAGACCGCTAAAGGCACAGGTATTGGCAGCCCGTCCGGGCCATGCAGCCAACGTAGCCTTTGCCAAGAAATTGAAGAAGGCGATGGCTGAGGCCGACAAGCAGGGAAGGCCAAAATACAACCCCAGTCTTCCTCCGGTAATGGACATCAACAAAATAAGGCAAACCCTTCCGCACCGTTATCCCTTTTTATTGATCGATAAGATTATTTACCTCGATAATGAAAGTGTTGCCGGGGTAAAAAACGTTACCGCCAACGAGCCTTTCTTCCAGGGGCACTTTCCAGGCAACCCCGTTATGCCGGGTGTATTGCAAGTAGAAGCTATGGCGCAGATCGGTGGTATATTGGTAATGAACACCGTGCCGGATCCGGAAAACTACTGGACGTACTTTTTGGGCATCGAAAATTTCAGGTTTAGAAAAATGGTATTACCGGGCGATACATTGGTTATTCAATGCGATCTGGTTATACCCATTAAGCGTGGTATTGCAAAAATGTATGGTCGTGCATTTGTTGGTAATACACTGGTTTGTGAAGGCACCATGACCGCCAGCATTGTCCGTAAAGATTCATGAGTTATCATCCACTAGCCAACGTTCACCCCGATGCTAAAATTGGCGCGAACGTAATTATTGAACCCTTTGCAACCATTGGCAAAAATGTTGTGATTGGCGATGGTTGTTGGATAGGCCCCAACGTAGTTATTTTCGATGGTGCACGATTGGGCAAAAATGTAAAAGTGTATCCGGGCGCCTCCATCTCAGCCATTCCACAAGATTTAAAATTTGCGGGCGAGGAAACTGAAACTTTTATTGGCGATAACACCGTCATTCGCGAATTCGTAACCATCAGCCGCGGCACACACGATAAATTCAAAACGGTTATCGGCAACAACTGCCTGCTCATGGCCTATGTGCACGTAGCACACGATTGCCTGATCGGCAACAATTGTATTTTGGTTAACACCGTACAGGTTGCCGGCCACGTAACCATCGATGACTGGGCGATTATCGGTGGTGCCAGCGCGTTGCATCAGTTTGTGAAGGTGGGCGCTCACGTTATGATTTCCGGAGGTTCGCTGGTGCGCAAAGATGTTCCGCCTTATACTAAAGCGGCACGCGAGCCTTTGGCGTATGCCGGCATTAATTCTGTTGGTTTAAGAAGAAGAGGATTTACTTCCGAAAAGATTTCTGAGATACAGGAAATCTACCGCTACATTTTCATGAAGGGCATTAACAACACCAAAGCCCTTGATATTATAGCCGAGACCATTCCGGCCAGTGCTGAACGCGATTACATCATTGATTTCATCAGCAAATCGGAACGCGGCATTATGAAGGGTTACGGCTTAGGCGACTGACCAAAATGGGCATCACCATTTCAACCGAAGCACTCAGTAAACGTTATAACCGCGAATGGATTTTTCGCGACCTCACCTTTACTTTTCAGCAAGGAAAAACTTACGCCATAACCGGACCTAACGGCTCAGGCAAATCAACCCTTTTACAAGTTTTATGGGGACAGCTGCCGTCAAGCTCAGGAAAACTAACCTATAAGAAAGATCAGACAGCGATTGAGGTGGATGAGATATATCCACTGGTTTCGGTAGCCACACCCTATATGGACCTGATTGACGAATTCACCTTACGGGAACAGGTAGAATTTCATTTTAAAACTAAACCGATTAAACCCGGCTATGTTCCTGAACAGGTACTGGAGGCCATGTACCTGGAACATGCGCATAAGAAATTTATAGCCAACTTTTCTTCCGGCATGAAGCAACGTTTGAAACTTGGGCTGGCGTTTTATACCGATACCCCGGTGTTGTTTCTGGATGAGCCGGGCACCAACCTCGACAGGCAGGCATTGGAGTGGTACCTTAACCAACTGAACAAGCAGACCAGCAACCGGCTGGTTTTTATAGCCTCTAACCAGGCCGATGAATATCCCAGGGATGCCGAAATAATAGATGTAATGGACTACAAACAGGTACCAACCAAGGCAGGTTGACGTTATATGGGTTACAACAACCGATTTAAACCGATAAACCCCCGTAAAATTTGCATTTCAACCATTTTGGTTTGATTTTGTGCCTTATAAACCCCAAATTCGTAATCTTTAACATGAATAAAATGATAATGAAAGTATTGGCAAGAACGGTTTCTTTAGTGGTTTTGGTGAGTGCCGTTGTTTTAATGAGTAATTGTGGCGGAGATGACCCGGAAAAATCAGCCCAGGAAATACAACTCGGTAAACTTTCAAAAACCTGGAATATTGTAAGTGCAAGCCTGGGTGGTGCCAATAGAACCGGAGATTTTACCAATTTCAAGCTAACCATTACTGGAACATTTAACAGCAATGCCCCCAATGGACCGTATAATTTTTCAGTTTCTGGTGCAAGACCAACACCCAGCCCCTGGCCTGCAAACGGAACATGGTCTTTCGTAAATATCGGCACAGGCGACAGTGGATCATTGGTAAGAAATGATGGTGTTCCTATGGTTTACACCATTAATAGTTCCGGGCAGCTTACCATTTCAGATTTAATTTGTACGTCTTGTGATTACGCAGGCGCAGCCGGAAGAACAGAAGCTGTTAACGGCAACTGGACTTTTGTTTTTAATTAAAAGAGTATCGTAAGATTTTGAAAGGCCTCGTTTGAGGCCTTTTTTATTTTAACACCACCACCGTAATCCCATCCCCTCCACGCTCCACATGCTCATCGGCCACAGAAGCTACCTGTTTGTATTTGTGGCCGTCACACCTCAATTGCTTTTTCAATTGTCCTTTTTTCAAGTTCAGCGGTCAACCTAAAGTCGGTCTTTTTGATTTTGTCCAACATTGGTTTAACTGATTCTATATGTCCGCTTAGCTTTGCGGCAATTATAACTCCAAGTGTCCCGGTTATTTTAATGCCTAATTGCTCGGCATATTTTCTTCCTTTGTAGTCGTCTATTATCAATAGACAATCAGTCTGTTCGATAGCAAATGCTATTGCGCTTGCTTCTCCTTGTCCAGTGAAGCTTCAAGAATTTTTTGGTAAGTCTTGTTGGTCGGTTCTTCAACTGTAAACCAGTCGGGTAATTCTTTTTTAAATTCACGTGCAATTTCTTGCGTGACTATAATTTGTCCGAAGAGTTTATTTAAAAGTTTCAGTTCTCCAATCTTGTCGAGAAGGATTAAACAGCTTGTGTCAGAGATTATAACTTTTTGCATTCTCTACGTCTCGGTCAAGGTCTGAAGATGGATAATTAAAAACAGAAACCCCGAAAGTCCCCAAGATTTCCATGAATGCACCTTTTGACAGTCCAACCAGTTCGGCAGCTTGTCCCAGAGAAAGCTTACCCTTTTCATACAGTCTTGACGCTATTGCCATAAGGGCTTCCTTGTCATCAAAGTCAACAGTGTCCGGTATATTTATGGTTATTCTTTTCATGTCCCCAATTTACGTTTTTATTCTCACTTTTTTCACAGTAGGCCGCTTGCAGGTAACTTCTCAACTGATTCAAAAATCTGCCTGGAACTATTTTAACACCACCACCGTAATCCCGTCACCTCCACGCTCCACATGCTCATCGGCTACGGAAGCTACCTGTTTGTATTTCTTAAGTTGTTCACGGATAACTTTTCGCAGCACACCCTCACCCTTACCGTGTAAAATTTTTATTTCCCCCTGGCTCAGCAACACTGAAGTATCCATAAACTGATCGAGCAACGGAACCACTTCTTCTACTCGTTTGCCACGCACATCCAATACTGAACTGTACACCGCGCGTTTATCATGCAGGCTTATGCCTGTCGATCGCAACTTTCGCTCTGTTGCAGCCTCTGTAGTTGAATGTACTGCGCTTTCCAGTTTGCTCACCGCTACGGTAGATTTCAATTCACCAAACTGAACCACGGCATTTTTACCCTTTACCGACAACACCAACCCGCTTCCATCCTGCCCGATCAATCGTACGCGATCGCCCGCTTTTATTGGCCCGGCAGGTAATTTTTGCTTTGGTATTTCCTGTTGCCGCGATACCTTCTGCGTAAGCGCTTCCAGGTTCTTTCTTACTTTGCTGGTTTCCTGCTTTTGCGCCTGGTTCTCCCGTATGTGGCGAATGGTTTTTTCAATTTCGCGGTTGGTTTCGGCTAACAGGTTGCTCGCTTCTTCTTTTGCCTTATTCAGAATTTGCTTCTTCTTCGTCTCCAACTCTCCGCTCAGCATTTCGTATTTTCTCAACAATACTTTCAGGTCGGCCTCTTGCTTGTTGAGTTGCCTGGTTTTCTCTGCCAAAGCATTCCGCTCCTGCTCCAGGTTTCGTACCAGGGTTTCAAAACCTACCAGCTCACTTCCGGCAAGCCGTCTGGCTGTTTCCAAAATCTCTTGCGGCAATCCGGTTTTCTGTGCAATCTCCAACGCAAATGAACTACCCGGTTTGCCAATATCAAGTTGATATAGCGGAACCATATTTTTCTCATCGAAACGCATGGCGGCATTGCGAATACCTTGTTGCTGTCCGGCAAATAATTTCAAATTGTAGTAATGAGTGGTGGCCACACCCCATACGCGTTTTTTCAGCAAGGTTTGCAAAATCGCCTGTGCTATAGCCCCCCCAAAGTTCGGATCTGTTCCTGATCCTAACTCATCCAGCAACACCAGGGTTTTGCCATGGCCATGCTGTATGAAGTGCGCCATATTTTTTAAATGGCTGCTGTACGTACTTAAGTCATTTTCAATCGACTGCTGGTCGCCAATGTCAATAAACAAGTCATCAAAAATTCCAGCTTTGGAGTCAGGCAAAACCGGAATTAGCAATCCGCATTGAAGCATATACTGCAACAAGCCAACCGTTTTAAGACAAACGGATTTTCCTCCGGCATTTGGTCCGGAAACCAATAAGAACCTGTCGGCTTCTGTTAAATCTATAGATAAAGGAACAAGCTCACGTTTTCCCTTCAGACTCAAATACAGCAACGGATGTCGTGCATTCATCCACCGAATCGCTGGCACGGGAAGAACATCCGGAAGCTCGGCTTGTAATTCAACAGCCAGCCTGGCCTTGGCCCTGATGAAATCGATCCAACCCAAAAATCGGTAAGCCAGCTGTAGCTGTGGAATTTCTTCACGCAATTTATCCGTGAGCTGAATAAGTATTCGGATTACCTCCCGCCTTTCAGCATGTTCTAAATCGCGGATCTCGTTGTTGGCTTCCAGTACTTCAGCCGGTTCCATAAAAACGGTCTGACCCGTGGCCGATTCATCCTGAATAAAGCCCTTTAGCTTGCGCTTATACTCGGCCAACACAGGTATCACTAAGCGGCCGCCCCGTATGGTGGGCAAAGCACCTTCGGGTACCCATTGCTGTTCAACGGCTTGCCGGTACACCTGGTCAATCAGCTTCCGCGACCGGCCTTGCTCCTCCCGAAGTCTTTTTCGTATGCGGGCCAATTCTGCACTGGCTGAATCTCTCACTAATCCGGCATCATCAATCACGGAATGAATTTGCTTAACAAAGGCGCCCGAAATCCGGACAGGTTCGGTAAGTTGGAATAAAACCGGGTAATACTCCTGATTCTTCACCAGGTACTCGCGGCAGGTAAGGATGGTTTGTAACGAATACGCGATTTGCAGAAAATCCTGTTCGTCAAGATAATTACCCTCCAGTGAAGCGCGGGTAAACAGCGCAGCAGGGTCAACATAGTGATTGGATGGAAAAGCCTCCCCACGATCAAGAATCTGTTTAAATTCAAAAACCTGTTGAAGCAAGTGCCTGACCTTTGTTGAATCATTAAGAAACAACATCTCATCAACGCGTGCAGTGCCTAGTGCAGAAAGGGAAAGGGACTTTAACTTCGATCTGATCTGGTCGAAGCCAAGTTTTAGTTCAACATCACTTGGGTGGGGCATACTGACTGTACTCGTTCGGCATCACTTGCTCACGCAAACTTAAGGAATCTACCACGGCCGTGTAAATATATTCGAGTCGTCTGGGGTGGGCCATATAGTACTCCATCGACTTTCTGAAAACGGAATCCTGCGTACCCGCATTCGCAAAGATGTGTTCACGGAAATACGGCATCAGCCTGTTCATGGAATCATAGTCTACGGAAATACGGGAAATATTCTCTTCCGCCAGGTAAAGCTGAATGATTACGTTAACCATTTCTGGCTCGGTTAATATACCCTTTTTGCTGTCGTTTTGCTGACAACCAACTATAAGTAGGCCTACTACCAGGTTCAAAAAAATCCTGTACATTTTCCCTTTATCGCTTAAATCAACCTGAGTTATGAGTGAAGTGAGCAAAGTAGTCACATTTAGTTATTTTTGGAACTCAAAAATTGAACCAGCATCCGTCAGGTCGTGAAAGAACTTCTAAAAAAGTTGCGCAAATACGAGATCCAGATACGCAAGGCCATTAACAGCCAGATGCAGGGCGACTTTCGCTCGGTTTTTAAAGGAACGGGGCTTGAATTTGACGATGTACGCCCATACCAGTATGGGGATGACATCCGCACCATCGACTGGAACGTATCGGCTAAGGGCCATGGTACGTATGTAAAAACCTTCCGGGAGGAAAAGGAACAAACGGTATTCTTCATCCTGGATGTAAGCGCCTCTCAGGACATTGGGTCAGCCGGGCAAACCAAAGCCGATATCGGCAAAGAAATTTGCGGTGTACTGGCCCTTTCTGCCGTGAAAGAATCAAGCCATGTGGGGCTGATCTGTTATACCGATCAGCGTGAACTCTACATTAAGCCCACCAAAGGTGTTTCGCAGGCGTACCAGATCATTCATGGTATTACCACCCTGCGGCCGCAATCAAAAAGAACAGACCTGAATAAAGCTATGGCGTTTGCGCTTAATACCATTAAGCGCAGAAGTGTTATTATACTGATCTCCGATTTCATTGATGAGTCGTACGAACACAATTTAAAAGCCCTGGCACGCAGGCACGACCTGGTTATTGTGCACATCAGCGATAAGCGCGAAACGCGATTGCCAAAACTGGGAATTATACCGGTTGAAGATAAAGAATCGGGAAAGACCTTATGGATCAATACTTCGTTTGGCGATTTTCGTAAAAAAATCAGTGACCGGCTGGAAGACCGAAAAATGCAACTCACTGCATTTTGCAAAAAGCATCAAATCAATTTTATTTCATTGGATACAGAAGAAGATTACGTTCCAAAATTGCTCCGGCTATTTAAAATCCGGAACAAATCACTAAAAACAACTTAGGCGGAAGCGGACCATGAGGCGAAGGAATATTCTTACAACCTGTTTGTTAATTTTATTAACCCTGTCGTTGATTCAAACGATGGCTCAGGTGCGGGTGCGGGCAGGATTTATACAAGACAGTGTACGATTGGGTGACCCCATTGATTACTACCTGATTGCCCACTATACCAGTAACCTGACAATACTCTTTCCGGATTCTACATTTTCATTCACCCCATTTGAGTTTTATCATAAAAAATATCAACCTACACAAACGCTGCGTGGAGAAAGTTACGACAGTGTAGTGTACCAGCTTCTCACTTTTGAGGTGGATGACGTGCAGTACCTTAGCTTGCCCGTATTTGTAGTGAATGAAAAAGATTGCACACGCTACGTGCCCCAGCGCGACAGTATCGTATTGGCCACCATGGTAAAAGAACCGGTTCCGGATAGTATCAGTGCCCAGGATCTGCCTTTATTAACCAACACCACGTATCAGCGCGTTTCTTTTCTGTTGAATTATCCAATACTGCTCATCACTGTTGGAATTCTTCTGGTAGTGAGTGTTGTGATCTGGTTGGTTTTCGGTAAACGAATCCGGAAATATTTCAAGCTCAGGCGACTTCAGAAAAATCATACAAAATTTGTCCAAAACTATCTGGAAAAACTTCATCAGTTGCAAACACAGTACACTACAGAAAAAACCGAGCTTGCCTTGTCCATTTGGAAAAAATACATGGAGCAACTGGAAGGAAAGCCCTTTACAAAGCTTACCACACGCGAAACCCTGGCCCTGGAGCAAGATGAATACCTCGGCAAAAGTCTGCAGGCACTCGACCGTGCCATCTATGGACGTTCAACTTCTGTGCTGGAACCGCTTACGCACTTGCAGCAAGTGGCTGAAGTACGTTTTTCGAAATTGATTGAAGCCCTGAAGCATGGATAAGGAAATACAAGCAACAGACGTTTGGTACTCGATTGAGTGGTTCAGTCCTTCAACGATTCAATCCTTTAGCTGGGAACGTCCTCTGTTTCTTTACGGAATAGCGGCCATACCCCTATTAATTCTTTTACGCTGGCTCTGGCGCTATAAGTTCAATCAAAAACTACCGGTGGCCCTAGCCCAGCGCGATTTAAAAACTTCAGCCTTAAACCTGGTCAGGCTTATACCCGATATACTGATGATGCTGGTGCTTACGCTATTACTAATAGCATTGGCCAGGCCGCAAAAAACAAATGAAAAGGTGGAGCAATGGACCGAGGGGATTGATATCATGATTGCCGTTGATATTTCTCAATCCATGCAAATTTCTGATTTTGAACCGAACCGGCTTGAAGCCGCCAAAAATGTAGCTGCCGATTTTATCGAAGGGCGATTACAGGACAGAATCGGACTAGTTGTTTTTTCGGGCGATGCTTTTTCCCTGGCACCACTCACAACCGACTACAACCTGCTGAAAGCCTACATCAGCGAAATCGATTTTTCGATGATCGATAACCGGGGAACCGCAATAGGCAGTGCCCTGGGAGTAGTTACCAACCGAATGCGCGAGGCAAACTCAAAATCAAAAGTTTGTATTTTGTTAAGCGATGGAGACAATACGGCCGGTAACATAGATCCGATTACGGCTGCCGAATTGGCTGCTGCTTTCGGAATAAAAATCTACACCATTATTGTTGGCAAGGAGGGCATGGTACCTTATGGAAAAGATTTTTTTGGCAGACCCAATATGATTGATAACACTGTTGATGAATCCACCATGCGCAAAATTGCTGAGATCGGTGGCGGAGAGTTTTTCAGGGTAAGCGATAACCGTGCGCTGGAGCAAGTGTTCGATAAGATTGATCAGTACGAAAAAGCAGAAATTAAGGAAACCCGATTCAAAGACACTGCGGATTATTACCAACACTACCTTACCTGGGGCATCGTTCTGCTTTTGCTTTGGTTATTCACCAAATCGACATTTATCAGCAACGTTTTACAGGATTAATGCACAAAGAACGAATCGGCATAGAAGAGAAGTCGGCCGCTAAAAATCACCATCACCACACCCAAAATAATATTCATTATCCGTACCAACCGTGGGGTGAGTACTTCCCGAAGCTTGTCAGCAAGTTTAGCTTTAAGTAAATCGGTACTAAAAACTGTGGCCACTATGGAGCCAAAAAATAATGAAACCTGGTAGTGGGTAGTATAGCCAAACTCACCGGTGGCAACACTTACGGTTCCAATCCAGAAAATTAACACCATGGGGCTTAGTCCGTTAATAATAAAACCCTTGGCGGCCAGCCGAAGCGGACTTCGTGCCTTGATGTTTACGCTTGTAAAATCCAGGATTTTACGGCTCTTCACAAGCAGGTAATAGGCTCCGAAGGCAAACAATATCAGGCCGCCAGCATAGGCCATGTATACCTGTGACTTGGGGTTATTAAGCGCCTGGGAGAGTCCAAGGTAGGCCAGAAAAATATAGGCAGCATCACTCAATGAAACACCGGCAGCCACCCAGGCACCGCTCCAGAAACCACGCTCAATGCTGGTTTGCAGAATGGTAAAAAAAACAGGACCTACCAGCAACGCTAAAACAAGTCCGGAGGCAATGCCCTTAAGAACGATTTCCATTTACATGACTTTCAATAAATGCTTTCCAGTCTTCCAACTGGTGATTTTTCATCACCCGTGGAAATTTATTCTGCCCCCCTACTTTTCCCTTTGATTTCATCCAATCATAAAATATGTGCACCGGCAATACATCAACGTAAACATCTTTCAAGGCTGCGCTACGTTCAACTGCGTAATCATCGTTTAATACTTTCAAATGGCTGTCGATTTTTTCACGCAAAACATTTCCATCAACAGCATCATCCGTACCCACAAACCAATGGTGCGCAAACAATGTACCATGCGGAATACCCGCTACTGCGAATTCAGGTACTTCAATATTTAAATCATTCGAAGCCAGTTCAATGGCTTTGTTCATATTATCTACCGAAAGGTGTTCACCACACAAACTCAAAAAATGTTTTGTGCGGCCGGTAATTATAATTTCAGATTCCTCCAACGAAACAAACTTTATAACATCACCAATCAGGTAGCGCCACGCCCCGGCACAACTGGACAGCAGCAACGCATACTCCTTACCTTCTTCAACTTCGTCAATCATCAGCGTATGCGCATCAGGCTTTACTTCCCCGTTCTCATCAAAATTCTTATCCTCGAAGGGTACAAATTCATAAAATATTCCATTATTGAGCACCAACCGCATCGATCGTCTGTTGGGATATGCCTGGTAGGCAATAAAACCTTCGGAGGCCAGGTAAGTCTCGATATAATAAATAGGTTTGCCCATTAATTTTTCAAAACCCTTTCGGTAAGGATCGAGGGACACACCGCCATGAACATACACCTTCAGGTTTGGCCAAACCTCATGAATGTTCTTAACCTTATAATGATCCAGTATTTTTTCCATGAGAATCTGAAGCCATGCCGGTACGCCTACGATTATACCAATGTCCCAGTCTTTGGCCTTTTTGGTTATCTCATCCAGCTTGGCATCCCAGTTTCGGGTTTTGGCAATGCGCTTGCCCGGTTTGTAGAAATGCTGAAACCAAAAGGGAAGTTTGGCCGCTTGTATACCGCTTAAGTCACCTTCAAAATAATTCCCGATTTTATTCAGGTGGGTGCTACCACCGAGCATTAAAATTCCGGAAGTAAAAAAATCGGAAGGAAGATCGTACTTGGAAAGTGATAAAATCTGCCGGATACTGGTACGCTGAATGGCCTTGGTCATATCCTTGGTTACGGGTATATGTTTGGAAGAAGCCTCCGAGGTGCCTGAACTCAGGGCAAAATATTTTACCCGGCCGGGCCAGCAGATATTCTTTACCCCTTTGCGGGAGAGCTTCCACCAATCGCCATAGATTTTATTATAGGTATGGATCGGTATCGTACTGCGAAAAGCATCATAAAAACTTTTATTTCCTTTCCGGAAGTCCTTTAGGATGTCAGCAAATTTGTAGTGTTTACCAAACTCGGTTTGATCGGCCGCAATGAGCAGTTCCTTCAACTCCTTTTTTTGTAAATCAAAAGGCGAGGTATACTCCTGCTCCATCATTTCGCGCAACCGAATTCCTTTTTTGAGCAAGGTGCCAAGTATCGCCATGTTTATTGGTTGTTAGGGTTAAATTTGTGGTTGAAGTCGTCAAAAATACAGAATGAGCATCAAAAATAACATAGCAAAATACCAGCAGAACTTACCTGCCGGGGCCACCCTGGTTGCCGTAAGTAAAACACAACCCGTTGAACGAATTCGGGAAGCCTACGAGGCTGGTCAACGCGTATTTGGGGAGAATAAAGCCCAGGAGCTTCAACTGAAACATGAGGCGCTACCCAAAGACATTCAGTGGCACATGATCGGCCACTTGCAAACCAATAAGGTTAAATACATCGCTCCGTTTGTTCACCTTATCCATTCGGTGGACAGTCTGAAACTTTTGCAGGAAATAAACAAGCAGGCACTAAAAGTCAGTCGCATTATTCCTTGTTTGCTTCAACTTCACATTGCTGAGGAGGAGACCAAGTTTGGCTTTTCGCAAGAAGAAGTAATAAATCTTATCAACAGCGCAGATTTTAAACAGTTAAAAAACATCAAAATATCCGGGCTTATGGGGATGGCTACTTTCACCAATAATTCAGATCAGGTGCGAAAGGAATTCCGTTCACTTAAACACTTTTTTGACAGGCTCAACGGCACGCCATTGCCACCCACCGTGGAGATGAACGTATTGTCTATGGGCATGAGTGGCGATTTCGAGATTGCGCTGCAGGAAGGCAGCACCATGATCAGAGTTGGCACGGCTATTTTTGGAGAACGACAAAATAAAAATGCGTAGCGATCTACCGATCACCACGCATTTATTTTTATTATCCTCACTTACTTTTTCTTGTGTTTCACCACAAAGGTAAGCACCGGACGCTTGCTGTGATTCACTACATCCTCGGCAATACTGCCGGCCAATACGTGGGCAAAGCCTGTGCGGCCGTGGGTGGCCATAGCAATCATATCGGCATTAATGCTTTCAGCAAAATAAATAATGCCTTCTTCTTCCGTAATATCGTTGAACACGTTTACCGTATAATTTTTCAGTTGAAGCTTTTTGGCAAAATCATTCATGTATTTTTTCACTACGGCATCGCGCTGGAAGTTACCCGGTGTATTGATGCGTACCAGGTGTACCGTGGCATCATACATTTCCTGGGCACGCTTTACAATCCGTGAAAAAACTTCTTCGTCTTTACTCATTGAGGTGGCGTAAACAATATTTTTAAAGTCAGACCGTAAAGGTTTACGTTGTATTGTCAACACCGGACAATGGGCGTGACGCACCACTTTTTCAGTATTCGAACCTATAATCATCTCGGCAAGATCTGTTTTGCCGGCTGTTCCCATAACCACCAAATCAACTTTTTGCTCGGTAATAATCGTTCGGATTCCATGGTATGGCGAACCCATACGCAATTCCGGGATTACCTTAATGCCGGAGAAGAAAGCACTTTCGGCAAATTTTGCCATTTGCTTGCGCGACCGTTCAATAAGTTTCAAGGTAAAGAGCTTATCTTCCATATCGGCATAGGCAATCTCACCTGTTATTCTCACAGAATCCTTCGATCCTTCTTCAATAACATGAAGTAATATTAATTGTGCACCTGATTTGCGGGCTATACCACTGGCCACCTCGGCTGCGGTTTGAGCTTCTTTAGAAAAATCTGTAGGGACAAGTATTCGTTTCATAATAGTAGTTTTTGCAGTGGTTAAAATTAGAACATTTATGATAGAAAAAAACAATGTTTAGAAGATATTCCCGAAAGTTTCAAGCCTGTCCATTATCATTCCACCTCATGAACTTCCGGTATAATTACTACCGGTATTTTTAAGGAAGTAATAAAACTTTCCAGCGACTGCTCTTGCTGCTCATTTATAGATTCTGCAAGTTTTTCACAGAGTATAACCGCTTCCACCTTGTTGCGCCTAATGTAAAACTCAATTCTATCCGACAAAAAGCCAATTTCTGTAATGAACTCAAACGGTACTTCAATTCTGTTTTTAATATTCGCTAATAAAGTTTCAAAATCAGTTTTCGCTTTCGCCTCTACACCCTTGCGGTATTCAGCCAAACTTTCGCCTTTCCGTTGCAACAACCGATAGGTAAATAAAACAATAAGATTGGTTTTATTTTTGGCCGCCAGCTTAAACGCTTCCTGAATTACGTTTTCTGACGCCTCCGAAAAGTCAAGTGCGCATAAAATTGCCTTCATATAATAATACTCATGGATTTTCCTGAATACGAACGTAGAGGGATTTTTGCCACATGATCACGACTTGTATCAATTGGCAGGCTGATTTTTGTCATACTTGACATGATTGTTATCTTGGAGGCAAATAATCATGCAAAAAACCTTTGAAATAGCTTTTAACTCATCTGAAACATTTCGGGAAATATTCCAGGGGTCTGCCGAAGGCATATTAATGGTTGACGAATGGGGGAATATTCAGCTTGCAAATCCTGTTTCCGAGCGAATGTTTGGCTACGAAAATGGGGAATTGACGGGTAAAAAATTGGAGGTATTGCTACCCTCCCGGTACCACGCCAAGCACGTAAGCCTGCGCGAGCAGTTCAGAAAAAATCCTTCCCCCAGGCGTATGGGCATTGGGCGTGACCTGATGGCCATACAAAAAGACGGGCATGAATTTCCTGTAGAGGTAAGCCTGAGCTATAAAGAGATCAACAACCTGTTTGTAGTGGTAGCTTTTATCATTGATATCACTGAACGAAAAAAGGTTGAAGAAGCCCTCAAGCACAGTGAGGAACAACTATTAGTATATGCCGCTGAACTGGAGAAAAAAGTTCAAACGCGTACGGATGCCCTGAATAAACTGGTTGAAGACCTGGAGAAAGCAAACCAGTTTTTACAGGAGCAAATTGCCGAACGAAAAAAAGCAGAGGATGAAACCAAAAAAGCACTTGATAAAGAACGGGAACTTAATGAGCTCAAAACCAAATTTGTTTCTATTGCATCACACGAATTCCGCACACCCTTAAGCACGGTACTTAGTTCGGCTTCGCTGGTACAGCAGTATAAGGAAAGGGGGGAATTGGAAAAAATTGATAAACATATTCACCGGATCAAGTCATCCGTAAACCACCTCACGGCCATCCTGAATGATTTCCTTTCACTGGGCAGGCTTGAAGAAGGACGAATTGAAGTAATAAAGGAGCTTGTTTCCGTTGACGAGTTCTTTAAAGAAATTCATGAAGAAATAAGACCCTTGCTTAAAGAGGGTCAGCATATTGAATTAACATGTGAATTGCAGCAAAAAGAGTTACCCCTCGACAAGCGTGTGCTGCGTAATATTCTGTTCAACCTGTTATCGAACGCCAGCAAATATTCAGCGGCCTACAAGCCAATCCATATTTATTGCCAATCTAAAAACGACAACTTGATAATTACCATACGGGATGAGGGCATTGGTATACCCGAAGTAGAAGTAAAACATCTCTTTGAACGCTTTTTCCGGGCCAGCAATGTTACGAACATTCAGGGTACCGGCCTGGGGTTGAACATTGTAAAGCGATACGTAGATTTGCTGAACGGAACTATTGATTTTACCAGCGCTGAAGGAAAAGGAAGTACCTTTAGCATTACTTTACCACTACTATGAAGAAAATTCTATTAATCGAGGACAATCCTGAAGTACGCGAAAATACGGCTGAAATCTTAGCCCTGGCCAGCTATGAGGTGCTTACGGCTGAAAATGGAAAAATAGGCGTTGAACTGGCCGGTCGGGAGCGCCCCGACCTTATTATTTGTGATATTATGATGCCCGAACTGGACGGCTATGGCGTTCTTCATATTCTTAGTAAAAAACCAGAAACGGCCAGCATTCCCTTTATTTTTCTTACGGCCAAAACAGAAAAAACCGATATCCGGAAAGGGATGACCCTCGGTGCCGATGATTACCTGACCAAGCCTTTTGATGATACCGACTTACTCAATGCCGTGGAAGCCCGGCTTAACAAAATAAGCATATTGCGAAAGCAATATGCAGCCGATGCTGCCGGCCTGGATCAATTTATTGCCGATGCGCAAAAGGTTTTAAACCTTACCGATTTGTGTAAAGACAGAAAGGTAAAAACCTATAAAAAGAAGGCCGGTATTTACATGGAGGGTGAAATGCCTAATGCCTTTTTCTTTGTTAAGTCAGGAAACGTAAAATGCTTTCGCACGAATGCCGATGGAAAGGAATTGATTATAAGCCTGTACAAAGAAGGCGACTTTTTTGGCTATGAGGGCATTCTTGAAAACAGCAACTATGGCGAATCGGCCGTAGCCCTGGAGGACAGTGAACTTACAGTAATACCCCGTCACGATTTTCTAACCTTACTCCACAGCCACCCAGAAATTTCTGGTGCCTTTGTAACCTTGCTGTGTAAAAAAATTGCGGAAAAAGAAGCCCAGTTGTTAAACCTGGCGTACAACTCCGTGCGTCAACGCACAGCCGAAGCATTATTGAAAATTCACGACTTAAAAGAAAAAGATCTGGTGTCCATATCGCGGGATGATTTAGCCAAAATGGTAGGTACCGCATCTGAATCCGTTATTCGTGTACTTTCCGATTTCCGTGAAGAGGGAATTATTTCCATTGAAGGAGGGAAAATTCATGTACTTCACCCCAACAAACTGGAGCAGGTGGTGAAATGGAACGTGGCGCGGAATTAAAAAAACTTGAAGCCATCTCAAAAATACAACCGTCATTGCGAGCGGCAGCGAAGCAATCCCAATTTCAACGTAGAGAACAGGATTGCTTCGGTCGTTCCCTGCCTGACCGGCAGGCAGGCTCCCTCGCAATGACGTACTCTTTATTTTTGAGATGGCTTCTAATTAGTCTAAAGGCCTCCAAGGTTTCAAAAACCTTGGAGGCCTTTAATCCTCATTAAACTCCCCTTTTAACCAATGCAAACTCAACTTGCGGCCTTCCCCGCTGACCGTCTTGCGTTAATGCCGTAAAGCGAAGTTTATAAATGTTGCCATCTGTATCCTTCACCAGGTAAAATCTATCCGATCGAACTGCAGGCGCTGAGCCGGGGCCGCCACCCGAACGCCACTTGGCGCCAATGCCGAGTTGGCTGGTCAGCCAGGTCACGCCTGTCAGGTTTGCCTCACCAAAAGCTTCGTAACTACCAGCGGTCGCTGTTAACAGCTCAGCAGTTTCTACCCCATTCCTGTTTTGAAGAACAATGTCCTGAAAGAAATAAGGAATAAAGCCACCGCCAAGATTGGTTGAATTAGTGAAACCTGTCCAGGCTATATCCCACCTGTCTTTTTGAGGTTCAATTGCAACGGAACCTGTTGCAAAACTTATATACTTAAATAAGTAACTATCATCTTTCGCAAGCTGAATTTCCTGAAACGTTGTTGAAGCAATGTCGGCATGTTGAATGGTATAACCATTGCCGTTGCGTAACACACGAACCTTTTTCCAGCCACTGGATGGAATAGGCTCAGAAGGATCACTGGGAGGATTAGCGGCTCCCCGGTTGATGATATACACTTTATTTTCAGAAGGAGTTAAAGAAACAGGTGCAAAGGCTGTTTTTGTTAGGTCTCCAGCAGGATCATCAATCCATGCCATGGCGGCATTGATGGCATTGGCTCCTACAACCATGGTGCTTGCAAACCCGAGCGTATCAGCAGCTGTAACCAGTGTTAAGTCCGTTTTGTCGATGGCACGGGCCATCATAGTAATGGAGGTATTTAAAATTACCCTGAAATCATTACCCATATGAAATCCAAGATCCCATGAGGTACGATCCACCGCTGTTTGGCGATTGGCACTCAAATCGATAAACACTTTGTTGGGATAGGTAGGGCCGCCCCCATTTATGTTCATGATACCTTGTTGTGCAAGAATTTCTGAAAAGCTAAGCGCCAGTTGACTTGAGGTTCCTAACACCAGGCCATCGCTTACGGATGTGATCGTGAAGGCTATAGTTTCATCACCATCCAGTAAAATACCTACACCTTTCTCAACACTAAAAGATAGTTGCGAGGCGCCATTTACAACGGGCAACGTAATGGTATTTGCAGTAGCAGCCGGAGTGGTGGTAAAATCCGTTCCATAGTTTAATCCACTGGAGGCAAACGTAACGGTTACCGTTCCTGCCTGAGACGTTGCTCTTGAAAAATTTATGTTTACTGTCAGCGCACCCTCGTTTGCTGCAAAACCCAATTGAGCCGATTCAAATTCAACCAGGTTATCGGGCAATTGTGGGTCATCCTCGCAAGAAGAAAATGAAATCAACAGCGCTAGACTCAATACCACCATCCAGCCATTTTTTAGTTTATCGTTCATCAGTTTGTACAGTTTAGATTAGAAAATTTAAAAGTTGTAAGAAAGACTTATAAAGTATGACCTGCCGTAGCCTACCGGTCGGGTTAATCCGCCACCGTGTACCGGCCCACCATTTGCAGCCATATTGTTGATGCGTGTTACATCGAAGAGATTTCGCACGCCTGTTGATACATTGAATTTTTTATAAAGGGATTTCTGTACACTGAGATCGGCCCAGTGGAACCCTTCCGTTTCATTAAGCTCTATTAATCCGGTTACATCAGTGGCCAGGAAAGGTGTGCGCCCGGTGTATTTGTAGTAAAGGGACACAGAAGCGCCAATAGTGGTGAAAGCATAAGTTGCTGATCCGTTTATTTCAGGCGACCATAAAAAGTCAGCAGGCGCTTCACTGGTTTCAATAAGCTGGTTATACCTGCCGGTGTAGCCAAAACCCACACCCAACTCCAGTTTTTTATACACAAGTGTATTTAACCAGGTGTAGCCCGCGGACTTGAACTCATCTATGTTCAGGTAGGTAGTAACGTTGGCATTACCTGGCTTGGCACCAAAACCAATCATATTTTCCACGGTATTATAGAAGCCCGTTACCACCGTTGAGAACTTAATGTCATGCTTGACGGTCCACCTGGCATTCCAGGATGCATTGAAACTATGCGACAACTCAGCCTGTAAATCCGGGTTTCCTTCAATGGCATGACTGGCATCGAAGAAATAGAAATACAATTCGCGTATGGAAGGTGCGCGGAAACCTCTGCCATAAGAAAGCCGCAAATCGTGTTTTTCAGTGAGTTGAATTTTGGCGTTTATGGAAGGGATAAATGGAGGAGCATCATACGCAGTATTCTTAACCATGCGCACGCCTGGGCGAAAACTCAGCCACGTATTCGGCTTAACTTCAGCTGATACAAAAAAAGCATAATCGCCCATGGATGAAATCCCTTCTGTTAAACGCCCTCCACTACCTGACTCATGGTTTAAATCATACCCGGGCTGCAAGGAAATCGCATCCGAAATTTTGTATAAAAATGTACCCCTCAATGTTAGGCCATCAAATTGTGTTAAATCCTGTAAGGATGGATCCAGTGCTAACCGAACATCACCTGTATTTTTATTTACGGTTACCGTTTGAATTTTTCGCCTATAATCCGTGTAGGATATAGCACCGCTATACCGCAAACGATCAGAAAGAGTATAGGTGCCCTGCACCTGGTGCATAAAACGCTTGGTGATGTAGTTTTGATCGATCGCTTCTATGCCGCTAAATAAACCAGGATTGTAAATATTCTCATTCAGGAAATCCAGGCGGTAATACACATCAAGCTTATCGGTTTTGTGCCCGGCCAATCCACTGGCCAGCCATTGGGTTTTCGGATGCCATTCCTTATCCCGATCTTCAGCACTGCCCTGCCATCCGCCAAAATAGTTGTGTGTAAAATCACCCAGTGTGTAGAAGGAATTTTTACGGTAACCCATCGAAGCGCTGTGGTTGTGGATCCCTTGCTTCACGCCATATTCGGTACCAACAGTTTCTTCATGCAGCTTAACTGATCCACTCCACTTACCCGATTCCGGTTTTTTAGTAATGATATTAATAACACCGGCCAGGGCATCGGCCCCATAAATAACAGCCATAGGTCCTTCCACAATTTCAATGCGATCAATACTGTTCACATTAACCTGGTTAATGTTGATTTCATTTCCTGTGCCCTGCCTGCCTACCATGGGCACACCATCAATCAGCACCTTAACATTTTGTCCGCTTAGTCCCTGTAAGGAGAGGTTTGATCCACCCAACGCGAGATCCTGCGAGAAGCGTATATTTAATTCGGTATTAAGTACATCCTGCAAGCGGGTTGCCCCGGTGGCCTGAATGCGCTCCATTGAAATAGTGCGCACCCGATAAACAGACTGCTTGGCCGATTGAGGCTCAAATTGACCCGTTACCACCACCTCAGCCAATTGCGTAAGATTGGGCTCAAGCTCCAGTGTGTAGTCACCTGAAGCACTTACCGAAGCATTTGCCGATTGATAGGCAATGTGTGCGGTTGAAAGTGTTATTGGATAGTTGCTGATAAGTATTGATCCCCTTCCCTCTTCGTTGGTTACGATTTGAGTAAGCGCATTCCCTTGAGAATTCAGTGCATAAACTACTGCACCCTCAACGGCCTGCCCGCTGGCCTTATCGCGAACGGTTACGTGCACTTGTGCGGATAAAAGAACCGGAACAACGAAAAACAGGAGTGCTAAAATCCGAATCATTGAAATTTATTATGAGGCGCAAAGATTTATTTTGAAGAGATCATAAAATACCCATAGAAGTATAATTTGTATCTGCTGACCTATTAAACTACTGCTGGTAGCAAATGTTGGTACTTTTTAAAAAAAAACGTCTATTTTTGGTCATTAATAGTCATGACCGTTGTCATTTTTATTTTAAAAGCTATAAGAAATGCTCAACTATATTAAAGAAAATGCCCAAAACAGTAATTTGCGGTTAGCCTTTGAATCGGCCGACATCAAACTGATACTGGCGGAAAACAAGGAGAATCAGGAGCTTGCCCTGCCCGGTACGCTGCAAAAGAAAATCATCCAGTTCTATTTCTGTCTGGAAGGCAGTGCCCGTTTTGAATTCGGCCCGCATTACAGCCGCGAAATACACCGCATGAAGAATTACTTTTTCTATAACCCCGAGGGCGATTTGAATTTTACCCTTAAACTATCAGCCGGTGCGCGCATGGTATTTCTGTTTATCTCCCTGGAGAATCTCCATGAACTTTTTACTCATGAGCCACTCCCCTTTTTGAAAGCCGAAAATGTAAATCGCAAATTTTATGATGAACGGGATGTGCCCTCTTCACTCGTAGTCGTGTTAAATCAATTGTTTACCATCCAACTCAGCGATAGCTCCAAAAATCTTTATTACCACGGTAAGGTTTTTGAGTTGCTGAGTCTTTACTTTTCTGAAAAGAAGCCCAATACCGAAAACTGCCCTTTCCTGAACGATGAAGACACCGTTCGGAAAATTAAAAACGCCAAAGAGCATCTGCTCAAGAACATTGATTCCCCGCCCGGGCTGAAAGCACTTGCCAAACTTTCAGGGTTAAATGAATTTCAACTAAAGATGGGATTCAAAGAAATTTATGGCAATACTGTATTTGGCTATTTGCTTGATCATAAACTTGATCATGCGCGAGTACTGCTGGATACGCATAAGTTAAAAGTAAATGAGGTGGCTTTTCAAATCGGATATTCAAACCCGAGTCACTTTATTGCAGCGTTCCGGAAAAAATTCGGGATAACACCAAAAAAATATTTAATGCAACACGCAGGCTAATTGTCTATGGATGGCAAACGACTTCTGCAGCGTTTCCGCCAAAAAAATTTGTTTCAACGGAAAGTCCGCGCCAGATCATCACCACAGCCACCACGATAAGCATAGCCGTTTGGATGCGCTGGAAAGACCATGGAATAACACGCCTTAATGCCTGCCAGGAAAATGCTGCTGCAAGCAAAGCGGGAATGGTTCCCAATCCAAACAACATCGTAACCAAAGCACTTTGCAAAGGCGTAGTTTGAATTAAAGCAATGGCTAAGGCAGCGTAAACAAGCCCGCAGGGAAGAAATCCATTAAACATTCCGGTAAGCCATGAGGATACTGCACGTTTTGAATTCATGTGCACGGCAAATACTCCCTTAAGTTTTAAAACGATCCGCGAAAGCGAAGGAAGAAAAACAGACTGCACGTTAGGTATAAATAGTGTAAGGATAATCGCTGCGCCAACCGCAATCGAAACTTTTCCTTGTACCCCACCCCACTGAACGATTTTCCCCAACAAACCCACTGCAACACCCATTAGAACATACGTTGTTGTTCGCCCAATATTATATAACAGCCGGTTGATCAGAATTTTTTTGCCAGTTGTACCCTGCACCATAGACGCAATAGGTCCGCACATGCCCACACAGTGAAGGCTTCCGGTTAGTCCTAAAAGAAAAGCGGCTATATACATGTACAAGTAATGAACTTAAGACTGTCAGCCTGAGCGTGTCGAAGGCTACTTCGATGCCCGAACAGGTTTCGACAAGCCCAACCTGACAAATAATTAATATTCTAAATAAAAATAACCTTTTCCAGATAATACTCCTTGCCCTCCGTTGTCCACTTCATTTTTACCCGATACGCCCCATGTTCCAGCGGCTGCAACGGAAACACCTGAACCGAATCGGCTGATGCGTGTAACCGGATCTGCTGATCCAATTTATCAGATGAAGGCCGGAATAGTTTTACTTCTCCTTCTTCTACAAAACTTACCGAGGGAAAATATACTTTCAAATACTGCTTTTGCTCAATGGTAATTTCCGGTTTAAATTCCAGTTGCTCCGTATTCTGCTTGCGCTCAAATTGCTCCTGAAACGCCAGGTCTTCCGCATAGTAGTTTTTTGAAACCAGGCCAATATCCTGCTTCATCATAATGGTAATCATTACTGCCAGAAAAGCGGCAAACAAGATAAACGCTACAACAATTCCTTTTCCCCAATTCATATCCTACAATTTACAGTTAACACCAGTAATTTAAATGAACATCACGGCTTACCTGATTTAACCGGGCCGATAAATTTCACCTTAACTTTTTCAATGCGCTTACCCTCTTTATAAACACCAACCATAACTACAGTTTTTGCTGCTTTTACCTGATCAGCCGGTATCTTTATAAAATATACGCCTTTCAGCATTTCACCTGCCGGAACCAGTACGGCTTGTTCGCCCACTTTGCTCAAGGTTGCCTCCGGAGGGGAGTCAGCTTTCACTTCAAGTGTAATGTCTTCAAATGTTTTATTTACAAATTCAACGTTGTACAGGTTGGTGATGGTTCCATCATCAGCACGTTGAAACAGCGTACCGGGTACTTTCAGTACAGTAGTTTCAATATCCGAACGGGTGGCAATCATAAAGGAAAGAAAACTCAGCAATGCCAGCAGCACAAAAGAGTATCCGATAACCCGTGGGGTAATTAACTTTTGAACCCCTTCCTTTATTGAATTGTACGATGCGTACCGAATCAACCCTTTCGGCTTGCCCACTTTAACCATCACTTCATTGCAGGCATCAATACAAGCGGTACAATTAACACACTCCAACTGGGTGCCATTACGAATATCAATTCCGGTGGGGCAAACGTGCACGCATAGTTTACAATCAATGCAATCGCCCTTGGTTGTGTCAACTTCATTCTTCTTTAGTTTACCGCGGGGCTCACCGCGCAGCCAGTCGTACGCCACCACTATGGAATCCTTCACCAACAGCACACCTTGTAACCTTCCATACGGACAAACCGCGATGCAGGCTTGTTCGCGAAAGCGTGCAAATACACCATAAAAAATTCCGGTGAAGGCTACCAGCCCGATAAACCCTGCCAGGTTTTCGGTGGGCGGTTGCGAAACAATTTCCTTTACCGTATCAATACCAATCAGGTAGGCCATGGCCGTGTGCGAAATGATGATTGAAATGGTAATGAAAATGAAATGCTTCAATCCCTTTTTAAAGATTTTATCGCCTGTCCACGGTGCATGGTTTAGCTTGCGTTGCTGGTTGGCATCACCTTCAATAAAGTATTCGATCTTTCTGAATACCATTTCCATAAACAGTGTTTGCGGGCATGCCCATCCGCACCATACACGGCCGAATACAACGGTGAATAAAATCACAAAAACAAAAAAAGTGATGAGCGTTAATGCCAGCAGGAAAAAATCCTGCGGCCAAAACGCCTGACCAAAAATGACAAACCTGCGCTCAAAGAAATTAAGCATGAGCAATGGCTGACCACCGATATGAATAAACGGCCCGGTAAAAAATATGGTAAGAAGAATGACCGTTACTGCAATACGGGCATGATGAAACCTGCCGGAAGGCTTTTTCGGATACACCCAAATACGCTTCCCCTTTTCATCTACCGTTCCAAGTGTATCGCGGAATTCCTCATCATACTGATAAAGATTCTCTTTAGTGGCGTTCAAAATATTATGATTAGTGTTATCTCCTTCCCAACCTTTGTGCAACCGTGTATCGGATTACATCCGACACACGGTATTCTTCCCCTATATTGAAGTTTTTACAGTATCTGCCTGAGGAGTTGCCGCCTCTTCCTTGTACAACACACCTTGTGGAGCTTTCGGATTTGGTGGATTCGTTCCGTGTATACTCTTTATATAAAATGCCACATCACGAATTTGCTCCGGTGACAATACAGGTGCCCACGAAATCATTCCCTTTTCCTGAACGCCATTCTTGATTACTGCATAAATATCTTTTATGCTTCCACCATGCAGCCAGTAGTCATCGGTTAAATTCGGACCAATGCTTCCTTGTCCGTCTGCCAAATGGCATGATGCACAATTGGTAACGTAGATCTGCCTTCCTTTCTTAAGTATGGCATCATCGGGTGAGTAGATAAGCGTGCTCTCATCAATAGAAACCGGGGGATTTAGCGCCAACAGTTTCGCGCGCTGCTCTTCCGCTTTCGTTACTTCAGCCTGGTACTCTCCTTCCATTAACGGTAAGCTACCGGTTACGTGGTACACCACCAGGTAAATAGCGGCCCACACAATCGAACCATACAACAGCCACTTCCACCACGGTGGTAAATGGTTATCCAGTTCGCGTATGCCGTCATAATTATGATCCAGCATAATGTCAGCCTCTTTCTCAGCCGGCCTGAAGGCATTGATCTGATCCCAGAACTTCGACCAGAAAGATGGCTGAGGTACATATTGAATACCCAATTTCTCAGCACGTTCCTCCGCAGCCTTGCGAATAAATACATTCAATACCTGCAGCATATAGATGGCCACCATAATCACCAGAAAGGCAGTGAGAAACACAAAACCTATTACCATATAAAATGGAAACAACGGATCTTTAAACGGATCGCTCCAAAAGCTGCTTGCCGGAGCTGCATCCTGCGCCATGGCCGATGCGCTGATCAATATGAAAAGGAGTGTTGATGCTATCGTTCTCATAGGTTTTTGGTTGTAGTTGTTGATGGTTCATCTGCGTGATCGAAAGGCATGTTTTCCATTTGGCGGATATACTTTTTATCAACCGTAAATACCCACCACAACAGCAAGATGAAGAATATGAAAAATATTGAAAGCGATATGATCGGCCATATGGCGATGTTATCGATACTTTGTAATACACTTCTATACATAGCCTTACTTGTTTTCTGCAGTTTTCGATGCCTTTATATCTTTACCTAACCGTTGCAGGTAGGCAATCATGGCGATGATCTCCGTTTCCGGTGCCACTTCAATACCTTCCAGTTGTAAGTTCTCGGCAATGCGCCTGGCCTGAATATTCAGGTGTTCGTTGGCTATTGCTTCGTAACCCTCTTCATACGGAACACCAATTTTCCGCAAGGCCCTGATCTTTGGTGCCGTCTGACTTAAGTCAATAGTTTGTTCAAACAACCACGGGTAAGCCGGCATTATAGAACCAGTTGAAACGGCATCCGGAGCCAGCATGTGGTTATAATGCCATACATCAGAATATTTTCCGCCAAGGCGGTGTAAATCCGGCCCGGTACGTTTTGAACCCCACAGGAAAGGATGATCATATACATACTCGCCCGACTTGCTGTATTCCCCTCCTTGAGGATCGTACCGTTCAACTTCCGAACGGAAGGGTCGTACTAATTGCGAGTGACAACCCACACAACCTTCACGGATGTAAATATCCCGCCCGTGAAGTTCAAGTGGTGTGTACGGCTTAACACTGGCAATGGTGGGCACGTTAGATTTAATCAAGAAGGTAGGAACCATCTCAACAATACCACCAATCAAAATCGCCACCAGTGTAAGTACGCTGAACAGGATAGGCTTGCTTTCCAACACATGGTGCCAGCCGCCTCCGCTTGCTTCTGTTTTTGCTATGGGCGCTGCTTCTGCAGGCTCGTTGGCAATAAAGCTACCGGCATAAGCAGTTTTAATCAGGTTGTAGGTCATAATGATGGCACCGGTGAGATATAAACCACCTCCTACGGCACGCAACATGTGCATGGGAAGAATCTGCACGGTGGTTTCCAAAAAGTTTTTGTACACCAGGAATCCTTCTGCATTAAATTCTTTCCACATTAAACTTTGCACTACACCTGAAATGTACATGGGTAATGCATAGAAGATTATACCGAGTGTACCAATCCAGAAATGCACATTAGCCAACTTGGTTGAATACAGGTTGGTGCCCCACATGCGCGGAACAACCCAATACAAAATTCCAAAGATTAAGAAACCATTCCAGCCTAAGCCACCTACGTGCACGTGAGCAACAATCCAATCGGTAAAGTGCGCGATCGCGTTAACATTTTTTAACGACAACAGCGGACCTTCCAGCGTAGCCATGCCGTAGGCAGTAACCGCTACTACCATAAATTTTAAAACGGGATCTTCGCGCACCCTGTCCCACGCACCGCGAAGGGTAAACAAACCATTAAGCATACCGCCCCACGAAGGTGCGATGAGCATGATGGAGAAAACCGTACCCAGAGATTGTGCCCAGTCAGGCAAAGTAGAATACAACAAGTGGTGCGGGCCTGCCCATATGTATAAGAATATCAATGACCAGAAGTGTACGATAGAAAGACGATACGAGTACACCGGCCGGTTAGCAGCTTTCGGTAAGAAATAATACATCAACCCCAGGTAGGGTGTTGTAAGGAAAAACGCAACGGCATTATGACCATACCACCACTGCACGAGTGCATCCTGTACACCAGCATACCACGAATAACTCTTGAAGAAATTCACCGGCATTTCAAAGGAGTTAACTATATGCAATACTGCTACGGTTACGAACGTGGCGATGTAAAACCAAATGGCTACATACATATGCTTTTCCCTGCGCTTGAGAATAGTGCCGATCATGTTCCAGCCAAACACCACCCAGATGAGGGTGATGGCGATGTCGATGGGCCATTCCAACTCAGCGTATTCCTTCGAGGTAGTGATGCCCAGTGGCAAGGTTATGGCGGCAGCCAGAATGATCAGTTGCCAGCCCCAGAAGTGAATCCAACTAAGGGTGTCGCTGAACATACGGGCCTTTAACAACCGCTGCATGGAATAGTACACACCGGCAAACATGGCGTTGCCCACAAACGCAAAGATGATGGCGTTGGTGTGCAGGGGCCGGATGCGGCCAAAGGTGGTGTACTGCAAGTCGAAATTGAATACCGGGTAAAACAGCTGGATGGCAGCGGTAAGGCCTACCAACATACCCACCAGGCCGAAAATTACGGTGGCGATGATAAAGGCCTTCACGATTTTGTTGTCGTAACTGAATTTTTCGAGTTCCATAGGCTAGGGATGTAATGCGTTATTTAAAAATAATGCCTTAAAAGTAGATTTTCAGCTATTTGAGCCTCCTGATTTCAGTTATCCTGATTACTGATTTTTGTCAGGATGAGACACATGACTATTATTTAAGTGAATTTCAGTACCGGTTTCTGGTCTGAATACTTTGACTTCACGACTTTTACACCATGACAAACTACACTCTTCTTCAAATCCCACAAGGCATCCCAAATCAAAGCCAACCGATCGATCTTTCCTCAACTACTGAAGTTATACTGTATATAGTGTTACCCGTGCTTATGATTATTGTCTATCTCATTTGGAGAAAAAAGCGAAACAATAAACAATACTAAACAGTCTTTATTTTTGGCCTGTGTCCTCGTCCTTTGGTCTGTGTCCTCACAGACCAAGAAATCAAATTAATTCTTTAAGATGTTTAAAAATGTGGATAACCCGGTTGATAAGTTGTTGACTACTTTTTGGTCAATTATTTTGTCAGGACATAACAAGCAAGTACTTTCATATCACTAAGTCGAACATTGTCACGGTGATCAGACAGCATCGGAAAAACAAAAGCTTTTTTTCTACGGAAAAAGAGAAACAAAAAAGCCGGTGAGGTAGGATTGTGTTCACGGAAAGGCGTCCGCAAGGAAAACCTGACGGGAGCATAAAACCGAGAGTGGCTTTCACAGGAAAGTTAAAGCAGGTTTTACAGTGGCAGGATAAGCTTAGCGGTATACATGGGCTACGGTTTATGTATAACGAAGACGGGGAAATCAAGCAATTGACTTCCCCGTTTTTTTTGTGCCCTCTGCAAGAAATCATATTATCATCTCAATACATCAATTTCAATTGTCAGCCTGAACTTGTCGAAGAGAATTGTCAGCCTGAGCCTGCCGAAGGGAATTGTCAGCCTGAGCTTGTCGAAGGGAATTGTCAGCCTGAGCTTGTCGAAGGCTCAATTTTCTAATAGCATCAGGTTTCGACAAGCTCAACCTGACACTCTCATAATTTTGCGATGACTATTTAATCAGGAATGCGGTACACCGCAGCGTTGATGTTAACACCGGCACCAACAGCAGCAAAAACAATAACACTCCCTTTTACTAACTGATGTTCGGGCATATCACCCTTGCTTACCAAATCATACAACGTGGGTACCGTAGCCACTGAACTGTTGCCCAGCCAGGAAATACTCATGGGCATAATGCCTTCGGGTATGTTGGTAATCCCGTATTCTTCAAAAAGTCTTTTCAGTATCGCCTCGTCCATTTTGTTATTCGCCTGGTGAATAAAAACCTTGGTTACTTCAGTAAGGGGAATGTTGGCCTTCACCAAACTGGCTTTAACAACAGCGGGAACAGCTTTCAGTGCGTGTTCATACAATACACGGCCACGCATTTTTAAAAACAAATCATTACCCGGATAATCCGGATTATACGAAGGCTGCATTTTAAGCACATAGGTATAATCACCGGCATTGGTTTGTGATTGATGGGCCAATATTCCTACAGGCTTTTTGCTTAACGTGGCTTCCAGAATTATTGCCCCTGCCCCATCGGCATAAATCATGCTGTCGCGATCGTGCGGATCGCAAATACGCGATAAGGTTTCCGCACCAATAACCATCACCCGTTTGGCCATTCCGGCCTTGATATAAAAATCAGCCTGGATAACACCTTGTAACCAGCCGGCACATCCAAAGGGTAAATCGTAACAAATAGTGTCCGGATTTTTTATACCCAGCTTTGCTTTCACGCGCGAGGCTAAGGCTGGCACCAGGTCGCTTCTTCGGTTGTCGTACGGAACGTCTCCAAAATTATGCGCTACAATAATGTAGTCGAGTGTTTCACCATCTATGCCTGAAGATGCAAGTGCATCTTGAGCTGCCAGATACCCAATATCGGAAGCAACCAGATCATCTGTAACATACCTGCGTTCCAGTATTCCGGTAATGTCGCTGAATTTACGGATCACCTATTCATTGGGTCGTTTGATGGGTTTACCATCGGCCTCATAAAAGGAGTGCTTATTAAAATCGGAATTGGTGATTCGTTGGGTAGGTATATAGCGGCCTGATCCGACAATAATCGAGTAGATTTTCTCTTGCATAGGTTACGGGCAAAAGTAGAGTAATTAATAAGTAATTACACTGATGGAAATCACAAATCAGGAAAATAAATCCTTAAACAAACAGTTGTTAGTGATCGAATTTACAACGCTATGTTTGAATCCGTAATCATGCCTATCGGCTTCTTTTACGGGTTTGCATTAAAAAATAGACGCCTGTAAAAAATGCCAGAAATATGAGTACAGAAATTATTTCCTGCAGGGCCAGGTTCGACAAAAACCAACCTGTTGCCAACAATGCTAAAACAGGAATAACAATTCCGCCCGGATTGGTGTAGGCTCCTTCAACTTTTTTCTTTCTCAACTTAATCGTGGCGGCAATTACACCCACATAAATCAGTAGTATAGATGCACTGGATAAAATGGCCAGCTGGCGGAAGCCACCCGATATTGCGAATAAAAAACCGACTGATGCATAAAGAATAATTGAAGTGTAGGGCGTTATAAATTTCGGATGAACCCTGGCCAGTATACCGGGAAGTAATCCGTCACGCGCTGCTGCATAGGGAAGTCGTGACGTGACAAATAAATCTCCACTAATCAATCCGAAGCAGGAAACCACAGCGGTTAGTGTCATGAAGATTATCCCGTAAGGTCCAAAAACAACTTCCGCAACTGCAGCCAGCGGAGCTTCCTTTTGTAAGCCAAGTGCATCACCTAATACTCCCTGCGCTACACCCTGTATGGCCAGGTAAATAAAAAATATAAATAATATTCCGAGCAATAATCCGCGGGGAATGGTGCGCCTTGGATCCTTTATTTCACCCGAAGCCGATAATGTACACTCAGCACCTCCACCAAAGGCAAAAAATAACATCAGGGCACCTTCACCTAAGCTTTTAAAAGAAGGATTTTCCGTTACACGCAAATTGTCAAGCTGTACATGCGCCATTCCGAAACCTACGAGCAAGATCAATGGAATAATTTTTACCAGAGTAATGGCAACAACAAACCCTGCACTCCCTTTGCTTCCCCGTACATTCAAAATCGCTAACCCGCCATACACCACGGCTAAAAAAAGTATCCGGTAAACCGGTGATGCTAATGCGGGTATCAAAACAGTAAGATTATTCACCATGATGTTGGCCACTGCTGCACTAGCTATTGTTGAAAAGCCTAACCAGAATACTGTATTCGTTAAAAATCCGGCCAACGGGCCAAAGGCAACTTCAGCATACGTGTACACACCACCGGTTGTGGTAATTTTACTGCCCACTTCAATGAAGCATAACATAACGAGGCCTAACAAAACAGCGCATATCAGATAGGCCCAAAAGCCTGAAGGCCCCAGGAGCAACGCTACTGCAGCAGGCAGCGCAAATATGCCTGCACCTACCGTAAGGTTTACAGCATTTATTGCCAGCGATCGAACACCGATAACACGTTTAAGGCCTTCATCCTTTGCTGGGTTTTCCATGCGCACGGTAGTTTAGGTATTTCAATAAAGGCAATAAATACCCAATCAGCAACCATTCATGTACGAAATGCTTCTTTCGATCGCGATAATAATTAATATTACAATCTTGAAATTCATCAAAATCTATTCGCATGAAACCATTTACGTCCAGAATCCTTTTTGTAACATTGCTTCTCTTAATCTATACCACTAGCGTAGCCCAGGAAGCAAAGCCCATCACCTGGAAAGATGTTCCGGCCTGGAAATCTATTTATCCCTTTAGTGTAACCGTGTCACCCGATGGCCAGTGGGTTGCCTATTCCCTGCTTCCTGTAGATGGTGATGGAGAATTGATTGTTCAAAAAGTAAGAGGAACGGATAAAAAATCATACGCCATCGGCAGTACAACTAATGCATCCGTTACCTTCTCGGAAGACGGTAAATGGGTTGCCTTCAAAGAATTTCCTAAAAACTCAGAGCGGAAAGCCAATGTTAAAACCCCAGGCAAACAACTCTTCGACAAACTTCATGTTGTGGAGTTGGCAACCGATAAGAAAACAGAATATGAAAAAGTAAATTCATTTGCTTTTAATGGCGAACTCGCTAATCATATTGCCATTCATGTTGCCAAAGAACGCAGCCCGGGAAGTAAACCCGATGACCCGAAAGGTTCAGATTTATTACTCGTTGAACTCTCCACAGGCAAAAGCCAAAACATCGGAAATGTATCGGAATATGAATTCAATAAAAAAGGAACGCATTTAGTTTATGCGATTGATGCCGCCAACCAAAGCGGCAATGGTTTGCATCTGTACACCGTTGCAGCAAAACAAACCCGTGTGCTCGACAGTGATAAGGCAAGGTATCAATCCATTAACTGGACAGAAGAAGGCGATGGATTGGCGGCCTTAAAAATGGTGAAGGACAAAAAATTCAAGCAGGACAAAGGAAGTGTTTTAGGCGTAAAAAACTTTTCAGCACCTGCACCACTTGTTGTTACCTACGAACCCGCAAAAGATTCTGTACGATTCCCAAAGGGAATGACCATAAGCCCGAACAGAAAGCCTATGTGGACGGAAGACCTGACGAGACTCTTGGTTGGTATCCATGATTTAGAGTTAGCCAAAAAAGAAAAACCTGCTGATAAGGAAGAAGCACCAAAACAATCGGATGCCGATAAGCTGGCTAAAATAAAAACAGACACCACCATTAAGTCCATTGCCGATTTACAAAAAGCCATTGCCAAACTGGATAGCAAAAAACCTGAAACCAAAGGTGATACGCTAAAACCCGATATGACCATCTGGCATTGGCAGGATACACGTTTACAATCACGCCAGCAACGGCAGGAAACACAGGATAAGAATTTCAGTTATTGGGGTATGTATGATGTAGCCGGTTCATCATTCATCCGCCTGAACGAAGGAACGTTGAAAGACCTGAACATTATGCCGAAACACCGGTATGCAATTGGCCAGGATAACAGCGCGTATGAATTAGACAATGCCCTGGATGGACAATCCTACACGGATGTATATGTTATCGATTTAAAAACCGGAACAAAAACAAAGGTGTTTGAAAAGCACTACCTGCCTTCCTTCTGGTCGAGCCCCCGGCCATCACCGGATGGAACAAAATTCCTGTACGGAAAAGACGGTCACTATTATGTGTATGACATACTCACCAAGAACAATGTTAATATTACCGAAAAGGTAAAAAGCTCCTTCATTAATACCGAAGACGATCACAATGTTATCAAGCCACTTACACCGGTTGTCGGCTGGAGCAGCGACAGCAAAATTGTTCTGCTTCGCGATTTGTGGAATATCTGGCAGGTTCCAGTGAACGGAAAAGATGCTGCAGTAAATCTTACAGTAAACGGTCGCAAAGAAAAAATCCGTTACCAAAATCGCTTCCAACTTGATACGGATGAAAAAGGAATTGATCTTAAAAAGCCTCAGTATGTGCGCACCTATGGTGAATGGAACAAGAAAAGCGGTATTGCCCGCCTTGAACCCGGCAAAACCGGACTTACACCAGGTGCAAAATCATTAGTATGGGAAGACACAAACATCAATCGCCTGTTGAAGGCAAAAAAGGCAGAGGTCTATATTTTCAGTCGTGAGAAATTCAACCAGCCAACCGAATTTTTTGCTGCCGATGCGCAATTAAAAAATGAAAGCCAGGTTTCGAAAAATGCCCCGGATGCTAATAAATATGCATGGTCACCGGGCGTTCAGTTGGTTGATTATGTTTCCGATAAAGGTGATACCCTGCAAGGTGCATTGTTCTTACCGGCCGGATATGAAACGGGTAAAAAATATCCAACAGTAGTGTATTACTACGAAAAACTTTCACAGACACTGCATAGCTATTCAAGTCCTGGATTCTCCGGCACAGGTTGGAATCCCAGCGTTTACACCAGCAACGGGTACGCGGTGTTTATTCCAGACATTGTTTATAAAATGGATGACCCGGGCATATCGGCCGTATGGTGTGTGATACCGGGGGTTAAGGCTGCTTTGAAAACCGGAGTGATTGATGAAACCAAAATTGGCATTCACGGACATTCATGGGGTGGTTATCAAACCTGTTTTTTGATTACCCAAACCAACATGTTCAAAGCCGCTGCCGCAGGAGCACCACTTACCAACATGGTATCGATGTATGATTTGATTTACTGGAATACCGGTGGCGGAAACATGTCGATCTTCGAAGCATCTCAAGGAAGATTTACCGGTGCGCCATGGGAAAACTGGGAAGCTTACCTCCGTAATTCACCGGTATATCATGTAAAAAATGTTACCACTCCTTTGCTTATGTTACACAACGATAAAGATGGCGCAGTAGATTTCACACAAGGTATTGAATACTACAATGCGTTGCGCAGATTGAAAAAGCCTGTAGTAATGATGCAATATAAAGGTGAAAACCACGGCCTGGCTAAACTTGAAAACCGGAAGGACTATGCTGTACGGATGATGGAGTTTTTTGATTACCATTTAAAGGGCGCAACTATTCCTGAGTGGTTAAAGGATGGCGTAGATCATTTAAAATTAAATGATCATTTGACGGAACGCGTATTTATGGGACAGGATTAGATTCAAATATTTAGATGTTAAAAGAGGCAGGTGGAAACGCTTGCCTCTTTTAATTTAGTTTATAGGAAGACTATACACCAATCGTAACGATGCAATCAACCCATTATCAAAGTTTACATTTTTCGGTGTACGGTCGTCACCAAAGCGAACGATGCTCAACCTCAAATCCATTTTTTCACTGGCATCATATTGTTCGTAAACACGACTCAGGGAATATCCGAAACGTGCTTCAACAAAAAAGTTACCCATGGTATTCCATCGGATGAATAACGTTTCATCAATACTATTACGTTCAACATAGTCACCTTTAAATTCTTCCTGGCCCAGTCTGTAGGTGGTTATAAACCCGAAATGATTAAGTCCGGTTGTTAATTTTTCATTTAACCTATAACTAATCCTCAGGTTAATCGGCATTAATCCAACAATACTCCATTTGCCATTAATCTGCCAATCCAGATAAACCAGTGGTACAAGTAAAGGACCAAATAACTCCTGATTGTATAAGGCTCCATATCGCATCAGTAACCGATCGTGATAACGATGTTCATATAAACCGATACCTCCCAACTGCCAGCTCTTACTGTCACTCCCTTTAAAATCAGACATGTACCGGGGCACAGCCAAAAGTTGAAAACCATTTCGTTCATTTATTTTCTGCACAATACCCGTTTGTAAAATAATACCGTGCATACGCATGGCAGTAAGATATTCTGTTGGCTTAACGTCAAGATCATTTGTAACATTAAACCCGGAGTAGGTGAAATCATTGTACCAAATTGTCTTCTCATTGAATTTTATGGGGAGCTTCAGGTTGATCAACAAGTTACGCTCGGTTGCTTTTCCACTTAATGGTTCCTGGTAAGCAGAGGGCATACCTGCCAATCCGGCCACCGTGAGTATATCAATGCGCGATTGGGCCGATAGCGTTTCAACTAAAAACCAGAAAACTATGACAATACATGCTACAACTATTGACTTTGTTTTCATAATCAACCGTTATTCTGTTCGCTTCAAAAACCCATCCAATCGCTTACGCGTAGTAGCCTGTACTTTCTTTCTGAAGAAAGGAGTCCAGCCTAATAAAATACCAGTTGTGCCAAAGGCCATGCGGGCCCAACGGTAAAAATCAAATGAATCGTTATGAGCTATAATTTTCCCATCTTTAAATTCAAATTCTGCATAGATTATGTTGTGCACTTTTCTTCCCGTGAGTGAAAACGTATAGTGAGCCTCCCACCGGCCAGCGCCTGTTTTATCATCAGCCTGAAGGTTGCTAAACTCCAATTTCCAATCACCCGGATTTTTTTTCAATGTATCAATTAACATAGCCCACATGGCGCCCACTTCTTTTCCTTTCAGATCAGGAAAAGCAGGATCGGAAAATTTTACTTCCGGATGATAACAGGCCTTCATACCCTCCGCATCAAGTTGTTGAAAACAAGTGTAGAATTTTTGAATACGTTCCAGATTTGGATTCATAGCTTGATCGAATTTAATAAAAACATTCTGTCAGTCTAAAATTCCTGTCAGTCTGAGCTTGTCGAAGACTGACAACAAATCACTGACGTCACGCTTCGACAGGCTCAGCATGACAACCGAAATCAAATTCCTGTCAGCACATGCCACAGAAACGTTTACTAAAAAATTCTGTCAGTCTGAGCTTGCCGAAGACTGACAACATACACCAATGTCATGCTTCGACAGGCTCAGTATGACAACCGAAATTAAATTCCTGTCAGCACATGCCACAGAAAAGTTTACTAAAACATCCTGTCAGTCTGAGCTTGCCGAAGACTGACAACATACATCAGCGTCATGCTTGGACAAGCTCAGCATGACAACGGAAATACTACAATGCCTTAATAAAATACCAGCCCATCACAAAACATGCGATCAGCTTAATCAAGGTACTGAAAACAAAACCAATAAATGAACCAAAGGCCGCTTTCAATGCTTTGTCTGATTGTTCAGTCGCCATCATCTCGCCCACAAATGCTCCTATAAATGGCCCCAAAATAATACCTAATGGCCCAAACCATAAACCGGCAATCAGGCCAATCGCACAACCCCACATACCATATTTACTGCCACCAAATTTTTTCGTTCCATAAATTGGAACAACATAATCGAGTATGGCGATGATAATCACGATCACCAACCATATCAGTAAAAACTTAAGTGTAAATGCCGATTGTTCGCGCAATTGAAGGATAAGTAATCCTACAAAACTAAGTGGCGGACCAGGCAGCAGCGGAACCACACTGCCCACGATGCCAGCCAGCATAAATCCACAGGCCACAACTGTCCAGAGTAAATCCATAGCGGCATTGAAAATACGGAAATTTTTTTTGGATTATGATTTAAGTCATAGCATTCACATACCAGGCCAACTACATTTCATGATCATTTTTTAACCGCTCTACCGTATGGAACTCAATCAACAAATACTCAGCGATTTAATTATTTACATGAAATATGCCCGTTACCTGCCCGAACTTAAGCGCAGGGAAACGTGGGATGAAATCTGCGACCGCTATCAGCACATGATGGCGGAAAAATACCCCTTTCAGTACAATGAAATTATTGGCGTGATGAAATGGGTGCGGCAGAAAAAAGTATTGCCGTCCATGCGCGCCATGCAGTTTGCCGGTACTGCCATTGCCCGAAATAATTCACGCATTTACAATTGCGCTTATCTTCCTGTTGATGATATCCGCGCTTTTTCAGAAACCATGTTTTTGTTGTTGGGTGGCACAGGCGTTGGCTATTCTGTTCAATACCATCATGTAGAAAAATTACCGCCCATTCAGAAAGCAGAAAAACACAGAAGATTTTTAGTAGGTGACAGCCTGGAAGGCTGGGCCGATGCGGTGAAAGTTTTGTTGAAAGGATATTTTGGCATCAGCGAATACATTCCGGAGTTCGATTACTCCGACATCCGTCCGAAAGGCGCGCGCCTGGTAACGGCCGGTGGCAAAGCACCCGGCCCAGAGCCGCTTAAAATTTGTATCGCGCACGTTCAGGCGTTGCTCGATCGAAAAGAGAACGGTGAAAAACTTACTCCCCTTGAATGCCACGACCTGATGTGCCACCTCGCCAATGCCGTATTAGCCGGTGGTATACGAAGATCAGCTATGATTTCACTCTTCTCCCATGGTGATGAAGAAATGCTCATCTGCAAATACGGCAACTGGTGGGAGTTGAATGAACAACGCGGGCGTGCCAATAACTCGGTAGTGTTACAACGCGATACTATAACAGAACGAGAATTTCTTGATCTGTGGAAAAAGATTGAACTCTCCGGCTCCGGTGAACCCGGATTTTATTTCACCAACGATACCGACTGGGGAACAAACCCGTGTTGTGAAATTGCGCTTCGTCCATTTCAGTTCTGTAACCTGTGTGAAGTAAATGTATCTGATGTGTTTACCCAGGAAGAACTCAACGCCCGTGCACGTGCCGCCTCTTACCTCGGCACATTACAGGCAGGCTTTACCAATTTTCACTACCTGCGCGAAGTGTGGAAAACCACCACCGAACAAGATGCACTCATTGGCGTGGGCATGACCGGCATTGCCAGCGGTGCGGTCCAAAAACTCGATTTAAATGAAGCTGCACAAGAAGTAAAAAAAGTTAACCTTGAAGTTTCCGCGAAAATAGGGATACAGTTTGCCGCACGTACCACCACCATTAAACCTTCAGGCACCTCATCATTGGTGTTGGGAACTTCCTCCGGCATTCATGCCTGGCATAATGATTATTACATCAGGCGAATACGCATCGGAAAAAATGAGGCCTTGTACGAGTACCTGCGCATCGCTCATCCCGAATTGCTGGAAGACGATCAGCTTAACAGCAAGCAGGCTATTATCTGTATTCCGCAAAAAGCACCCGAAGGAAGCATCCTTCGAACAGAAGATGTGATGCAACTACTGGAACGGATAAAAAAATTCAATGAAGATTGGGTGCGTAGAGGTTTCAGAAGGGGAAGCAATGCCAACAATGTTTCGGCAACGGTATCCATTGAAGATGGAGACTGGCAAAAGGTAGGCGCATGGATGTGGGCGAATAAAGCCTCCTACAACGGGTTAAGTGTTCTACCCTTTGATACCGGCAACTACAAACAAGCACCCTTTGAAGATATTACCCAGGAGAAATTTAGTGAACTGGAGAAAAGCCTGAAAGCCATCGATCTTACCCATGTTTATGAAACGGATGACGAAACCGATCACAAAGCCGAAGCAGCTTGTGCCGGTGGTGCGTGCCAGGTAGTTTAAAAAAAACTGGTGATACAAACTTATTTTCATCTTACAGCCTGAACCTGAAAATCACTTTGGGTCTGTCAGTCTCAGCCTGTCGAAGGCCGTCAGTCTGAGCCTGCCTGTCGGCAGACAGGCGTGTCGAAGGCCTGTGTAACTGATCAGTTATTTATAGAGATTATACCAATCCGGCAAATCCCATAAACGCCATGGAAAGAATACTGGCGGTAATCAACGCTGCCGGCACGCCTTGCATGTACTCCGGTAAGTCGGCTGTATCCAACTGCTCGCGTAAGCTTGAAAAAATAATAATCGCCAACATAAAACCTAACCCATTGGCCACCGCAAACACCACACTTTTAATCAGGTTGAAATCCTGTTGGATCACCAGAATGGCTACACCCAAAATGGCACAGTTAGTAGTAATCAACGGAAGGTAAACGCCCAACGCCTGGTATAATTCAGGGCTTACTTTTTTCATAATGATCTCCACCACCTGAACCAGAAAAGCGATCACCAAAATATAGGTTACGGTTTGCATGTAGCCGATGTTGAAGGGTATTAGCAAATAATGATGAACCAGGTACGTAATAATGGTGGCGATGGTCATCACAAAAATTACCGCTGCCCCCATGCCCACAGCCGTGGATGTATTTTTTGAAACCCCCAAAAACGGGCATATCCCAAGAAATTTTGCCAACACTATATTATTAATGAATATAGCTGATATTATAATGATGAGATAATCCATACTAAAGCATTATTTAGTCGTAGCGCTTCTGTTTTTTAACCAGTTCATCAGCGCAATCAGAAAACCAAGCGTAATAAAAGCCCCGGGCGCCAGAATAAAAACCAACATACCGTCACCTTCTATCAACTGAAAACCAAAAATGGAAAGGCTGCCCAATAGTTCACGGATTGCGCCTAACAGCGTAAGCGCCATCGTAAATCCAATACCCATACCCAAGCCGTCAATCAAACTGGAAACAACGCTGTTGCGTGATGCAAAAGCTTCGGCACGGCCTAACACAATACAGTTCACCACAATTAATGGAATAAATAAACCGAGTTGATCATACAATGCAGGTGTGTAGGCCTCCATTAACAGTTGAACAACAGTTACAAAAGAAGCGATGATGACAATGAAGGCAGGAATACGAACTTTATCCGGGATCAGATTTTTGATAAGCGATACTACCAGGTTTGACATCACTAAAACAAATACCGTAGCCACGCCCATGCCTAACCCATTGAAGGCTGAAGAAGTGACACCCAAAGTGGGGCACAACCCCAACAGCAATACAAACACGGGATTCTCCCGCACAATACCTTTCAGAAAATTTTCTTTAAGATTACTATTCGTTGCCATGGTTTACCGATTGAAATGTATCATATGCCAACTGTACCGCTTCCGAAAATGCGCGTGAACTTATCGTAGCCCCTGTTATCGCATCTACCTCACCACCATCCTTCTTAACTTTTAAATTATTTTTTCCAGGATTTTTCCCGAAAAATTGATTTAAAAAATTCGGTTGCGACATCTTTGATCCCAGGCCTGGTGTTTCCTTATGCTCCAGTACCTGGATGCGCAGTACATCACCCGCTTCATTAAAGCCAACCATTAACCAGATGTCACCGCTATAGCCTTTCGCTGATTTTGTTTTTACAGCTGTACCGATTCGCTTTCCATTTCGTGTGGCAGGAAAAAATTCAAGACTGTCTTTCCCATTGGGCGTGGCCACTTTAAATTTTTCCGCTACCGGATTGTTGTCATACCCGTCAAGCACTGCCTCAATAGCTTTAAGTTGTTTTGCCATTTGTGCTTTCGCGATGGGTTCTTGTGTCCAGTCGAAAACAAACCCTAACGATAACGAACCAACAAACGTGATCGCTGCAAGCGTAATGATCAGACTGCCAAAGGTGGATTTAACTTTTGCCATGGTTACGGTGTTGCTTTTACTTCTTTTTCAAGTTTTTCCTGATAGGCCTTATGCCGTTGCGATTTTGATCCGTACCGCGGCTGTTTCGTGTAGGAATTAATCAGGGGCACAAAAGCATTCATAATTAATATGGCGAATGAAACGCCTTCAGGGTAGCTGCCAAATAAACGGATAACTACGGTTAACACACCAATGCCCACACCAAACACAAGCATTCCCCGATGTGTAAACGGTGAGGTTACATAATCGGTAGCCATAAATACAGCACCCAGCATAATACCACCTGTTAGCAGGTGAAACAGTGGATTGGCAAAACGGGTTGGATCGAGCAGCCAAAATATACCGGTCATTAAAAGTATTGTAGCCAACATGGAAACCGGAATGTGCCAGGTAATAATCTTACGGTAGAGCATATACATCAATCCCAACAAAATCGCGAAGGCCGACATTTCACCCAGGCTTCCGCCCTGCAAACCAAAAAAGAAATCGGTGTACGAAGGCATTTGATTCATTATATCAGGAACGGAATCGCCTGCGCGTAGCCCGTCTTTTAAAATACCCAGCGGTGTTGCTCCCGTTACGCCATCTAACGACCAGGTGGCGCCAGCCGTTGGCCAGGAAGTCATCTCCACCGGAAACGATAATAACAAAAACACCCGTCCGACAAGGGCCGGGTTAAATGGATTATTGCCCAGGCCGCCAAAACTCATTTTACCAATACCAATGGCTACCGCACTGCCAATGAGAATAATGTGCCACGGTAAATTCGAAGGCACATTAAAAGCGAGAAGCATTCCGGTGATGATCGCTGAGCCATCGTAAATGGAGGCCGGTCGTTTTAATAAGTAGCGTGCAATCGCATACTCAATCACCACGCAGAAAAGTATGGCCAACAGGGTTACATACACTGCCCCTAAGCCAAAATTATAAACCGAAAACAGAAGGGCAGGAATCATGGCGATGATTACCCCACGCATGATCTGTGGCACGGTTAAGTCCGTATGAATATGCGGTGACGGTGAAACGGTGAGCAGGCCTTCACTCATACGCTTTTCTGTTTTTTAAGTTGAGTTTTTCCAAGCCGGATGTAGTCGAGTATCGGACGGTTAGAAGGACACACAAACGAACAAGAGCCGCACTCAATGCAATCGAGAATATGTTCTTCTTTAGCGCGTTTTGAATTTCCTTTCTTCGACATAATCAATAACCGGTAAGGTTCCAGGCCCATGGGGCAGGCTTCAATACACTTGCCGCAATGCACACAGTTGTATACTTCGGATCGGCTGGCTTCATCTTTAGGAATAAGCAAAATACCAGAGGTTCCCTTGGCTACCGGCACATCCAAATCGGCAATGGCTTTGCCCATCATGGGGCCTCCGCTAACAATCTTACCGGTATCTTCCGGTACACCCCCTGCAGCTATCAGTAAATCAATTACCGGTGTACCGATGCGCACTAAAAAGTTTGAAGGTTGTTTTACCGACTTTCCGGTAACGGTGACTACCCGCTCAATGAGCGGTTTATTTTTCTGAACAGCTTCATACACGGCATAGGTGGTACCCACATTGTGAACGATCACGCCCACATCAGCCGGCAAACCACCGGAAGGTACTTCACGGTTCAGCAAGGCTTGTATTAATTGCTTCTCCCCGCCTTGCGGATATTGCACTTCAAGCGCTTCAACTCCGATATGCTTTTCGTTTTTTAAAAGTTGCTGAAAAATTTCAATGGCATCAGCCTTATTATCTTCAATACCAATAATAGCTTTTTGAACACCCAGGGCCTTCATCAAAATTTTTATTCCAACAATAATTTCTTTTGGCTTCTCCAGCATCACACGATGGTCAGCCGTGAGATACGGCTCGCACTCTACACCATTAATCAGCAGGTGATCAACATGTTTACCCTCAGGCACACTTAACTTCACATGCGAAGGAAAAGCGGCACCACCCATTCCCACTACACCCGCTTCCATAATGCGGCTTACAATTTCTTTTGGTGTAAGTTTTATTTCTTCGATAAGTGTATCACTTCGATCAATGCTTTCTTCCCAGTCATCACCTTTCACTCTTATATTAATAGCCATGTGCTTAAACCCGGTGCTGTCCATCACTTCTTCAATCACCCCCACCCGGCCCGAAACAGAAGCATGAATATTGGAGGAGACAAAGCCTTCGTGCGTGGCAATGATCTGCCCGGTTTTTATCATGTCGCCACGGTTCACCACAATTTTAGCGGGTGCACCAATGTGCTGAATGATGGGTATGGTAACCATCTTCGGTAAAGGCAAAGGTGTAATGGCCACCTGTGAAGAAAGCTTATTATCATGAGGATGGATACCTCCGGTTTTAAAGGTTTTATGCTTGTGTAGTCGCATCGCCATTTTGTTGTTGGCCAGCCTGAGCTGCCATTTTTTCTTCTTCCTTTTTCTTACGGGCACGCTCTTCCAGCCGTATCCGGTGTTCTGTAGCATGCTTTATTTTTTCATCCGGAATGTTGGCCGTAATGATGTTACGCACATCGCACGTCTCTACACATTCCAGGCAGAGTGTACACTTTTCAGGATCGATGGCCGCCAGGCTATTATTTATGGTAATAGCATCATAGCGGCAGGATTCAAAACATTTAGCACAGCCCGAACAGGCCACGGCACATTCTTTACGCGCGCTGCTTCCCTTCTCTTCATTGAGGCAGGCTACATAAATGCGCTTATTCTTTTTGCCCTTCGGCCACAGTTCCAGAATATCTTTCGGGCATTCCTTTACGCAAGCGTTGCAGGCTGTACATTTATCTTCAATAATCACAGGCAAGCCGGTCTTCTCGTCCATGTACATGGCTTCAAAATCGCACACCTCAACACAATCGCCCATGCCGAGACAACCGTACGCACAACCTGTATCGCCACTGTAAAGTGTTGCTGCTATCTTGCAAGAACTTTCGCCATCGTAAATATTGGTCTTCTTGCGGTATTCGAATGAGCCGGAGCAACGAACCACAGCAATGTATGGATCGCGTTCTACCGCTTCGATACCCAGTATGGCGGCTACTTGTTTCATTACTGCATTACCACCTACCGGACAATGAAGTTCTTCGAGTGTTCCGGCCTCCACAACCGCTTTGGCAAATGCCCTGCAGCCCGGCTGACCGCATCCACCACAATTTGTAGCGGGTAAAACTTCTTCTACCTTATCGATCCGCTCATCCTCCTGAACAGCAAACTTTTTGGACACCAAATGGATGATGGCCGCGGCCAGTATTCCTAAGCCGGTTAAACTAAGTACAGTATAGAGAATAACTTCATTCATCGTTTTACCACTTCAAACCGACATGACTGTTGAAAATAATGGCGCATCAAAAAAAGCAAACCATAATAAGGCACCAGCGACAGCAACGCACTCAGTCCTGCAACACCCTCATTGTTGTTCAGCATCAGCATACCAACCATCACCAGCATCACTACAGCAAAGGGAGCAACGTATAACCACAACACTGCCGTATAGCCTGTTGTGGGTTTCATGCGCACCAAAACTTCATCACCTACCTGAAGTGCCTGTTGTGTACAAGGCACAACCACTTCGCGCTGACTGGTGTCGCGTAGCATGCATAAACTTTTATGACAGGATGAACAACCGCCTGAACCCACCAACGAAACCTTCATCATTCCGTGTTGGAGCGAACTTATAAAACCGGGCTGTTCGATATATCCTGCCATAACCTCAGGCCATAGCCTTTACTTTTATGCGTTTCCGAACCGGGTATTTTTCCAGCATAAGAAAACTGGTTCGTACAATTTCACCCATGGTGGTACACGTGCGGAAGGCATCATCACCGTAGAGTTCGGCCAGTTCACTGCTTAGCTGATTAATTTTTTCGGTTGTTGATAACTCATCCTGTACCATGGCATCAAGCAGCATGGTTAACTGGATGCCCGCGGCTTGTACACGGTTTAACAACCGCATGCGTTCTTCTTTTTGGTACTGCAACTCCAACACTACCGACATGCTTTTAAACCCAAGGTTAATGATGGGATTGTTTTCCTTGAAGAACTGCGGCATATAAATAGTGTGGCTACCTTCGTAGCACTGCTGATCAAAGTCGATGGCGCGCAAGCGGAAATACAGTTCATCAAAATCAGGAATGATCTCTACCACAAAATTATCCTTGCGCATATCGCCCAATAGCTGAACCAGGCTGCGTTCATTAAACTTTACAAATTCTTTGGCAATACGAAGCGGATTAAATTGATGATTTTCCTGCAGGTAATGATGTATAAAGGTGTCTCCGGGAATTCCCTGGATATGTTCTTCAATGAATGTATCACCTTTGGTCATGTAATTGATCTTGTTGGGCGACAGCAAATGTTCAAGCTCCATGCCGTAGATCCGTGAAGCATCCGCACGCTTGATGTAGAAATAATCAAACAGGTCGTTCAGTTTATTCACAATCCTCACCCGAAACGGATGGGTGTTGGCATACAAACAATAATCCACCCGATCGATATACAAGTGGTCGATAACAGAAGTATCACCGCCAACTTTTAATTGGGCGTAAACTTTTCGCAGGGCTTCATGAATAAAGCTGCGATCCGACTCGGAATAAATCATCGTTTCCCACAGCGTGTCTTTTCCATGTTTATCAAACAAAGTGATAGCCCCACTGGAGCGCAGCAAATCCTTGTAGCGGATGGGCGCATCAATCTCGCGGTGTGTATCAATAAGATACTTACGCAAGCGATCGCTCACCGGAAAGACAGGCTTTTTAAACCGGATTGCTGCCATGACAGTTTATTGAAATTCGGGCTTAATGCTCGCCACCCATTTTTCAATGCGGCCAGCCGTAAGATCTTTCTGATTGTCTTCATCAATCACCAGACCTAAAAACTTTCCATCGTATACACTTTTAGAAGCTTCAAAGTTGTAGCCTTCGGTTGGCCACCAGCCTACCACGGTTACGCCTTTGTCTTTTATGCGTTCGTGAATAATGCCCGGGGCATCAATAAAGGTATCCGGGTAACCATCGGCATCACCAAGGCCGACATACGCTATTTTCTTACCGGCAAAGTCAACATCGGCCAGTTCATCCACAAAACTTTCCCAGTCTTCCTGCAACTGGCCAATCTCCCAGGTAGGACATGCCAATATGAGGTAGTTATAGGGTTGCATGTCATCTGCCGTGGCAGAGTTTACATTGTGCAACGCAGCTACGGCATCACCGCCTAATTGTTTTTGTATTTCTGTTACTACACGCTCTGTGTTTCCTTTCGTAGAGCCATAAAAAATTCCAATTTTTGCCATGGTTAGTTTGCTTTAGTTAGTTTTCTGTTGTCAGGTTGAGCTTGTCGAAACCTGACTTATTTCAATTTACCTTCGACAGGCCTGTCTGCCGACAGGCAGGCTCAGGCTTACATACTACTCCAAATGCTCATTCGGGTCATGCAATTCACCGTGTTTCGGATGGTATTGCATAAAAACTTCCGACCGCATAAGTATATCTACATATTGTGCCCGCTTGTAGGCAAACGGATCAATCATATTTTCTTTGGATAATGCACCTTTAAAATCATTGATCGATACATATCCCTTTCTGTCCATCCATTTTTCCAGATCATCCAGCATGGTTTCAATCTGACTGATACCACGCTTGTAAATAGCACTTACCACCTGCACGGCATCGGCACCGGCCAACAGCATTTTCACCACGTCAGCTCCAGTAAAAATTCCGGTGTTGCTGATAATAGTGGCATCAATTTTACTATACAGCAAACCTGCAAAGCGCAGCGCCAACCGGTTATCATTTTCGCTACTGAAGTTGTATGGAAAATGATGTCCTTCTTTTTCAATATCAATATCCGGTTGAAATAATCTGTTGAACAATACAAAACCGGAAGCACCCAACTTATCCATTTTTGAAATCACCGAAAGGGTGTTTGTATAAAACGGACTGAGTTTTACAATTACCGGAATGCGGATGGCATGTTTAACAGCCTGTAGTGTATCCAATTGTTTCTGCACTATAGCCGCACCATCAGCATCAAAGTCCAGTTCGCTGGCATAAAAATTCAGCTCAAGCGCATCGATACCCGTGGCGGCCATCTTTTGCGCATACTCCACCCACGTATCTTCGTACACGCAATTCAAACTTCCGATTAACGGAATGGAGATAGCATTGCGGGCTTGCCGCAATTTCAATAAATGCTCAGAAGGACCTCCATGTTTCAGTTTCGGAAAAAAGGATTCATGCTCGGCATCCCAGTTGCTGTACTTTTCATGGGTCTGTTCCATATCCAGCGATTCGAGCTGAATCTGTTCTTCGAACAGGGATTTATACACAATGGCAGCAGCTCCTGCTTTCTCAAGCTTTACCAGGTTGTCCAGGTCGGTAACCAGGTTGCTGGCTCCAACAACAATGGGGTTTTTTAAGGTTAACCCGCAGTATCTTGTTCTTAAGTCGGCCATACTAATTTTGATTTAAGGAGTAACTTGTTCAGACAAATGTTTGATATCCTGAAAGCGTTGCGCATTATCTTTCTTAGCCAATTCAGCTAAACGTTCAGCTTCTTCCGGATCGGCCAGGTTGAGCGTTTTGTAACGGATTTCTGCTTCCAGGTAATCGTTAAAGGTTACCACATCTTCTGTAGCCGGTACATCCCAGCTAAATGGATCCTGACCTTCAGCACGTAAATCGGGGTTGAACCGGTACATCGGCCAGTAACCACACTTCACGGCTTTTTCGGATTGCTTTTTCGCAAACTTCATGTCATAACCGTGGGCAATACACGGTGAGTAAGCAATGATGATGGAAGGACCGTTGTGTTTTTCTGCTTCTACAAAAGCCAACGCTGTTTTCTCCCGATCCATCCCCATATTCACAACGGCCACATAAGCGTTGCCATAGGTTGTCATCATTAAGCCCAGGTTTTTCTTACCCATCTTTTTACCATCAGAAGCAAACTTGGCCACAGCTCCCCGCGGTGTTGCTTTTGATGCCTGACCACCCGTGTTGGAATACACTTCAGTATCCAACACCAGGATGTTTACATTTTTATTGGAAGCCATTACATGATCAAGGCCGCCAAAGCCGATGTCGTAGGCCCAGCCATCGCCACCAAAAATCCACACACTCTTATCAACAAAGTAATCCTGCAGTTCAATTACCTTATCCAATAAAGGCTTGTCTTCTTTTGCGATGGATTTTAATTCTTGTGCCAACAACACTTTTAACTGGTCGGCATGATCTTTTGCTTCATTGGTGTGCTCATTAAATAAGGTGAGCGCTTTTTCAAGAGCTGCTTTTACTTCTTTGCTTGTCAGCTTTGGCAATACTATTTCTGCATTTGTCCTCAACTGCTTCCGGTTTGCATCAACCGCCAGGCGGATACCAAAACCAAACTCAGCATTATCTTCAAAGAGTGAGTTGGCCCATGCTGGCCCCCTGCCTTTTTTATCTTTAGTATAGGGCGTGGTAGGAAAAGTACCACCATAAATAGAAGTACAACCTGTTGCATTCGCGATGATCATCCGATCGCCAAAGAGTTGCGTGGCCAAGTGGATGTAAGGCACTTCACCACAACCCGAACAGCTTGGAGGGTACTCGATATACGGTTCGGCAATGTAGGGTTCCTGAACAAACGGAAGCTTATCAATCCAGATAGCTGGATTGCCTGGCACACCGCGATACTCTAGTTTTTTGGTACCGGTAGGCACCGCGCCATTAAGCGGCATACGCGATACCGGTATGCTGTCACCTTTCAAGCGTAAAATCGGATCAACTACCAAGCGTGCATAGTCATCGGAACCAGCAGGAATCAGCTCACTGATCTCCGCAAACTTATCAGCTTCAGCCGGTATGGGAACTTCAAAAATATTTTCACAGGTAACATCAATGGCTTTCCAATTCATCTCCACAATTTCTTTACCCTTGCGGGCGAATTGCTTTTCGATGTGATCCTTGATCAACGCTATCGCCTCCTTCTCGGGCACAACACCCGAAACTTTGAAGAACGCTGTTTGCATAACAGAATTTATTCTTCCGCCCAGGCCAACACTCTTGGCAATTTTGGAGGCATCAATAGCGAACACTTTTATTTTTTTCTTCCAGATGGTTTCCTGCATGTCGCGGGTAAACAACCTGAAAATATTTTCGGGTTTCTGACTGCTATTGATCAGGAAGGTTCCGCCTTCGGTAATACCTTCCAGAATATCGTACTGGCCAATGTATTGCGGCCGGTGCAAGGCAACAAAATCAACTTTATTCAATAAGTATTCGGATTGAATTTTATTCTTGCCGAAACGCAGATGGGAAACCGTATAGCCTCCGGATTTATTGGAGTCGTATTGAAAATAGCCTTGAACAAAAAGATCGGTGCTTTCACCAATAATTTTGATTGCATTCTTGTTGGCACTTACCGTACCATCCGAACCGTAACCCCAGAACTTGCAACGCACAATGCCTTCCTGCTCGGTATCAATCTCTTCTTTTACCGGAATTGATTTATGGGTAACATCATCGTTGATGCCCACCGTAAATCCATGCCAGCCATTGTTATCGAGATGATCGAACACCCCTTTTACCATAGACGGTGTAAACTCTTTGGATGACAAACCGTAACGACCACCGATGATTTGAATTTCAGGTCGGGTGCGAAGGGCCGTAACCACATCTAAGAAAAGTGGCTCACCCAACGATCCGGGTTCTTTAGTGCGGTCGAGCACGGCAATTTTCTTTACTGTAGCCGGTATAACTTCCAGAAAATCTTCCAGTGCGAAAGGCCTGTACAACCTTACTTTTACTGCACCAACCTTCTCGCCCTTTTTCGTCAGGTAGTTGATCGTCTCTTCAATGGTTTCAGTGGATGATCCCATGGAGATAAGCATTTTTGTTGCCTTCGGGTCACCAACGTATTCATAGAGCTTGTATTGCCGGCCAGTTTTTTTGGCAAACAAGTCCATGTATTTTTTTACAATTGGCGGGCAGGCATCATAATATTTGTTAACCGTTTCCCTTCCCTGGAAATATACATCCGGATTTTGCGCGCCTACTTTACATACGGGGGCCTCAGGCTTTAAGGCCAGCTTTCTAAACTCCTCAACATATTTCATGTCGAGCATCGACTTAAGTTCAGTGTATTCTATAGGGACAATCTTTTGAATCGAGTGAGAGGTACGGAAGCCATCGAAAAAATGAAGAAAAGGAATACGCGCTTCCAAAGTCGAAAGATGAGCAATCGCAGCCATGTCCTGCGCTTCCTGCACATTACCCGAGGCCAGCAAAGCGAAACCTGTTCCGCGGGTGGCCATCACATCAGAATGATCGCCAAAAATGGATAAGGCCTGACAGGCCAATGATCGCGCTGAAACATGGAACACCGTGGGGATCATTTCACCGGCAATCTTGAACATGTTGGGCACCATAAGCATGAGCCCCTGTGAAGCGGTGAATGTTGTAGCCATAGCTCCACCCGATAACGCGCCATGGATGGCACCGGCAGCACCGGCCTCCGATTGCATTTGTACGACATCCACCTGTTCACCAAAAATATTTTTACGTCCTTCGGCCGACCAACCATCCGCTCGTTCGCCCATGTCGGAGGAAGGGGTTATAGGATAGATGGCTGCCACTTCGCTAAACGCATAGGCAATGTTGGCAACAGCGGTATTTCCATCGGTATTGATGTAAGCGGATTTTTTTTCTTTGGCCATGGCGGTATGATTTAATGGTAGGAAGTTATTTCATACAGCTCCCCTGTAACCTGTCGCTCATCAGATGAGCATATGATTTATGTCAGTATGCAACCGCAACCGATTTAAATGCATAATCTGAACGCCAGAAATTGAGATTAGCCCGTGTAATTCTTAACTTTCTGCCATCATCGCCACGTGATACCCGCTAAACTATTACAACAGTACAACGCCCGTTCCGTACGCATGCGGAAAGACCAGGTGCTTTTTGAGGAAGGCGAATCAGCGCATGAATTTTTTCAGGTAGAGGAAGGTCAGGTGCGCATGTACATTCTCAATCATGAAGGCCAGGAGTTTACGCAGGGCATTTTCAATGCAGGCGAAAGTTTTGGTGAACCGCCCTTATTCGGGGATTTTCCGTACCCCAGCACAGCCATAGCCCTTACACCAGGAAAGGTGTGGCGATTGGCGAAAAAGGATTTTCTGGAATTGCTAAAAAACAACTTCGAGCTGCACCTTAAACTTGACCATGTGTTGTGCAACCGGCTTCAATACAAGTCGATGATCCTGACCGAAATTTCATCGCACGATCCCGAGCACCGCATCCTTACCATTTTAAAATACCTGAAATCGAAAATGAATACCAGCCATCAAGGCAAAATTGTAATGCCCTACACCCGCCAGCAACTGGCCGACATGACCAGCCTTCGGGTAGAGACCGTTATCCGTACCATTAAACGCATGGAGAAAGAAGGAAAACTGGAATTGCAGGGGCACAAGATTTTAATTTGATGTCACGCCCTGGCGGTATACCTCAACACGATGGCCAGCATTACAACACCAAACTTTCCCTAGCTTTGCCACATGCTGTACTTCGTTTTGAGCATTGTCATACGCATAGCACTGAAAATATTCTTTCAGAAAATTACTATTCATGGCAAGGAGAATATTCCCTCAACCCAACCGCTTATTGTGATGGGTAACCATCCCAACACCTTTATGGATCCGATACTGGCGGCCTTGGTTATACTTCCCCGTCAGGTTCACTTTCTGGCTAATGGCAGCATTTTTAAAACGGCAGCCGCACGCGCGGTGCTGAACCAGTTTAATACTATACCGGTATACCGCAAGCAGGATGTAACGGATAAACGCGATGAGAAAAATCTTTCTGCTTTTCAGAAGTGCTTTGAATTTTTAACCGGTGGTGGTATTCTGCTGGTATTCCCGGAGGGCAACAGCATTAACGAACGAAAATTACGACCCATAAAAACAGGCACGGCACGTATTGCTTTAGGGGCAGAACACCAACAGGATTTTAAACTACCGCTTAAACTCCTTCCTATTGGGTTGAATTATTCCAACCCTACGCGCTTCCGCGAGTCAGTGGAAATTAACATTGGTCAGGCGTTCGATGTGAAAGATTACCAGGAACACTATCAGCGCGATCCGGTGGGCGCGGTAAATGCCCTCACACAAGAAATTCAAAAACGACTGGCCGAATTAATTGTTATAACAGAAGATAAAGAAGCGGATGACCTGGTGCGAAAAATTGAATTGATCTACAAAAAACAAATCAGTGAAGATAGCCGCATTAAAAACCTGAACGTAAACCTGACACAAAACATCGTAAAGGCCTTGCATTATTTTCAGGATACCAACCCAAAACTGGTGCGCGAAGTAAAAGAAAAAATCGACAACTACTTTGCCACCATTAAAGAATTTAAGGTAAGCGATTACCTGATAGAGAAATCGGAGAAAATTGGTACCGAAAAGTTAATTCGGTATATTCTGTACCTCATTAGCGGATTTCCGGTTTATGTTACCGGTCTGTTGTTCAATTACATTCCATTCATCATTCCCTCAAAAATAGCACGGTGGATTTCCAGCGATGAAGAGTATCGTGCACCCATTATGATGACAGCCGGAATTTTTACCTTCCCTCTATATTACACCCTGATGTACATACTGGGATGGCAGGTTGCCCCTACCCCATACACACTACTGGCGCTGACTGTAATCATGCCCTTAACCGGATTTTTTGTGCTCCAGTATTACAAGCGCCTGCGTAATTCAAGGAGTACCTTTGCGTACTACAGAATCTTTAAAAAGGAAAAGAATGCATTGCAATGGTTCAGTCAGCAGCGCCAAGAAATTATTACCTTGCTGGAAAGTGCGCAACACCAATACCGGTAATATTCCATGCGACTGATTAGCTGCATAGCTCTTATTCTCATAGTAACTCTTGGCCATGCACAATTTGATAATTGTGTGCTGCGGAAAAACGAAGATGAAATCAAAGTATATACCTGCAAATCGGATAATGACCGCTTTAAAACCCTTAAGGCTGAGTTCATGGTAAAAAATACAACACTTGAAGAACTTGAAAACTTTCTACGCAATGTGGCCAACTACCCCAACTGGCAATACAACATGACATCCGCTGAAATACTGAAACACCATGATGACGGAACCATGATCACCCGCTCAGAGATTGACGCACCCTGGCCTGTGGATAACCGAGAATTAATTGCACAGTTTTCAGTTAAACGCTTCGCTGAAAAAGATCACATTCAATTTACCGTTAAAACCTTTCCAACAGATCATCCCGAAACCAAAGGATTAGTTCGCGTACCCTTCTCCCATGCACAATGGGAAGTGAAAAAAGTAAATAGTAATATAAATGTTGTGTATACCATGAGCATAGACCCGGGTGGCTCTGTACCAGTATGGTTGGTAAACATGGCTATGGCCGAAGGGCCCTACATTTCATTCATCAACCTGAAGAAGCAGCTTGAGAAAAATAAGTAAATCTCATAGCTATAGTGGTAAATTTATCACTCTAACCTGATAATCGTATGAAATCCAAAATTGCTTTATTGCTAATCTCTTTTTCAATACTATCATGCGCCCGGCAAGATACTGGGTTAAGTCAACAACAAGTTGAAGCACTTATGCAGCAATGGCTTAAGCTTTGGAGCAGCTATGATACCAATCAGTTGGATGACATTTTCTGGAATTCATCAGACCTTACTTATTTCTCATCCGAGAAAAAAGGACTCATCAAAGGTTTTGATCAACTAAAACCCCACCATGAAGGATTTGGATTTGTTACTGATGGAAAGACTCCTGTCAAAGCGTTATGGCTGGAGGAAATGCACATTACATTGCATGGGACCACTGCAGTGGTCGATGCCATCTGGTTTTTTGGCGATCAGCAAACGCCCCGGGATAGCGTGCAACAAGGCCCTTGTACTTTTGTTGTCATCAGGGATGAAGGTGAACAAGCCAAAATTGCCCATGTGCATTTTGGGAATTATTAAATCAGATTTATTCTTCCTTTTCTGAACAGGGCTGATGATGCATTCATCTCTTTACCTACCTTTAACCTTTTTAATCTTTAAATCATGGAACCACTTCATTTGAAAATTATTGAAACTGCATTGGTGCTGGTTGGGCTGGTCATTATTAACCTCTTTACCAAAGGAACGATACGAAGGATCGGAAACCGTTACCACCTGCAAAGAGACCGCACCACGTTTACCCTTAAGGTTATCACCATCGGGTTATACCTGGCTGCTGCTGTTACGCTGCTGTTCATTTGGGGAGTTGATCAAAATGAGCTCGTTCTTTTCCTGTCTTCCTTTGTGGCTATTCTTGGCATTGCACTCTTTGCGCAATGGTCTATGCTCTCTAACGTAACGGCCAGTATCTTGCTATTTGTTAGCCATCCCGCTAAGGTGGGCGACAGCATCAGTATTTTAGACAAAGACTATCCGCTTACCGGAAAAATTAAAGATATCGGTGCCTTTTTCACAACCCTCGAAACTGAGGCCAATGAAGTAATCACGATACCAAATTCTTTACTGTTTCAAAAAATGATTAAAGTGATTTCGGCTTAAAAAAATATCGTTAGCAACATCACCAAAAAGCCGTGGGGATTAATCAGAAATAAATCCCATCTTATGCTGAAATAGATCTGCAATAGTTTGTGCCCTGTTTTTGGCCTCATTGGCATTGAAGCCTGAAAAATGTTCATCTACCGTACTGGTAAAAAGTTCAAGCCAACGCGTAAAATGCTCCTTCCCAATTTTTAAGTTCAGGTGCTTCGCCAGTGGATTTCCGCTGTACGATCTATCGCCCAACAATACCGATGACCAGAAGTTGTATATAATGGGCAGATGGTGCGGCCAATCTACATGAGCAAACACAGGCGCCAATAATGAATCCATATTTACCTTCGCGTAAAATTGATCTATCAGCACTTTTACATCATCGTGGTTAGAAATATCATGACGATCAGTATTCACCATTTGATCAACGCTGTTTTAATACTTTTGGATTCTTCGTCCGTCCAGGCCATCATGGCACCATCTTTTGTTTTGGTGAGTTGCGGAAAGCCGCTGGCACGAGCTTGTGAGGAGGAAGCCACAACTATAGATTTTCCTTTCGATCCATTTTTATTCACCGACACAATCCTGATTTGAGATCCTTCCATCCAGCTCACCAACGCGGTATTTTCATCCAGCATCACCAAATCCACCCTGCCATTGGGGTCGCCATCATCAATTCGAATGGGTTCATCAAAAGTTTCGCCACCATCAGCAGAAAAAATAACCTTTACCGCTGGAACATTATCTGCCATCGTAAACCAGGCGATGGCTAGGGCGTTATTGATTGCTTCACATCGGGGGCCATTTACCGGGCAACCATTGATTTCCCAATTATCCTGATAAACAGGTTTTGGTTTTGTCCATTGCTTGTCGATCAATCTAACAATGGAAATATCGCGAACTTCCTCATCAGACCGATCACGATAGATCACCACAGGGCCGTTGGAGGTTATTGCTGAGGTTGTCTGGCAGCAATCACAGGTACATATATCCAATTCCCATTCATCAAGTTTCTTTCCATCAGTATTTAAAACAGCCGCACGAAGGCTCATCTCTCCATGATGATCATGATCCGCATGACTGGTGGTATCATCAATTACCGTGTTTCGGCCATCAAGCCAGGAAACAAAAAAGTTTTCCCCATACGGTATCCACGAAACAAAACCATGCTCAGCTTCCTTTCCATCATCATGGAGGGTAAATGGTGTTGACCATGTTTTTCCATCAGGTGATGTTATTACGCTTACATCGTACTCGAATATCCCTTCACCTGATTTTTTAAGGAAGTGGGCAATATAGTTATCATGGCCATTCGAAATAGCAATCGGGTAATCAGCCCAATTGACAAACCAATCCGTTCCACTCGCCATTACCCTGGGTTCGGTCCATGCGTTATCCTGCCAAACAGCCAACTTGAAAAAATTAAGAGTATCCTGTCGTTCAATCCAGGAGAACAAAACATGGCCCCGTGGGTTGGTGAACAACCAAGGCTCGCCACTGCCAGGCTGAACAAGGTTGGAAACAACTTCCACTTGAATTGGGCGATGGTTCGTGCAACTTATAACGACAAACCCAATCATAATCACAAAAAACGCTCTACTAAAATTGCACATTTAGTCGTTAGATAATATTTTTTTTAAATCTATGGAATTAAAAGATCAACACCTATGGGTAAGAAAACCTGAAACTTAAACCGGTTACAACAAACCCAACAGCCAGGATGGTTGCCAGTATGATGTGCATTGCAAGCGATGAAAGCTTCTCTATGGTTAGCCTGGGTATAATAAAAAACCGGGCATGAACTGCCAATACTATGGTGCCCGCCAGTAAAGCAAATTTCGTCCATAGATACACATGATGTGGCGAAGCCAGCGTAAGCCATGAACCTACCGGCATATAAATCGTTCCCATCCACACACCGGTTATTACCTGAAGTAACAGCGCGGGTATTCCTACACGTTCGTAATGCTTTTCAAAATGCTGAATAATGGAAAGGTCGCGATGTTTCAACGCTTGTGGCAAAAACCCAATCGATAGTACCAGATGCCCGCCTGCCCACACACAAGCCCCCAGCACATGGAGAAGAACGAGCCATTTCATGTTATAGATCTTTGCGTTTAAAAATCTGAAGGGCAATGACCACCGGAAGCAAAATCCAAATAGTTAATACGGACGTTGAGAAAATTACACCAAGCGAGCTCCCAAAAAAATCTTTGTAGAAAGCTCCTGTATAACCCATCAATGCTGAGATATCCAATTGAAGCAACATTAAAATCCTGGCCAGGTCTATCGGGTTTAGGGATACCAGCACCAAGGTAGCCTTCTCTAGTGGATAATCACTGAAGGAATAGATAATCCACATTAATAACCCATCGTAGATCAGTGAAAAATAAAACCAGAACAAGAGTGCTACACCAATGGCTTTTGCTTTATCGCGTGTAAGCACGGAGGAAAGAAAGGCTAATGAAACAAACACCAATGTGAGCATAAGGCCCGAATACAATAAAGTAAATCCCTGCATACCTGCTCCATACATCACCATAGGTATACCCACACCTGCTGTAAACGCAAAACATAGCGACAAGGCTACCGCAAAATATTCACCCAGAAAAATTACCGGTCTGTTTACCGGCTGAGCCAGCATCAGTTCGATAAACTCATAGGAATTGTAGAAATGAATGGTTGTAAACACCACACTTACCAACGGAACCACCATGAGTACCACATTCATTAAACTCAAAATTACCTTCGAACTGTCCGTGTCCAGTTGAAACATGGCGATGGTACTCAACAGAAGAAACATCGTATACAACAGGATGAATCTCGTTCGGAGGATATCGTAGAAAACATATTTAATTATTCGGGGCATTTTCGTTGTTCGTTATTCGTTGTCAGTTGTTGGTTGCTGAGATTTTTTATTATTTTAAATTAATCGCCTCAGGTATTACTTTTTTTTCCAAGCTACGGATCATTTGTGCTATGGCTTTGCCCAGGCGTGTTTCACCGGTTATATCTTTAAGTTCAGCAATGGAATTATTGTAGCGAACATTTCCTTCATGCAGGTATACTACCTCGGTGGCCAGTTCATCAAGGTCGTTCATAATATGGGAGGTAATAATCAACAATTTACCCTTGTCCTTTTCCTGCTGGATTTTCTCTTTCAAGATCTCCACCGATACCGGATCCAATCCTGCGGTTGGCTCATCTAAAATCAAAACTGGAGGGTTAAAGAGAAAGGCTAGTGCTGCGCTTACTTTCTGGCGCGTTCCACCGGAAAGCGTGTGCATACGCTTATCCTGTATAGCTGTTAAAGCAAAGGCTTCCATCAACTCTTCGTCCAGCAGCGGTGGATCTTTTCGAATATTACGCACCATATCAAACAATTGTCCGATGCGCATATTCTCCGGGTAGTGACCAATTTGCGGCATATACCCAATCTTCTCACGGTATAACCAACTGTTTTTGATGTTGGCACCATCAACTTCAATTTTACCGGTGGTGGGTATTACCATTCCCAATACACTTTTAATCAAAGTTGTCTTTCCTGATCCGTTGGGTCCGATGAGGGCATAGGATTTGCCCAACGTAAAATCCAGACTTACTTCATTAAGCGCACGAAGCTTTCCAAATTGCTTAGTTAATTTATAGATTGAAATCATAGGGCTTCATTCGGGGAAAATCATCTTTTAAATTTTCGGGCGTTACAGCAGGCATAATGCGTTCAGCCCGGTCGAGTAAAAAAACCAGAAAGCTACGCCACAACAATACGGCTGTTGGTATTCGTTCAACAATCATGGCATATAAGTTTACCGGACGAAAGGGTATGTCTCCAATTCCATCACGATTTAAATCATAGCCCTGGTATTTGTCCCAATAATTATGACTGATGGTATTTAGCACCATTGTTCCATTGGTAACCATATCAAAGGTATTCGATTGGAAATTGTTTTCAGAGAAAATGTTGTCATCGCAACTCGCCTGAAGCTTTATAGCCCAGCCGTTTTTAGAAAAAACATTATTTTTAAAACTCGTCCGGCTCGTGCCTTCCATATAAATACCAATCGTATTCTGGTCAAACAAATTGTTCTCAACAAAACTGTCGCGAATATCTTTGAGTAATAAACCGTAAGCCGAAGGCCCCCAGTTTTTCTCAAATCGATTGTTGACCATTTTCACATTCTTTGTGTACATAACAGCCACACCCGCACCATTATCTTTAAAAATATTATTGGTGTAATCATCATCATTCGAAAACATAAAGTGCAGGCCATAACGCAAATTACCTTCGCTTACATTTCCATCAATTACTGAGTTTGTTACAAACTCAAAATATATTCCATCGCGATGGCCATGGATAAAATTATTCTTAATAACTGCATTGGAGCATTGCCATAAATGAATACCGTTTCCGGTTTCATGATCGCTTCTCATTAACGCTTTTAGGGTATTATCAGCAACGGTTATATGATGTGAATTAGAAATATGAATTCCGAAAAATGTGCCATAGAATTCATTCTTCCTGACAATCAGAAAATCTGCCTCCTCGGCACCAATACCGGCCGGATCGTGCATACTGGCCACACTGCTGTTGATGATTTTAAAACCGCTGATGTTAACGTGGCGTGCCCTGACGGTAATTACTTCATGCTTAAATGCCGCATCGATTATGGGTTTGTTCTCTCCTATCAAAACCAAAGACTTATCGATAAGAATATTTCCTTCGCGATAGATGCCGGGTTTAACCAGTATAGTGTCTCCAGCCTCGGCCAATGCAATCGCTTGTTTTATGCTGGGTATCTTTCCATTAGGCTGCACAACCCATCGCGAAGACTGCGCAAACCCATAGGAATGCAGAAGCATTAAGGTTATATAGAGTAGTTTGTTTTTCATATTGCGTGGCGACAACCGTAAACCTACCCATGCCTAAGCAGGCGTGGACTATTTAAACTGTGTTGTTAACTCGCCCCAGGTTAAGTAAATCCCTTTCCATTGCTGATTATATTGATTTTTCAACTCATCTGTTTCAAATGAAGCTATCTGGCTGGCCATCGGACTTTTTATTTCTGATGATTTAATGAAAAACGCCAGGGGCGCTTCAATCAGTTTTTCAGGTTGTGAAAAATCAATAACCAGTTTATGCGCAACCTCACGATCCACCAGATAACCGGAATTCAAAAAATTGATCATGCAGTTCACATCATCGAATTTATAAATTTTGCCCTTTGCCGTAACTACCTCCGCACCAAAACGCCTATCCATAATGGTCATCTTACATAAATGACAATTATCCTTTCCATAAAGGATGGGCTCAGGTTTTACACTGCATGATGCAAGAGCAAGGAAAAGCGATAACCATAGCAACACTCTCATACACTACTATTTTTCTTTCCATACTTAAAAATTTCAAGTCCTAATACACCAAATATGGTTAAACCAATAACAACGAAAATCCAACTGCCGGTATCCGGTCCGGAAAAGGCGGTGAAGTTTAACAGTTGTTTGGTACCGATTAAGGGAGGCTGATAAGACATACCGGGTACAACGATAGGTGCCGTGGGATCAAGGTTGTGACCATAATCATAGCCCCACATATAAAAATCAACAAGCGCAACAATTCCGGTAGCCGCAATCAATAAGGCAAAGAGAACAAGCACAATCCTTCTGCCGATAAGTGCGGTTAACAAGCCAAATCCCATTAAACCCAGCACGATGTATTTCATGTAACTAAACTCCGGAAACATACTTACTTCAATATGCTTCATACCGATGTAGTGATTTAACGCACTAATAATTTTAACATCTCCGGTTATGTTGTCAATCCATATTTTCATCTCCAATCCTTCCGGATATTGCGGGGCCCACATTAATATTTGCCAGAGTGGTACATACAATGCACTGATCATGGCAAGCGAAACCACCGCTATAATAAAACGGGTTGATGTTTTTAATTTTTTCATGCTATTCGTTTTGGTAAGCGCCCCTTCCCGAATCCGTTAGCGCAGAACGGGATCGGGGCGCTTTTTTCAACCTGCAAACTATGAAAACACAAGCCAGTCAGTGCCACTATTTCTGACCACCCGTATCTCCGGTTGAAAACTTTAATGGTGTGTTCGATCCGGCTGGTGAAACCCGTAAGTAGCCCGACATTTCCTGATGCAGCGCAGAGCAAAAGTCGGTACAATAGAAAGGAATCACACCCGCCTTCAAGGGCTTATATTTAAGTGTTTGTGTTTCCCCGGGCATGATGAGTATCTCAGCATTGGTGGCACCTTTAATAGCAAAGCCATGAGGTACATCCCAATCCTGTTCAAGGTTTGTTACGTGGAAATACACATCATCACCAACGCGAACACCTTCAATATTATCAGGTGTTAAGTGTGACCGGATAGCTGTCATGTATACATGAACCTCATTACCTTTACGTTCAACGCGCGCCATCTTTTCACCTTTAGCAGCAAAAGGATGTTCATTTTCTTCAATCTTGTAAATCTTAACAGACTTATCTTTGATTAAGCTGGCGGGTAATGCTTCAGCATAGTGAGGTTCACCAATGGTAGGAAAATCCAGCAGTAACTGCATTTTGTCACCATCAATAGAATACAACTGTGCGCTTTGCGTTAACTCAGGCCCGGTTGGTAAATAGCGATCTTTAGTAATCTTATTATAAGCAATTACATACTTACCGTGTGGTTTAGCGGTTGGGCCGCCTGGTACGCAAAGGTGACCAATAGAATAGTAGGTTGGAACCCGATCAAGAACTTCCAGTGTTTTCACATTCCACTTTACAATTTCAGAAGAAACAAAGAAGGATGTGTAGGCATTTCCGTTTGCATCAAATTCGGTGTGCAAAGGGCCAAGGCCGGGTTTTTTCACTTCACCGTGGAGTGCAGACTCATACTTAATCACCGGGATGCCACCAAAATCACCTTCAAAGTCCTTATTCGTTATAGCCGTTTGTATTTTACCGAAGGAGAAAACAGGCATTACAGCAGCAAGCTTTCCGCTTCCTACAATAAATTCACCACTTGGGTCAACATCACAACCGTGAGGTGACTTAGGGCATGGAATGAAATATACGATGTCAGGAAACTCCATTACATCCAACACAGTTACTTCATTCATCATGGTGCTGGTTGCAGTGTGTGTGCGCTCATCATATACATTGTGGGCATACTGTGCCTTTTCTTTTCTTCCTTTGCCTTGAGCTAAATATTCTTCAGCCTTCTTCCAGTTAACGGCCATAATAAAATCCTTATCGTTACGTGAAGCATTCACTTCCAACAAGGTATGGGCCTGTTCGGTATTATAGCAGGAGAAGAAGAACCATCCGTGTGAGGGGCCTTTTCCGGCACGACTCAAATCGTAGTTGAAGCCCGGTGTACGAAGCTGAAACTCAATGTTCATGCGGCCGGTTTCAGGATTCACTTTTATGAAACTGATGGAGCCTTTGAAATTTTCTTTGTATGAGCTGATGGGAACATCCCGGTTTTCGCCCATGGGTACGCTAAAGCGTGTTCCGGCTACCACGTACTCGGTATTTTCAGTAATAAAAGGTGAAGAGTGGTTACCACCACTATTGGGTAACTCAATAATTTCTACTGTACGGAAGGTAGTTAAGTCAATCCGGCCAACCCTGGGGGTGTTGTTGGCATTACCAAACAACCAGCGACCATCATGTTCGCCTTTGGTAGTTGAGAGAGCCGGGTGGTGAAGATCATCCCAGGGAATAAATCCATGCGATGTATTCAACATAGGTTTGGTTTCTTCACTATAGCCATATCCGCTTTCAGGATTTACTGAAAAAACAGGAATATTTCTGAATAATCTACCTGAGGGAAGGCCATACACAGCCATTTGGCCGTTGAAGCCTCCGGAAACAAAGTTGTAAAACTCATCGTACTGGCCGGGTGCTACATAAACTTTTGACGCAGCATCGCCCGTGGTAACTGCCGCAGGGCCCTTAGGCTTGCAACTTTCCATAGCATACAGCACAGAAAGTAATCCAAGCATTAGAATGATTCGGTTTAATATATTCTTCATGGTATTACAGGTTATAAATTAGTTTACATCTATTTTTTATCGGGTGGAAGAAGCACGGTGTCAATAACATACACTGTTCCGTTAGAAGCGCTCACAGAACCAAGAACATTAGCTCCATTAATGGTGATCTTACCATCGGCTGATACATTCAAGGTTACGTTGTCCAGGTTTACCTGGTTCAGTGTCATGCCATCGCGGATTTGCTCTTCGCGGATGTTGCCAACATAAACATGATATTCCAGTATGTGCTGGAGCGTTGCTTTGTTTTCAGGCTTTACCAGGTTTTCAACAGTGCTGGCTGGCAACTTGGCAAATGCATCATCGGTGGGAGCGAATACGGTAAAAGGACCAGCATTAGATAGTGCATCAACATAATCGGCAGCCTGTAAAGCCGCAACCAATGTTTTGTGTACGTTAGAATTTACTGCAACACGAACAACATCCGGTTTGGAAGTATCATCTTTAACATTAGACTGACCACCACCTACCGGGGCGCTGGCCGTAACAGCACTGTTATCAGATGCCTGTTGTCCGCAGGCTAACAGCAATAGTAGTGGGAGGTATAAGATTAACTTTTTCATATAAGTTGGGTTTAGTTTGTCACTTCTCGCCATCATTCTGACGCATAAATTCCAACACATCACGTGCATCACCAATCGAAACATTCTGATTGGGCATACGTGTTAAACAGAGCTCCAGTAATTTTTGTGCTTCTTCATCCTGATCCAACATCACATCTACATTAGTGATCATGTTCATGATCCATTCGGGTTTTCTTCTTTTGGTTACATCCTTAAAGCCCGGTCCAACCACACGCTGATCATCAAGCTTATGGCAGGCCGAACATTTCATTTCATAAATGTCAAGGCCGCGTTGAACACGCTCAGCATCCAATGGATTGTGCAGGGTTACATTTTTTACCTGGCCGATCCCTTTGGTTGGGTCAACCACCTCGGCCACCGGACTTTTTTTTGCGGCTTCATCAGTTTTAGGTTTATCGGGCGCACAGGCACCCAACGTGACCATGGCACTCAGTAAAATGATTAAATTTTTCATAGTTTTTGTATTTGGTTTGCAGTTGAAATTCGTGTTAAAATTTTTGCTCAAGTTAGCCGCAGGGCTACACTTACCTTTATGACCCGAATCATAAAGTGCTTTTGATTTACATCATCCAGGGCCTCAAGGAGGAAGGATGATTAACCCGCAATAAACTACCTGAAAAGGCTACTTATTACTCATTGATTTAAGCTGATAAACCAACAGGCTAAAGAAATTATAATGGATGGAGGTTTTCCATGACAAAAATCAGGAAAATTGAATTTTTGAGGGCGATTGCCCGTTGCGAAGGCTTATTAGCGCTAATTTTCTCGACTCAAACCGGCTACGCTTTGCCTTAAGATTTGGCTACCTCTTGCTTTTTATCCTGCTCGTTAGTGTTCTTTTTCTTAGCCTTATCTTCAAACAACATCCTTACCGAGGGTGTGTAGGTGTCATCGTATTGTCCGCTCTTCATACTCCAGTAAAAGATAAGCAGGAATATTATGGCAATGGAAAGACTGATTAATATGAGCAGTATAATGATGGACATAGCTTAACCTGCTGGTGTAACGTATAATTTTCTTTTGGCTGCAACATTAACAGCAACCGTAGTAAACACCACCACGCTAATGCTACTCACCGGCATTAGAATGGCAGCTACTAATGGGGTAAGATGACCCGAAACCGCAAAACTTAACGCAATAGCATTATACATAAACGATAAAACAAATCCAGCCTTGACAATGGTGGTGGCAGACTTAGCCAGTGCCAAAAAGCGATCCAGTATGCCAATCTGATCACCTTGCAAAATACCATCGCAAGCTGGAGTAAACACCCCGGTATCATCGGTTACAGCAATGCCCACATCGCTTTGCTTCAACGCCCCGGAATCGTTTAATCCATCGCCCAGCATCATTACCTTTTTACCGGCATGTTGCAGGTTGCTGATGTAGTTCAGTTTATCGTGTGGACTTTGATTAAAAAGTAGTTGAGCGGTTGGGTGAAACAATGTACTCATCAGCACCTTATCAGCTTTACTGTCCCCCGAAAGCATCGCCTCACATTTATCCCCCAACCGGCCCAACATATTTTGAATGTTTTTCCGAACCGCAGTGTGAATACTAAAGTATCCACGAACCTCCCCATCAATAGCAACAAATACCGTTGATGACGCATCATCCAGCCGCTCATGAAAGCCCGTGAATTCGGCTGAACCAATTCGAATAGTTTTTCCGTGCAATTTACCTTCAATTCCTTTACCCGGCAATTCTTTGAAGTCAATAACCTTGCCGGCCGATCGTCTGAGTAAATTCTTATGGATTAATTTACTCAGCGGATGGGTAGAATATCCGGTAAGGGTACTAATCCAACCTAACTCCTCGTTCGAAAGTTCACCCGTAAATTCAATATCCGGTTCATTTCCATGGGTTACCGTACCGGTTTTATCAAAAACCACCGCATTAATGGACGCCATACGCTCAATTACGTCAGCATTTTTCAAATACAATTTATTACGCCCAAATACCCTAAGCATATTGCCATACGTAAATGGGGCGGTTAAGGCTAACGCACATGGGCACGCCACAATCAGCACCGAGGTGATGATTAACCAAACCTGGGACGGATCAGTGTTGTACCAATACACAGCCGTGGCGATGGATAGGCCAAGAATTATCCAGGTGAATCTTCGGGCGGCACGGTCAATCAGGCGTTTGTATTTGCTCTCTTCCGGTTTTTGAAAAGCATCATTATTCCACAAACTGGTGAGGTGACTTTGCGAAGTCTTTTTCTCCACTACCAATGTAACCGGCTGGCCAATTAATTTGCCTCCGGCATAAATAAGTTCACCCATGTTTACCTGAACCGGTTTTGATTCACCGGTTACAAAACTATAATCGATGAGAGCTTTCTCATCCAGCAGCAAGCTATCGGCTGGAACAATTTCCATATTCCGAACTTTGATCTGATCGCCCTTTTTAAGTTCGTACACTACCACTGGCTCCCAATCCTCATGGCCTATATCCAATTGCTTTTTCAACCTTAAAATGGCCAAAGGAAAATAAGATTTAAAGTCACGATCGAAGGCCAGGCTTTCATACGTTTTGTTTTGAAACCATCGGCCGATTAAAAGAAAAAATACAAGGCCGGTAAAAGAATCCATGTATCCTGGCCCAAAGCCGGTTGCGATATCCCACACACTGCGCAGAAACAAGGCCACAAGTCCTACAGCAATGGGTACATCAATGTTAATTTGTCGCTGTTTAAAACTCTTCCATGCTGATACCATGTAGTCTGAATCACTATACAGGAAAACCGGAATAGACAACAAAATATTAAGCCATGAAAAAATTTGCATCAACTCCCCATCTGTCTGGTCCAACCCCAGGTACTCCGGAAAACTGAATAACATTACATTTCCAAAACAGAAACCAGCTATGGATAACTTGAGCAATAATGACTTATCGTAGGTTACCGATGGTTTAGTCTTGTTCTCTGAATCCAGGTTTATTTTGGGAGCATAACCCAACGCGGCCAGTAATTTCGCCAACCTACTTAATGCTACCGCTTGCGGCTTAAAATCCAGGGTAACGGTTTTTTGAACAAAGTTTACTTCTGAACGAAGAATTCCCATTTCCAGCTTCTGAAGATTTTCAAGCAACCAGATGCAGGATACACAATGAATGGCGGGAATATAAAACTGCACCCGTGCGAAAGTGTCTGAATCAAAAGCAACTACCTTCTTACGGATATCCTTTTCATCCAAAAAAGTATAAGTTTCTTCGGGCACATACCGTAATTGCGTACCGGGATTTTTTTCCAGATCGTAATACTCACACAGATCGTTTGAACTCAGAATTTCATAGACGGTTTGACACCCGTAGCAACAAAATGATTTATCGTCCTTCCACAACGTATCATCACAGGGTTCGCCACAGTGGTAGCACGTAAGATCTGTCTTGATTAGTGTCTCCATCAGGAATATAAACTTGGCAATAGATTAACAGTTGCTTTAAGAAAAAAAACTATTTCTTAATGGCGTATGTCCAGATCGGGCAATCTACATGATTCACAACATCTTCAGCCACACTACCACTGAAGAAATGTGCCAGTCCTTTACGCCCATGGGTACCCATCGCTATCATGTCGCCCCCGATTTCGCTGGTGAAGTTATTTACACCGGCTTCTTCGTAGGGATCATTGAATACATTAATGGTAAAGTCCTTTAACATAAAGCGTTTGGCAAATGCATTCAGGCGCTTCAGCGTAATGGTATCGCGGGTGAAATTGGTAGGTGTGTTGATCCAAACAATATGCAGCGTTGCTTTAAAGAAATTCTGCAATGCTTTCACTTTCAACACCAGGTCTTCCTGGTTTTCAGTATTTAAGGTGTTCGGGAATACAATATTTTTAATAGATACTCCCTTTACATACTTTTTGATAGCGATAACCGGCACTGGGGAATTGCGAACCATTTTCTCGGCATTTGAACCAATAAGCACTTCGCGTACACCGCTTGCCCCTTTGGTGCCCATAGTAACCAGATCAATCTTCTTTGCCTCGATATAATCAAAAAGCATACGGGTAACCGGTCCAAATATTACCTTGCTTTCTATCTTAACGTTTCCGGTACTATATTTATCACTCATCTTCTTGAATTGCTTTTCAGCCTTTTCACGCAATTCTTTAAACAACGCTTCTTCAAATGCCATTACTGGCATAAGTACGGAATCGTGAAGCACAGGAACTTCAACCACATTAATGAGATGAATTTCACCTTTTGACTGAACAGCTACATCCAGGGCGAACCGAAAAGCGTTAACCGCTTGTTCGGAAAAATCGCAGGGAACCAGTATTTTTTTCATGACCTTCGGGGATTTCTTCTGCTATAAAATTATCTACATGAAGTTCTGCAATTGCTGACTGTTATCATAGCCGAAACTGATAAAAATCAACACAACTCTGCCCTTCGTTACCTTACCGAACTGATGACCTTTCTATTAAACCACAATAAGTATATTAACTTAGCTATTGTAATGCGATAAGTTGCCCCAGTCCAAACAGGATTACAAAGAGCAACGTAGACAGTGCCATTTGCTTCAGATAGGGATCAAGTTCGTGTTCAGCTTTCTGTTGTACAGCCCTTCCATTGAGAATAAAAAGTGGCACCGTTACCAAAAACAGAAATTGCCAGGATGAGATAAACGTGATGAGATTATACACAAGGGCTGTTAAAAGTCCACCCATCAATAAAAACCAATGATAGGCTGTGGCTTTCTGCTTTCCGATGCGAACGGGTATGGAAAACTTTCCTGCCACCCTATCCGATTCAATGTCGCGTATATTATTAATATTGAGTACACCCATTGAGAAAAAGCCGCAACTCATGGCTGGTAAAATCTGTAACGGATTAACTTCTTGTGTAAACAGGTAAACAGATCCCAACACACCTACCAAACCAAAAAAAATCAATACCGAAATATCGCCTAGCCCCATGTACCCATACGGCTTTCTCCCCACCGTATAAGCCACCGCTGCCAAAATGCTCAGCAAGCCTAACCCAAAAAAGAAAAGGAAGGCATTCCAGTTAAATCCAAATGACAAAATAAGCAGACTGATTCCGCTCGTCAGGCACAAACCCACAAAAACCAACAAGGCATTTCTCATCTGCATGGGCGATATGGCTCCTGTTTGAACAGCCCGAGTCGGTCCTTTTCTTCCGGCATGATCGGCACCATGAATAGAGTCACCGTAATCATTTGCCAGGTTGGATAAGACCTGCAGGAAGATAGTCGTTAAGGCACAAAGAATAAAAATATCTATTCGAAAGGCACCCTGCGAAGCAGCCAGAAATCCACCCATGCCAATGCAAGCAAGTGCCAATGGTAATGTTCGCAAACGAAAAGCTGAGATCCAGGTTTTGATTTCCATTCGTTGCAAAAGTAATTATTTATTCTTCAACGCATCAATTGAATAGCGACCCGGACCGATGAAAAAGATTGCCAGGTAAGGAATGAGAAATGAAATAGCATGCTCCCGCTCGATTATCGGCTGACCAGCATGGGCATAAAAGGTTGCTACCAGCATAGTGATAATAGACGGAATAAGCGCTAAGCGTGTAAAAAGTCCGAGTACAATAAAAACAGGACAAACCAACTCACCAAAAATGGTAAGACTCAAAGAAGCGGGGCTTCCAATATGAAAGGGATCAGGGAAGGAGGCTGAACGCTCATCAAATCCTGTAAATTTTTTCCAGCCGTAGTGCATCATAAACAAACCAGAAAAAAGCCGGAGCAAAAGAACTCCGGCATCAATCGAATAAGGTTTACTACTTAGTACTCTCCTGAACACTACCTTTAAAGAATTTTATCCATGATAGGCTTTTCGTAAGCCTTTATACTTGAATTAAAAAAAGTAACGGTTGTACCGTCTTCACTTACCAGGTACTTGGCAAAATTCCAATCTGGAGTCTTACCCGTTTTGGCTTCCAACCATTTATACAGTGGATGCTTATCTTTTCCCTTCACTGAAATTTTTTCGAACATCTGAAACGTAACGCCATAGTTTCGTTCACAAAATTCAGCTATGTCTTCATTGGTGCCGGGCTCCTGCCACAAAAAATTGTTAGCCGGAAACCCTAGTACCACTACTTTATCGGCATGTTCCTCATGTAGTTTTTGTAAATCGGCATACTGTGGCGTCTTGCCACATTTGGATGCTGTATTCACAATCAACAACTTCTTCCCTTTGTATTGTGAGAAGTCGATTTGCTTTCCACTCAAGTCTGGTATTTTAAAATCATAGATTGAACCTGTTGCCTGTAAAGGTTCAGATTTTGAAAGTTTATTAGACAAGAATGCGGCTAATCCCATAGCGATAACAGTGAAGAGTATGATCTTAGTTAATTTCATCTAGTATCTGCTTGTCCATCGGATTCACCTTTGAAGCAAAAAACTTCACGGTACCATCGGACTTAACAAGGTATTTGCAAAAATTCCAGGAAGGCTCACTTCCGGTCTTCTCTTTTAAGAATTTATAAAGCGCATGCTGGTCATCACCTTTTACCGATACCTTTTCAAACATCTGAAACTTTACACCATAATTTTTCTGGCAAAATTCAGCAATTTCAAGATTGCTGCCAGGCTCTTGCCCGCCAAAGTTGTTTGCCGGAAATCCCAGCACTACGATTTTATTGCCATGCGTTTCGTGAAGCTTTTCCAGGTCGGCATACTGCGGGGTATAGCCACATTTGGAGGCTACATTTACAATCAACAAGGTTTTGCCTTTGTACTTGGAAAAATCAATCAATTCCCCATCAATGGAGTTGATTTTGAAATCATAGATTGAAGCTGCGCTAATCATAAAGGCTGAGAATAGTGTAAGTAAGAGTTTCATAGGATTTGGGTGTTATAGATGCTAAACAAACAGAATCGCTGAAATGTTTCAGCTTTTAAAAGTAAGCCTTTTTCAGGGCCGCTGAACGGAAAATCCTGAAAATATAAACCGGGATATTCTTGTAATGGGTTTGCTTTTCAATCGTCATCCCATTTTTTAAGGCAACATTTTGAGAAGGCACGTTGGGCAAACTTATGATGGAGATGAGCGATTCAGCGAAGTTGTTCTCAAATGCATACGTTTTGCATTTTTGTGCGGCCTCAAGGGCATAACCTTTCTTCCAGAATTTTGGCAAAAGTGAATAGGCGATTTCAAGCTCCTGCTGGCCATCTACTTCCTGAACCAGCAAACCAGCATGACCAATCAATGCCCCCGATGCTTTTTCAAGTAAGGCGTTCATGCCGCCAAGGTCATTTTGGTAGCGATCAAATTGTTTGTTGTACCACTTTCTGCACTCTTCTTCAGGTGTTCCTTTCGTTTCCGGCCAATACAAAGAAGTTTTAGAATCTGTAAAAAACCCGATCCACTGATCAGCATCAGCCGGTTGGATGTTGCGGAATAACAAGCGTTCGGTTTCCTGATTTTCAAGAAGGTATTTCATTCAAAAAAATTTAATTGTCAGGTTGAACTTGTCGAAACCTGATTGTGAAATATAGTTTGACTTCGACAAGCTCAGTCTGACAGCTCGACAAGCTCAGTCTGACAGCTCGACAAGCTCAGCCTGACAGCTCGACAAGCTCAGCCTGACAGATCGACAAGTTAGCCAGACAGTTCAACAAGTTCAATCTCACAGTTCGACAAGCTCAGTCTGACAGTTAGATAAACTTTGCCACCTCGATAAACTTAGTCTGACAGTTACATGCGCTCCGGAACCTGAATGCCCAATACATTCATTGATTTTTTCAACACATCCGCTACAATAGATGAGAATGCTATCCTGAATTTTAATTTCGCTGGATCACTCTCATTAAAGATTGGAATAGACTGATAAAACTGATTGTAAATTTTCGCCAGCTCATACGCATAGTTGGCCATTATTGCCGGTGAATAGGCAAGTGCCGCTTCGCGCAACTTATTTTCAAAATTACTCACCACGTAAAGTGCTTCACGTTCGGATGGCTCTAGCGAAGAGACCGTTGAAAATTCGTTTTCCGATGCGCTGATATTCATTGACTCAGCCTTGCGTAAAATAGCCCTGATGCGGGCATGCGTGTATTGAATAAACGGTCCGGTAAAACCTTGTAATTGAACAGATTCATTCGGATCGAACAACATACGTTTTTTAGGATCAACTTTTAGCAGGAAAAACTTTAACGCGCCCAAGCCAATCATCTCAAATAATTGCTGCGCTTCATCATCACCCAGTCCTTCAATTTTACCCAACTCCCGGGTTTGCTTTTCAGCTTCCGCGATCATTTCTGCCATCAAATCATCTGCATCCACTACCGTGCCTTCGCGCGATTTCATTTTTCCTGTTGGCAGATCAACCATACCGTAAGACAGGTGATAACACTTCTTCGCCCATTCATAACCAAGCTTTCCAAGAATGAGGAATAACACTTTGAAGTGATACTCCTGTTCGTTGCCTACGGTATACACCTGTCCTTCAATTTTGGGAAAATCTCGGAACCGAAGAATGGCGGTACCAATGTCTTGTGTCATGTACACCGATGTTCCATCAGAACGCAACAATACTTTCTGATCTAATCCATCAGCCGTTAGATCAACCCACACCGAACCATCATCCTTTTTAAAAAACACTCCTGAATCAACACCCTTCAGCACTTCATCCTTTCCCAGTAAATAGGTATCCGATTCGTAGTAGAGTTTATCAAAGTCAACACCCATTTTTTTGTACGTAGCATCAAAGCCATCGTACACCCAGCCGTTCATCATTTTCCACAAGGCAACGGTTTCTTCATCTTTTGCTTCCCATTTGCGCAGCATATCAACAGCCAATTGCATTATGGGCGCTTGTTTCTCAGCTTCTTCCTGGCTTAATCCTTTATCGACAAGTTCTTTTATTTGCGCTTTATAATTTTTATCGAACTCAACATAATATTTACCAACAAGATGGTCGCCTTTGATACCGCTGCTCTGTGGTGTTTCACCGTTTCCAAAAAGTTTCCACGCAGCCATGCTCTTGCAGATGTGTATGCCGCGGTCGTTGATGATCTGTACCTTATGCACCGTGTAACCAATGGCTTTATACAGTTCCGCCACACTCCAACCTAAAAAGTTGTTACGCAAATGCCCCAGGTGCAGCGGCTTATTGGTATTGGGTGAAGAATACTCCACCATAATTTCCTTTCCATTGGAGGGCAGTTTTCCAAACTGCTTGTTGCTAAAAATGGTCTGAAAAACCTTTATCCATGCCTCATCGGCAATCACTAAATTCAAAAAGCCCTTAACAACATTATATCGAGATACCACAGGAGCGTTGGACACCAGGTAATCACCAATGGCTTTTGCGGTTTCTTCCGGATTCTTTTTAGAAATTTTTGTTAGCGGAAAACATACCAGTGTGTGCGATCCTTCAAACTCCGCATTGGTAGGCTGCAGTTGAAGTTGCTCGACAGTACTATTAAAAAGTTGCTGAACAGCCTTTTGTATTTCAGCACGTAGCAATAAATCTAAATTCATCTGAATCGTTATTGGTTGATCGTTGTTCGTTGTTCGATCAACCAACAACGAACAACAAACAACTTAAAATTACATGTCAAGAATGTATGCGAAAATCAACGGAGCAACAATGGTAGCATCCGATTCTATGATATACTTAGGCGTATCAATACTAAGTTTACCCCAGGTTATTTTTTCATTGGGCACAGCACCGGAGTATGAACCATAGGAGGTTGTAGAATCGCTGATCTGACAGAAATAACTCCAGAAGGGAACGCCATCACGTTCAAGATCCTGATGCAACATGGGCACTACACAAATCGGGAAATCACCGGCAATACCACCACCAATCTGAAAGAAACCGATGCCATCGTTACCAGCATTTTCAGTATACCAATCGGCCAGCCATACCATGTATTCAATACCACTTTTCATGGTGGAGGCTTTCAATTCGCCCGTAAGCACATAAGAAGCAAAGATGTTACCCATGGTAGAGTCCTCCCATCCGGGAACGACCATCGGCAAATTTCTTTCAGCCGCTGCAATCATCCACGAGTTTTTAGGATCGATCTCATAATATTGTTTCAGATCACCACTGTTGATCATGCGGAACATGAACTCGTGCGGAAACAAGCGCTCACCTTTGTCCTCAGCATCTTTCCATACTTTAAATAAGTGAGCCTGTAATCTGCGGAAGGCTTCTTCTTCAGGGATACAGGTATCGGTAACCCGGTTCAAGTGGTTTTGTAAAAGGTCCCATTCCTGCTCGGGGGTAAGGTCGCGGTAATTCGGTATTCTACGGTAGTGCGAATGGGCTACCAGGTTCATAATGTCTTCCTCCAGGTTGGCACCGGTGCAGGAAATGATATGCACTTTATTTTGACGGATCATCTCGGCAAAGCTGATCCCAAGCTCGCCCGTGCTCATGGCACCGGCCAGGGTAACCATCATTTTCTTGCCTTCAGCCAGGTGCTTTTTATAGCCCTTGGCGGCATCCACCAGCGCAGCTGCATTAAAGTGTAGATAATTTTTTTCGATAAAAGCTGAAATCGGACGGTTTTGGCTCATGGGTTCTTAAATTTTCTGGGTGCGAAAATACAGAAACCTGCCAACATTCAAGATTCAATCTTCAAGATTGAACACGTCCTGTTAGCCTGCCCGCCAAACATGACCGGTAAACTGAATGTTGATTTTGGATAGCTGAAATTGGGACTACTCCACCGTTACCGGGCGGGTAACAATAGATTTTGCAGTTGCTTCCAGAATTTCAAAAGCATTTTCAGCCATTTGATTCTGGCTGTCGAGCGTGGGGTTCACTTCCACAATTTCCCAGGCTACCAGCTTCGGACTCTTGGCCAATTCAACATTTAATGTTTTAGCTTCATCCACGGTAATTCCGTTAGGCACGGGTGTACCGGTGCCGGCCGATATACGGCTATCCATGCTATCCACATCAAAGGAAACATAAATATGATCGCAATGATCAAGCATTTGCAATGCTTTTTGAGCAATTACCGCGGGACCAAACTTTTTCAATTCCTCCGTTTCAATAAAGTTAATGTTGTGTTTGTTAATGAGGTAATTCTCAGGTTTCTCTAAATCTCGTACCGCAATAAAAACAATATCTTCCGGATAGATTTTTGCACCCGGCATACCTACATTCTTCAGTTGATCCCAGTACTCCAGCGTTTCGCCACGCGGGTCATTGATTTTACATTCGAGGTTATCGAAGCCACAAGCCATTGCCAGCGGCATGCCATGCATATTGCCTGAGGGTGTTGTATACGGTGTATGCATATCTGCATGGGCGTCAATCCAGATTACACCCAATCGTGAACTTGGATTAGATTTTTTTATTCCTGCTATGGTTCCATAGGCTGTGCTATGATCGCCTGCAATAATTAACGGAAAATAATCGTCCCAAATGGTTTCATAAACTTCCAGGCATACCCGCTCCTCCATTATCATTACACCGTCAATAAACTTGGCATGGGTATGCTTGGCCCCGTCAAACAGAAGCTCATTCACATGCTCCACCTCTACAGACTCATGCTGTTTGAAGAAATCTGATTTCAGGTCGAGGCTGGCAATTTTCATGGCTTCAACCCCCAGGCTGGCGCCACGGGTTCCGGCTCCTATCTCAGACCTCACTTCTATGATTTTTATTGCTTTCACGGGAATACAGAATTAAAAATACCAGGTAAAAAATTAAACAATGCCAACAAATAGTAAACTTCTGCCCGCGACTTTAATAGTCGGGCAGGGCGTGCGCCCCGCGGTAAATCAGGGCAAAAAAGGCATTGAAACAGGGACTAACCATAATGCTTAATGGATTGCAAAGATGGCAAATTTATGGCAATATTGCATCCTTTTTTAGTTCGTTGATGGTTGCTGGTTATTCGTTGGTCGCCCTCTATGGGCGGCAACTATAACTGAATTCCAACAACGAATAACGAATAACGAACAACCACAATGAAGAGCTACCGCGAACTGATTGAACAAACCTTCGAATTCCCCCAAAAAGAGTTTAAGGTACGCGACCATGAATTGCTCTTTAATGATGTTCCGCTAATGGACATCATTAAGCAGTACGGAACCCCGCTCAAACTTACCTACCTGCCCCGTATTTCGGAGAACATTCGTTTTGCCCAGGCTACGTTTAACAATGCCATGGAGCGCTTTAAGTATAATGGAAAGTACACGTATTGCTATTGCACAAAATCGTCACACTTCTCTTTCATCCTGGAAGAGGCCCTGAAGAACGATGTTCATATAGAAACCTCCTCTTCGTTTGACATTCCGATTGTGCGGAGTTTATTCGATCAGGGAAAAATATCAAAAGAAACCTACATCATCTGTAATGGCTTTAAAATGCCGTTGTACAGGCAATACATTACCGAACTTTTAAATGACGGTTTTAGCAATTGCATACCCATACTGGATAACCTGAGTGAAATAGATTATTATGAAGCAAAGGCCAATACACCGTATAAGGTTGGCATTCGGGTAGCAGCCGATGAGGAACCTAAATTTGAATTCTATACCTCGCGTTTAGGCATCCGCTACAGCGACATCAATGCATTTTATAAGGATAAAATTGAAAAGAGTGAAAAGGCATCACTTAAAATGCTTCACTTCTTTATCAATACGGGTATAAAAGACACCGCCTACTACTGGAGTGAACTGAGCCGATTTATTTTTAAGTATTGCGAACTTAAAAAGATCTGCCCTACACTGGACTCTATTGATATTGGCGGAGGTTTCCCGATCAAACAATCCCTTACCTTCCACTACGATTACAAGTACATGATCGAGCAAATTGTGGAAAACATTAAATGGATTTGCGATAAGAACAATGTACCTGTACCCAATATCTTCACCGAGTTTGGAAGTTTTACCGTGGGCGAAAGCGGAGCCGTATTGTACAGCCTGGTGGATCAAAAACTACAAAACGATAAAGAATTGTGGTACATGATTGATGGCTCGTTCATTACGCACCTGCCCGATGCCTGGGGCATGAACCAGAAATACATTTTGCTTGCGCTGAATAAGTGGGATGATCCTTTTCATAAAGTAAACATTGGCGGCCTTACCTGTGATAGTCATGATTATTATAACTCCGAAGCACATACGGGCGAAGTATTTTTACCGATGATTACTGATGAAGAACCCTTATATATCGGCTTCTTCCATACCGGTGCCTACCAGGAATCATTGGGCGGTTACGGAGGTATTCAACATTGTCTGATTCCCGCACCCAAGCATGTGCTGATCGACCGGAATGAAGATGGAGAAATTTCAACAAAGCTATTTGCACCTGAACAAACCCAAGAGAGTATGCTCAAACTTCTCGGGTTTCAGAAATAAGTCCCAGCCATTTGGAATTAAAAAAGGCCGGCTCAATGAGCCGGCCTTTTTCTTACTTGTTAACTAAGCCTTATCAGAAGGAGATCGCACCTTGGATCACGAATCCCTTAAAGTTACCTTCAAAGAATCTGTTGTTTGCGCCTGCATTGGGGAAACCATCATAGTTCTGATTCACATATTCGCCTTTCAACAAAACGTTCCTGGTAATGAACCAACCACCACCGATGGATAAGCGATCAATCGTTACATCATACTGTGTTCCGGCACTGGCCGCTGTAACACCGTCTGCTACCGTTGCATTTAGGGTTATGTACCGGCCACCGAAATAGAATTTTTCATTCTTACCAAAACGGTACAGGGCTTCGGCTGCAATTTGATCAGCTTTGCGATCATCGATAGCTGCACGGGCAGGGTTAGTACCTTCACCATTTTCAAATTGATTTTTACCTTTTGCGAATTCAAAAGTTCCGAATACTTCAAGTCCACTGAATTTTACAAAGGGGTTGATAACAAATGTTGTTACGTTGTCGCGGAAACCAGGGTTAAAGCGACCTGAGGTATAGTTACCGGTAACCGAAACCGGTGCATTATCCATTACATATTGGTAGTTTGAGCCTGTGCGGTCGCCACCAAACAATGTGTTGCTGGCGGATGATTTGGTTGAATAGAATGATCCGGTTAAGCGAACCCGCAGATTATCCTGCAGTTGTTTGTCGTATCCCAGTTTACCATAGATAGCAGGCTTACGTTTTGCACCGTCCGGTTGTGAAGGAGCAGCCACGTTACCTTGTATTTCACCATCGGTCATGGCAATCATAGCAATGATTCCATTCTTTTTCCAATATAATTCTGCACCAATTTCAGTTGTAAACGCATCCATGATGTTGTTTTCAATCCAGGGGTTCCACAGGGTATGGCCACCATCGCTTCTGCGGAAGTGAGCATCACCATAGTTTATTTCCATATGACCAACTTTCAGCGTTAAGTTTTTCCACAGGTTGTCCATGAATTCACTGTTCAGGAAAGTCACTTTATCAACTTGCAGGTAGCCACCTTTTACCCAAAATTCGTTGTGGTGGTGAGATGACATGTAAGAAACCAGGTTTAAGCTTACACCATCATACAATTGCACATCAATGTTAAAGTTAGCTTGTGCCAGTGGAAAACCTCCGCCCATTTCATACAGGTTAGCGGCAGGTGTTGATGCTGCAGTAAGTCCGTTACTGTGCTTCAAATTCTGATAGCCCTGGGTAAAGCCAGCACCAATGCGAAGCTTAAATCCATCGTACTCTACAGTATCTTCTTTGGTTGTTTCGAACACGTTTATACCACGTTGATCATACGGACGGAAGTATTGAATGGCCGGTTGCTGGGCCATAACACTTGAGCTAAAAACCATTAGCATGGCGATGCTCAACAGTTTTATTTTAGTGATGTTAGTTTTCATATTTGTTTGTGTTAAAGGTTTATTGTTAAAAATTAAATTGGTTTAAATTATTTATTGGGTGTTAAGGTGATGTCGAATTTTATGGTTACCTCCTCGCCAACTTTTATAGTTCCCATCATGGCGGTGGGGGGTGTCATATTAAAGTCTCTCATATTCAGTTTTTGTGATCCTGCAATCTGCACATCGCCATTACCAAGCACTTTGGCTTTAGCAATAATTTCAATTGGTCGGGTTGCTCCGGCCATACTTAAATTACCGGTAGCAGTGATGGTAAAATCACCGCTGCCTGAAATTTTTGCCTGGGTGAGTTTATACTGAATTGTGGGGTTCTTATCTGAATTAAAGGCTTCATAGGTTTTGTTGTCCATGGTTTTGCCTTTGGTACTTTTTATACCGGTTACCGGCATTTTTACCACCACGTCTTTAATGGCGATAAGCTGGCTACCGTCAAGAGTTAGTGTTCCGCTGCTCTCCACCTGGGTTACTTCCGATTCCCATTCGTGCAGGGTTGAACTACCAGTTACCGACATTTTATTTTGCTTGCCTTTGTAAGTAGTCTGAGCCTGAAGGATATAGGGAAATAAAATTAGTCCGGTGAGGAGGATGATTAGGAGTACTGCTTTCGAATTCATGATTTTTTGGTCTGTTTATGAACATAAAAGTATGGGGGCAGGCATAGGTTGCGCATGATGGTAATCAGTATACCTGTTGATTTAAATCAGAAAATAACGGGGTTTTAATCAGCTTAAAAGCATTTGAACTAAGCGTTCACTTTTTGAATATTTCTTCATAAATTCAATTCCCTTTCTCAACGACTCACCTTAAACAATCCGACCTATGGAAAATACCCGTGAGCGAATAGTTGTTATAATATCGATTTCGAACGAAAATTCCATACCTGAACTATCAGGTATGGTTAATCTTAACCATTAACCCCAAATCCTATGAAAGTATATGATGAAAAACACCTGAAAAACATTGTACTGCTGGGCGCTCCGAAAAGCGGCAAGACCCTGCTTGCCGAAGACATGATTTTTGAAGCTGGTATTACTCACCGCAGGGGCACCATTGAAGGCCAGAATACTGTTTCCGATTTTCACGAGATAGAACACGAACGCGGCAACTCCATTTTCGCCACGGTATTACACACCGAATGGCGCGATTACAAAATCAATATTATAGATACACCCGGTTTTGATGACTTTGTAGGTGAAATGGTTTCGGCATTACGCGTGGCCGATACCTGCGTAGTGGTCATCAACGCGCAGAATGGTGTTGAAGTCAGCACCGAACTGATCTGGAACTATGCCGATCAATTCAGCAAGCCTGTAATTTTTGCCATCAACCAGGTCGATCATCCGAAATCAAATTTTGACGATGCACTTGAATCCCTCAAGCAATCATTTGGTAATGCCGTAACCCAAATGCAATACCCGGTAAACCAGGGTGAAGGCTTCGATGCCATCATTGATCTACTGAAAATGGTGATGTATAAATTTCCGGCTGATGGCGGTAAGCCTGAAAAACTTCCTATACCTGATAGTGAAAAAGAGAAAGCTAACCGGTTACACAATGAGTTGGTTGAAAAAGCTGCCGAGAATGATGAAAAATTAATGGAGAAATATTTTGAACAAGGTACTTTGGATGAAGATGAAATGCGTGCCGGCCTGAAACTCGGTATGATTCACCACGATGTGTTTCCGGTGTTTGTCATGTCGGCCAAAAAAAATATGGGCAGTGGCCGTATGATGGGTTTCATCGATAATGTCGCGCCATCACCGTTGGAGGCAAAACCTGAAACTACAATCGAAGGAAAAGAGATTGCTTTTGATTCCACAAAACCAACTGCACTCTTCGTATTTAAAACACACCTTGAACCAAATCTTGGCAAACTCACCTTTTTTAAGGTGATATCCGGAGAAGTCACTTCATCTTCCGAACTGATCAACAGCCAAACAGGTACTGTAGAGAAATTTCATCAGCTCTTTATTATGGATGGAAAAACCCGCAACCCGGTAGATAAACTGGTGGCCGGTGATATTGGAGCAACACTAAAACTAAAAGATACTTATACCAACCAAACCCTGCACGCCAAAGGTTTTGACGTTACCATTAACCCCATTGAATACCCGGAGCCCCGCATCCGCACAGCTATAGTAGCCCAAAGTAAAGGAGATGATGAGAAGATTGGCGAAGTGCTTACCAAAATTCACCAGGAAGACCCAACCATTGAAGTAGGCTATTCGCGCGAATTGCGTCAATTAATTATAGCAGCCCAGGGTGAGATGCACCTGGCCGTATGCAAATGGTTTTTAGAAAACATGTACAAGCTGCACGTTGATTTTGTTACGCCTCGTATCTCCTATCGCGAAACCATTCGGAAACCGGCACAGGCCATGTACCGGCACAAAAAACAATCAGGTGGTGCCGGACAGTTTGGTGAGGTGCACCTGAAGATTGAACCCTATGTTGAAGGCATGCCTGAACCCACTGAATTTTCTGTACGCGGTAAAGAAGTAATTGACCTGGAATGGGGCGGTAAACTGGTGTTCTATAATTGTATTGTTGGTGGTGTAATTGATGCGCGTTTTATTCCCTCCATACAAAAAGGCATCATGGAAAAAATGGAGCAGGGACCCGTTACCGGATCATATGTACGCGATGTGCGCGTGATGGTGTACGATGGTAAAATGCACCCGGTAGATTCAAACGACATATCCTTTAAGATTGCCGGCATGATGGCCTTTAAAGAAGCCTTTATGAATGCAGAGCCAACTTTACTGGAGCCTATTTATGATCTTGAAATTCTGGTACCGGAAGAAATAATGGGTGAAGTGATGGGCGATTTACAAACGCGCAGATCAATGATTATGGGTATCGATTCAAAAGGAAAATATCAGGTAATTAATGCGCGAACACCGTTAGCTGAATTAGATCGGTATTCCACAACGTTGCGCTCATTGTCACAGGGTCGTGCCAGCTTCAGCCAACGCTTTACTGAATTTACCCAAGTGCCGTTTGAAATTCAGCAGAAACTGGCGAAGGAACTACATGAGGTAGAAATGGCATAAGCTTTTTATTCTATAAAATTTAACCATAAACCTAGATGTCCTGCATTTTGCAGGACATCTTGTATACAACCATGAGAACAAAATACTTTTCTTTCTTCATCGCATCCATCCTTATTGTATCATCCTGCAAAGAAGAAACCGTAAGAACGGTTTCACCCGAAGTACAGGCAAACTCTTCCCTGCTCATTACTGCCGGCAAATCCACATTTCGCGACCTCAATAAAAATGGAAAACTGGATGTATACGAAGATTATACTCAGCCCATCGAAAAAAGAATTGATGACATTCTGAGTCAGATGAACCTGGAAGAAAAAGCAGGAATGTTATTTATCAATGGCACACGTATTAATGATGATGGTTCACTCGATGACATTCCCGGTAGAGGCATGACTGCCAGAATGCCACAGGCTAACGTACTGATTGAAGAAAAGAAGATGAACCATATCAATATCTGGGCAGCGCCCGGCACTAAAGCCCTGGCAACCTGGTACAACAACGTGCAAAAAGTAGCGGAGAAAGCACGCCTCGGTATTCCTGTTACTATCGCTTCTGATCCACGTAATTATTTCAGTAACAATATTTTTTCGATGCAAGCCAATGATTTCTCACAATGGCCTGAACAACTTGGCTTTGCCGCCATTGATGATGAAGCACTGATGCGTCAGTTCGGAGACATCGCGCGGCAGGAATACCTGGCCGTGGGTATTCGTGAAGCACTACATCCCATGGCCGATCTGGCCACCGAGCCCCGATGGGCGCGCGTGAGTGGTACGTTTGGTGAAGATGCCCACCTTTCTGCAAGAATGGTTAAGGCTTATGTACTAGGCTTTCAAGGTGACACCTTAAACACGCAAAGTGTAGCCTGCATGACCAAGCATTTCTCTGGTGGTGGCCCGCAAAAAGAAGGCCTTGATCCACATTTTGAATTTCACAAAGGACAGGTTTACCCGGGCAATAATTTCAACTATCACCTTATTCCCTTCGAAGCTGCCTTTGAAGCAAACACGGCAGCGATCATGCCCTACTATGGAATACCGGTTGGTCAATCCAGTGAAGATGTTGCTTTTGGTTTTAATAAAGATATGATCACTGGGCTTTTGCGAAACAAATATAACTACAAGGGTGTGGTGTGCACCGATTGGGGGTTGATTACTGATGCTAACATGGGTGAAACCGTTTGGCCCGCCCGTGCGTGGGGTGTTGAACATCTGAGCGAGGAGGACCGTGTGTTAAAAGCGCTGGAAGCAGGCGTTGATCAGTTTGGCGGAGAAAGCAGACCAGAGTTGGTAGTAAGTCTTGTAAACAGTGGCAAACTTTCAGAATCGCGGATAGATGAATCATTGAGGCGGTTACTTCATCAGAAATTTACACTGGGATTATTTGAAAATCCCTTTGTCGATGTTGACCGAGCACTTCAAGTGGTCGGTCGTGAAGACTTTAAGAAAGCCGGTGAAGTTGCTCAACGCAGATCGATAACCCTCTTGAAAAATTCAACTACAAAAGAAAAGCCTGTATTACCACTAACTGAAAATACACTAAAGATTTATGTGCAAAACGTAAATCCTGAAATCGCCTCACGTTACGCGCAAGTAGTAGAGAAGCCCGAACAAGCCGATCTTGCCATTATCCGATTGAATACACCCTGGTATGCTGTGGAAACAAAAAATCCTTTTGCCCTCGGATTCCATCATGGAGACCTGGACTTTAAAGGAAAAGAGAAAGAAGATATTCTGAAGTTGTTAAAAAAAGTACCAACTATTGTTGATATCTACCTGGATCGGCCGGCCGTTATTCCGGAAATTGCTACCCAGGCAAAGGCCTTGGTGGCCAATTACGGGGCAAGTGATGAAGCCTTACTGGATGTACTTTTTGGAAAGGCCAAACCCGAGGGAAAGTTACCATTCGAGTTGCCATCCTCCATGGAGGCTGTACAAAAGCAAAAAGAAGATGTACCCTACGACTCTGAAAATCCATTGTTCAAATTCGGCTTTGGGTTACGCTATCAATAGCCGTTTGCACTAAACCGGTGGCAGGCGTTGGTCAAAATTATTAGCTTTGGCCCGATTAGACTGCACCCCATTGAGCAACGCCATCGTCATAATTCCCACCTATAACGAACGGGAAAATATCGGATTAATGATCAATACGGTATTTTCCCTCGAACGGCCAATTGACATCTTAATAGTAGACGACAACTCACCGGATGGCACGGCAAAAATTGTTGAAGACCTGCAACAAAAATTCAATCAACTCAGGCATCGCCTGCACCTGCTCAGGCGGCACGGCAAGCAGGGCCTGGGAACCGCCTACATAGCCGGCTTTCAGTATGCCCTGGAAAAGGACTATGCCTTTATTTTAGAAATGGATGCCGACTTTTCACACGATCCGAAAGACCTGGTACGCTTAATCGAAACCTGCGAAACCGATACCTACGACATGGCTATCGGATCGCGCTACATCACCGGAGTAAACGTGGTGAACTGGCCCATGGGCAGGGTGCTGCTTTCGTGGTTTGCCAGCCGCTATGTCCGGTTTATCACGTCCATGCCAGTGCACGATACCACGGCAGGGTTTATCTGCTACCGCAGAAAAGTGCTGGAGACCATTCCCCTTAAAGAAATTAAGTTTGTCGGGTATGCCTTTCAGATTGAGTTGAAATTTAAGACCTGGAAATATGGTTTTAAGCTCAAAGAAATTCCGATCATTTTTACTGAACGAACGCGTGGGCAATCCAAAATGTCGCCCGGCATTTTTAAAGAAGCTTTCTTCGGAGTATTGCAACTGGAAATTCAAAGTTGGTTTAAAAAGTATACTTCCTAGTTCGCATGAGGTGGCTAAAAATTCTACTATGCATGCTTCTGGTGCTATTGATAAGCTACCTTTTACTCATGATTCCCGACAGGCAACCGCAAACCTTTCAGGTTGCTGAGGCAGAACCCTTTATCTGGAACATGGACGAACGCTGGAAAAGCCTTGAAGCAGAATTCTCCCGCCTGAAAATGCTCAGTCCGCCTGCTCTTGATTCCCTGGAGATCAGTAAACGGACTTCGCTTAATGTTCTTTTTGATCAGCTTCAACAAGACGACTCGATCGAAATTAGCGATGAGCGACTTACCCAAGTATTAAATCTGTTTTTTGAATGGTCGCCTGTGGTCGCGGCATCCAATAAATCTGACGTCTCTATTGAACAATACAACTCGATCAGAAATTTCATCAAAGCACAATCCCGGCAATGGACCATAAACGAACAGGCACAGCGTGCAACGCTCTACACCCTGCTTTACGGTATGCGCGCAGCCGTGGAAGAAGTATTGCTTCAGGCCGATTCCATAAATTTCAACCCTGTTCAACACGTAACGGATGAACCTTCAGTAACACCTTCAGCCACAATACAAGGTATTATCGTCCACAGTGGCGACTTGTTTGTATCGCGTGGTGGAGCTGAAGTATCAGCCTTTATTTCACGTGGTAATGATTACCCGGGAAATTTTTCGCATGTAGCGCTTCTGCACGTTGACGAAACTGGTAAGGCCAGTTTTATTGAAGCCCACATTGAAAAGGGAGTAGCAATTGCTACCGCAGAAGAATATCTGAAAGACAGAAAACTTCGCTTCATGGTATTGCGGCCCCGCGCAGACTTACCCCAAATATTAAATAATCCAATGCTTCCCCACCAGGCCGCTCAAATGGCCCTGGAAGAAACCAAACGCAGGCATATTCCTTACGACTTCAAAATGGATTTTTACGATTCCACGGCCATGTTTTGTTCGGAGGTAGGTTCATTTGCGTACCGGCAACATGGATTAACTTTATGGAAGGCTGAATCGACCATCTCTTCTGCCGGCACAGCAAAATGGCTAAACACATTTGGTGTTGAAAATTTCGTTACCCAGATGCCCTCCGACCTGGAGTATGATCCACAATTATCCATTATCGCGGAATGGAGTGACCCGGAAACGCTTATGAAAGATCATATCGACAATGCCGTAATGGATGCCTTGCTGGAGCGCGCCAATGCCGGTATGGAAATTTCTTACAACGCATTACTCTTACCGGTTGCGCGCGTGGTGAAAGGTTATTCTATTCTACAAAACATGGCAGGCAAGCCGGGCATTATCCCGGAAGGGATGAGCGCCACACGGGCATTGAAGAACAATTCGTTTGTTAACATCTATCAAAAAGTAAAAATCCCTACGGAACAAAAAATTGCAGCGTTCATAAAGGAGAATGGGTACCGGCCACCCCATTGGCAAATGGTGGAATTTGCACAAGAATCTTTGCCACGCTAATCAAACCGGATAGCCCTTATCGGGTTAATACGAGCAATAATGGCCGTAGGCAAAAGCAGCACAATGGAAACCACCAAAAATGTAAGCACATTAAGGATGATTACCATCTCCCAATGCCAGCTAATGGGCACAAAACTCATGTAGTAATCCTGCGGGTTAAGGGTAATGATTTTAAAACGATCCTGAATAAAGCAAAGTCCCAACCCAATGAAGTTACCCAACAACAATCCTTTCAGTATTAAACCTACGCCATTGTAAACAAAAATACTCCTGATCAGGCGATCGTGCGCACCCAGTGCCTTTAACATGCCGATCATTTGGGTGCGCTCCATCACTAAAATTAAAATAATGGAGATCATGTTAACACACACCACCGCCAATATCACCCCAAGCAATATGTTTACCTGCCTGCTTAGCAAGTGAAGCCACTCAAACACTTGAATGTATTTATCACTTACGGAAACAATGTTTAAATCAAAATCTATGGTCTCCCCAATGGCATAACCAACCTCATCAATTTTGTTGTTGTCGCGAACAAAAACTTCAATGCCTCCGGCTACGCTATCGGCCCATTCGTTTAAGCGGGCAATCATGCGGATGTCGCTGATCACCATTTTTCCATCAAAATATTCAGAGAGGTTGGTTTCGTAAATGCCCACAACTTTTAATCTTCGAAATCGAGGTGGGTTCTGAAAAAAGTGAATCACCACCTGATCATCAAGGTTGGCATTGATTTTATTGGCAATCGTCTTGCTAAGCATGACTTCATTGGCATAACCACTATCAGGTAGATGGATGAACCTGCCCGCGATCATATTGGAATGAAAGGTTGCGGTATCGTAGCTCTTGCCTATTCCCTTTACCACCACACCCAGTACCTCATCATCGGTTTTAATCAGGCCTGCCTTGTGCGCATATTCCTGAACATGACGAACACCAGGGTAAGCTTGCGGATTATTGTATAAATCGATGTTGATAAACATGGGTGTTTCCTCCATCGAATTATTCATGGTAAACTTGGTGATCAGCAAATTTCCGCTGAAGCTGTAAATCTTGTTCTTTACCGTTTCCTGAAACCCCCGCATTATCAAAAAGGCTACAATGGCGGCACCCAACCCGATACCAATGCTGGCTACCGCTATCTTATAGATCGTTGCAGCAAAGCCTTCGTTAGTTTGTCTGCTAATACGCTTGGATATGAAGTAAGAGAGGTTCAACTTTGGTAAAACATTTAAACTGTGGACAAGATAAAGTTTTTACTTCTTCTTTTTATAATCGTTCAGTGTGGCAATAAATCGCAATCCATTTCATTGCCAGCTGTTCCAAATGATGCACCCGAAAAAGCGGATGTCATTACCGGGGCACAACAACTAAACCTGCTCATACCCATGCTCGCATCGCAGCGAACAGGCATTGTAGTGAACCATACCTCACTAATTGGCAAAACCCACTTGGCCGATTCGTTAAAAGCCCGCGGTGTAAATCTGGTAAAAATTTTTGCACCCGAGCATGGCTTTCGCGGCACAGCGGATGCTGGTGAAGAGATAAAAGATGGCCTGGATACCAAATCGGGCTTACCCGTAGTATCGCTGTATGGCAACAATAAAAAACCAACACCTGAGCAATTGCGCGACCTTGATGTGATTATCTTCGACATACAGGATGTTGGCATAAGGTTTTACACCTACATCAGCACACTGCATTACGTAATGGAGGCATGTGCCGAAAACGGCAAAAAATTAATTGTGCTCGACCGGCCAAACCCAAACGGACAGTATGTTGATGGCCCCATCATGGAAAAGCAGCACATGTCTTTTGTGGGCATGCATCCTATTCCCATTGTGCACGGCCTTACCATGGGAGAGCTGGCGAATATGATTAATGGTGAAGGCTGGCTTGGCGAAAATAAGTCGTGTAACCTCGAGGTAATTACAATGAAAAACTGGAAGCACACAGATCCGTTTTCAGTGCCGGTAAAGCCCTCACCCAACTTACCGAATGATCAGGCCATTAAACTCTATCCCTCGATATGTTTGTTTGAAGGCACGGTGATCAGCTTAGGCAGGGGAACGCCAATGCCCTTTCAGGTAATTGGTCACCCCGATTTAAAAAACATGCCGTTTCAATTCACACCGGTAAGCATTGACGGTATGTCGAAAAATCCGCCATTAGAAAATAAATTGTGTTATGGATTAGACTTGCAACACGTAAACGTAAAACCGCAAATTGATTTGAGTTACCTGATAAGTTTTTACCGGGCCTTTCCGGATAAGGATAAATTTTTTAACAGCTATTTCGAAAAACTTGCCGGCACATCAAAATTGCGTGAGCAAATACGGCAGGGCCTGGATGAAACGCAGATTAGGGAGAGCTGGAAAGAAGATTTGGAAAAATTTGTAGCACTCAGAAAGAAATACCTATTGTATCCATAAATAAAGCTTCTAGTTGCAAGCTACGAGTTTGTGGCGGCTAACTAGCAGCTTGAAGCCTTTTAAAGTCCATGACCAAATCCGAAAAAGCAAAGGACATCCTGAAGTTGCTGGATAAATACATTCCTGAGGCTCCGGTACCGCTCCATCATAAAGATGCCTACACACTATTGATTTCGGTATTGCTTTCAGCACAATGTACCGATGAGCGCGTGAACAAAACCACTCCCTACCTTTTTAAGCTTGCTGACAATCCTTACGATATGATTAAACTTTCCGTGGATGAGATCAGAGAAATTATTAAGCCCTGTGGACTTTCCCCAATGAAATCAAAAGGAATTTATGGGCTTTCAAAAATTTTAGTGGAAAAGTACAACGGTGAAGTTCCTGCCTCTTTTGAAGCATTGGAAGCACTTCCTGCTACTGGACATAAAACAGCTTCAGTGGTGATGACCCAATGGTTTGGCATTCCGGCCTTCCCGGTTGATACACACATTCACCGATTGGCGTACCGATGGGGATTATCAACCGGAAAAAATGTAGAACAAACGGAAAAAGATTTGAAACGTCTTATTCCACAGGAAAAATGGAATAAAGCCCATCTCCAGATTATCTATTACGGAAGAAAGTATTGTCCGGCACGCGGGCATAACTGGACGGAATGCCCTATCTGCTCGAAATACATGCGGAGGACTTTGCGGGATTAAATACTTGTTAGTTTTGCATTGATGACGATCAAAAATTAATGAACACCCTTAGAATCATTTTCATGGGCACCCCCGAATTTGCCGTGCCCAGTCTGGAAATACTGGTTGAACATAAATTCAATGTAGTAGCTGTAATTACCGCACCCGATAAACCCCAGGGCCGCGGACAAAAAATTACCTTTTCACCTGTAAAGGAATGCGCCTTGAAACACAACATTCCTGTACTTCAACCTACCAATTTGAAGTCACCACAGTTTGTAGAAGAACTAAAAAGTTACAAGGCCAACCTTCAGGTTGTTGTAGCCTTTCGCATGTTACCCGAAGTAGTGTGGTCGATGCCTGCCTTGGGAAGTTTTAATCTGCACGCCTCCCTCCTTCCGCAATACCGGGGGGCTGCACCCATCAATTGGGCCATTATAAACGGAGAGAAGGAAACCGGGGTCACTACCTTTTTTCTGAAACATGAAATCGATACAGGCAGCATTATCTACCAGGAAAAAGAAGTTATTCACGAAAATGATGATGCAGGCACACTCTATCACCGACTGATGAATAAAGGCGCACACCTGGTTTTAAAAACAGTACAGGCTATTGAAGCGGGCAACTATCCGTCACAACCTCAACCTGCCCACACTGAATTAAAACATGCTCCTAAAATTTTTAAGGAAACGTGTCAGATAAACTGGAGCCAGCCCGCTGTGCATATTCATAATTTTGTTCGTGGACTAAGTCCATACCCGGGCGCATGGACTGTGTTAAACGATAAACCGTTCAAGATTTTCAAAACTGACACTTTGCCAAATCAACTAAATGCTGAAGCGGGCCAGTTTCTGACCGACAATAAAACTTATCTTTACATCCAGACTTCCATCGGTTGCTTGTCTATACTTGAACTTCAACCAGAAGGAAAAAAGCGAATGAAAATTGATGAGTTTTTCAGAGGCAATAAAATTTAGCATATGAATAAAAGTATACTGCTAATGATTCTGCTGATTCCTGTTTTAACAAACGCCCAGTTGCGTAAACACGACTGGTGGTTGGCCGGAACAGCCGAACGTATGGACTTTCAGGGATTCAACCCGTACAATGCCGTTGGTTTACGCGGTGAAGTAATGCTGAACAATGTTTGGGGAATTGAAACCGGGCTTGCCGGTGGGCAGGATTATTTTCACCTTAACCCGGGAACGGTGGTAGCGCCAATGTTGATACTTTTTTTAGCAATTTATAATGGTAACGAAAGTGAGGGAAGCCTGGGAGGTCTTGCTTTACTGCTTCTTTCCATAGCCTCCATGGCCGAACATTCAAACTTCCACATACCGTTAGGTGGTGGCGTAGAAGTTGTGCCATTCTTTAGTTTAATCCGCTACCGTTACATGTACGATATGCAGTTATCCCCGGCAGGCGGACATAATTATGCTTCATGGTCGGTAGGCTCAAAGCTTAGTTTTATAAGCAGCAAAAACTGGTTGGTGAATGCCAGTGTAGAGCGGAGCCAGCTGTATTACCCGGGAAGGCCCTATGGGATTCATGCAGGTATTAATATCGGGTATATTTTCAGGAGCAAGTCTGAATCAAAATTTTTCAAGTAACATACAATCCTTTTTAAATAAGGTAAATGACTATCTCTATTATTGCAGCACTCACTCAAAACCGCGTAATCGGAAAGAACAATAACCTGCCATGGCACCTGCCCGATGATATGAAGTATTTTATGCAAACCACGAAAGGTCACTACGTGATTATGGGACGCAAAAACTATGAGTCGATTCCGGAAAAATTCAGACCATTGCCAAACCGCACAAACATCGTGGTAACGCGGCAAAAAAATTTTGTAGCTGAACATTGCCTGGTGGTTCACTCACTGGAGGAAGGATTACATCTTGCAGAAAAAGCACAACAGGAAGAAGTATTTATAATCGGGGGAGCTGAAATTTATGCGCAGGGCTTTGCAAAAGCCAACCGATTGTACTTAACAGAAATACACGGTACTATAGACGGTGATACTTACTTTCCAGAATTTAATAAAAACCATTGGAAAGAGGTTTCACGAATACATCATCTAACGGATGAGCGTCATACTTTTGCTTTTGATTTTGTTGTTTACGAAAAAATATAAATTTCTCATTCATGGAATCACATAAAAAAATACTCGGCATTTTGTATATCATTTCCGGTGTAATGCAAATGTTTGTCCTGGCATTGGTGGCAACCTTTCTCTCCACCTTATTTCCGTACATCGCCCAGGAAGCAGGGCCCGATGGCGCCTGGGTTATTGAGTGGATCGGCCATTTAATTCCTCTTTTATTATGGGGAATCGTTCTGTTTTTTGCCGTGCCTTCTGTTATCGGTGGCATTGGCATGCTTCAGCAAAAGTCGTGGGCACTAACGTTGTTATTAATTATGGGTTGCTTTAAACTATTTTCATTTCCGGTGGGCACAGCGCTGGGTGTTTATACCATATGGGTATATGCCGAAGTCAACAAAAAATAATCTAACCACTATCTTTCTTCATGACTAAACTCAAAAACAAAGTTATCTGGATCACCGGTGCTTCTTCCGGCATTGGCGAAGCCCTAACGTATGAACTCGCCAAACGCGGAAATAAACTCATCCTCTCTTCGCGCAGAAAGGAAGAACTGGAACGCGTTAAGGGAAACTGCCCCGCACAAGCCCAGGCTGATATCCGCACCTTGCCGCTAGACCTGAGTAAGCCTGATACACTTCAATTATCCGCGGAAGCGGCCATTCAGTTGTTTGGTCATGTGGATGTGCTGGTGAACAATGGTGGCATCAGTCAGCGTAGTTTGGCCAAAGACACCATACTGGATGTTGACCGCAGGGTGATGGAGGTCGATTACTTTGGACAGATTGCCTTGACCAAATACCTGATTCCACACTTTATTGAACGCAAGCAGGGCCACTATGTAACCATTACCAGCATTACCGGCAAAGTAGGTACACCGTATCGCACAGGATACTCAGCAGCCAAACACGCCCTGCACGGATTTTTTGATGCGTTGCGTGCAGAACTCTGGAATGAAAGCCCAGCTATTTACGTAACACTGGTTTGCCCCGGCTGGATTCGCACCAATGTTTCCATCAATGCCCTGGTGGGCGATGGAAGCAAAAATGAAAAAATGGATCCGACCACTGCAGCCGGCTTACCGCCCGAAGTACTTGCTAAAAAAATGGTGCGTGCCATTGAAGCAAAAAAGAAGGAAGTGTACATCGCGGGTATGAAAGAAACTACAGCAGTTTACCTCAAACGTTTCTTCCCCAACCTGTTGGCTCGCATTATCAGAAAAGCACAGGTGCGTTAGGGCATTCAAGATTATTCATGGAAATCCTGACCGCTGCATTGCTCATCATAATTGGTTTTATTTCGGGTTTCCTGAACACGGTGGCCGGTGGCGGCTCACTTATCAGTTTGCCCGTGTTGATTTTTATGGGGCTGCCTGGTTCGGTAGCCAATGCCACCAGCCGGGTGGCGTTACTTGCACAAAATATTTTTGCCGTTACCGGATTCAACAGCAAGGGTATTAAACTACCCTTTCCCTACAGCCTGTACCTGGGCGTGGCCTCCCTGGCAGGAGGATTTTTAGGAGCCAAGCTGGCTGTTGATATCAGTGACTCTCTATTCAATCGCATACTTGCCATTATTATGGTATTGGTGGTAATCAGCATTGTGGCTGAACCGCGAACAAAAAAAATAAACAGGCCCGAACGGTTGGGCATCAAGCATCAGGCGTTGGGCATACTGGCATTTTTCTTTCTGGGTGTTTATGGCGGGTTCATCCAGGCCGGTATCGGATTTTTGGTGATTGCCGTGCTCACCAACATCAACCACTTCGGGCTTGTAAAAACAAACTATGTAAAAGTGTTTGCGGCTATTGTGTACACCGGTGTAGCTATTATTGTATTTGCTATAGAAGGAAAAATTGAATGGCTGATGGGACTAACGCTTGCCGTTGGCCAGGGCTTTGGCGGCTGGTATGCCAGCCGATGGAGTGTTGATAAAGGTGAAATTTGGATTAAGCGTATTATGGTAGTGGCCGTTATTGGTCTGGCTGTTAAACTTTGGTTTTTCTGATGGTTGATGTTACCCTGCTTACGGATGCCCGTTATGTAAACCCGGTCAATCCTGATTGGTATAAACAAAATATTCTAGACGATGATAAACTGGTGCGCGATGCCCTGGTGAAACGAGGCCTAACCGTTAACCGTATCAATTGGGATAGCAAAACTTACGACTGGTCGCAAACACGTTTTGCGGTTTTCCGCACCACCTGGGATTACTTTGATCGTTTCAAAGAATTTTCAGGTTGGTTAGATCACGTAAGTACACAAACACACCTGATCAACCCATTACCATTAGTGCGTTGGAATATCGACAAACACTACCTGCGCGACCTGCAGCACGCAGGCATACGCATACCGCCAACCGTATTCATTGAACCAGGTGATAAATTCACGTTGTCGGAAATTCTGGCGCAAACAACGTGGACAGATTGTATACTCAAACCTGCCATTTCCGGTGCGGCACGCCACACGTACCGGTTAACGAAGGGAAATATAGGTGAACATGAAGAAATTTTTCGGCATCTGATTGCCAACGAATCGTTGTTGTTGCAGGAATTTCAAAAACCTGTGGTGGAAAAAGGCGAGGTAGCCTATATGCTTTTTGGCGGAAAGTTCAGTCATGCGGTATTAAAAAAAGCAAAGCCGGGCGATTTCCGTGTGCAGGATGATTTTGGCGGAACTGTACATGAGTATATACCCACTCAAAAAGAAATAGAGTTTGCCGAACAAGCCGTTGCCTTTTGCAAACCTTCACCGGTTTACGCCCGTGTGGATGCCATCTGGAATAATCAGGACGAGCTTTGCGTATCTGAGCTAGAGTTAATTGAACCGGAACTGTGGTTCAGAAAACACCCACCCGCTGCGGAAATGTTTGCAGAGGCATTTAGTAAATTACTTTAATCCAGCCTCATTCTATTGAAAATGGTATATTGGAAATATATTCAATGAATATAGCCAAACGTTGTAGGCAAGGCGCAAAAAAAAATTTGACTAACGAAAAATGATTCAGAGAATTTATATTGACACATCAGTTGTAGGTGGATTTTTTGATGATGAATTCAAAGAACCGACTCAACAACTTTTTAAGAGACTTGAGGACAATGAAGTTAAATTCATAATATCTGACCTATTGGAATTAGAACTAATTCAAGCCCCAAAACACGTTAATGAGTTACTGTTAAACTATCCAACCGACAGATTTGAAAGAATTGAATTGACTGAAGAAATTATGAATCTGGCCGACAGGTACATTATTGAGAAAGTTGTTGGGCGGACAAGTCTGGAAGATTGCCGACATATTGCTCTGGCGACAGTAAATCGAGTAGATGTACTAGCTAGCTGGAACTTTAAACACATTGTTAACCTTGATAGAATAAAAGGGTATAATTCAGTAAATTTGAGACTGGGTTATCCGACAATTGAGATAAGGACACCACAAGAATTAGTGAGATATGGAGACTAAAGAGAAAACAAAGACATTTGACGCAGTGAAAATGATGCGGGACATTCGCGACAAGATTAGTGAAGAAACCCAAAACATGACTTTAGAGCAATTGAAAAAGTATATTGCGGACAGGTTAAAAAATTCCAGCTTAAAAACTGTGGGACGGTAGCGCCCTGCCTACAACAAAATGTTTATGTCAGCTGCGGGTTCAGAGTTGCTGTGAAGTTTAGTTTTCTTAATTTCGTTTTGCACTTGTGGACAAGACGCGGCTTCGAAAACCGCAGCCGTCATAAACACGGGTCGTTGGGCGTAATTTTTCTTTAAACATGGTGAATATAAGGGGACTTCAGGAAAACTTAAAACTATTGGACAGTATGACAACAATAAACGGATTGGAATCTGGAAATCATTTGGTGACAATGGAGAATTAATTCAAACAATTGACTTCTCAAACAACTCAGTTACACCGAACAAAATATCTGACGACACAAAATACTGGATAACAAAAGATAATGCTTTTGTTGAAGTAAAGCCTGATCAGTTTCCAGCTTTTATTGGAGGTTATCATTTGCTAAATAGGCTCATAATGGTAACTCTCAGGTATCCAGCAGACGCTAGACGATTCGGCACTCAAGGAAAAGTACTAATTTCAGTGATAATTACAAAAGACGGAAGAATTACTGATGAGACAGTTGAAAAAGGACTAGGGCATGGCCTTGATGAAGAAGCATTAAGAGTTATACAACAAATTCCAGACGAATGGATTCCTGGTACAGTTAATGGAGAGACAACCGACATCAAAATGATTATTCCTGTTACCTTTAGACTGGGTTAAAAAACTACGCACAACACCGGGTTTTGTTCAATGGGGGACACAGTCGCCCGTAGTGTCAACAAGTTTATTATATTCGTGTAGGCGGACAAATCCGTTGGATTTATCCGCTAACAAACCCAAAGGCCTAGCGCCTCAACAAAACCTTGCCATACCCACCTTTAAAAAAAGTTTGTCCGGCCGGAACCTGTAGGGTGAGTTGTTGACCATCTTTTATAAGCATTAGCTTATAAATGTATAAACCGTCCGGCAACGGGTTACCGCGGTCATCCGTACCGGTCCACGTTATGCGGTTGGTGCCAATATAGAATTGTGATACTTCAACCGTAGCTACCGTTGCGCCCGTAGCAGAAACAAGTTGAAGGCGTGCATAATCCGGAAGGTTGTTGCCTGTAATAACAAGATCGAAGCGAACGTCTGACGATGATGGATTAGGATAAGGCGCCAGTAACAGAATACCATTTTCATAGGTTACTTCAAACTGAATGGTATACGGAACAGCGCCACTGCTGTTATTGCGCACATCGCGCGCCTCAACGGCTAATGTATATGTGCCCTCGGGCAAGTTTTCAGGTGTAAACACAATGCGAAAGCGCTCACTATCCGTCTGTGGAAACCAGATGACATCTCCCCGATCGAAGGTGATATCCGTTGCTGTGGTGGCGCCCGGCCAGGTAAGCCTGATTTTCATGCCTTCGGTATCGGTTTTTTTGATAAATGAATTATCATCCCAAAGGGTTATCACAATTTCCGGACTTGGAGAAACGAAGTCACCATTTGTTATATAACGCCCATCTACCATTACTTCCAGTACCGGGTTAAATACATCGGGCTGAACATTGAGGTAGCTGCTCAGCTTGAGCACATTGTTTTCGTAGTATTGTTCGGTCACCAGCCGCGGATTTACAAAAACATTCACATCGTTTAAACCGGCTTTAGAAATTGTTTCAACAGCATAGGTAAAGCTGGTTGTTGCTCCGGGTTCAGGCGCTTTAATCTTTGTCAGGCGCTGCGTTGATGTACGATTAGTTTGATTGAATAGCTCGAATTGAACCGTGAGTGAATCTGTAAACACCTGCTGCGAAATATTTTTAAATCCATACGAGCCGGTCCACACCTCTCCTTCCCGCAATTGCTGTTGCTCTTTTGAGTCATTAAACACCAACACACCTTCGGCCACCGGGGTATAGAACACCAGCCACTTTTTTAGTTGTGGGGGCGTGAGGTTAATCACATCATTAGTCTTGTAAATGATTTTCAAATACGGATAATCAGCGGCATCAATAAAGGAAAGATCAACTGTGCCGGTTACATCGTTCAGCAATACTTGCTCGTCACCGGTTAAGGTTGAGCCTACCACATCAAAACTATACACATCCGTTTGCGGAAGTTCGGATACCAACGCTTGTGTTACCAGGCTTTGCCATGCACTGGCCGGACCAATCAAAGTGGAAGTCATGGTGCCGGAATCAAATCTTCCGGTAATGGTTCCGGTTACGTTTAACTCCTGCTGATTAACTGGAGCAGTAAGGGGCTTAAAGAAGCGGGCGGAGCCCGGTGCTGTTCCCTTCTTGCCAAAAATTATTACGGGTTCACCGGGTTGAACAGCCGTTAACTGTGCAGAAGAAATTCCCAGGGCCTCAAACTGCTGTTTAACAGGTACCGGCCATAGCGCCACCCCCGGATCGCCAATGGTAAACAGCACCACCGAGTCACCTTCAGGCACATTCATCATGTACTGAAAAATATCATTCCCTAAACCGGTTTGTAATTGTGCTGCGGTAAAACTATTAATTACCTGAGGACGTCTTCCGCACGCACGGCCATCAAACGGATTGAAGAGCACGGCCGTATAGGGAATAGTGGATTGTTTATCGAATGCAATCAGGTTAATGGTATTATCACGGCACTTAATACCGAGATCCGCGGGGTTGTACTCGGCATTGTTGATTTTAACCGAAACATCGGTATGGGGTGCAGGATGATCAGCACCATAAGTAAGAATATCAAAATTCAACACCGACTCCACGTATCCGAAGGTGCGAAGCTGCGGATCTTGTACCAATCCGAACGATTGATTTTTTGCATACTGTGGAAAGTGAAGTTGTGCCCAGCCTTCGGGCGAGTTATTGATAAACGTGAAGGATGAGTTGACCCACTCAGCCACTTCACCTTCCTGTGGTTCCTTAAACCTTGTACGCCAGTAATACGACAGAGAATCCTGCGCGAGCAAGCTTAGTTGCTGTTCACCGATAACACCATTTACCGTAAAAGCTTTTTTAAACAGACTGTTAAACGTATTCACCGTATCCACCTCCACTTCAAAATTGCGGGCGGCACCTAAAATATCTGTACTGGAAAAGGTGAGCGTTGTGGTGGACTGATTTACAATGGCATAATCGTATGGAAAAAGATTTTTTGTAACGTTAAGCGGAATGAAAAGATTAAAGCTCGCTGAATTGTTTTCGGTATTCAGTTCAGGCAAAAGACCAAAAGGGTCAACTTCAATCTGGAAGATATTATTTCCAAAACCTTTGTTACGTTCCTGAAGAATAGTGAACGCTAACGTATCGCGATACAGAACAGGCGGATATAAGGTATCGTATGTTTGCGTTGAATTATCATTGAAGATGCGGGTAACACGAACATGAATAGAGTCTTCTTTTGCGCGACCAAAATTTTGAGTGATGATATTGAGGGTAAAAGATTCACTTAATGCAGTAATTGGTTCGCCATCATTGGATTCAGCAAATACGTTATTGTTATTTACTTCATAGTCGGGCTTAGCCGCACCAAAAACATTTACAGCCGGGTCGCCCAGCAACAACATCTGGCTTACTTGTGTAAGATTACCTTCGCTTGGAAACTGGCCATCCATATAACGCCTGGCCACTTCCTTTTGAATATCCCCTACCCCCTTGCGAATAAAAACTGAATCTGCGAAAGCAACACGATAAAAGAAATCTGAATAAAGCCGCAGGGTATTAGCATACCCAAACGAAGTGTGCGCCATAAACCCGGTAGCGCCTTTATTGGAGGCCAGCACCCAATCTTCACCAAAACGAATGGCTGTGGTGAAAAAATCAGCTGCGTTACAACCATTGATTAAAAACATAGGGTACTTTCCAGGGTTATTGTACCCCAATGCCGGATTGGTGACAAAGCCTACTTCAAAGTCGTTGGTCTCGGGAGATGAGTGACCAAAAAACGTGATGAGATTCAGTCCATTATTTACTTCTTCCGAAATGTTGATAAGCTCCCCCACATTGGTAGTGTTCTTCGCCTGCGCTTTAACACTTCCCCCGAGATAAAGATCTTCAGCAATGGTTTGATACGATTCAAGATAATTTCTGAACAGTGTGGTTTCGAACGGAGTTAAGCCTCCACTCAAGTGAATAATATTCTTTCTCCACAAGGCATCAAACGGTAAGGCTTCAATTTCCTTAACCTTATTCAGGTAAGCCGCTACCTGGGTGGGGTTGGTGGATGAAATTCTTCCCGTGGGAACAGCCGGTTCGTAATTTGTTCCACCCAACCCGATCGTATAAAGCATATCCGAAGCCGGCTTACCCGCAGACGGAACAAGATCTTTGTAAACGGTAAACGCTGATGATGTTGGATTGCGATGATAGTTGAGCGACCAATCCAATCCTTTACCAATGATGAACAAATACTTTGGTGAACCATTGTCTACCATATAGTTCATAAACCGGTGAATGGCCAGTGGTGAAATTTCACCATAATTAAACTGGTTGTAGAGTTGGTGAACATCTACAACCAGCGTATCGTATGAACCGCCTGCTTCAGAGGCGCGATAGCCGGCATAGGCCCGCACCACATCACTGTATTCACCCGCTGGCTTCATCAGCAACGGATGGCTGATTACAATGTAATTATGTTGGGACGGGTTGATGTTCCGAAAATTTACGCGCTTGATACCGGTAACAGATCGCGTTAAGTTGGTTAACAAAAGTTTGCGTGAACTTTGTGTATTGGAAACAACCGGATTAAAGGTTGAGGCCGGGGGCTGATACCAAATTACATTAGCCGGATCAGTAACATCAAACAAGCGGCTGTTGGCCGGCACATTGGTGAGGTTGACAAATGATTTACCGGAAGGATTTTCTGCCAGCTGAAAATATTTTTCGGTAGCGCCTGTTGCATCAAAGTTCTGCGGATAGTTGATTTTGATATACGATACACTGGCACGCGCAGCCGAACCGGCTGCCAGTAAACGCATACGCACAGTAATTCGTCCGTCAACGCCAATGTCCGTCCAGGCAAGCGGTAAACTAAAGGTGTGCACATTGAAATTGAAAACATCTTGCGTGCCCAGCAACCGAAGTCCGGGTGCATTTGGGCCTGCATAAATCTCAACCCGATGGGCTGTGGTAATTTCTGCACGACCCGCTACCATCACTTCAAGCTGGGGAAGACCTGATGCAACAACACCATTCGTTAATCCTTCGAGCGCATAGTCTATAGTTTGATTCTGCGAAAGCATTACGCCTGTCCAGCCTTCGCCAACATCAAAAGAAGTTTTGCGAATGTATTGCTGGTAAGCAATGCCATCGGAATGTTGCTGGGCATTAACCAGCAGTTTTTCATCGGTGTGCGCAGTTTCCTGCGGAATGCTGGTAACGTTTACTTCCCACGTTTTGGGTATTCGTTTACCCAACACGGCCAGGTTGTTATAGGTTAAGAAATAAACTGTAGTATCACTGAATAAATTATAATAGGTATGGGGTTGTGTGCTGGCTGGTTTGTAGAGCTCGGTATCGGAAGTACCGTCATTCCTGCGCCCATAGAATTCAATGTAATCGGAAGTATTGAAAATTGCATCAGCCTCACCTTCCACATAAATGGCCTGCTCTGTTCCGCGATGAAAGAGTTGTAGCCTGCGCGGATCAACGGAGCCAACTGGAAAACCAGCCGTTTGCAAATCCGAATACGTAATACGATAAATGCCGTTTTGTGCTACCGGTATTCTATAGTAAGACTGGCCAACTTGAATCCATTCGTTGCCCACCTGGGCAGGAAGCTGAAAGAATAGCAGGCAGGCGGCAAAAAAAAGCCCAAAACGCCCCCAAAAAGGTTGTATTCTCCTGATCGCCAACTTCTTCACGCTGCAATATACGGCAGGTTTGGGTTTTATACCGGAGGGCATAAGAAGTAAGCGTTTTTTGCCGGGTGGGTGCTATATTTCGGTAATCTGTACTGTGCCGTGCCTCATTTAATTTCGTTAGCAGCCTTAGTGATCAGCAAAAGCAAATGGAGTGCTGAGCCGCTGGATTTCTATTCGTGGAGAAAAACTAACCTGGCAGGTTTGGAGAATTTTCTGCCTGTGCCATTAGGTCAACCATCACAAGCAAATCGGTTCAGTCGTTATCCAGTTCTTACTAACCTTATTGGCACGGCTGCTTTTGTAAAAGGGGCTTATCAAAAAAAGGCCGGACATCTTATTGCCCATCATCAAAAACTATTTTATGTGCGCATACCCAAGGCAGCCAGTACTTCGCTGGGAAGCGAAATACTGAAACTGATTACACCGGATTTGAAAACTGAAACACTCACCTCTGCTCAACTCAATTTTCTGGCTGATGCCTGGTTACAAACTTCATTATCGGAACCGCTTAAAACATTCAACGGCTTTACCGTGGTTCGAAATCCAGTCGACCGCATTACTTCGGTATACCGCGATTTCTTTGCTCCCGATTCCACGAAACCATTTATCTACCAAAATTATTTAGGTGGCATACTACCCAAAACCTTATCGTTTGATGAATTTATTGACCGGATAAACCGGATACCTGATCGCTTTAAAGATCAGCACTTCAAACCCCAACACCTGTTTGTAAAACCCTATCAAACGAAAGGAATTAACATTCGCGTTTTTAAACTGGAAGAACCCGGGCCGCTCCAGCAGTTTCTTCAACCCTTCGGTATTATACTGCCCCATCTGAACAAATCACCTCAAACAACGCCCGTTTCGATTCGGGAAAACACCCTAAACACCATTAAAAAAATGTACGCTTTTGATTTTGAAGTGTACGGATATGACCAAAACTCAGCTTGGTAAAACTTATTCCTTTAGAAGTATAATCATCAAAATCATCGAAAACAGATCATTTTAAGCCTTTTTGCAAAAATTTTATTTTTTTGGCTTAGTACTTGGTCATGCACAGTACTTCTGCGTTAGAAGGCTTAACTGGAAAAAACAGAACTATGGATCTTGAAAATACACAGGTGCAGATGAGGAAGGGTATTTTGGAATACTGTGTCCTTCACATAATATCGCGGGGCGAAGTGTATGCCTCGGATATGCTGGACGAACTAACGGCTGCCAAAATGATTGTGGTGGAGGGAACCCTCTATCCGTTACTCACACGGTTAAAAAACTCCGGCTTGCTGGAGTATAAATGGGTAGAGTCCAAATCCGGACCTCCACGCAAATACTATAAACTTACGCTGGAAGGAAAAAACTTTCTGGAAAAACTTACCGAGACCTGGGAAGGGCTCATTCATTCCACGGAAATGATTACCTCAAAAGCTAACACAACTTTATAACCAACTCTGACTCTGCGATTACTATGAAAAAGAATATCAGTATCAACATCAGCGGCATCATCTTCCACATTGAAGAAGATGGGTATGAGGTTTTGAAAAAATACCTCGATTCCATCAATAAATACTTCTCCACATTTGATGACAGCAGCGAAATCTTACCGGATATAGAAAGTCGTATAGCTGAAATTTTTCTGAGCAAGCTCAATGAAGGCAAGCAGGTTATTACGCTGGAGGATGTAAATAACCTGAAAACCACAATGGGTAGTGTTAGCGACTTTAAGGCTGCCGAACAGGAAGACTATGCACAGGACGAAAGTAAAAAATCGGAAAGTAAGAGTTATTCATCAACCGCCTCACGCCAGTTTATGCGCGACCAGCAGCGCAAAATACTCGGTGGTGTTTGTGCCGGGTTAGGTAATTACTTTAATGTAGACCCGGTATGGATTCGCCTGCTCTTTGCGCTCCTTACGTTTGCCTATGGTTTGATTCTGATTGCTTATATCGTGCTGTGGATTATTGTACCGGGTTCGTATGACCTGGAAGAACCCAACGTAACCAAAAAACTATTTCGCGATACCGATAAGAAAGTGATTGGTGGTGTAGCCAGCGGGTTGGCTGCCTATTTAAAAATGGATATTGTTATCGTCCGGTTAATCTTCATCATCACGGCCTTCTTTGGAGGATTAGGGTTTATCGCCTACATCGTATTCTGGATTGTGGTACCCGAGGCCCGATCGTTAACCGATAAAATGCAAATGCAGGGCGAGCCTGTTACCTTATCCAACATTGAGTCGAACATTAAAAAAGGTCAGGATGAAAAACCGGCTGAAGAAGAAAGTGTGCTTACGAAAATACTCCTGTTCCCGTTCCGCGCGATTGGCTGGGTTTTCACCGCGTTAGGAAAAATAGTTGGCCCGTTGGCTGATGTATTGCGCGTAGGTATTGGCATTTTCATTATGCTGATTGGCCTCGCCCTTGTAGTAGGCGTGCTGATAACCGGTGGCGTATTATTTGGCTTATTGACGTTCTCATCCGGATGGATACTTGGCTGGCAGGATGTGAGTTTGCCGATGGAAGCCTTTAGCAGAGCGATCCCCTCCTTCACCGCGGCCATGGCTTTTATTGGTGCCTTAATCCCCGGCATTATCATTATGCTGTTGGGAATATCGGCTATTGCCAACCGGATTGTATTTGGTGCCGCGGCTGGCTGGAGCTTATTCATTCTTTTCTTCATATCACTTGCAGTACTTAGTTTCTCTATTCCCAAAATTGCTATAGCCTTCAAGGAAGATGGTGAATACAAAGTTGAACAAACCTATGACCTGGGTGGAAAAACAGCACTACTTACCATGCGCGAAACCGGACTGGATGATTACAAGGTAACTTCGCTTAACCTGAAAGGATATGAAGGAACTACATTAAAACTGGTACAGGTCTTTGAGGCCCAGGGCAGTTCTCGTATGAAAGCTATCGAGAATGCCCGTATGGTTGAATATACGGTTAGTCAAAGTGATTCAATAATCACATTCGATTCGAACATACAATTTAAGGAGAATGCCATCTTCCGTGCGCAACGGTTAAATATGACACTCTTTATTCCTTATGATTATCCGTTCGTGCTAGACAACAATATCTGGCGCTTGGTCAATCAATACATCGATCGTGATCAACGGAGTGGCAACACCTGGGTTATTAACAAAGATGGTTACCTCACGTGCACCTCTTGCCCGGAAGAAGAGCGCACCGATACTTCGTGGCAGCGTGATTGGGATGAGGATGATGACGTAACCATCAGTAGTTTAACAGACTTCAATGAGCTTGAGATCAGTGGCCTGTTTGATATCCGGGTAAAGCAAGGAAGCGGTTATAACGTTGAACTCATCGGCCCGGCAGCGGAAAAAGAAAAATATAAAGTAGTACGCATGGGCAACATACTGGTTATTGATTATGCAGATGAGAAAAAATTCCGCTTAAGAAAAAACCCACTGAGGTTTGAAGAAATGACCATTAACATTACCATGCCTGAAGTGGATAAAATAAATTTAAAAGGAGCCGGAAAAGTATCGGTTACTGGATTTACAGAAGACGACCTGAAAATTAAAGTGCTGGGCGCCATTAACGTAAAAGCCGATGTAAACGCCCGCAACCTCGCAGTATACCTGAGTGGGGCGTCCGAACTTTCGCTTACCGGAGAAGGCAATAAGATGGATGCAAAAGTGCTGGGCGCCTCAAAGCTAAACGGTTATGATTTTAAAGTTACAGACGCGCTCGTAGAGGCTGGTGGCGCTTCCAAAGCCAGTGTATTTGTAACCGGCCGCCTGGAGGTTGACGAAGGACTGGCCAGCAAGGTAAGTTATAAAGGCAACCCCACAGAAGTAATTAAAGACTAATCGAAAATACATATGATTATTTTACTCTTCCTGATTTTCATTTTTTTCATCGGTATGGTTATTGGTTCACTCTTCAAGTGAGCTAATTTGCCATATGAAAAAAATATTACTTGTACTTATACTGGTTTTGCCGACCATTTCTTTACTTGGCCAGCAACAAGGCATTAAAGGCAAGGTTGAATGGATCAGCGGAAATCAAATGCCAGGCCCTGATCGGCCCGCCAGTAAACCACTCGGTATAAAACGCGAGATCTGGATCTACCCTGCTACAACGCTTTCGCAGGCCTCTATGGATGGGGTCTTTTTTTCCGACATTCAGACGTTATTGGTAAAAAAGGTAAAAAGTGGAAAAAATGGTTGCTTTAAAGCCACCTTACCCCCGGGTAATTACTCCCTTTTTGTGAAAGAAAAGAATGGCCTGTTTGCCAATCGTTTTGACGGCCAAAATCGTATAAACTGCGTAACCGTTAAACCCGGAGAATTCACTGAAATTACCATTCGGGTGGATTATGAGGCAGCCTATTAGGTTGTCAATCTTTTTATAGAACCCCGTGCAACCTGTTACGGGCAAATGACATCTTATTAGCGAACCGTTTAAATGGAATTTAAGATTTACCGGGCTACAGAAGAAGAACTGTTGAAAGGGTGTAAAAAGCGCGATCATCATGCGCAAAAACGCCTTTACGATACCTTTTCGCCAAAAATGTACGCGATATGCTATCGGTACGTAAAGGATTCTATGGAGGCCGAAGATGTATTGGTTACAGCCTTTACCAAGATATTTGAGCGGATTGATCAATTTAAAAATGAGGGCAGTTTTGAGGGGTGGATAAGGCGGGTAGTAGTAAACGAGGCTCTCACCTACCTCAGACGAAATCGCTCCATGTACCTGGAAACAGAACTGGAGGCTGCAGACCGCGAACCGGATTATACCAGCATGAGCGACCACCTGGAAGCCGAAGACCTGATGAATATGATACAGGAATTACCGGTGGGCTACCGAATGGTTTTTAACCTATACGCCATAGACGGGTATTCACATAAAGAAATTGCAGAACAACTTGACATCAGCGAAAACACTTCCAAATCGCAGTTAAGTCGTGCACGAACGTATTTACAAAGACTATTAGCCGAACGTGACTGGACCACACAACAACAACGCCATGACACCACAACCTGATAACCTATTCCGCGATAAGCTGGAGCACTTTCAGCTAAAGCCTTCGCCTGAAGCGTGGAACCGCATTGAAGCTGGCTTAACAAAACCTGCCAGGAAATCGCTTTGGCTCAAAATTGCTGCCGGGTTAGTGTTGCTTTCTGTGGCTTCAGTTATACTTTGGAACATTACCCCTAAGCAAGACAACGTTATTACAGCACAACAAGACAATACAGTAGAAAGTACACCGGGTGAGGTTAAGGTATTAGATAAAAACATCGCCACCGAAAATTTACTGGCAGAAGAAAAAGAGCAAATTTCTACACCCGCTTTAAATAAAAAACATAAAGAGGTGATTATTAGCCACAACACTCCTGTCGCATTAATTGAAACACAGCCAGAAGAAAGTTTGCCTGCGTTAGAAATTCTGACCACAGAAACTTTGCTGGCACAAACCGACAACACCGAAGCTGAATCAGCTGCCGGTGTATACCTGGTGCTTACAGCGGATGAGGTAAATCAAAAATATTTAAAGCCATTACCGGAACAAGAAGCAACCAATGAAGATAAAAAATCATCTCGTATACAAATGCTGATGAGCGTAGCGCATAACCTGAAAAACGGTGAACATGCGCTGGGCGACCTGAGGCAAAAGAAAGATGAAATTTTTGCGCTGAATTTCATCGATGAAAAAAAACACGAATCGAAAAAAAATTAAACCGAGATGAAAACAGTTTTTTTAACCCTAATTATTACCGGCCTGATGTTAACTGCATCGGCTCAACAAAAGCCCGACACCGTGGTGGTTGAACTGGCTAAAACCAGCCGGGTAGTGTTTACTATTAAAGACCGTAAAGATTTGCCTACGCTTCGGCAATACGACTTCCAGGCCTTGTTCACCGACATCTTAAATAAGATCGACAACACCCCGGTTGAACAACAACCTGTTCAAACAACTGAACCGGAAGAAATTAAACGGGAATATGAAGTTATCACCTGGGATAGTGATGATGAATCGGACGCAAAATGGAGGAAGGATAGAAACATCCAATACACCCGCAGAAACCGTCACTCCATTAACTTTGATCTGGGCGTTAACAACTACCTGAATGAAGGAAAATTTCCGGATGATAACAACGAATTGTATGCAGTCCGTCCGTGGGGATCGTGGTATGTGGGCATCAACTCCATTCAACATACCCATGTGGGCGGTAAATTTTTCATTGAATGGGGCATGGGCTTAAGCTGGTACAACTTTAAATTCCAGCAAGACAATATTCTGATTTCAAAAACGGAAGATGGCGTTCTGTTTGCCGAAGATACGCGCGATGTGAACTTCATCAAAAGTAAACTTACCGCCACATACGCAAACCTATCGTTCATTCCCATGCTCGACTTTGGCGGACGCGGAAAGAAAACAAGAGTCTGGAATTCGTACGGCAGTTCATTTCGAATTGGTGCAGGTCCTTATGCAGGCTACCGGTTAGGCAGCCATTCCAAACAGGTTTACAATGACGGTGGTCGTGAAAAAGATAAAAACCGAAACAACTTTTACATGAATAACTTCCGGTATGGCGTGCGCGTGCAACTGGGCATTCGCTCCACCGATTTCTTCTTCAATTACGATCTGAATGAGTTGTTTAGTGACAGCAAACCCAACAACCCAAAGCTAAACGCTTTCAGTTTTGGGGTTATCTTTTAACCAACCGGAATAGAAATTTAAACCCTGTCGCTTCGGAAAATTCCGGGGCGACATTTTTCTGACACTCACCACAGACTAGCACCCGGCCAGAAGTTCAGATCAACTCATCAGCAGCCTAAAAATCATCCATCTTGAAGAGCACCATCATTCGCTCATCGCCTTTTAGCTTGAGCTGCTTACAAACCCGGGAAGGAATCGGCCAATTCAACACCGGTATCAGCAGGCTAATCATAAAACCAATAGTGAACCACTGATTTTCAGAAAAAAAATAACCGATCGCCAAAAGCAATAAACCAATCGAAAATAAAACTGAACGTACGATAGTTAGGGAGGCATATCGACTTAGCCGCTCCCCCAAACTGAAAATCTTCCGTGTCGCTTTAAGCTGAGTACGAAAAATCAAATAAGCAACCATCCACACAGTAATGGTCACACCACCAACTACATAGGTAACGTGCTGCTGATAAAGGGAAAGATCAACTACCGGCAACGCCTCCGTTTGAAGCACCTGATACAAAACGATAAAGACAACAAGTGGGACTAATAGCAAAACAAATAGAATGGAATAAAGCTTATAAAAGTACTGTCCGAGGGAGTGGAAGTTCATGAGTTGATGTGTTCCGTCAGGCAAATTATAGAATTGAACTTTCAGCGTGTAACTATTTTCTATATTTTTGACAGTTAGAACATTATGGCTGAAGCACTCTCAAACCTGTCAAGGAAGGAACAAGTTATCCGTAAGGCTGCTGAGCTTTTTAAGGAGAAAGGCTACTCCGCTGCCTCCATGCGCGACCTGGCCCAAAAACTGGGCATTGAAGCCGCCAGTCTGTATTCCCACATCAAGTCTAAAGAAGAAATCCTGCGCACCCTATGTTTTGATATGGCCACGGATTTCAGGGCATCTCTTTCAGAAGTGGAGAAGAAAAAAGTAACGGCCAGTGAAAAGCTACGGTTAGGGATTATCGGGCACGTTCAGGTTATGGCCCGCGACCTAACCGCCTCGGCTGTTTTTATGAACGAACACCGGCATTTAAGCCAGCCCTACTTGCGCGATTTTTTGTTGCTGCGGATTAATTACATCAACCGCTTCAAAACCATCATTGAAGACGGTATCTCAAGCGGAGATTTCCGAAAAGATATTGACACCAAACTGTCTGTAATGACGCTGTTCTCATCACTCAACTGGATGCCAGCCTGGTTCAGTCCCGATAGCACCATCGAACCCGAAAAATTAGGCCAGCAACTGGCCGATATGCTCATAAACGGGCTGAAACAAAACAGATAGCTACCTTGTTCTTCCACTAACAGTTGTTAGTTTTGCTTGCAGTAAATTTCAGCGATTATGTACGGAGGAGGTAATACATTTGAAGGGATTAAAACCGACAGCCTGGCGCAGGAAGACCCGATAAAACTGGCCGAATTTGAAGCCCGGATTGAGCGTGGTGAAAAAATTGAGCCCACCGATTGGATGCCCCAACTTTACCGCAAGCAGTTGATTCGTATGATCGAACAGCATGCGCACAGCGAGATTATTGGTGCATTACCCGAAGGCACCTGGATAACCCGCGCACCGGGATTTAAACGTAAGCTTTCGCTCATGGCGAAAGTACAGGATGAAGTCGGCCACGGACAATTATTGTATAGCGCTGCCGAAACCTTGGGAAAATCCCGAGAGGAAATGATCAACGATTTAATCAGCGGAAAATCAAAGTACTCCAATATTTTTAACTACCCCGCCTTTACCTGGGCAGACTCTTGTTTCATATCCTGGTTGGTAGATGCCGGGGCCATTGTAAACCAATTGGCAAATGCCAAAGGAAGTTATGGTCCGTATTGCCGTGCACTCGATAGAATTTGTGCCGAAGAATCTTTTCACCTGAAGTATGGTCATCACTGTGTAATCTACCTTGCTACCGGCACCAAAAAGCAACGTGAAATGTTCCAGGAAGCGCTTAATCGCTGGTGGGCACCCATGATGCACTTCTTCGGTCCCTCGGACAAGATTTCTGCACACACGGAAGTGCTCATGAAATGGAAGGTGAAGATGTCCTCCAATGATGACATGCGTAATCAGTTTCTTGACATGTATGTGCCTAAAATCTGGGAACTTGGTTTTACCATTCCTGATCCTAACCTCAAGAAAAATACAGAAACCGGACGTTGGGAATACACCGAACCTGATTGGGAAGAATTTAAGCGTGTGATTAACGGTGACGGACCCTGTAACAAAGAACGTTTGGAGGTAAGGAGAATTGCTGAAGAACGTGGACGTTGGGTACGTGAAGCATTAAAAGCACCTAAGGCCGCTTACGTTACCCCACTAGCCTGATTTCTAACTTTATAAGCCGGCATTATTCCGGTTTTTTGTTTTTACATGAACATGAACTCACTCGATCCAAGAGTTAATCGACTGCCGGTAATCGGTAAACCGGGACAAATTGAACCCAAAGCCACACTCGATCAGTTTGGCACCTTTGAAGTATTTGTTCAACCGAAAGAAGGAAAACCTTTTCAACACGAAGGTATTGTTCATGCTCCCAACCTGGAGATGGCTTTTGTGTTAGCCAAGGAAGCGTTTACCCGAAGATTTATGTGTGTCTCCATTTATGTGGTGGATACGAGGCATGTCTATACATCTCCCATGACGGAGGGGAACACCAGTGTTTTTGAATTTATTCATGAAACACCCGCACAGCCTGGGGAAAAAATATCATATGAAATTTATCAACTTGTAAAGCGAGGAAAACAACATGTTCATGCAGGCACGGTACAAGCCGTTACACCGCAGGAAGCGATGAGTGAAGCCAAAAAAGTTTTCAATACCGATAAGGTGATTTATAACCTTTGGGCCATTCGCACGCGTGATATCCGCTTTACCAAACCAGAAGAACAAGAACTATGGTTAACCTTGCCTGAAAAGAAATTCAGGGATGCCTCTGCCTACAAGGCTGGCGATAAATTGACGGAATTTTTAGACAAACAAAAAAACCAGAAATTTTATGGCAACTGATATTCAACCTAAAGAAGGTTTACTTGTACTGGGTATGCTAATCGCCCTTATTTTACTTTGGCTGAATGTTGATCCGAATGGATATCTCGTCTACACATTTTTTGTGGTGTTCTCTATCGTGAAGATCGTATCGCTCTTAAATACTAAAGACAAATTATCTCGAAAAGTGTTGGCTAAACTGGCAGCCCTCATAGTTGTAATCGTCTTGATCATTTTTCATTTAACAACCTCACATCCGGTTATGCCTTTTCTTGCTGTAACTTTTATACTTATCTACGCTTCTGAAATGAAAGACCAATCCACAAAGCTATTTTCAAAACAACAATGAACGAACTTGCTTTAAAAGAACTGCTTTACAAAATGGCCGATGATCAATTGATTCTTGGTCACCGCAATTCTGAATGGACAGGCTTTGGACCCTTGCTGGAAGAAGACATTGCCTTTTCATCGATGGCACAGGATAAAATTGGTCAAAGCTATGCGTTGTATTCCATCTTGCATGCTTTGGGCGAACAGGAACCCGACACCATTGCCTTTACCCGTCATGCCGATCAGTTTCATAACTGCATATTGACTGAGCTGCCCAATGGCGAATATGACTTCAGTCTGATCCGCCATTTTTTATACGACACCGCTGAGATCATCCGGTTTGAGATGCTCACCCAATCATCCTATAAGCCCCTGGCCGAGCTGGCTGTAAAAGTCCGTGCGGAACTTCGCTACCACACCCTTCATGCTAATACCTGGGTAAAGCAGTTAGGCAGTGCCACCGAAGAAAGTATAAGCAGACTGCAACATTCACTTGAGTATGCACTTCCTTATGCTTTGGGGATTTTCGAAGAATCCCCTTACGAAAAGGAGCTTGTTGCTGAAGGTATTTTTGGTGGAGAACAAGCGCTTAAAGAAAAGTGGAAGACCAAAGTGGAAGAGGTTATCAGTCAAACACAACTTCAGTTACCGGATTGGAAAACCATGCAACCCATTTTTGGCGGAAGAAAGGGAAAACACAGTGAACACCTGCAGCCCCTGCTGGATGAAATGAGTGAGGTCTTCAATATTGATCCAACGGCAGAGTGGTAGTGAACTTTATTCCGGCATCCGGGTTTTACTGTTAACCATGCAGATCATTTCAAAAGAAAAAATTTACAGTTGGCTGGAAGAGGTTAAAGACCCCGAAATTCCTGTGTTATCGCTTGTTGACCTTGGTGTTATCACCGGTGTTAGCTTGGAGAATGAAAGCATTCGCATTGAAATGACACCAACCTTTGTTGGTTGTCCGGCCATGGATATGATGAAACAGGAAGTTATTGAAGTACTGAATAAGCACGGAATAGAAAATGTTTCTGTAAATATTTCCTTTAAAGAACCCTGGTCTTCAGATAAGATATCAGCAAAGGGAAGGCAGGCGTTGAAACAATTTGGACTTGCTCCGCCCCCATCCGGAAATCTCTTTACGGATATCGACATTCTGGAGCATGCCCAATGCCCGCGCTGTAATGGCTCAAACACGGATTTGAAAAATCCATTTGGTCCCACCTTATGCCGGTCAATCCATTATTGCAATGACTGTAAAGAAGCGTTTGAACAATTCAAGCCGGTTTAGCGCTATTTTTTGCCATTTTTCATGATTTTAGCACGTGCATGACAAATCTCAATCACAGGGTCATAACTTTTATTACTTTGTGCCGTATTTGTTAGCAGGACTTTATTCAATGAAAAGATTTGAATCGGTATGTTGGATTTGCCTTATTGGTGCGCTGGGCACCGGTAGCGGATGCATTCAGCAAAAGGCTGATGAAAAGGCCACATCCTTCTCATTAACCGATTCCCTTACCGAAGTGTACCTGAATCTTCAGGATAGCATACTGACATCCTGGAATTTGATGATTAATGATGATAATAAAAAAATCAAAGCCATGCACTACCTGGTGCATGAGTTACAGGTTACCGGTCAGTTTGATGCCGAAAAACTAAAGGCCCTTGACCATCGGATAGATCAATTAAAAAGAATACGGTATACGCCTAAAAGCATGGCTAATGCTGATGTGGTAGATGAATATGATTTTGCCTCTAATTCACTGGTCTCAGAACTGATTGTGCTGGCCGAGTCCCATTCAGCCTATGCGTATAACACTACCATGCAAGTGCTGGTAGAAGAAATTCGTACGGCCGAACAACGTATTGAAAATTACCGGTCAGCCTACGATGCCGTGGTGAACCATTACAACAAATTCATAATGGTGAATAAGGAGCATATGAAAGAAATCGATAATTCAAGCTCCGTTGAAAAGAAACCGCTTTTTCAAATGGTTTCTGAATAAACCTTTTCGGAACTCTCATACCGAAGTAGTAAATTCGACCAATGGGTCATCTTAAAAAACTGGGGTTCTTCGCAGCTTTTATACTTCCTGCCCTGGTGGTTGCCGGGTTTTATTCAGGTAGCTACTGGAATTTTTCGGCTATCATTTTTGCTTTTCTTATTATCCCGGTAATTGATCAAATAACCGGAATAGATACCACCAATGTGGATGATAGCCGGGTTAAGGTTATTAGCGAAGAAAAATATTACCGGTTTGTTACCTATATCTGGACGTATGTTCAACTGACCTTTGTACTCTGGGGTTGCTTTGTGGTTACCCAGGGGAAACTTCAATCACCCATTACCTGGATAGCCTTCGTGCTGAGTTTTGCGCTGGTTACCGGTGGGATTGGTATTACCGTAGCACATGAACTTGGCCATAAAAAATCGAAGCTTGAACGGTTTTACAGCAAACTACTTTTAATGACCGTGTGCTATATGCATTTTTATATTGAACATAATCGTGGCCATCATGTATACGTAGCCACTCCGGAAGATCCGGCAACAGCACGAAAAAACGAAAGTTTTTATGCGTTTTGGTTTCGTTCGGTATTTATCGGGTACCTCCATGCCTGGAAACATGAACGAGATAGCTTGCATAGAAAAGGATTACCCGTGTTTCATTGGAAAAACAACATGATTTGGTTCTCATTGCTGCCTATACTTTTCTGCAGCCTGATCACTGGGGTAATAAGTTACCCCTTCGGAACTATCATCTGGCAGGTGCCTCTGTTCTTTTTTGCACAAAGCTTTTTCGCATTCACCCTGTTGGAATTGGTAAACTATGTTGAGCATTATGGCATCGTTAGGAAAGAAATAGCACCCGGAAAATATGAGCGGGTTAATCCGCTTCATTCATGGAATGCAAGCCACCTGATCAGTAACTTTTTCTTATTTCAATTGCAACGGCATTCCGATCATCATGCCAATGCCATCAAACGCTACCAGGTGCTGAAGCATTATGATGAAAGTCCGCAGCTTCCGTACGGTTATCCAACCATGATTTTAATGGCGTTGGTGCCACCGCTATGGTTCTCGTTTATGAATCCGCGATTGGAAGATTGGTCTGTTAAAATTTACCAGCAGGCAATTCCTCAATAAACCGTATCTCAACCCTGCGGTTTATACTTCGGGCCGCATCGGTTTTCTCATCTACAATAGGTCGTGCTTTACCAAAACCAAATGAACTAATGCGCTCAGGTTTTACTCCCTTTGAAATAAAATAATCAGCAACGCTACGGGCCCGGTTGCGCGAAAGCGTAAGATTATATTCATCAGACCCTACAAAATCAGTATGACCTGCCAGGCGCACATACAACGCAGGATTATCTGCAAGAATTCCAATCACCTGGTCTAATTCCCGATACGATGACTTCAGTAAGGTATAACTATCAAATTCGAACTGAATATTCTTCAAAATATAATCCTTGTTCAGTTCAAACTTCTCGGATTGAAAATCCTGTGCTGCTGTTATTGCCGAAGGTGGTGCATCGAGCGGAACAACAGCAACTTCATCAATATAATAATATGCACTTGATGCCAGCATACTATTCTTACCAATGCGATGTGATAATTTTGTATGCCGCGTGTCTTTATTACTAAAAAAATTACCGATGGTCAGGTAACGTTCGCCACCGGTGGCAATGTATTCCATGGCAGCTTCTTCCCAACTTCCTGTCGCCAAATCTAAGGCGGAATCTTTTTCCACGGATAATGCCGGCACAAGGTCAATAACCTGATCATGATTAAACTCAATCCGATCTTGTGTTAATACTAAACCCATTCGGTTGATGGTGTAAACAGCATTTGAAGCCAGTTTAAAATAAAATGAAACCTGGTATCGTACTCCGGCTGTTAAAGGCTCAGCCAGTTCACATTGAATATACTCCCGGTAATTATTATGGCCGGTATTCATCCAAACATAAATCCCCACATACCCCTTTCCTGTTTTAGCATTGGATGAACCGGCCCAGTTAAACGGTACATCGGCTTCACCCCAACTGCAGGCGTGAAATTGATCAGGGGTACCCTTCGTGGGGGAAGTCCAACCGGGTATAATAAAATCCTTTTTATTGGCTGAGAAACTATGCGGACAACGGATCAGTTCTTCAAAGCTCGGGTTCGGCACCAGGTTTTGAGCATACAAGTATGCTGACAGGAAAAAGCAATTCCAGCTCAGTACCCATGCTTTCATTTGTAATAGGTAACCTCAACCCTGAACCGCGGGTCGATAGCCCCTAACCGATCGTAAGCCGATTTAGAAATTTTAATAATCAGCTTATCGGTTAAAGCCGTATCCGGAAGTTTGCCGATGACCCGAACGAATACTTCACGGTTGTTCATTTCATTGCGTACTTTAAGAATGGTGCCTACCGGTGCTGTGCGGTGAAGGGCTAAATATTTACGGTTAGCTTCCGTACCATCAATCAACTCGGCAAGTCCTGATTGTTTAACTTCATCTTTATTTGTAACAGATTCTGAAATCGTAATCACTGGATTTTTTTCTTCCGGCTGCAGAATTTTAATTTCAGGCTGTTTGATCTCCGGAGTTGGTGTAGCTGTTTCAACAGGTTTTTTTACACCCTTCTCCTCGGAAGAATACATGGGCTGTGCCACAAATAAGCTTTGCCCTATTTTCAAATCTTCTCCACTAAGATTATTCCACTCTTTGATCTGCTGCACCGAAATACCGTACTGCCGGGAAATGCTGAAGAGCGTTTCTTTCTCTGCCACGGTATGTACAGTTCGTTGTGATTTAAACTGAGCGTCAACGGGAGGAATAACCGTAGTGCTGATTGTATTGATAGATTTGATCATCAGTTCCTGACCAAGGGCCAGGGCGTTATCACCGAGATTATTCCATTGTTTTAGCTCGTCAATGGTAACACCGTATAATCTTGAAATGGAGAACAGGGTTTCCTTTTCAGCTACCTTATGTACCGTTACACCCTTTGGCACTTTGGGTTTGGGAATGTACGGCACTTTGAGAATTTGCCCGATTTCCAGTCCCGCATCGGCCGTTTTGTTGAACTCCAAAATCTGATTTACGGTAACACCATAGCGCCTGGAGATGGCGTAAAGCGTTTCTTTCTCGCTCACCTGGTGAACAATAAAAGTCTTTCCGTTAATGGTCTCTATCCCAATCGAGTCTGCCCGGGGACTAAAAAATGAGAGACCGGTTATTACTAAAAGTTTAAACATAACTCTGTAACGAACCTGTCGTTTACTTATTTTGATACGAAATTACACAAACTTAAAGGTGTAAAAAAGGTTCCCTGCACAAACCTTCCCACCGTCATAACCCTTAATCATCAAATATGTAGCCAAATAAGGCTGTTGCGTAAAACATATCTTCAGCGGTGAACAAGGAGGAGCCAGACGGGGTTGTATAATGGTTAATTTTGTGCGTATTTACCATATAAACATCCGGTATCACATGAAGCAAATCCTTTTCGGCCTTATTCTTTTAGCCACCGTGGTTGCTCAGGCACAACAAACCAAGGTTATGGTAATGGAAATCAAAAGTGAGATTGATCCCCGAACGAACCGGTATGTTGAACTGGCCCTGAATAATGCCCGTAAAATTGAAGCCGACATCGTTATCATTGAAATGGATACCTATGGCGGGGTACTTACCGATGCCAAGGAGATCGTTGATAAGATCATGCAGTATAAAAAACCGGTCTGGGTATTTATTAATTCCGATGCAGCCTCTGCCGGTGCACTTATTTCCATCGCGTGCGATAGTATTTACATGTCTCCGGGAGCCAGTATAGGTGCCGCCACGGTGGTTACCGGAACAGGAGAAAAAGCTCCGGATAAATATCAATCCTACATGCGCTCCATCATGCGTTCAACGGCCGAAGAAAAAGGGCGTAACCCGCGCATAGCCGAAGGCATGGTGGACGAAAGCATTGCCATTGACAGCATAACGGTGGAAGGGCAGATCATCACCTTCTCAACATCCGAAGCGATAAAAAATGGTTTTTGCGAAGCCAAGGTTGAATCTATTGAAGAGATTTTGAAAAGAAACAAAATAAAAAACTATGACCTGGTAAAGTTTGAATTACAGGCTTCTGATAGGGTAATAGCCTTTTTTCTGAATCCATTCATCAGCGGCATACTTATACTGATTATCATTGGCGGAATATATTTTGAATTACAAACTCCCGGGGTGGGATTTCCGATCTTTGCGGCCGGTGTTGCCCTTATTCTATACCTGGTTCCCTATTACCTCAATGGGCTTGCAGAAAACTGGGAGATCATTGCACTTTTTGCCGGACTGGCCTTGATTGGTGTCGAGATTTTTGTTCTTCCGGGGTTTGGCATTGCCGGAATAGCCGGCATATCGCTTACTGTTATTTCGTTGATCCTTATCATGATCAATAACGATGCTTTCGATTTCAAATTTGTTCCTGCTAACGATCTGCTCTATGCTGTAGCCGCAACCTTTGGCGGGATGTTAGGGGGGATTATCCTGTTGTTTGCCGGAGGGGCCCGATTTTCAAACTCCAAATTCTTTAAACGCATAGCCCTAACCGACACACAGGAACGTGAACAGGGTTTTACCGTAAGTGCCTCCGCGATATCATTGAAAGGCAGGCAAGGCACAGCCCATACTGTACTGCGACCGGGAGGAAAAGTGATGATTGATGGTCAGCTTTATGATGCCTTTACCCGTGGAGAATTTTTAGAAAAAGGAGATACTATTGAAGTGCTGGATGATGAAACGACATCGCTGCGGGTTAAAAAAGTATAACTATGCCACGCATTATTGGTATCATCCCCGCCCGTTATGCTTCTACCCGCTTTCCAGCTAAAGCATTGGCTGACGTGGATGGAAAATCCATGATACAACGCGTATACGAGCAAACTAAAAAAGCAAAGTCATTAGCACAAGTTGTTATTGCTACCGATCACGAACTCATTTTTGATCATGTTAAAAATTTCAGCGATGATGTTTGCATGACCCGTGAAAGTCATGTAAGCGGAACCGATCGCTGCTTTGAAGCCTTCCGTAAACAACAAAGCAACTACGATTATGTAATTAATATTCAGGGAGATGAACCTTTTATTCAACCAGAACAAATTGATCTGCTTGCATCCTTACTGAACGGTGAAACAGAAATTGCAACACTTGTAAAAAAAATAACACAGGCGGATCAGCTTACCAGTCCCAATACAGTTAAAGTTGTTTTTTCGACTGCCAAACTAGCCTTGTACTTCAGCCGGTCACCCATTCCCCACCTTCGTAATCTTCCGGAAGATCAATGGTTAGAAAATCATACCTTTTACAAGCATATTGGTATGTACGCTTACCGTACTGATATTCTTGAGAAATTAACTATGCTGCCTCAATCGGTATTGGAAAAAGCTGAATCGTTGGAGCAACTTCGCTGGCTGGAAAATGGGTTTAAAATTAAAGTTTCTGAAACAACCCAAGAGACCATCGGGATTGATACACCCGATGATCTCAAGAAAGCACTTGCGCTATTTAAATCTTAAAAATCCTTGTAAGCTGTACCGTTCAAAAAATCTGTTCGGTAATTATTGTACAGATCACGAACCCGGTAATTAAACGAAATGCGGTTTCCGTAAATCGTGCCAACACCCTCCACTTCATAGCCATTCACCGTTTGACGCGGCACGGTAATCTTATCGTAATTTACCGTAGCCCGAACGCGGATATTTACGGAATAAAAATTATCAATCCAGATAGCATCAGAACTTCTGCCCGATCGTTCAATCCAAAGCGTGTAGCGGGTAAAATCATTATATGTTTCACTATACTCTTCCATGTCATATCGCCCGATGATGCGATCGCGTGAATCATAAACAGGTTCGGTGTAATAAAACTCGCACGCTGATAATCCAAGCAGCAAAGCGAAGAAAATAAACCGTTTCATAAGCATTGAATTTGGTCTAAAACAGTATATGCAACTATAAGACCAATCTTATCTAACTATTCCCGCAACCTTCCAGCCATAATTTCGTAGCGGGCGTAAAATAAAAAAGCCCCGACCGTCTGTCAGGGCTTTTCAAAGGTAAAAAAGTGATCAGGCTATATGCCCGACTTGATAAAAAGGCATACCGGTGCCGGCAAAAAATATTTACCACCAACAACCACTACGAATGGAGTAAAATACCAGTCGCACCGGAAATGCCATACCTTTGAAATCATTGATTGTCCTCGAATCATTTCCTTTCACCCAATGGGTTAGTCTACATTGTCGTGTAAGAATTTATTGTTACCCAGGATATTATTGTCATCATTCAAATTGAATTTTGAAATAAACGACTCAGAAGAGTGCGGTACATTGTCCATTTTAATCCCTCTTCGCAGGTATGCCGGCAATGCCCATTTCTCATTAAATTCTTCTTTGGTCATTTCCTGCTTGCGCGCGTTCTTGAGCTTCTCCTTGCGTTCGCGTGCCTGATCTTCCAGGCGCTTTCGGGTATTGCGCAGTTCCATCATCCCCTCATCATTAATAACCTGGTCGCTGTACTTTTCCGGTTCATGATCAAATTCATCATCATGTAAACCAAACAAACCTTCCTCGCCATCATCATCAATAGAATCTTCTGAATGATCATCATCAATCCGATTGAACGGACCTTTAAACACTACTTCATGTTGCAGGGGTCTTTCTTCTTCGTGCTGCTCTTCACGCTGTTCGCCTTTCTGTTTTAATTCAACCTCGCGGGGCACACCTATGGGCTGATCTTGCTCAAACAACCAGATTTGGTTGCGTTCCAGATCATGTACCTTTTTTGTTTCCACCACAGTCGGTTTTTTTTGCGTTACTTCAACATGATCTTCCTCTTCATGTTCTTCTTCATGATCAAAACCCGTAGCAATTACGGTTACACGTAAACGATCGCCCAGTGCAGCGTCAACCCCATGGCCAAAAATTACTTCTGCATCCTGACCAGACTGTTGTTGGATGTACTCCGTAATTTCCATGAGTTCATCCATTTGCAATTCAGCTTCTTCACCAGAAATGATAGAGAGCAGAATTTTCTTAGCCCCCATGATGTCGCAGTTATCAAGAAGTGGAGAAGCCAGTGCACCACTGGCGGCATTGCGTGCACGGTTTTCACCACGGGTTTCAGCTGTACCCATTACGGCAGGGCCGGCATTGTACATCACCGTGCGCACATCCTGAAAATCAACATTCACATAGCCGGTAAGCGTTATTATTTCAGCGATGCCTTTTGCTGCTGTAGTCAACACATTATCCGCTTGCGCAAAGGCTTTACCGATAGCAAGGTTTCCATAGATCTCGCGCAGCTTATCATTTAGAATAACCAACACGGTATCGCAACTTCTGCGCAGTGCTTTGATACCAATCTCGGCCAGTTCCTTTTTCTTCTTGCCCTCAAACATGAAGGGCGCTGTAACAATACCTACCGTCAATATACCCATGCTTTTGGCAATCTTCGCAATTACAGGTGCGGCACCTGTCCCGGTACCTCCGCCCATGCCTGCGGTAACGAAAAGCATTTTAGTTCCTTCCAGAAACTCACGAATCTGTTCTTTACTTTCAATAGCCGCGCCTTTACCCACTTTAGGGTTAGCTCCGCAGCCAAGTCCTTCCGTAAGGTCAACGCCAATTTGCAATTTGGTTGGAACAGGACTGCTGTTAAGCGCCTGTAAGTCGGTATTACACACCACAAATTCTACGTCTTTAATTCCCTGACGGAACATGTGGTTCACGGCATTACTGCCTCCTCCACCAACACCGATCACCTTGATGATCGAGCGTTGCGCGCCCGATTGGTGTTTGGGGATGTCGAATTGGTACGATCCGGTTTCAATCATGATTTTATTGTTTTAGTGGTTGATTCATTTATGTCAACTATGACGTTCAGTTAATATTCATTTTTACTGTCCAGGTCATCGATTAGCAGACTCTTCGTTTTTGTGAGAATATCATTAAAGAAATTCCTGGATGAAACAGGGCGTTTTGTTTTTGGTGTAAGCTTAACCAACTCCCGCGCTTCGCGGTAACGATCTTCACGTTCATCGAGCGAACGAAAGCCTGCCAATACAAGACCTACTGCCGTGGCATACATCGGGCTTTTAACCGATTCAATTTTACTTTTGCCGAGGTGCTCGTTTGGATAACCAATACGGGTATCCATACCGGTCATGTATTCTACCAACTGTTTCAGGTTGCTTAACTGTGCACCGCCCCCGGTAATGACAATGCCACCCGCCAACCTGTTTTCAAACCCGGAACTGATAATCTCAGCATGGGCCATCTCAATAATCTCTTCCATCCTTGCCTGAATAATATTGGCCAGGTTTTTTGTAGAGATTTCTTTTGCTGAACGATTGCGGATGCCTGGGATGGAAACAATTTCATTCGGACTTGCCTCCTCGGAAATTGCTTTTCCAAAACGTGTTTTTAATTGCTCAGCTTGTTGCGGCAACACCATCAACCCTTGTTTGATATCATTGGTTACGATGTTTCCGCCAAAGGGTATTACTGCCGAATGACGAATGATGTTATCATAAAAAATTGCGATATCCGTGGTACCTCCACCAATATCAATTAAGCAAACACCGGCTTCTTTTTCTTCTTCACTAAGTACGGCCAGGCTTGACGCGAGGGGCTCGAGGATAAGATCTTCAATTTCCAAACCAGCCCTGCGTACACATTTGTTTACGTTATTGATGGCGTTGGTCTGAGCGGTAATGATGTGGAAATCCGCCTCGAGGCGAACGCCCGACATTCCGACTGGCTCTTTAATACCTTCTTCATAGTCGACCATGTAATCCTGAGGCATTACATGGATGATCTGGCTACCGGGAGGAACCACCATGCGGTACATGTCTTGCGTCAAGCGCTCTACATCATCAATGGTGATTTCTTCGTCTTTCGCAGAACGTGTAATTCCTCCATGCTGAATGAAGCTTTTGATGTGTTGGCCGGCAATGCCCACATTGACTACACCAATATCAATACCTGCCTGGTCGCCAGCTTCTTTAATTGCCTTCTCAATAGCGTAAACCGTTTTGTCGATATTGAAAACAATACCTTTTACTACGCCTTCCGATTCGGCTTTACCCATACCGAGTACTTCGAGTTTACCGAACTCGTTTTTGCGGCCCACGATCACACAAATTTTTGTTGTGCCGATATCGAGTCCTACAATTATTTTTTCCTGTTCCATGATTGTGTTAGTTATAGTGGTTGTTTCGTTTAGTCATTTATTCAGCAACAATTTGTCCGTCAAATTCAAGGCTTATGCGTTTGTATTTATTCCAGCCCATCTGAGGTAAAATCTCCTTATAAAATATCTTCAACTTCCGCAGCTTGGTTTCCAGCTTATCGGCACGGCCGAACTCAATGGTTTGATTGCCCACTTGCGGAATTATGAAAATTCTTCCTTTGCTATCGATATCCAATTGCGCCACCTGGGCGCGCCAGAAATCATCGTTACGTATGGTTTGCAGCATTGCCATTAACTCATGTCCATCATCGTGTTTCAGAATATTATCCACCAAAAAAAACTGTCGCACATAAGATCCGCTGATCAGGACAACACGTGACGTGTATTTCTCAGAAACCGGCATAATAGTACCATCCTCTCCGATGTAAGCATCCGGTCCATCGGCACGGACAATCCGGGCAACCGGTCTTCGTAAGGTTGCTTTCACCACCAGGTTTCCCTTCACATCGCTATACAGTTGAGCTGATTTAATGAACCGGTCTGTTTTAATACGATTTTCAATTTCCTTCAAGCTGAGCCTGTTCAGGTTAGCACCCTTCAGGTTAGCATAATCCAACTGCATTAACTGCACGATATCCTGTTCATCGATAAAATGATTTTCGCGGATGTTCTCAATTTTAATGACTACATCTTTAACCGTTACATCACCATACTGACGCTCACTAAAGGCAATAACAAAAAAGAGCAACACCAACGCGATGCCTATTTTCACTTTATTTCCAATGTTGAACTTAATTTTCATATCGCTTTTCCAACATAGCTTTTATGGGTTGAACAAACGTATCAATATCGCCTGCTCCTACTGTGGCTATAATTTCCACTTCGTGTTGAGCCAGTTTATCCATCAAATCAGTTTTGCCGCACCGTACTTTTACCGGGCTGGTAATTCCGGCCATCAGCATGTCCGAATCTACTCCGGCTATCGGGAGTTCACGTGCCGGGTAGATGTCCATCAAAAACAATTCATCGGCCAGGCTAAGGCTTTTTGAAAATCCTTCAGCGAAGTCGCGGGTGCGTGTAAACAAGTGGGGCTGAAACACTACTGTAAGTTTTTTGCGCGGATACATTGATTTTACAGATCGCAGAAAAGCATCAATCTCTGTAGGATGATGGGCGTAGTCATCAATAAAAATCACCTTATCATTTCGGTACACAAATTCGAATCTGCGTTTAACGCCATGAAAGGTTTCCAACGCTGTTTTAATTTCAGCCACCTGTAAACCACAGGCCTGTGCAGCAATAGCAGCCGCTACTGCATTTTCTACATTATGAAAACCGGGGACACCGAGCCTGATACGCTCAACCTTTGGGCCGAAGCCCATCAGGTCAAATTCAAAAAATCCGCTATGGGCGGTAATGTTGCCGGCAAAAAATTGTCCCCGGCTCATGCTGTAAATATTTTTGGTTAGCGAGGTTATATCTCCGGCTAACTTTTCGGCTATCGATTCCTGTATAATTAGGGTTCCACCCGTATTAATCTGTCGCACAAAATCCTTAAACGATGTAATCATGCTTTCATGATTACCATAAATATCAAGATGATCCGGATCGGCTGAGGTGATGATGGCGATTTCCGGGAAAAGTTTTAGGAAGGAACGATCAAACTCATCAGCTTCTGCTACTACGATGGTATCTTTTCCAACCTCACCGTGCATAACCAGGTTCGATTCATAATTGGTAGTGATTCCGCCAAGGAAAGCAACCATGTTCTTTCCGGCTGACTTAAGAATATGCGCCACCATTGATGAGGTTGTGGTTTTACCATGGGTGCCAGCTACCGCAATAGTCTTGTAGTTTTTGGTAATCAATCCCAATATTTCTGACCGTTTCAGAATGGTATACCCTTCCTGCAGCAAATAATTATACTCCTTATGATCCTTGGGAATAGCTGGCGTAAATACTACCAATGTATTTTCCTTATCACGAAGCACTTCTGCGGGGATATTTTTTATCGAATCATCGTAATGCACCACCATACCTTCATCTTCCAATTGTTTTGTTAAACTGGTTGCTGTACGATCGTATCCGGAAACCATCACACCCTTCTTAATAAACCAACGGGCAAGTGCGCTCATGCCGATACCACCAATACCGAGAAAATAGATGCTGCGATATTTATCTAATCCATTCATTATTTCAATTCACTAACATAGCTAAAGACTGTCCACTGCTTTTCTTTACAAGCTCACCTTCAGCGCCAATCAACTTTTCAATTTCATTTACAATATCCCGGGTGGCATACGGCTTTGCCATCTGGCTACTATTCGATTTCAATTTTTCAGTCAGTTGGTCATCGAACAACAGCTTCAAAGCTTCTTCAACCAACTTATTGCCGGCTTCTTTGTCGGTTACTATTAAGGCGGCATTCCGATCGGCCAGCGCTTTTGCATTTTTTGTTTGATGATCCTCCGCAACATTTGGGGAAGGCACCAGTATGCAGGCCTTACCGGTAACACACAATTCAGATACGGCAAGCGCGCCCGCTCTCGAAATCACCACATCGGCTGCACCATACGCTAAATCCATCTCCTTTAAAAAATCATAAACCCGAATTCGTCTTAAATCATATTTTTCAAGACTGGCTTTAATGGTTGAATAATAGCCTTTACCGGTTTGCCAGATGATTTGAATGCGCGCATCAATCAGTTTTTCAATTCCGGATAAAATACTTTCGTTAATGGTGCGTGCACCCAGGCTTCCACCAATAATCAATAAAGTTTTAGTACCTGAATCAAACCCAAACTGGCTCAATGCCCGCTCGCGTTTTCCGGTAACATCAAGTATGTCTTTGCGCACCGGGTTTCCGGTAAGAACAATCTTTTGCTTTGGAAAATACTTTTCCATACCCTCATACGCCACACACACTTTGCTCACACGCTTTGCAACTTGTTTATTGGCTAATCCTGCAAATGAATTCTGCTCCTGAACAACCGATGGAATTCCCAGGCGTGTAGCCGCCATCATTATCGGTCCACTGGCATACCCTCCGGTACCGATAACTGCATGAGGTTTAAATTCTTTAACGATCAGTATGGCACGGATGTAGCTAACCACCAGTTTAACCGGAAACAACAGGTTTGATAAATTCAATGAACGTTGTAAACCACTTATCCACAAGCCAATAATTTTATAGCCGGCTTCCGGAACGCGCGTCATCTCCATACGACCTTGTGCACCCACAAACAGTATCGCTGCATCGGGATGACGTTCTTTAAATTCATTAGCAATGGCCACAGCCGGGAAAATATGTCCGCCTGTTCCGCCTCCGCTGATGATTAGTCGATATGGTTGTTTCGTCTTCAATTCCTTCCTTATAATTTTTTAAGCTTCCAGCTTCAAGCTAATCGCTTGGGGCTTCTAAGCTGCCTTTGCTTCCACATTCTTCCCTTCTCGTTCTTCTGTCTTCATTGTTTTCTGCGACCATGTTTCATCGCGTTCGCCACGGCTTACGCTCAATATGATTCCCAGTGAAAGTCCGGTAAACACCATCGAAGTACCACCCATACTGATGAGTGGCAATGGCTGACCTGTTATCGGCCCTAACCCAACCACCACACCCATGTTGATCATCGCCTGGCAAACAATATCAAAGCTCAACCCGGCTGATAACAATCCTGCAAAAGCCCGCTCGCTGTTGTAGGCCGCTTTCATTCCGCGATGCAACAATACCAGGTAAAGCAAAAGCACCACTACCCCACCGATCATGCCGTACTCTTCAATCAATATGGCATACACAAAGTCGGAATAGGGATGAGGCAAAATGTTTCGTTGATCGCTGTTGCCCGGCCCCTTGCCTGCAAAGCCACCGGTGGCCACTGCGATATGGGCATGTTTGGCCTGAAATGGCAATTCCTTCTCACCCTTTACATACTCAACAAAATCTGTAATGCGTGTAACTACCGTACCGCCACGCACACCAAACTTAAAGGCGAGCGCACCAAACAGCACACCCACAAACAATAACATGGCGAGGTATTTTGAAGGCACCCTGCCGATAAACATGATCAACATGCAGGTCATGAGCAGCAATACAGCGGTAGACATGTTGGTTAAGGCAATTAGTCCGCAAATGATGCCGCACCAAAACAAAATAGGAATGAGTGATTCCTTTATATCATCAATATTCTGTTGCCGCTTCGACAGCATGCTGGCCAGGTTTACAATTAAGGCCAGACTGGCAAAATCGGAAGGCTGAAATGAACCGATAATCGGAATCTGAATCCAACGGGCAGCATCATTTATGGTAGAGCCATTTGTAAACGTGTAAATCAATAGCGGTACGCTAACCCAAAGGGCAATACGCGAAAGACGAGAGTAATACCGGTAATCAACCCGATGAGCAAACCACATGGCTGTTAAACCAATGAGCACGTGCATGGTGTGCGTAAACAAATATTTTTCAGGACTTACTGCCCGTTTATAGGCTAAGGTGCCGATGGAACTATACACTACCAGAATGCTGATCATCGATAGGATGAATACTACCGCCCAGATCACCCGATCGCCCTGCAGATTTTCATCAGCCCATGTTTTTAGTTTATTCATACCAATTGATTTTCAACTTCCTTCCTTAATTCCTGTACGGCTTTACGAAACTGATCACCCCTGTCTTCATAATTCTTAAACAAATCAAAACTTGCGCAAGCTGGCGATAGCAACACCACATCACCAGGCTTAGCTTCCTGAAGTGCCATGCGCACAAGCGCTGAAACATTTTGCGTTTCAAGAATGGTTTTTACCACACCGCCAAAAAAATTCTTTAGCTTCTCATTTTCTGTTCCGAGGCAGATCAGCGTTTTAACCTTCTTGCTTACGTCATCTTTAATAAGATTGTAGTCATTACCCTTATCAATACCACCGGCAATCCAGATGAGCGGTTGAGTGTAGCTGCCGAGTGCGTATACAACCGAATCAACATTAGTTGCTTTTGAATCGTTAATGAAATCAACACCGTTTATCGTGCCCACATGCTCCAACCGGTGAGGAGCATTCCTGAAAGTCTTCAATCCTTCACGGATAGCCTTAAGCTTTGCCCCTGCCAAATGAGCAGCTGAAACCGCAGCCATTGTATTAATGAGGTTATGCGGTCCTTTAAGTGTGGTATCGGATTGTGCAACATTGAAGTTTTCATCAAAACCGAATTGCATTACTGTTCCATCGTAGTAAACCTGGTTCTTGTCCTTCAAACTGATACGCACCAAATGTGGGGTTGGCTTTTGGGTTTTCAGTGCTGACGTAATTACGGCATCATCAGCATAATAGATGAAGTGATCCTTAGCATCCATATTCTGCATGATGCGGAATTTAGAGGCTACGTAATTCTCCATTTTATATTCGTAGCGATCGAGGTGATCGGGTGTAATGTTGAGTAAGATGCCAATAGCAGGCTTGAAGGTTTTTGTGCCATCCAACTGGAAACTGCTGATTTCCAGCACATACCAATCGTGGTTACCATGCGCTACTTTGCGCGCCAGGCTTTCACCAACATTACCCGCCAGGGCAACACTGAAACCTGCAGTTTTAAGTAAATGATAAGTAAGAAGCGTAGTAGTGGTTTTTCCATTGGTACCGGTAATGGCAATTACCTTTCCCTGGATAAACCGGAATCCAAACTCAATCTCATCAATAATTTCTATTCCCTTTGCTTTTGCCTTCTTGATGATTTCTGCCTTCTGCGGAATACCCGGACTCTTGATTAGTAATGAAGCATTTAAAACTTTCTCTTCAGAATGTTTACCTTCTTCAAATTCAATTTTATTCCGGAGCAGGTCATCGCGATAGTTATCTTTAATGGTTCCCTGATCGGACACAAAAACATCATACCCCTTGGCTTTGGCAAGCAAGGCTGCCCCTGTTCCGCTTTCTCCAGCGCCTAATATGACTACCCGTTCGTTCATCGCAATTTCAATGTAGCTAAGCTTAGTATGGCCAATAAAATTCCTACAATCCAAAACCGGGTTACGATTTTAGCTTCATGCAAATTCTTTTTCTGGTAATGATGATGCAGAGGCGACATCAGAAATATTCTTCTACCTTCTCCATACTTTTTCTTTGTGTATTTGAAGTATGATACCTGGATGATCACCGAAAGATTTTCGATCAGAAAAATCCCGCAGATCACCGGAATCAATAATTCCTTACGAACGGCCAAGGCCAGCACGGCAATCACTCCGCCAATGGTTAGGCTTCCGGTATCGCCCATGAACACCTGGGCCGGGTACGCATTGTACCATAGAAAACCGAGACAAGCACCTACCAATGCAGTAGTAAAAATTACCAACTCACTCAGGTTGGGTATGTACATGATGTTGAGGTAACTGGAAAAATCGACACGGCCCGAGAGGTACGCGAAAATGGCTAACGTAAGCGCAATGATTCCGGAAGTTCCTGCAGCCAGTCCATCAATGCCATCGGTAATGTTGGCGCCATTCGATACCGCGGTAACTACTACAATTACCACCAGCACATAGGTTATCCAGGTGTAAGCATCCGGTATAAACGGAAACAGATTCTTATAATCAAATTCGTTGTTCTTCAGGAACGGAATAGTTGTTTTTGTTGACTTTACATCTTTGTATTTCAGTAAACGCTCCTGATTCTCCTCCTCATCCTGAAACAACATTAAGGTGCTGATGCTCGCCAAAGATTCGGGTTGAACTTCGCGCACCACAACAGCATCACTAAAGTATAAGGTAAGGCCAACAATTAATCCTAATCCAACCTGACCAACAATTTTAAAACGGCCGGCAAGACCTTCTTTATCCTTTTTAAATACTTTGATATAATCATCCAGAAATCCGATGAATCCCATCCAGATTGTTGCGACAATAAGCAGAATAACATAGATGTTATCCAATCGTGCAAACAATAAGGTAGGCACCAAAATAGCCGCGATGATAATGAGCCCGCCCATGGTTGGGGTTCCCTTCTTTTGAATTTGTCCTTCTAAGCCAAGGTCGCGGATATCTTCACCTACTTGTTTTCTGCGCAGCAGGTTAATCAATGACTTACCAAATGTAATGGTGATCAGCAACGAAAAAAAAGCTGCCATACCTGCTCTGAAAGAGATGTACTTAAATACACCTGCTCCCATCAGGTCGAATTGCTTGTCTAAATAATCAAACAGATAGTAAAGCATTTAATTAATTTTCAATTTGTCAATTAGCCAATTCTCAATGCAGATCATTTACTCCCTTTTTTTGAGGTTGACACAATCTTGTTTATTACTTTTAAAATACTTTCTATATCACTCAGTAGTTTTCCGGGTTTTGGGTAACTCTTTGAGAAATCACATAATTCTAACCAGTACTCAGTTTCCTCTGCTTCCTTCTGTGCTATTTTCATTTTATGAATAAAGTCAGCTTTACTTTCTGCCCCTTGTGCCTCTCTTACATTAGCTCCAACAGAACATCCGGATCTCAAGACCTGATCAGCAAAAGCAAATCGCTTTTTAGCCCGAAGGATTTCTGAAAACTCCATGATCTCCAAGGCAAACTGATAAGTCATTTTTACAATTATATTTTCGCTATAATTTCTCATTTCAATTGTCCAATTGGCACATTGATGAATTGAACATTAATTACTTACAAGCTTTAACATTCGTTCTACTACTTCACGGTCATCAAAGGAGTGCTTCACGCCTTTGATTTCCTGGTACGTTTCATGCCCTTTGCCTGCTACCAGTATGATGTCCTTTTCATTTGCCATCATGCAGGCAGTTTTAATAGCTTCTTCACGGTCGGCTATCACCAATGTTTTACGCGCATCACTGGGACCAATTCCGGTTTGCATCTCACGAATAATTTCCATAGGATCTTCATCGCGCGGATTATCAGACGTGAGCACAACTTTATCACTAAACCGAACGGCTATACTAGCCATGAGCGGGCGCTTGGTTTTATCGCGATTTCCCCCGCAACCCACCACCGTAATCACCTGCTCATTGCCGGTGCGGAAAGATTTAATGGTTTCCAGTACATTCTTGAGCGCATCGGGTGTATGGGCATAATCCACAATGGCTATAATTTTTGAACCGGGTAAAACCAACTCAAACCTGCCGGGCGCACTATGAAGCGATGAAAGAATGGTAAGGGTTTGATCAGGATCCTGATCGAACAGCATAGCTGCACCAAACACGGCCAGGATGTTATACGCATTGAAATCGCCAATCAACTTGAACCAGATTGGCTTATTCATCATTTCCATTTCCAGTCCTTCAATCGTGTTGCTGATCATCCGGCCTTTGAAATCGGTTAACTTCTTCAACCCAAAGGTGTATTTGGTAGCTTTTGTATTTTGAAGCATAACCATTCCACGCTTATCATCAGCATTTACAAGCGCGAAGGCATCACCACTTAATTCGTCAAAGAATTTCTTTTTTGCCTTGATGTAGTTTTCAAAGGTTTTATGGTAATCCAGGTGATCGTGGGTGATGTTGGTAAAAATTGCCCCGGCAAACTTCAACCCTGCGATACGCTCCTGGTGAATGGCGTGTGAACTAACCTCCATAAAGGCGTAGGCACATCCGGCATCGACCATGTTCTTTAGCAGTTCGTTGAGTTGAACCGGATCCGGTGTAGTGTGCGTGGAGGGCAGTACCTGGTCAACAATGCGGTAATCTACCGTGGAAATCAAACCGCAGCGATGACCTAACGAACTGAATAACTTATACAACAGCGTAGCCACGGTTGTTTTTCCGTTCGTACCGGTAACCCCGATCAGTTTTAATTTTTGTGACGGGTTGCCAAAAAAGTTAGCAGCAATAATTCCCAGCGATTTCGCGCTATCTTTAACTGTGACGTAGGTTGTTTTTTCATATAGGGTTTCAGGTAAAGTTTCACAAACAATTGCGCTCGCTCCTAAATCCACCGCTTTTGAAATAAACTGGTGCCCGTCTGCCTGTGTACCTTTAACGGCAACAAATAAAAATCCGGGCTTTACTTTCCGCGAATCAAAGGCTACACCCTTTACCGCAACATCCATACTACCGGAGGTTGAGGTGAGTGACACTTTGTATACTATATCTTTCAATTCAGTCATTGCTGCTCAATACTGGTCATCCCAGTTGTATATAAATTCTGTCGCCTTTTGAAACTTTACCGCCAGCCGTAATCGACTGCGAGACTACCCTTCCCTTGCCTTCATAAATCACCTTCAGGCCTGCCTGCTCTAACAAGTAAAGCGCATCCCTGAAGGTCATGCCCTGCACATCCGGCACGATGCCCTGGCCAATCGTATTTTTTTTCCAGTTAATGGAATTACCATTGATGGAGCTTCTCACCCAATCTTCCTCAGAAGAAGAATGATTTGAAATGCCCAGCACATTACAAAGCATCGTTAGCTCTTCCTGATTACCTGCGCGGATAACCGGAAATACCCCGGGCTCAACATATTTTTTTTCCATCGCCAGGTGCAGGTTGATGTCGCGGGAATAAATATTGTCAGCTATCTCTTTGAATACCGGGGCCGCTACATTACTTCCGTACTGATGCCAGCCGCGGGGATTTTTAATCAGCACAATGGCCGAATACTTTGGCGCATGAGCCGGGAAATAACCAACAAAAGAGGTTATATACTTTTTGGTGTACTTGCCATTCTCCAGAATTTGAGCAGTGCCGGTTTTTCCTGCAATGCGATAGTGTGTTCCTTTTATTCCTTTGGCTGTGCCGTTCTCCACCACGCCCTCCAACAAAAGCTTAACTTTATTCAATGTTTTGTCAGAACATATTTTGCTGACAATCACATCGGTTTCAAAATTTTCCTTTTCACGATCAGCACGCTTTACCGACTCCACAAAAACAGGTCTGATCATTTTTCCATTATTGGCAACTGCATTATACATAGCCAACGTATGCAGCGGTGTGATTTCAATTCCATAGCCATACGCCATCCAGGGTAAGCTGATACCGCTCCAGCCCTTTTGCCCGGGCCATTTGAATTTAGGGTGAGGCTCACCGGTTATCTGAATGCCCAACGGCTGATGGATTTTTAACCGCTCAACATGATCCATAAACTTTTGTGGGCGTGTTCCGAAATTTTTATCGGCTAGTTTGGCCATGGCTACGTTGGAAGAGTGTTCGAACGCCTGGCGAACAGTTATTTTTCCAAGACCACCCTTTTCATGATCACGAACGGTGTTTTTATAAAACTTAAATTCACCATTGCCGGTATCAATACTATCCGACAACTCCATGTTGCTGTCTTCCAACAGGGCAATCATGGTAATTAACTTGAAGGTTGAGCCCGGCTCAAACAACCCACCGGTAGCATAATTGAATTTCTCGTAAAAATTTCCGCGTCCATCACTGCTCAGGTTGGCAATGGCTTTAACGGCTCCTGTTTTTACTTCCATTACTACCACCAGGCCGTCATCAGCATTGTGCTGCATCATCGCTTTATGCAGGGCCGTTTCGGAAACATCCTGAAGGTTAATATCTAATGTTGTCTGAATATCCAGACCATTGATGGCTTTTACATTTTCGGTGTCAAAAACAGGTTTCCAAACACCACCGGCAATTTTCTGATAGTATGCATAGCCATCCTGACCGCTTAACTGATCGTTAAAGCTGTATTCCAATCCTGCACCTTTTTCATTTTCGTTTACAAAACCAATGGTGCGCTTGCTCAGGTTAGCAAAAGGCCTGTAGCGGATATCCACTTTTTCAAAGATTACCCCTCCGCGCAAGCGGCCTTCCCGAAAGATGGGCCACTCCGTCATCATTTTTTTGTCTTGATAGCTGATTTGCTTGCGGTTAACGATGATATACTGTTTACCCGATTTACGGGCGTCAATCAACATTCGTTTATAGTCGAGGTATGGCTTGTCTTTATAATAAGCAGAAAGCTTTCGAGCGAGTGAATCAACACCCTCGCTAAATACCTTCTCATTCGGGAGCGTGGCATCAAAAGCAACTTTATAAAAAGGCAGTGAGGTTGCCAGCAGACTTCCGTTATCCGAATAAATGTTGCCGCGGGTTGCCTTAACCTTTTTATAGTCGAAGGAAATCTGCTCACCCATTTGCACCCACTTCTCACCCTCCACCATTTGTATGTGGCTGATTTTAACCACCACAGCAATGGCAAACAAAAGCACAAACAAAAAGGCTACACGAACACGCAGTAATATGGACTTCTTAATATTCACGTTTCTTCACAACTACTTTATAGGGTGGTTTTAAGGTTTCTTTTAATCCGTAGGTGCCAACCTTACGCGCCACTTCCGATTGCTTACTGGCATACATCAGGTCGGCTTTTTTGGTTGTATAGTCGGCCCGCAAATCTTCCACTTCAGCCTGCATGGCGTTTATCTTCCTTACTGTTTTCTCAGCATAGTGTGTATTGCTGATGTACAATAAGCCCAGCACCATTACAAAAATTATTTTTGGCAGATGCTGAACCGGAAAGCCTTCTTCAAAGTAATTTTCCAGCTTCAGCTTTTTTTCAATCGTTGAGAATACACCACTTCCTGAGCTGCCTCCGGAGCTTTTTAATTTTGGTTCAATTCTGAATTTATTGTCGGCCATTCTACATCGTTGTTCGTTGTTCGTTGGCGGATGTTCGCGAATAACGAACAACCATCAACGATCAACTATTTCTTTTCTGCTATTCTCAATTTTGCACTGCGTGCTCGTTTATTTTCGTTTACTTCTTCTACAGAAGCTTCAACCGGTTTCCGGTTTACAGCTTCAAAGGGCTTGAGTACGTTTCCATAAAAATCCTTCTCCACCTCACCGTACACTTTACCCTTGTTTATAAAATTTTTTACCATTCTGTCTTCCAGCGAGTGATACGACATGATTACCAATCGCCCGCCCGGCTCCATCACTTCGCCCGCCTGGTGCAAAAAATCTTCCAGCGCCTGCATTTCGTTATTCACTTCAATGCGCAACGCCTGAAACACCTGGGCGAAGTATTTATTTTCTTTTCCACGCGGAGCAAACCGGCTTAACAACTGTTTCAAATCTTCGGTACGTGTAATTTTTTTTCCAACACGTTCCTGAACGATGGCCTTGGCAACAGTACGGGCATTTTTTATTTCGCCATACATGCCCAGCATTTTATGCAGTGCAGGCTCATCGTATTCGTTTACCACATGTGCTGCGGTTACTTTACTGTTCTTGTCCATCCGCATGTCAAGCGGCCCTTCATATCGCGTAGAAAACCCGCGTGACGGCTCATCAATCTGATGAGACGAAATTCCAAGATCGGCCAGTATGCCATTCACTTTGGTTACTCCATTCAACTTCAGGAACTTTTTCAGGTACCTGAAATTGGCGTGACAGAATGTGAAAGAACGGTGCGTGATTTTTTCTGCCTCACGCCTGGCATCGTCATCCTGATCGAAGGCAATCAACCGACCGCCTTTTATATGTTCCAACATAGCCAGGCTATGTCCGCCACCACCGAAGGTTGCATCTATGTACGTTCCTTCGGGATTTATCTGTAGTGCTTCAATGCACTCCTTCAACATGACCGGCTTATGATAGCCGCCAGTTTCGAGTTTCGAGTTGCCAGTCATCCCCTTCTGACTGTTTGGATAAATGATTGAATCATTTTCTGTTCTTCATCTATACTTGCCAGCAACTCTTTTCTCAACTGGCTTGCACCATAATTCAGCATGTCAATAATCAGTACTTGTGTTTCCAACTCGTAAGCCGATCCTAACGAGTATTCCAGAAACTGTACGTACTCCTTCTTACTGCTTTTTGCACTGCCTTCTGCAATGTTTGAAGGAATTGAAACTGCTGCTCGGGTTGTTTGGCTTTTCAAACCAAACTGTTCTTCTTTTGGAAGTTCTCCTGCCAACCGATAGGTCATCGCTACCAGGTTCATTCCATTTTGCCAGATCTTCAGCTTCTTAAAGTTTTTCATTCGATATATCTCGAAGCTATAAGCTCATAGCTTGTAGCTATTGATCTAAATACTTTTGCGCCAGCTTCGACAACTCACTTGGGTCTGCGATCAGGTGCTTCTCATAGAGCGCGGGATTCCAGATCTCAACTTTGTTACCCATACCTACCAGCATCACATCCTTTTCGAGTTGGGCATAGGTGAGCATGTTTTTGGGGAGTAAAAAGCGACCGTTGCTGTCTAACTCAACTGTGGCCGTGCCACTGAAAAAGTTGCGCTGAAGCGTACGGTACTCCTCATTGAACTCGCTTAATCCGGAAATTTTGGAGAACACCTTCTTGAATTCCACCATGGGGTAGAGTATGAGGCAGCGCTCAAAGCCTCTGCGCAATACCAGCTCGCTGTCCCCTTCGGGCAGTTGAGCCTTTACGCGCGCAGGCAGAACCAATCTGCCTTTGGCATCGAGCTTACTTTCATATTCACTGGTGAAAAAGGTCATTGACGTAGTGGTTGTCTATTCCTTAATAACAAACGTAAGTAATTTTTTTCCACTTTCAACCACTTTCACCCACTTTTTTGCATTTTCGGGCAAATCAGCCCATAAAGCCTCAAATTTTCAGCTAAATTGTCATTTCTCAGACCTAATGCGACTGATGCGTACTAAATGCGACTCATGACCTAAGTAATCGCAACTGAAATGCAAAAACCTTAAATCTGGCTTAAATTCGAGTTTTTCCTACCTTATGGATTTTTCTGATACTACTTCGATAGGTTAAAGAGATCGCTGTTCCAGGATTTAGATAGAGGTTTACAAAAAGGCCACGATTTAAAATAAATTAGTAACCACTAGACTCAGGGGCTCTCTACTATAATATGATATGTAGAAAGCAGTCATCTTTTCTATCCTAGCTCACATTAATAAAGAGTTTCCGGAATTCGGATTTTTCACCATTTTCCTTTTAAAACCTCATTTTTTTGGTCTTGGGGAAGAAGTCGGGTGGCGGGGATTTGCCCTTCCTTATTTTGAAACGAAATTCAATGCGCTGACCTCGGCTATAATACTTAGTTTATTTTGGGCTCTAGAAAAAGACGATCTCAAAAAAAGATAGAGTAAATCACTAACTTTATTTTAATTCTTTCCCGAATGTCGGGGGACAGTAATTTGGGATGAAGATGAAAAAGAAAGGGAGGTTCGCCTCCCCTTTTTTATGGCTTTGGTCTGTTGGAATGGATTTCGATACCGACAAAATCGGGGCTTTTTAGCGAACCATAAAAAATTCCTTAGGCGGAAAATAAATTTTACAAAATGGTGGTTGGAATATGGTTAACCTCCAAAATTCTCCATGAAAATCGTCTGTATTAGTGATACCCATGGCCGACACCATGATGTTCAATTGCCTTCTGGTGACATGCTTATTCATGCAGGAGACGTTTCTGCTGGAGGAACCGAGTCCCAGATTAAGGATTTTCTAAGGTGGTTTAGTGAACAAGATTTTAAATATAAAATTTTTATTGCCGGAAACCACGACTTTCTATTTGAACGTGACCTGGAAACGGCTAAAGGATTGATCCCGGAGAATGTCATTTACCTACAGGAATCCTGCATCACAGTTGAAGGTTTTAAGATATACGGCACACCCATTACCCCATACTTTCTTAATTGGGCATTTAATCGCCACCCTGGTGAGGATATTGAAAAGCACGTCAACAAAATTCCCCCAGACGTTGATATACTGATTTCTCATGGGCCGCCCTATGGTATTCTGGACATCAACGTAAATGGTCACCATTGCGGATGTCAATCGCTTTCTTCAAAAATTGAAAAGATTAAGCCAAAACTACTGATCTGTGGACATATTCATGAGGCTTATGGGCAAAGGCAAATCGGGAAGACTACCTTTATAAATGCCAGCCTGGTAAATGAAAAGTATTGGTATCAAAATGATCCAGTTATTGTAGAGCTAGATTGAATGCTCTTCTGAGAATGATCGATTAATCAAACTCGTTTTTTAACAATTATTCGAGATTCCGAGGCAACTCCAGCAGAACGGCTCGGAGGTTTATTGTTGTTACGATCAAAGAAAGCTTTCCACAAAAGCTTGACTGTGATTGTTCCAAAGGCGATTGTCGCGATCACGATCAAAATAACAACGATAACATTAGAAAGCATCAGCCTAAATTTTTCTTAAGATAAGAAAACAGCGCAAGAAAAGACAGTACAGAAAACAAACAGACA